>OMGQ01001149.1_pt1 | contig 16680 bp, 11 predicted proteins | sample 1646071 | NCBI WGS metagenome assembly OMGQ01 (sample SAMN05578585, study PRJEB25193) | human gut metagenome | biome: Human Microbiome; feature: human-associated habitat; material: feces | host: Homo sapiens | place: USA:Birmingham
GGTCGAATTCTGGAAGTGGGAAGCAAGGAAGACGTTCTGAAACACTATGAGGAGTTTGATGAGGTTGTAGATTTGCAGGGAAAAACGATGTTTCCCGGATTTATCGATGGACATTCTCATTTTACAGGAACTGCAAATGCATTGGCGCAGTGTGATCTTTCCCAGTGTAAGAATTTCCGGGAAATTATAGAAAGAATGCAGAAATTCAAAGAGCAAAGAAAACTTTCCGATACGGACTGGCTGTTGGGATGTAATTACGATCATAATTTTCTGGAAGAGGGATGTCATCCGAATCGTAAAGTTTTGGATCAGATCAGTGAACAGAATCCTGTTTTGTTAATTCACGCATCGTCACATATGGGGGTTACGAACAGTAAAGGGTTGGAATTACAGGGAATTGATGAACATACGGAAGATCGTTTGGACGGACGTTATGGAAGAGAAGAAGGGACACAAATTCCGGATGGATATATGGAAGAGAAGGTGTTTTTGGAATTTCAATCTAAGCTGCCAATGCCGTCGGTGGAAGAATTGTTTCAATTAATGTGTGAGGCACAAGATTTATATGCCAGCTATGGAATCACAACGGTGCAGGAAGGGATGGTGGCAACACCATTATTTCAATTGTTGAAAGCTGCTTCTGAAACAGGAATCTTGAAATTAGATGTGGTCGGATATCTGGATATTATGACGGCAGCGGATTTGTTGGAAAAAGAGCCTTCCTATGTGGGAAATTATCGGAAACATTTGAAAATCGGCGGATATAAGATCTTTCTGGACGGGTCGCCTCAGGGGAAGACTGCATGGATGTTGGAGCCTTATGCAGGGGAAGAAACTTATCGTGGCTATCCGATTCACAGTGATGAGAAACTAAGAGACGCAATCCGGCATTCTCTGGATCAGAAACAGCAGCTCCTGGCACACTGCAATGGGGATGCGGCTGCAGAGCAGTATATTACACAGTTTGAGCGTGAGTTAGAACAACGTCAGAATAAAGAAAGTTATCGTCCGGTTATGGTACATGCACAGTTGGTACGAAAAGAACAGCTGAAACGAATGGCGGCGATTCAGATGATGCCCAGCTTTTTTGTTGCACATACGTTTTATTGGGGAGATATTCATTTGAAAAATTTTGGGGCGGAACGAGGAAGTCAGATTTCTCCTGCAAAGGATGCCATGGAATATGGTATGAAATTTACGTTTCATCAAGATGCACCGGTTGTTCCTCCGGATATGATGCGGACAGTTTCCTGCGCAGTGAATCGTCGGTCTAAGACTGGTCAGGTGATTGGGGAAAATCAGAGGATTCCGGTGTTGGAAGCATTGAAAGCTATTACAGTTTATGCCGCATATCAATATGGAGAAGAACACGAAAAAGGAACAATTACGGTAGGAAAAACTGCGGATTTTGTGGTTCTGGATCAAAATCCACTGGAGACAGAGTCGGAAAAATTGGCTGAGATTCAAGTATGTATGACAGTGAAGGACAATGAGATTGTCTACAAAAAGTAGAGGGAGGTGGAGAAAGATGCAATATGTAATTTCATTTCTGGAGGGGATTATTACCTTCCTTTCTCCTTGTTTACTGCCGATGCTCCCTCTTTATATTTCTTACTTTGCAGGCGGAGGAGAACGCAGCACAAGAAAAACATTGCTGGGTGCGACCGGTTTTGTGACAGGTTTTACGATTGTTCTGAAAGAGTATCAGACTGCAGTTAATGTTGTTTCCGGGCTGATTGTTATTTTCTTTGGATTGAATTTTCTGGGGGTTTTTCGGTTGAATTTATTCAAAGGATTTCATAGAGAAGTGGATACTTCTAACATGGGATTCTTTTCTGCGTTGGTATTTGGAGTGATTTTTTCGATTGGGTGGACACCTTGTGTAGGAACCTTTCTGGGATCTGCGCTGATGCTGGCTTCCCAGCAAAGTCATACAATGACAGGAATGTTGATGCTTCTAGCGTATTCTCTGGGACTTGGAATCCCGTTTTTATTCAGTGCAGTGTTGATTGATTATTTGAAAACTGCATTTGACTGGATCAAAAAAAATTATAAAGTGATCAATGGAATCAGCGGAGGGTTACTCGTAGGGATGGGGATCCTGATGGCAACAGGAACCTTTGGACGATTGCTCAGTCTGTTGAGTTAAGGAGGCGTTATGGATAAAAGAAAAAAATTATTGTTGATCGTATTGACATTTGTTGTGGTGATTGGAGGCGCTTATGTGCTCTATACAAAATTAGGAGAGAAGGTAGCTGCGGATCAGTTGAACGTGGAGGATACACAGACTTCTGAAAAACAAGAGGCGGAAGAACAGAAAGAAGAGCAGAAAGAAGAGCAGAAAGAGGCAGAGCAACAGGATGTAATGGCTCCGGATTTTACAGTGTATGACGCAGAAGGAAATGCGGTGCAGTTATCTGCCTTTATCGGAAAACCAATCGTTTTGAATTTCTGGGCGAGCTGGTGTGGTCCATGTCAGCATGAAATGCCGGATTTTCATGAGAAGTATTTGGAACTGGGAGGAGAAGTACAGTTTTTGATGGTGAATATGACGGATGGTTCCAGAGAAACACAGGAAAGTGCCTCGGCATTTATTGCGGAACAGGGATATACTTTTCCGGTATTTTATGATATAGATTCTGATGCGGCAGCCACATATGGGGCATATTCGCTTCCGACGACATATTTTATCGATGCAGAGGGACACGCAATTGCACAGGCAAAAGGTGCAATCGATGCTGAGACACTGCAGAAGGGAATTGACACGATTTTGAACTAAAGAAAAGGCCGCGGCTTATTTGGCTGCGGCTTTTTTGACGGCTTCGGATATGGCATCTAAGATGACTTGAGAAGTATAAGGAGTTTCCTCGGAAAGCGTCACATCTTCCAGAGATTGTGTTTTGTAAATCTGATCTGCAATTTCTTCTATGGCAGGCTGGATGAGTGGAAACATGGTAGTTACCGTTTCGTCTAAGTTTGCAAAACGGATGGATTCTATCCGGGATTCATCCACTGTTACTTCTACCTCCAGATTGGTGTTGTTCAGAGTTAGTGCAGAGGTGTAGATTCCGGGTGTATATTGCTTTTCCGGATGTGGAGTTTTTCTGGCACCGCCGGGACGGAACATAAAAATGAGCAGGAAGAGGAGCAGGATTCCAAGAGCCAGAAAAATGGCAGTGTATATAATTTCTTTCATGTGAAGAACAATAATTTTGGTTTTTGATTTCATAAGTACCTCCTGATACATGAATTACGTTTTTTATCATTGTATGAAAGAGCAGAGAAAAATATTCCTGTGTATTTCACAGTGCGGCAGGAATCTGCGTGACAAAACCGGGGATTTCATGTACAATAGAGTCCGAAATAAAAAGCAGAATGGAATTTGTGAAGAGGTGACGGATATGTATATTATAGTCGGTCTTGGCAATCCTTCGAAAGAATACGAAGGAACGCGGCATAATGTGGGATTTGAAGTGATAGATAAGCTGGCAGAGAAATATAATATTTCTGTAGATACAAAAAAGCATCGCGCTTATATTGGAAAAGGCATGATTGCAGGGCAGAAGGTGATTTTGGCAAAACCTCAGACATATATGAATCTGAGCGGGGAAAGTGTACGGAGTCTGTTAGATTATTATAAGATAGACGAGGAAGAAGAACTGCTTGTCATCTATGATGATATCAGTCTGGATCATGGACAGATTCGTATACGTGCCAAGGGCAGTGCAGGTGGACACAATGGAATTAAAAATATTATTGCCCATCTTGGCGGGCAGGTATTTCCGAGAATTAAGGTCGGAGTAGGTGAAAAACCGCCAAAATATGATCTGGCAGATTATGTGCTGGGGCATTTTTCCAAGTCGGAACAGGAATTGATGGAGGAAGGGTATGAGAAGGCCATTCATGCTGTAGAATATATTTTGCAAGGTGAAATGACGGAAGCGATGAATGAATATAACCGGAAAAAGAAGGAAGCATAAAACGTGAAAGCATTGACAGCTCCGCTGATGGAATTGGTGGATTATGAAGAAATTATCAGAGAGAGAAAAAAAGAATATGGAATGGTACAGATTGCAGGCTGTGTAAATTCTCAGAAGACGCATTTGATGTATGCCTTGAGTAATGGGATCCGATACCGGCTTGGTATATTTTCCAATGCGGAAAAGGCGAAGCAGGCGTATGATGAATACCGGTTTCTGGATGATAATGTATATCTGTATCCGGCAAAAGATCTGTTATTTTATCATGCAGATATTAAGGGAAAGTATTTGCTGGGGCAGAGGATGGAAGTTGTTCGTGCATTGATTGAAGCAGGAAGTGAGGAAGAACTGACAGTTCTTACAACTGCGGATGCTCTGCTGGATGGTCTGGTTCCTCTGGAGGAACTGGCAGGCAGCGAGATTCACCTGCAAGTAGGCGATACGGTAGATTTTACGGAATTGCAGAGAAAACTTTCTGATATGGGATATGTCCATGAAGTTGAGATTGAAAGTCCCGGGCAGTTTGCTGTAAGAGGAGGTATTCTGGATGTATATCCTCTGACAGAAGAAGTGCCGGTGCGATTAGAGCTGTGGGGCGATGAAATCGATTCTTTGCGAACTTTTGATGTGGAAAGCCAGCGTTCGATAGAGAATCTGGAAGAAATTGATATTTATCCGGCAGCGGAATTAAATGCAAAGACACAGGAGACGGTCTCTTTTTTAGATTATTTTCCGAAAAAGGATACGCTGCTGTTTTTGGACGAACCGGTTCGTTTGACGGAGTGCAGCGAAGAGGTGGAGTTTGAATATCGAAAGAGCGCAGAAAATAGAGAAGACATAGAGGGGCATGTCTTTTCTACGGAGGAAATCGTGGGAAAGATAAACCATTATTGTAGCATTGGGTTTACCACGCTGGAATCCAAATGCGGCAGTTTTAAGATGCGAAAGGTGTATTCACTCCAGACAAAAAGCGTCAATCCATATAACAATAGTTTTGAAATGCTGACGCGGGATTTGAAGCGTTTGAAACGCAGCGGATACCGGGTCGTATTGTTGTCCGGATCTCGTACGAGAGCAAGAAGGCTCGCGGAAGATCTGCGGGATTATGATCTGAGCAGTTTTTACAGTGAAGAGGAAGAACGGGAAGTGCGGGAAGGAGAGATTCTGGTTACCTATGGTCATGTGACAGAAGGCTATGAATATCCGATGCTGAAGTTTATGGTCATAGCAGAATCTGATATTTTCGGACGTAAAAAAAGGAAAAAGAAACGAAAACAATATGATGGACAGAAGATTCAGAATTTTTCGGAACTGAAGGTGGGAGATTATGTCGTTCATGAAAACCATGGTCTTGGAATCTATCAGGGAATTGAAAAGATTGAGGGTGATAAAATCACGAAGGATTATATGAAGATTACCTATGCCGGAAATGGAAATCTTTATATTCCGGCAACCCAGTTGGATCTGATCCGGAAATATGCGGGAAGTGATGCGAAGAAACCGAAACTGAATAAGCTGGGAACTTCGCAGTGGACAAAAACGAAAAATCAAGTGCGTACGGCAGTCCGAATTGTAGCAAAGGATCTGGTGGAACTGTATGCGGCAAGGCAGCAGGCGGATGGTTATGTGTATGAGCCGGATACAGTATGGCAGAAAGAATTCGAAGAAATGTTTCCGTTTGAAGAGACAGAGGATCAGATTCAGGCGATTGAGGATACGAAACGGGATATGGAAAGCCACAAGATCATGGATCGTCTGATCTGCGGGGATGTGGGATTCGGAAAGACAGAGATTGCAATCCGTGCTGCATTTAAGGCGGTGCAGGAGGGCAAACAGGTCGTTTATCTGGTTCCGACAACCATTCTTGCCCAACAGCATTACAATACATTCGTACAGCGGATGAAGGAATTTCCGGTACGTGTAGACTTGCTCTGTCGTTTTCGGACGTCTACCGAGCAGAAAAAGACGGTAGAAGATCTGAAGAAGGGGCTGGTTGACGTGGTGATCGGCACCCACAGGGTATTGTCAAAGGATGTACAGTTTAAGGATCTTGGCTTGCTGATCATTGATGAAGAGCAGAGATTTGGAGTAACACATAAGGAGAAAATTAAGAAACTGCGTGAAAATGTGGATGTTTTGACATTGACTGCTACACCGATTCCAAGAACACTTCATATGAGTCTGATTGGGATCCGGGATATGAGTGTACTGGAAGAGGCTCCGATGGATCGAATGCCGATTCAGACCTATGTGATGGAATATGATGATGAGATGGTTCGTGAGGCAATCGAGCGGGAGCTTTCCAGAGACGGGCAGGTATATTATGTGTATAACCGGGTCAGTGATATTGCAGATGTGGCAGGCAGAATTCAGAAACTGGTTCCGGACGCGAATGTTACATTTGCCCATGGACAGATGAATGAACGGCAGTTGGAAAATATTATGTATGATTTTATCAACGGAGAGATTGATGTGCTGGTTTCAACTACGATTATTGAGACCGGGCTGGATATTTCCAATGCCAATACGATGATCATTCATGATGCAGATAAAATGGGGCTGTCTCAGCTCTATCAGCTGCGTGGGCGTGTAGGACGTTCCAATCGGATGGCTTACGCATTTCTTCTCTATCGAAGAGATAAACTTCTTAAAGAAGTGGCAGAAAAGCGTTTGGCGGCAATTCGTGAATTTACGGATCTTGGTTCAGGGTTTAAAATTGCAATGCGGGATCTGGAAATTCGTGGTGCGGGAAATCTGCTGGGCGCAGAGCAGCATGGACACATGGAAGCGGTGGGCTATGACCTGTATTGTAAAATGCTCGGAGAAGCGGTAAAACAGGAAAAGGGAGAACTGGATGAGGACGTATTTACAACGACCATGGATTTGAATGTGGATGCCTATATTCCAAACGGGTACATTTCAAATGAGTTCCAGAAACTGGATATATACAGGCGGATTGCAAGTATTTCAGGAGAGGAAGAGATGGATGACATGGTCGAGGAGCTGATCGACCGGTTTGGAGATATTCCGAAGAAGGTACAGCAGCTGCTGCAGATTGCGGCATTAAAAGCATTGGCGCATGAGGCGGGTGTGACCGGAGTGGAACAGAAACAGGATGAGTTTAAATTTACCATGTATGAAAATGCAAAGGTAGTGCCGGAGCGTATTCCTAAATTGATCCAGATGTATGGAAACACGTTGGTATTCAAACCGGAAAATCCACCGTATTTTCTTTATCAGAAAAGAGGAAGAAATAAGAAGGAAAAAGATAAGGATACACTGGAACTTGTGAAAAAGCTGTTAAATGATATAAAAAGCTTGTTAGAGTAAAAAAAAAGTTTTATAATATCGGGTAGTGCAGTAAGAAAGGAGCGTATGTCACAGAAGGAGTGTGACATGTAAAACAACAATATGAAACATGTGATGAAGAGAACAGCTGCAATTGGGCTGGCAGGGGTACTTACAATGTCTATGTTGACCGGATGCGGATCTATGGACAACGAGGACGTAGTGGCAACAGTTGGAACGGATAAGATAACAGTCGGAATGGCAAATTTCTATGCCAGAATGCAGCAGGCTCAGTATGAGACTTATTATGCAAGTATGATGGGGACGACAGGTGAAGCAATGTGGAGTCAGGAGGTAGATGATAAAGGAACTACCTATGAAGAATCTGTAAAAGAAAGTCTGCTTACTTCACTGGAGGATATGTATCTGATGAAGCAGCATGCAGATGAGTATGAAGTTGTTGTAACAGATGAGGAAACGAAGAAGATTCAGGAGGCTGCAAAGAAGTTTGACGAGGACAATACCCTGGAAGATAAGGAAGCAGTTTCCGGTTACCAGAAGTATGTGGAAGAATTTCTTCGTCTGGTAACGATTCAGCAAAAGATGAATGCACCGATGAAAGCCGGTGTCAATGAAGAAGTGTCTGATGAAGAGGCGGCACAGAAGAGTATGAAATATGTCTATTTCCCATATACGACAACAGACGCAGAGGGAAATCAGACAGATATGACCGACGAGGAAAAAGCAACACTTAAAACAACTGCTCAGACATTTGCAGATAATCTGAATGCAAATGAAACAAAGGATATTGATACAGTTGCGGCAGAAGGCGGATATGAAGTGCAGAGCGCTACGTTTGATGCGGAATCTGTTTCTCCGAATGCTGATCTTGTGAAGGCAGTGGATGCTTTGACAACAGAAGGTGAGGTTACCTCTGTGATCGAATCCGATTCCGGACTCTATGTGGGTAAATTAGTGAGTCTTTTGGATCGGGAGGCAACAGATCAGAAAAAGACAAGTATCGTAGAAGAACGGAAACAGGAACAGTATGAAAAACTGCTTGAAACATGGAGAAAAGATACAAAGATTGAAGAAAATGAAAAGATCTGGAATAAGATTGATTTTGAAAAGCTGGGTGTGAGCATCAAACAAAGTGAAGAACAGTATGATGATACTCCGGCAGCAGAATAAAAACGAATAATGAATAGATAAAAGTGAGGTGCAGTTCTACGAAAGTAGTTTCTGCACCTCGTGTTGTATATCTGATGTTTTGTTTTTGAATATTTATTTTTACAGAGATTAATCTTCCTCTTCTGTCTGTACAGAATAGGTCTGACGTTTTCTTGCCATCTCGTCACTTTCCAGATATTCATCGTAAGTAGTAATCTTGTCGATCAGCTTACCGCCCGGTACGATTTCCATAATACGGTTGGCAGTTGTCTGTACAATCTGATGGTCTCGTGAAGTGAAGAGCAGAACTCCCGGGAATTTAATCATACCGTTATTCAGAGCAGTGATGGATTCCATGTCCAAATGGTTTGTCGGTTCATCAAAGATCAGAACATTGGCACCGGAAATCATCATTTTCGATAACAGGCATCGAACCTTCTCACCACCGGAAAGTACCTTCAGACGTTTGACACCATCTTCACCGCCGAAGAGCATACGTCCGAGGAAACCGCGGACATAAGTAGCATCCTTGTTTTCGGAGTATTGGGTCAGCCATTCAGTAATGGTATAGTCGTTGTCGAATTCTCCGCCGAAATCCTTCGGAAAATATGCCTGTGAAGTTGTAATTCCCCATTTATAAGTACCTTCATCCGGTTCCATTTCTCCGCTTAGGATTTTGAACAGAACGGTCTTTGCAAGCTCGTTGCTTCCAACAAAGGCTACCTTATCATCATGGTTTAATGTAAAGGTTAAGTTGTCCAGAATCTTTTCGCCGTCAATGGTCTTGGATAATCCTTCTACTGTCAGGACTTCGTTTCCAATCTCACGATTTGGGCGGAAATCAATGTATGGATATTTACGGCTGGACGGTTTGATCTCATCCAACTGGATCTTTTCCAGAGCACGCTTTCTGGAAGTAGCCTGTTTGGATTTGGATGCATTGGCGCTGAATCGGGAAATAAATTCCTGTAACTCTTTGATTTTTTCTTCTTTTTTCTTGTTAGCTTCTTTCATCTGACGGATGAGCAGCTGGCTGGATTCGTACCAGAAATCATAGTTGCCGGCATATAACTGGATCTTGCCGTAGTCAATGTCTGCGATTTGTGTACAGACCTTATTCAGGAAGTAACGGTCATGGCAAACAACAATTACTGTGGTTTCAAAATTGATCAAAAATTCTTCCAGCCATGCGATTGCGTCCAGATCCAAATGGTTGGTAGGCTCGTCCAAAAGCAGAATGTCCGGGTTGCCGAACAGCGCCTGTGCCAGCAGAACTTTGACTTTTTCCGCACCGGTTAAGTCTCTTAGATATTTATAATGCAGATCCGTTTCGATACCAAGGCCGTTCAGCAGGTTGGCGGCATCTGATTCTGCCTCCCATCCGTTCATTGTGGCAAATTCTGCTTCCAGTTCACTGGCTTTGATTCCATCTTCGTCAGTAAAGTCCTCTTTTGCGTAGATGACTTCCTTTTCCTTCATAATCTCATAAAGGCGGGCATTTCCCATAATGACGGTATCCAGAACAAGATAATCATCGTATTTGTAGTGATCCTGCTGCAGAAAAGAGAGTCGTTCTCCCGGTGTGATGATGACTTCTCCGCTGGTAGGTTCCAGCTGTCCGGATAAAATTTTTAAAAATGTTGATTTACCGGCTCCATTGGCTCCGATCATACCATAACAGTTTCCTTCGGTAAATTTGATATTTACGTCTTCAAACAGCGCTTTTTTTCCAACGCGCAGTGTGATGTTGTTTGCACTAATCATTGTGATTCTCCTTATATTAATTTCCTTATATAATGATAAATTTTTATTCCACCGACTATCTTAACATGAGTCATGTAGAAAAGGCAAGGTGTGAAAGAGGTTGTTTTACAGGAACTATCCCCATTTTTTACGAAAATTTAAAGGATAGAGGTTTGCGAATAGGGGAAAAAAGTATATAATAAACAAGTATCATTTGAAATATGAATTCATAAGGTAAAGGGGACAGAAATGATGCAGAAGGCAACAATGGTTTTAGAAGGTGGAGCAACCAGAGGTGTTTTTACTTCGGGTGTATTAGATTATTTGATGGAAAAGGATTTTTATGTATCCCATGTGATCGGGGTATCCGCTGGTTCCTGCAATGCGGTGGATTATGTGTCTAAGCAGAAGGAACGCACCAGAGATTGCATGATTCCGACGGATAAAAGCGGGCAGTATATTTATGGAGTGCGGAAGTTTGTCAAGGAAAAAAGTCTGATGAATATGGATTTAATCTTTGATAAGTATCCCAATGAGCTGCTGCCGTTTGACTATGATACGTATTTTCAGTCAGAGACAACTTGTGAAATTGTGACTACAAATTGTGAGACTGGTAAGGCTGAGTATTTGCAGGAAAGATCTGACAAGCAGCGCTTGATGAAGATTTGCCGGGCATCCTGCAGTCTTCCGCTGATCACACCGATCGTGAATGTGGATAATGTTCCGTATGCAGATGGAGGTCTGGCAGATTCTGTTCCTATTGAACGGGCTTTGAAGATGGGAAATGACAAGATTATTGTTGTTCTTACAAGAAATCCCGGATACAGAAAAAGACCAATCTCTCAGGGAATGGCGAAGGTGTACAAGAGAGCGTATCGTTCTTATCCAAATCTGGTGCAGGCGATACGAACAAGGAGTTACCGTTATAACAGAGTGATGGGACTGATCGAACAGCTGGAAAAGGAAGGAAAGATTTTTGTTATCCGACCATTAGTAAAGCCGGTATCCAGAATGGAGCGGGATGCAGATACATTGCAGGGCTTTTATGAGCATGGATACGAATTGATGAAACAGGAGTATGAGAGACTTCAGAAATATATGGAATGTGAGGTGTAAGCCATGGGAAGGGAAACTTTAAGATATACGCAGAACCGGGAACTGTCGTGGCTCCGGTTTAATCAGAGAGTGCTGGAAGAAGCGCAGGATGAGAGCGTACCGTTGTTGGAACGAATGAAATTTGTTTCTATTTTCACGAGCAATCTGGAAGAGTTTTTTATGATTCGTGTGGGCAGTCTGTGTGATATGGCTGAAGTGGACAATAAAAAGATTGACAGCAAGTCCGGAATGACTCCGAAAGAGCAGCTTGATGCAATCTATACGGCAGTTGCACCGCTGTACAAGGAGAGGGATAAGACTTATGCGGAAATCAAAAAACAGCTGGCAGCATACGGGATTTCCGGATTGAACATGAAGGATTTGGAAAATCAGGAGAAGAAGTATTTGAAAAAAAATTTTAAAGAGCAGATTCTTCCGGTTCTATCTCCGCAGATCGTAGATGTGAATCATCCATTTCCGCATCTTTTGAATAATCAGATTTATGTGGTTGCGAATCTGAAACAAAATGGAACGGGAAGTACTACGATGATGGGGATTGTTCCGGTGCCGGAGTTCGTGTCGGATATTGTTGTGCTCCCCGGACATGATGTTCGGTATGTCCGTATGGAAAAGATTATACTGGAATATCTGGAGCTTGTATTTGAGCAGTATCAGGTATCTGATAAGAATTATATACGTGTGACAAGAAACGCGGATGTGTCACCGGATGATGAGGCATTTGCGGACAACGAAGATTTTCGATTTATTATGAAAGAAACACTGCATAAACGCAGAAGGATGGGCGTTGTCCGGCTGGAAGTTGCGTCTTCACTGGAAAAGGAGATGGAGAAGTATCTCTGTGAGAAGTTTAATATCACGCAGAAATGTATCTTTCGTACGAAGATGCCGATGAAACTAGATTTTATTTTTTCTTTGATTGATAAGATCCCGGTTTCTATGAAACGATCTTTGACGGATGAGACTTTTTCGCCGCAGCCGTCAGCATCTTTGGCGGAAGGCAGTGTGATGGCACAGGTGAAAAAACGGGATGTGCTGTTGTCTTATCCGTACGAAAGTATGGATCCGTTTTTGCAGCTCATCCGGGAGGCCTCTACGGATCCGGATGTAATGACGATTAAGATTACGATATATCGACTGGCGAAGAAGAGCCGTCTTGTGGAGTATCTTTGTGCGGCAGCTGAAAATGGAAAAGAAGTTACTGCTCTGATCGAGCTGCGGGCCCGGTTTGATGAACAAAATAACATTGACTGGTCAGAACGGATGGAAGAGGCAGGATGCCGGGTGATTTATGGTTTTGAAGGGTATAAGGTGCATTCTAAAATCTGTCTGATCACATATCGGAATCGGAATGAGATTCGCTATATCACACAGATCGGAACTGGAAATTATAACGAAAAAACAGCGAAGATGTATACCGATTATTCGTTGATTTCCGGAAATCAGTCGATCGGAGAGGATGCATCAGTGTTCTTTAAAAATATGGCGATTGGAAATCTGGCCGGAGTATATCAGCATTTGATCGTTTCTCCGACCAGTTTAAAATTGATCGATGAGGAAATCTCAAAAGGACAGGATGGCAGGATTTTAATGAAAATGAATTCAGTTACCGATGTGAACTTTATCCGGAAGATTGCCGAAGCATCCAGGGCAGGTGTGAAAATTGATTTGATCGTGCGGGGGATTTGCTGTATTCTTCCGGGAATTCCGGGAGAGACCGAGAATCTTTCTGTCACCAGTATTGTGGGAAGATATCTGGAGCATCCACGTGTCTTTGTATTTGGAAAGGGAGAGGACAGAAAGGTATATATCGGTTCCGCAGATATGATGACGAGAAATACGGAAAAACGTGTTGAAGTTGCATGTCCGATTTATGATGAGCAGATTAAAAAGCGTTTGGTGCGGTATCTGAATATTATGCTGGCAGATAACGTTAAGGCAAGAGAAATGTTGAGTGACGGCACATATCGGAAGAAACAGGGCGGAGAAAGGCAGATCTGTGCGCAGGAGTATTTTATGAAAGAGGCTCTAAATGCAAAACGTCCGGTAAAAACGGAAGAAAAGAAAGGCGTTTTTGCAAGATGGAAGAAGTTTTTTCGAAAATAAAATGAGAACAAGAGGAAGAAAGTAAACATGAAAACATTAGAGATTCAAGAGTTTGGAAGTTTAAAAAATGGTCAGAAAGCACATTTGTATACGATGGAAAATGAAGCGGGAATGTGTGTGGCGGTTACAGAATATGGCGCAAATCTGGTGAAGGTGAGGGTACCGGGAACGGATGGCGTGCTCCGGGATGTTGTACTTGGCTATGAGGACGCAAGCGGATATGAAGAGGGAACGGCTGCAATCGGGGCAATTGTGGGCAGAAATGCAAACCGGATTGGCGGAGCATCATTTTCTTTGAATGGGGTGACGTATCAACTGGAAAAAAATGACAATGGAAACAATCTTCATAGTGGAACTGATGGATATCATCATCGAATCTGGACGGTAGAAAATCAAAAAGATGGTAAGATTACATTTTTACTTCATAGTGCGGATGGCGATCAGGGATTTCCGGGAAGTCTGGATGTACGGGTTACCTATGAACTGACAGAAGAGAATGTACTGCAGATAACTTATGATGCTGTTCCGGATCAGGATACGATCATTAATATGACAAATCATAGCTATTTTAATTTAAATGGGCATAACAGTGGAGATATTTTGCAGCACCGGGTGATGCTTGATGCAGATTATTTTACACCTTCCAATGCAGAGTCGATTCCTACTGGTGAATTGGTGGAGGTAACCGGTACACCGATGGACTTCCGGCAGATGCATACAGTCGGAGATGAGATCGATGCAGAGTATGAAGCGGTTCGTCTGGGCTGCGGTTATGATCATAACTGGGTCTTGAAAAATAATGGGAAATTTGATAAAGTAGCACAGGCAGAAGGAAATCTTAGCGGAATCGTTATGGAGGTTTATACAGATCTTCCGGGAGTACAGGTGTATACAGCGAATTTTCTGGACGGAGAAAAGGGAAAGGAAGGAGCTGTTTATGGAAAACGGGCAGGCATCTGTTTTGAAACCCAGTATTTTCCGGATGCAGTGAATAAGAAGAATTTTAAAAGTTCTGTATGTAAGGCAGGAGAGCGATATCATACAGTAACGGCGTTTAAATTTTTATAATTGTGATGGGTAGTATGAATATTTATGGGTAAAGCAGTATACATAGCAGAAAAGCCGAGTGTGGCGCAGGAATTTGCTAAGGCATTAAAATTAAAGACAAGACGTGGTGACGGATATCTTGAGTCAGAAGAGGCGATTGTAACCTGGTGTGTGGGGCATCTTGTGACAATGAGTTATCCGGAAGTCTATGATCCTGCATTGAAACGCTGGAGTCTGGAGACTCTGCCGTTTCTTCCGCAGGAATTTAAGTACGAAGTGATACCGGCAGTTGAGAAACAGTTTCAGATCGTCAGCGGACTGCTGAATCGACAGGATGTAGATCGGATTTATGTGTGTACCGACTCCGGACGGGAAGGAGAGTATATTTACCGTCTGGTAGAGCAGGAGGCACATGTAGAGGGCAAAGAGAGAAGAAGGGTGTGGATTGATTCTCAAACAGAAGAGGAGATCCTGCGTGGTATTCGGGAGGCAAAGGATTTATCAGAGTATGACAACCTCAGTGCGTCTGCATATTTGCGTGCAAAGGAAGACTATCTGATGGGAATTAATTTTTCCCGATTATTGACTCTGAAGTATGGCAACAGCATCTCTAATTTTTTACATACCAAGTATTCGGTAGTTTCAGTCGGACGTGTGATGACCTGTGTTTTAGGCATGGTCGTGCGGCGGGAACGTGAGATCCGGGAGTTTGTAAAGACTCCGTTTTATCGTGTATTAAGTACGGTAGAGGTGGATGGAAAGCCTTTTGAAGGGGAATGGCGTGCAGTCCAAGGATCTAGGTATTTTGAATCTTTTGATTTATATAAAGAGAATGGGTTTAAACAGCGGGAGAAGGCAGAAGAATTGATCGCATATCTGAGTCAGCCGGAGCTGGAACCTTGCCGGATTACGGCGATTGAAAAGAAAAAGGAAAAGAAAAATCCGCCGCTTTTATATAATTTGGCGGAGCTGCAAAATGACTGTTCCAAACGATTTAAGATCAGTCCGGATGAAACACTTCGAATTGTGCAGGAATTGTACGAAAAAAAACTTGTGACTTACCCAAGAACAGATGCAAGGGTGTTGTCTACGGCAGTGGCGAAGGAAATCAGCCGGAATCTGAACGGATTGTCTAAATATGCAATGGCGGCGCCGTATCTGCAGGATATTTTACAATTTGGAAGTCAGAAAGGTCTGGCAAAAACAAGATATGTCAACGATAAGCAGATTACGGATCATTATGCAATTATTCCTACCGGTCAGGGGCTGAATGCACTGCAGTCTGTTTCGGCAACCTCAAAACACGTGTATGACTGTATTGTTCGACGTTTTTTGAGTATTTTTTATCCGCCGGCAGTGTATCAGAAAGTTTCAATTACAACGCAGATGAAAGAGGAAAGTTTTTTTTCCAGTTTTAAAGTGCTGGCAGAGGAAGGATATCTGAAAGTTGCCGGTATTCCGCAAAAGAAAGGAACGGAAGAGGAAAAGACTCTGGATACCACATTTTTTCAGACGATACAGGGATTAAAAAAAGGGACTGTGCTCCCGGTTCGGTCGCTGGAAATCAAAGAGGGGGAGACCTCTCCTCCGAAACGGTATAATTCCGGGTCTATGATTCTGGCAATGGAAAATGCAGGACAGTTGATCGAGGATGAGGAATTGCGTGCTCAGATTAAAGGAAGTGGAATTGGAACCAGCGCAACGCGAGCAGAAATCTTAAAAAAGCTGATTCATATTAAGTATCTTGCACTGAATAAAAAGACGCAGATTATTACTCCGACATTACAAGGAGAGATGATTTTTGATGTTGTGGATCATTCCATTAAATCGCTGTTGAATCCGGAATTGACGGCAAGCTGGGAAAAAGGATTGACTTATGTTGCGGATGGAGAGATTACTCCAGAGGAATATATGCAAAAATTGGATCATTTTATTATAAGTCGGACAAATGGAGTGAAGAATCTGAATAATCAGTATCAACTAAGAGGATGTTATGAAAAGGCAGCAGGCTTTTATAAGAAGTAGAATTGAGATTGGAGGACAGAGAAAGAAATGAAAGAAATGAAAGAATTGACAGTACAAGAATTATACAATCTGAATGAAACGATTGCTAAAGAGTTATTTGAAGGGGTGACTTATCCTTGGGAGGTACTTCCACGAATCAGCAGTTTTATTTTGAAACTGGGTGAGAGTTTGAGTGAAGAAGAATATGAGAAACGAGGAGAAAATATTT
>OMGQ01001156.1_pt1 | contig 16589 bp, 19 predicted proteins | sample 1646071 | NCBI WGS metagenome assembly OMGQ01 (sample SAMN05578585, study PRJEB25193) | human gut metagenome | biome: Human Microbiome; feature: human-associated habitat; material: feces | host: Homo sapiens | place: USA:Birmingham
TGTCAAAGACGATGACCGCTTCAAAGTGGACGGCCCCCTCGGGGGAGATGTAGCTGACCTTGTGGATGGTCTCCACCGTTCCGGTGAGATTAGCCATCACAGAGGGGATGGAGACGTTGACGGCCTGGCCGGTGTGGATCTGCCCCTCGTGGGCATAGCTGAAGTACAGGGACAGCTTCAGCTTTTTGTCGTTGACCAGGGTGGCTACGGCCTCTCCCTTGGTGATGTCCTGGTCGGGGTCGAATTCCTTCACGCTGAGCAGCTTGCCGGCGAAGGGGGCCCGGACAGTGAGGTTGTTGGCGTCCTCCAGCAGGGATTTCATGTCCTTGTTCAGGCCGTCCAGCTGCTCCTGGGCGGTGGAGACCTCGTCCTGGGCGCTCTGGCTGTAAATAGTGTAGAGGGGTTGTCCGGCGGTGACGGTGTCTCCGGCGGCCACAAAGACCTCCCGCACGGTACCGCCGGCGGACAGGGTGATGGCGGCGTTCTCCTTCGCCTTGGCGTTGCCGCTGCCGGAGGCCTTGCTCTGGATGGAACCATAGTCGGCCGTTACAGTTTGCATTTCTGCTCCGGCGGAGTCGTTCTTGGTCAGAAAGCGGTAAAGGAAGTAGCCGCCCACCGCCAGCGCGGCGGCGGTGACAGAGGCGATGACGATGCTGCGCACCTTCTTTTTGTTGACAGGCCTTTTGGGCTTGCCTGCAGGGGGGGCGGGAGGCGCGGCGTTGCTGGGCTGGATGAGTGTGGCGTCTGGCATAAGAGTATCCTCCTCTAATATTGTTAAGAGATCGCGGCTGTCCGGCGGAGCACGGCAGGGGAAACGCCGTACAGGGACGTATGGGCTCTGATTTGCTGTCTCTATTATACGGTGGGGGCATAAGGAAAGGCAATTACAAGCCAGTTACAAAATGCTTTAAGATTTCCTTAAGGAGGGGGCTGGAGCGTCCGCCTCCCCGCCGCCGGAGCGGGTCCCTGTTGATTTAGACGGAGGAAAAGGGGAAAAGGTTTCCTGTCAAAATAAAAAAAGCTGCCGAAGATCCAGATGAATCTGCGGCAGCCTTGTGGAAGCATGGAAAAATCAGACGTTCTGATAAAGGGGGCAGCGGCCGGTGAGCTCCTTTACCTGAGCCCGAAGGGTGTCCACCTGGGACTCGAAATCGCTCTGGGCGGCCTGGCAGATGAGCCGGCCCACCACCTTCATTTCCTCCTCGCGGAAGCCACGGGAGGTGACGGCGGGAGTGCCCACCCGGATACCGGAGGTGACGAAGGGCTTCTCCGGGTCGTTGGGGATGGCGTTCTTGTTGACGGTGATATAGACCTCGTCCAGGCGGCGCTCCATCTCCTTGCCGGTGAGGTGGGCGGGGCGCAGATCCACCAGCATCAGGTGGTTGTCTGTGCCGCCGGACACCAGATCCAGTCCGCCCTCCATGATGGACTGGGCCAGCACGGCGGCGTTTTTCACGATCTGCTGCTGATAGGTCTTGAACTCGGGCTTGAGGGCCTCGCCCAGGGCCACCGCCTTGGCGGCGATGATGTGCTCCAGAGGGCCGCCCTGGGAGCCGGGGAAGATGGCGGAGTTGAGCTTTTTGGCGATGTCCGGGTCGTTGCACAGCAGCATCCCGCCCCGGGGACCCCGGAGGGTCTTATGGGTGGTGGTGGAGACCACATCGGCGTAGGGGACAGGGGAGGGGTGGCAGCCGGCGGCCACAAGCCCGGCGATATGGGCCATATCCACGAACAGATAGGCCCCCACCTCGTGGGCGATGTCCGCAAAGGTCTTGAAGTCGATGATCCGGGGATAGGCGGAGGCGCCGGCCAGGATCATGCGGGGCTTGTGCTTCCGGGCCAGATCCCGGACCTGGTCATAGTCAATGCGGCCGTCGGCCCCCAAGCCGTAGGCCACCATATTGTAGTTCTTGCCGGAGAAGTTGACGGGGGAGCCGTGGGTCAGGTGGCCGCCCTGGTCCAGGCTCATGCCCAGCACTGTGTCCCCATGCTGGCACAGGGCCTGGTACACGGCGAAGTTGGCCTGGGCGCCGGAGTGGGGCTGGACATTGGCGTAGTTGGCGCCGAAGAGCTCCTTGGCCCGCTCGATGGCGATGTTCTCCACCACGTCCACGCACTGACAGCCGCCGTAGTAGCGCTTGCCAGGGTAGCCCTCAGCGTATTTGTTTGTGAGAACGGTGCCGGCGGCGGCCAGGACGGAGGCGCTGACGATGTTCTCCGAGGCGATCAGCTCGATGTTCTGCTGCTGGCGGTCGTACTCGGCGCGGATGGCCTGTCCCACCTGGGGATCGGCGGCGGTGATAAAGTCCATGACTTCGTTGACCATGGGAAACACTCCTTTTTCTCTTAGCATCCGGCGCAGCTGCCGGTGGGGCTGTACCGCTATTATATCAGATGCGGGGAAAATTACAATGAAATTCTGCGGGAACAGGGGACACCCTGCGGCAGAGTCCGGATCCCGTCATGGGAGAAGAAATTTTTCGGGGGTGAAAGTTTCCCATCGAAAAAACGCACTGGCTGTGGTATAATCTGTGCTATAATAAGGTCGGCTGCGCCCGGGACGGGCGCATATCCTGCCCCATGAGGTGTATGAGATGAAAACAAACGAAGCGGTACAGAGCATTGTGGACGCCCTGAAGGCACTCTACCCCGACGGCATCTGCTCCCTGAACTATGAAAAGGACTATGAGCTGCTGTTTTCTGTGCGTCTGGCGGCCCAGTGCACCGACGAGCGGGTGAACAAGGTCACCCCCGCCCTGTATGCCCGCTTCCCAACCTTGGAGGACCTGGCTGGGGCCGACGTGGCGGAGGTGGAGCAGTACATCCATTCCACCGGCTTTTTCCGGGCCAAGGCCCGGGACATCGTGCTGGCATCCCAGATGCTGCTGCGGGATTACGGAGGGAAGGTCCCCGGCACTATGGAGGAGCTGCTGAAGCTGCCAGGGGTAGGCCGCAAGACGGCCAACCTGATGCTGGGAGACGTGTTCCATGTGCCCGGCGTGGTGGTGGCGGACACCCACTGCATCCGCATTACCGGCCTGCTGGGCCTCACCGACGGCTCCAAGGACCCGGTGAAGGTGGAGATGCAGCTGCGCCAGGTGCTCCCGCCGGAGGAGTCCAACGACTTCTGCCACCGGCTTGTGCTCCATGGCCGGGCGGTTTGCATCGCCCGGCGGCCCCAGTGTGAGCGCTGCACCCTGCGCCCCTGGTGCGACCACTTTGCAAAAAACGGCGTTCAGATGTCCTGAACGGGCGGAACAGAGAGGAGATGGGGAAGATGCCGGTGAATTATGATCCTTATGGCTTCGGCAGCTTTGATACAATGTTCGGGATCGTGTTTGTTATCATTGTGGTCGGCTTTGTGATCGTCTTTGGCTCCATTATTGTCCGCGGATTCCAAGGGGCCGCCCAGTGGAAGAAGAACAACGATTCCCCAGTTCTGACGGTGGAGGCGGAGGTGGTGACCAAGCGGCTGGATGTCCAGACCTGGCACCGAGCCGGGGACGAACACAGCATGGGGCACACCTCCAGCCGGACCGATTACTACGCCACCTTCCAGGTGGAGAGCGGCGACCGGATGGAATTTCAGGTCCCCGACAGGGAGTACGGCTTTCTGGTGGAGGGGGACCGGGGGCGGCTGACCTTCCAGGGGACCCGCTACCAGGGCTTTCAGAGAACATAAAAGGAGCATACCGGAGTGAAACAGGGAATACGGTGGGGCCTCTATACGCTGGGGATGCTGATACTGGCGCTGGGGCTGACCCTGAACACAAAGACAGGGCTTGGGGTGTCCCCCATCATCTCAGTGGCCTTTGGGGTGTCTGAGATCTGGGGGCTGAATTTCGGAGATGTGACCTTCCTGCTCTACGGCCTGTTCGTGGCCGGACAGATCGTGCTGCGGCGGGGGAGAGGGTGGCTGACCGACCTGCTCCAGCTCCCCCTCAGCCTGGTGTTCAGCCGGGTGCTCAATGTGTACAGCGCGGCCATCCCCTACCGCTGTGAGGCCCACAGCCTTTGGGAGAATGTTCTGCTGCTGGCGGCGGCGATGCTGCTGACCGGCATCGGGGCGGCTGTGACGGTGAATATGCGCCTGGTCCCCAATCCGGGGGATGGGATCGTGGCGGCGGTGGCCGAGCGGCTGGGCCGGGACCAGGGCTTTGGAAAAAACCTGGTGGATGTGTGCTGCGTGGCGCTGACCTGTGTCATCGGTCTGGCGGCGTCGGGCCGCGTGGTGGGTGTCGGGCTGGGAACTGTGGCCGCGATGGTGTGCGTGGGCCGGATCATTGCCCTGGTCAACCGGCTGGGACGGAACTGGATGTGCGCCGCCGCCGGGCTGATCCCCGCGGCCCGGTGACTGAGAGGAGGATGGAGCATGGCCTATCGGCCCTTGGCGGATGAGATCCGCCCAAAAAATCTGGATGAGGTGGTAGGACAGCGGCATATCCTGGGACAGGATGGGCTGCTCCGCCGGATCATTGAGAGCGGGGAGATCCCGAACCTGATCTTTTACGGTCCCTCCGGCACGGGAAAGACCACGGTGGCCAACATCATCGCCCAGCGGACCAACCGGCCGCTCCACCGGCTCAACGCCACCACTGCCTCCATCAGCGACATCAAGGACATCATCGCCGACATCGGCACCCTGCTGGCCCCGGAGGGGGTGCTGCTCTATCTGGACGAGATCCAGTATTTCAATAAAAAGCAGCAGCAGTCCCTGCTGGAGTTTATGGAGAACGGGAAGATCACCCTGATCGCCTCCACCACGGAAAACCCGTTTTTTTATGTGTTCGGGGCGGTGCTGTCCCGGTCCACTGTGTTTGAGTTCAAGCAGATCACCGCGGAGGACGCCCTCCCCGCTGTGGACCGGGGGGTGTCCATTCTGGAGGAGCGGCTGGGCGGGTGCCTGACCCTGGAGGAGGGGGTGCGGGAGCACATCGCCTCCGCCTGCGGCGGGGACATCCGAAAGGCCATGAACGCCCTGGAGCTGCTGGCCTCCGCCGCCCGCCGGGAGAATGGGGCGCTGCGCATCACTCTGGAGGACGCCCGGACGGCGGCCCAGAAGTCTGCCATACGCTATGACCGGGAGGGGGACAGCCACTTTGACATCGCCTCCGCTCTGATGAAGTCTCTGCGGGGCTCCGACCCGGACGCGGCGGTCCACTATCTGGCCCGGCTGCTGGAGGCAGGGGACATGGTCACCGCCATCCGGCGGCTGCTGTGCTCGGCCAGCGAGGATGTTGGGCTGGCCTATCCCCAGGCGGTGCCCATCGTGAAGGCCTGTGTGGACAGCGCCCTTCAGCTGGGCCTGCCGGAGGCGCGGCTGCCCCTGGCGGAGGCTGCCATCCTGCTGGCCACCTGGCCCAAGTCCAACAGCGCCTATCAGGCCATCGCCGGAGCCCAGGCGGACGTGCGGGCCGGACGGGCTGGGGACATTCCCCGGGAGCTCCAGAACGTCCACGCCGACTCGGCGGGGCAGGAGCGGGAGCAGGGATACCGCTATCCCCACGACTATCCGGGCCACTGGGTCCGGCAGCAGTATCTGCCGGACAATCTGAAAAACCGGAAATACTACCAGTATGGCGACAATAAGACAGAGCAGGCCGCCCGCCGCTACTGGGAAGAGATCAAGAAGTAGGGGCGTATGCTGTGCGTCCCTACACATATCGCCCCTGAACGAAAGGAAGGAAAACCCATGGAAGCCATTCGCATCCTGGTGGTGGAGGATGATCCGGACATCAACCAGCTGCTGTGTACCATTATGAGCGACGCGGGCTATCAGTGCCAGCCGGCCTTCTCCGGCAGCGAGGCCATGCTCTGGGCCGAGCGGGAGCGCTTCGACCTGGTGCTGCTGGATCTGATGCTCCCCGGCCTCACCGGGGAGGAGTTCATCACCCGCATCCGCCGGGGCAGGACCATGCCCATCATCGTCCTGTCTGCCAAGGCGGGGCTGGAGGACAAGGTCAACGTCCTGCGGCTGGGGGCGGACGATTTTATCCCAAAGCCCTTTGACAATCTGGAGGTGCTGGCCCGGGTGGAGGCCCAGCTGCGCCGGGTACAGAGGTTTTCCGCGCCCCCGGAGCGGCGGCAGTTCGTCTGCGGCGACCTGGTTCTGGACCGGGAGGAGTTCTCTGTCACCGCCGGAGGAGAGCCGGTGGTGCTCACCGCCCGGGAATTTGAGATCCTGGCCCTGCTGATGGAGTACCCCAAGCGGGTGTTTACCCGGGAGCAGATCTACCAACACGTGTGGGGCGAGGAGTACTTCGGGGATGACAACACGGTCAACGTCCATGTCAGCAATCTGCGGTCCAAGCTGGGCCGGGTCAGCGACCGGGAGTATATCAAGACCGTCTGGGGCATCGGCTTCAAGATGGCGGAGCCCTGACAAATATGGGCGAGCTGAGAAGGATCCCCGGGATCGGGGCGGCGGGAGAGCGGGACCTGCTGGAGCTGGGCTATACCACCATCCAGTCTCTGGCGGGGGCGGACCCAGAGGAGATGTACGCCCGTGAGTGCGCCCGGAAGGGCGTGCGGGTAGACCGCTGTGTGCTATATGTCTACCGCTGCGCGGTCTATTACGCATCCACCCCGCAGCCGGACCCAGAGAAGCTGAAGTGGTGGGCGTGGAAGGATGGAGGGGAGGAAAACAGTGGACATCCATGTGAATGATGTTTTGAAGATGAAAAAGGCCCATCCCTGCGGCAGCCAGGAGTGGCTGGTGCTGCGGGTGGGGATGGACTTCAAAATGCGGTGCCAGGGCTGCGGCCATGAGGTGATGCTCCCCCGGAGCAAGGCGGAAAAGAATATCCGCAAGGTATTCCGGGACGGTGCGCCAGTGGAGGTGTAGAGTCCCGCGGACCAGCCAAAGCCGGTTTGTAAAACAGGAACCATGAGAAAGGAAGATCGACTATGCGATATGACAGCGACGTACTGTACCGTCCTCCAGGGGAGTGGAAAAGCTACCTGCTCCAGTGCACCATCGGGTGCTCCTACAATAAATGCACTTTCTGCGCTATGTACAAGGGCAAGCAGTTCCGGATCCGTCCGGTGGAGGAGATCCTGGAGGACATCGACATGGCCCGGGACTACTATGGCCCCGGTCTGCGGCGGGTGTTCCTGATGGACGGGGACGCGGTCATCATGAAAACGGAGGATCTGCTGAGGATCCTGCACAAGCTGTACCGCACCTTCCCGTCCCTGGAGAAGGTGACCACCTACGCCGGGCCCCGGAGCACCCTGGCTAAGAGCCCGGAGGAGCTGCGGGCCATCCGGGAGGCCGGATTGAACCGGGCCTATCTGGGGGTGGAGAGCGGCAGCGACGCCGTGCTCAAGGCCATCAATAAGGGGGTCACTGCCGCCCAGATGCTGGAAGCGGGGCAGAAGCTGGTGGCCGCCGGCTTCGACCTGTGGGCCATCATCATCATGGGCCTCACCGGCCAGGACGGGGACTGGGAGGAGCACATCCTGTCCACCGCAGGGATGATCAATGAGATGCGGCCCCACCACCTGTCCGCCATGACCTTCGCCCCCGCCAAGGGCACCCCCTTGGGGGAGGACGTGCTGGCCGGGCGCTTTCAGGTGTGCACCCCGGACCAGATTTTGGAGGAGTGCCGCCTGCTCATTGAACATCTGGACGTAGACCCCCTCCATTTCACCAGCAATCACGCCTCCAACTACCTGCCTCTGAAGGGAGGTCTGCCGGAGGACCGGGAGAAGTTCCTCTCCCTGCTGGACGAGGCCCTGGCGGGGAAGATCCGCCTGCGAAAGACCCTGAACCGGGGGATCTGAGGGCCGGAGCGACAGACAACAGAGGAGACTGTCGAAAAAGTGGCACAGCCACTTTTTCGAGGGGGATTGCACGAAAGCTTCGTCTCGATCTCGTCGTCACAAGTTCCGTATCATTCGCATTCCCATAAATGGGAATGCGAACTCACTTCACTGCTCCTCCTCTCCCATAAAACCGAAGGTTTTATGGGGACCCAGAGAAATTGTCGGCGAAGCTTTCGTGAGAAGTGTCATTTCCGAGGTACACGCCCCCGGAAATGACGGGATCCAATTTTATTCCGTCGCCTTCGGGCGACGGAACTCCTTGCAGGAGGGCTTTTTTGACAATCTGAGAGCGCGGAAGCAGACTTGCTTCCGCGCTCGTTCCATTTTGAGGTGAGGGGGATCTCACCAGGGCAGCCAGCTGCGCGCCTCCCGGACAGCCAGCACATCCAGGGCGCCATCCAGCAGCTCCGCCGCTGCGGCCCGGGTCAGGGGCTCGGACAGGGCGGCGGAGGTGGACTGGTCCGGGGTGAGCACCCCGGAGGCGGCCAGATTGGCGGCCGCCTGACCGGCCCAGTGTCCCTGGACGGAGAGCCCGGCGGCCTCCAGGGGGACGTCGGCCATATTCAGCAGGCGGTCCAGCATCACAGTGGCCTCGCCGCAGGTGATGTCTGTTCCGGCGGAGAACACGGGAGCGCCGGTAGGGGCCCGTTCTCCCTGGATGACTCCGGCCTTTAAGGCGGAGGAGATGCTCCCCTTGGCCCAGGTGGGGATGGCTTCATCATCGGAGAAGCCGGTCACAGTCACATCCTCCATGGGCTCCAGCCCGGTGGCATCCATGGCCAGAGCGAGAAATTCCGCCCGGGAGACGGTCTGGTCCGGCTGGAAGAAATAGCGGCCGCTGTGGGACTCCCCTACCAGGATGCCCTCCTCCGCCAGGCGAATGGCCGCCTTGTGGGCGGCACTGTCCTCCAGATCGGCGTAGGTCACCTTGGTGTTCGGTTTTTCAATGCGAAGGGTCACCTTGGCTTCCGGAGAGGTATTCCCTGCCTGGTCCAGCGCCACATAGGTGAAGGAGTCCTTGCCTGTCTTGTTCTCATAGGGGGTATAGACGAACCGGGCGGAGCCGTCCTCCGCCAGCTCTACCGCACCCCGGGCTGGGGTGGAGGTGAGCTGGAAGGTGAGGGTGTCCCCCTCCCCGTCCACCGCGTCAAAGTAGCCGGTGATGGCGATGTTCTGATAGGTGGACAGCTCCATGTTCCGTGCGATGGGCGGGGCGTTGGCCTCGTCCAGCAGGTACAGGGTGACCGCGGTCTCCTTTTCAGCAGAGGTCCCGTCTGCAAAGGCGGGCAGAAAAGTGAAGGAGGCAGTGGAGACGCCGGGGGTGGGGAGGGACTGGAAGGTCAGTCCGGACAGAGCAGAGGCGTCCACCACCGCACCCTGGGTGAGGGGCCGGCCGCCCACAGTGAGCACGCCGGCCTTGGGATCCGGGAGGGCGGTAAGGGTGATGGAGGACAGGTCGGAGGAACGGAAATCCTCCTGGGAGAAGGTGATGGAGCCGCCTGCCAGGGTGTTTTTGGAAAAGTCGGCGACCCCTGCGGGGGTGCTCTCCTTTTTCTGCCAGAAAAACGCGGAGGCGGGGGTGGACATAGCCCCCACCAGCGCCAGGGCCAGCAGGGGGGCCAGTCCGCGGGGGAGGGAGAAGTGCTTCAATGAGATGACCTCCTTTAATGGGTTGGATATGCTGAGGATACCTATATCCTGCGCCCGGGCGGTCAGATTATACAGGAAAAAAACGGACGGACCAGCCATTCATGGCCGGTCCGTCCGGGATGTGATGTGATGTTCAGGATGCGGATTTGGCCCGTCCGGAGAAGAACAGGATGAAGATGATGGCACAGGCCGCCATCAGATAGCAGTAAAACATATAGGGGACGATCTCCAGGGCGGTGATCCCGGCGCCCGCGGCGGCGTACAGCAGCTGCGCGCCATAGGGCAGGATGCCCTGGATCACAGAGGCGAAGATGTCCAGCAGGGAGGCGGTGCGCCGGGGATCGATGCCGTACTCCTCGCTGATCTCCTTGGCGATGGAGCCGGACATGACGATAGCGACCGTGTTGTTGGCCGTGGCCACGTCCACCGCGGCCACCAGGCCGGCGATGCCCAGCTGGGCGCCCTTCTTGGAGCCCACCCGGCGGTGGATGAAGTCGATGAGCCACTGGATGCCGCCGTACTCCTTCACCAGGGCGCCGATGCAGGCCACGATGATGGAGATAACGGTGATGTCATACATGGAGGTGACACCGGTGCCCATGACGGCGAAGATCTGTGTCCAGGCAAAAGCGCCGGAGGCCACGCCCACGATCAGGCTGAGAATGGTGCCAATGATGAGGATGACGAACACGTTCACCCCCGCCACCGCGCCGGCCAGGACTACCAGATAGGGCAGCACCTTCCACACGCTGTACGCCTGTACCTCCACCTGGCCGCTTCCGCCCAGAGTGAGGGCCACGAAAATCAGAAGGGTGATCACCGCGGCGGGCAGCACGATGAGGAAGTTCATGCGGAACTTGTCCTTCATCTCACAGCCCTGGGTGCGTACGGCGGCGATGGTGGTGTCCGAGATCATGGAGAGGTTGTCGCCGAACATGGCGCCGCAGGCCACCGCGGCGATGCACAGAACCAGCTCAAAGCCGGTGGCCTTGCTCATGGAGACGGCGAAGGGGGCCAGGGCGGAGATGGTGCCCACCGAGGTGCCCATAGAGACGGACACAAAGCAGGCGATCAGGAACAGACCGGCCACAGCAAACTGGCTGGGGAGATAATCCAGGAACAGGAACACTGTGCTGTCTGCGCCGCCAGCAGCGGACACTGCACCGGAGAAGGCTCCGGCGGCCAGAAAGACCAGGCACATGGTCAGGATGTTCTCGTCAGCCACACCGGCGGCCATCACCTTCAGCTTGGCGTTGAAGTCAAGCTTCCGGTTCTGGAAGCAGGCGACCGCCAGGGCGATCAGGAAGATCACGATGGCGGGGGTCTGGTAAAACCCCTGCTCAATCTTCAGGCCATACTCGAGCAGAAGTCCGCAGCCCAGGTAGAGTACCAGAAAAACTCCGATAGGGAGCAGTGCGGCGGGGTTGCTCTTGACAGAGCGCTTATTTGCGTCCATAGGGGACCGTCCTCTCTCTCTCTTAAAGTAAAGTATTGAATCACACACTGCAGTCTATTGTAGAGAAAAGCGGGGCTTCTGTCAACAGGAACCTAACAGGCAGTGGGGAATAGACTGCAAAAGAGAGGAGGGAGTGGGATGCAGACGGTGTTTCAAACGCAGCTGCTGACCGGGAGCGACTGCTATCAAGCGGGGCGGACCATCGTTCCCCGCGGGATCATGGTCCACTCCACCGGGGTGGCCCAGCCAGATCCGGAGGTGTTCCTCCGCCGCTGGGACCAGCCGGGGGTGGACGCCTGCGTCCATGCCTTTGTGGCAGAGGAGCGGGTGATCCAGACCCTGCCCTGGAACTGGAGGGGGTGGCACGCGGGGAGGGGGGAGCGGGGCAGCGCCAACGACACCCACATCTCCTTCGAGTGCTGTGAGCCGGCTGGGCACACCTACCGGGGCGGAGAGATGGTCGGCTATGACCCCGAGGTGCAGAAAACCTATTTTGACCGGATCTATCAGAACGCGGTGGTTTTATGTGCCGAGCTGTGCCGGAGGTATGGACTGGACCCCCGGGAGCCGGGAGTTGTGATCTGCCACGCGGAGGGGCACCAGATGGGGATCGCCAGCGGGCATGGAGACGTGCTCCAGTGGTGGCCGAAGCATGGGGTGACCATGGACGACTTCCGCCGGGCGGTGGAGGAGCGTATGAAGGGGGAGGACGATGTGACACAGGAGCAGTTCAACGCGATGCTGGAGGAATACCTGCGCCAGCGCCGGGTCCAGGAGCCCGCCGAGTGGTCCCGGACAGCCCGGGAGTGGGCGGAGGCGTCCGGGCTGGTGGCCGGGGACGGCGCAGGGGAGAAGGGATACCGGGCCTTTGCCACCCGGGAGGAGACAGTACAGATGCTCTACCGCCTTGTAAGGGGCGAAGAAAAGAAAGCAGAGTAGCGGATAACAGAGCGCCCCCGGAACGGTGTTCCGGGGGCGCATTTCAGCTTGCCTGGGTTCAGGCCTTCCAGAGGCCGTGGAGGTTGCAGTAGGCGTAGGCGGAAACCACGCTGTCGCCCTGAGCCAGGGCAAAGGCCGCCTGGGGCTTGCTGCCGGGGGTCAGATGCTTGATCTGAACGCCCTCCTTGGTCTCCAGGGCGATCCACTCGATGAAGTGCTCAGGGATCATGGGGTGCTCCACAGAGCCCACGGTCACAGTGACCTGGGAGCCATCCGCCTGGATCACGGGGACGTGCTTTTCCACCGCAGCGTCGGTGGTGCCGGGGACAAGCTCAGTCATCTTCTGGCCGCAGCACATCACAGGGACGCCGCTGGATTTGACAAAAGTGACAATGTTGCCGCAGTGCTCACAAATATAAAACTGCATCATCAAGCCCTCCTAAAATCACTTTGAATGGGAACAGGATGCCCCGCTCTTGGTTTCACTATACCAAGCTGGAGAGAAAAAGTCAATCACCAACTGCGGAGATGGGGCAAAAACTCAGAGCCCCTCCACCATATTGACCCGCATACAGCTGCCGTCCAGGTCCACCTCAGCCACGAACTCATCCACTGCGGGGATCAGGATCTCCCGGGCGCCGCCCCGGACCACATAGACGTTGTTGGCGGGGAGGGTGAGCACATCGGCGAGGTGTCCCAGGACCTCGTCCGTCCTGGCGTCCCGCACCTCCATCCCCATGAGATCGGCCAGGAAAAAGCTGCCCTCCGGCAGGTTGGCGTCCTTCCGGTCAATGTACAGGATGGCGTTGCGCATGGCCATGGCGCTGTTCACATCGGTGACGCCCTCCAGCTTGAGGATCACCATATTCTTGTGGACCCGGGCCCGCTCCACCTGAATGGGCCAGTGGGTCTTGTCCACATAGAGGGTTTTGAACTGACAGAGAAAATCGGGGGAGTCGGCCCAGGGCTGGACCCGCACCTCGCCCATCAGACCGTGGACGTTGGTGATCTTACCCACCTCAAGAAATTGCTGCTTCATGGGGAATCCCCTCCTTTGGGTGCTGATGATACAAAAAATCTCCTGCGCCGCGGTTACGGAGGCAGGAGACTCTTGTGAAAGATAAGGTTAATCGACGATCTCCACCGAGACACGCTTTCCGGACCGCTGGGCCACGGAGCGGATCAGGGTGCGGATCTCTTTGGCGATGCGCCCCTGGCGGCCGATCACCTTTCCGGTGTCCTCCGGTGCCACGCGCAGCTCCAAAAGGACCTCGCCGTCGGCATCGGTCTCCGTGACGGAGACCTGCTCCGGATGCTCCACCAGGTGCTGGGCCACATAGGTCAGAAGCTCTTTCATTGTGCAGGACCTCCCGCCTTAGAGTGCGCCGGCTTTTTTCAGCAGATCACGGACAGTCTCAGTGGGCTGAGCGCCGGTCTTGATCCAGGCCTGAGCGCGGTCAGCGTCCACCTTCAGCTCGGCGGGATGGACCACGGGGTTGTAAGTGCCGATCTCCTCGATGAAACGGCCATCCCGGGGATAGCGGGAGTCAGCCACCACGATGCGGTAGAAGGGAGCCTTCTTGGCGCCCATCCGGCGCAGTCTGATCTTAACCATTGTATCTTCACCTCCATGTAATTGTTGCACATCTATGGAAACGCGCCGCAGCGCGCTTACCAACCGGTCAGAAGGGGAGTCCCGGCAGCTTGCCGAGCTTTCCCATTTTTCCAAGCTTGCCCATGCGCTTCATCTGCTTGCCGGAGAACTGCTTGGTCATCTGCTGCATCATTTCGAATTGCTTGAGCAGGCGGTTGATGTCCACGACCTGAGTGCCGGAGCCGGCGGCGATGCGCTTTTTCCGGCTGTTGTTCAGCAGGGAGGGGTTCTCCCGCTCCGCCGGGGTCATGGACAGGATGATGGCCTCGGTGCGGGCCAGGGCGTTCTCGTCCACGCTGGCCCCTTCCAGTGCCTTGGCGTTCATGCCGGGGAGCATCCCCGCGATGTCGGACAGGGAACCCATGCCCTTGATCTGAACCAGCTGATCGTAAAAATCAGCCAGGGTAAACTTGTTCTTGCGGAGCTTCTGCTCCAACTCGGCAGCTTTCTTGGCGTCAAAGGTCTGCTGGGCCTTCTCGATGAGGGAGAGCACGTCGCCCATGCCCAGAATACGGGAGGCCATGCGGTCGGGGTAGAAGAGCTCCACCTGGTCCAGCTTCTCGCCCACACCCACAAATTTGATGGGCTTGCCGGTGACCGCCTTGATAGAGAGAGCCGCACCGCCCCGGGCATCGCCGTCCAGCTTGGTGAGCATGACGCCGGTAATGTCCAGCGCCTCGTCGAAGGTCTTTGCGGCATTCACCGCATCCTGGCCGATCATGGCGTCCACAATCAGCAGGATTTCGGTGGGGTCAATGGCGGCCTTCATCACCTTGAGCTGCTCCATCAGCTCCTCGTCCACGTGGAGTCGGCCGGCGGTGTCGATGAACACAATATCGTTGCCGTGCTGCCTGGCGTGCTCGATGCCCGCCCTGGCAATGTCCACCGGGTCAATCTGGCCCATCTGGAACACCGGAACGTCCACCTGCTGGCCCACCACCTCTAACTGGGTGATGGCGGCGGGGCGGAAGGTGTCGCAGGCCACCAGGAGGGGCCGCTTGCCCTGCTTCTTCATAAAGCCCGCCAGCTTGGCGCCGTTGGTGGTCTTGCCGGCGCCGTTGAGGCCGACCAGCATCACCACCGTGGGGGGCTTGGGGGAAATCGTCAGCTTGGTGTTCTCGCCGCCCATCAGGGCGGTCAGCTCCTCATTGACGATTTTGACAATCATCTGGGCGGGGGTGAGACTCTCCAGTACGTCGGAGCCGATGGCCCGCTCGGTGACGGTGGCCACAAACTGCTTGACCACCTTGAAGTTCACGTCGGCCTCCAGCAGAGCCATGCGGATCTCCTTCATGGCCTCCTTCACGTCGGCTTCGGAGAGGCGGCCCTTGCCGCGCAGCTTCTTGAAGGCGGCGGAGAGCTTTTCGGTCAGTCCTTCAAATGCCATGGGTTACTCCTGTTTCAACTGGGCCAGAACGCCCTTGAGCTGTCCGCACAGGGCCTCCAGCTCGTCGTCCTGCCAATGGGCCTCGTTGCGTTGGGCGATGGCGTCCACCGCCGTCTCCATCTGGCCGAACTGCTCCTGCATTCTGTGGAAGCGGCGGATGATGCCCGTCTTGTCCTCCAGCTCGGTGAGGATGGCCTCGGCGCGGACGATCACATCCCGGACGCCCTGGCGGGTGATGCCGTAGTTCTCCGCGATCTCGGCCAGGGAGAGATCCTCATTGTAGTAGAGGTCGTAGAACTCCTTCTGGCGGTCGGTGAGCATGTCGCCGTAGAAATCATAGAGCAGGGCCATGCGGTATGCCTGGTTTTTCATCGCTGCCGCCTCCTCCCGTGTGCCGGTTTTCTGTAAAGGTGGTAAAGCTACGGAGCTTTACAACAGAAGTGATGATACTATAAATTGGCCGGATTGTCAAGAGAAAGATTGCGTCTTTTCCGGCTCTGCGGCGTACCAGAGGGGGAGGCCCAGCAAAACCGCGCCGCCCAGCAGGTTGCCCAGGGTGACCCACAGCAGGTTCCAGCCCATGGCGGCCCAGTCCGCGCCGCCGTTCAGCAGGGCATGGAGTGCGAAATAGGCCATGTTGGCGATGGAGTGCTCCAGTCCGGTGAGGACGAAGGTGGTGATGGCCAGGGTGATCACCAGGGCCTTGGCGGTCTCGCTCTGGAGGCGGAAGCCGGCGAACACGCCGATGCACACCAGAAAATTGCACAGCACGCCCCGGAGGAGGAGCAGATACCAGGGGGCGGACAGCTTGCCCGGGACGATCAGGGCCAGATAGGCCCCCAACAGCTCCCCGCTGGAGCCGGAGCCGGCCAGCAGCAGGCAGAGCACCAGAATGCCCAGGAGATTGCCCAGGTAGGCCAGCGCCCAGACACGGAGGGTTCCGGCCAGGCGGACCCGGCCGTCGTAGAGGGATACGCTCATGACCAGGGTACAGCCGGTGAACAGCTCACCGCCCAGCAGGACGATGAGGGTGAGAGCGGCAGAGAAGGCCAGGGCCCCCAGCAGTTTGGCCAGAGGGAGATTGGCGTCGTAGAACCAGGCGGCGCAGAGGCTGGAGAGCAGAGCGCCCACAAAGATAAATGCCCCCGCCAGGGCGGCCCGGGTCAGGTAGCGGCCCGGCGCGGCGCCGGAGAAGCGGAGCTTCTGCACTCCGGCCTGCGTGATCTGTTCCACAACGGTTCGTGTCATGGGGTGGCCTCCTTATAAAATATAGGTGATTTCATTTTACCGGAGGTTAGGGTCGGGAGCAAGCCGCCGCGGCGCCAATCTTTTTTCGTTTTCCTAGTGTCAAAACCGTCAAAACGTTGTATAATATCCGATGTTGATACTTTGGCAGTTCCCATAAGGAAAGGAATGGTAAAGCTGTGATTGAGGTCACCCGGACACAGCTTCTGCCCGGCGTCCATCTGACGGCGGTGCAGACGCAGAAATTTAAATCCAGCGTGCTGGGGATGCAGTTCCTGCTGCCCCTGGCCCGTGAACAGGCCGCGCTCCACGCGCTGCTGCCCATGGTGCTCCGCCGGGGCACCGCAGAGCACCCGGATATGGAATCCCTCTCCGCCGTTCTGGACGAGCTGTACGGCGGTTCCCTGGAGCCTACGGTGCGCAAAAAGGGG
>OMGQ01001157.1_pt1 | contig 16573 bp, 17 predicted proteins | sample 1646071 | NCBI WGS metagenome assembly OMGQ01 (sample SAMN05578585, study PRJEB25193) | human gut metagenome | biome: Human Microbiome; feature: human-associated habitat; material: feces | host: Homo sapiens | place: USA:Birmingham
ACTCATCTCCCTCCTCCCAGGCTTCCCGCACCCGTTGGTCCAGGGAGACGCGGCCGTTGGTTCGCTTCACATTCTTCACGCTTTCCGCACGGCGTCGCTTAAGATCCTCCTTGCTGAATTGATAGGCGTCCGCCAGAATGCCTGCTACCATATCCTGTTCCACGGCCTGCTTGTACAGCAGAGAGGACATCCGATTCTCCATCTGTCCCAGCCGGCCATCCACATAGGACTTGAGAGCGGTGGGGAGGAACAGCCCGGCGTCGTTGGCGCTGAGGTAGTCCAGATAGAAGTCGACGGCTCGTTCGATGAAGGCGGTGAGACTGCGGCTCCCGTCCTCACGGTATTCAGCATCAGCGGCAGCTCTTCATAGCTTTTGTAGATCGATGGTTTCAATTTTGTACCTCCGTTTTTCAAATTCAGAGAATCTTCTTGTGTTTCGGAGGTCGTTCTGGTAAACTGAACAGCGGATCAGGCTGTGTTTTCCGAAACGCAGCGGGCCGCCAGACTGTTGCAGCAGTTTGGCGGCTTTTTTACTTGCGGCCATGCACCATACCCGTTCCTGCCCTGCGGCCTTGTCTGACACGCACAGCGTTTTCTTCTGCCTTGGCGCGCTCTGCTGCCTGTCCTGGTCAACAGCATCCCGGCACACTTCCCCGGCTGAGTATCGTCTCTGGTGATGGGTATTCAGTTTTCAAGGTTCCTGTCGGGGCACCCCGACTTTTTTGATTGACAAACCGCCTGCCAGATGTTAGACTTATGATAACAAATAATAGACAGTCTGCTGTGAGGATATGGTAACACGCCATAACGCCCCCGTCAAGACTATTTTATTTATATTTTATAATTGTCTATTTCAGGAGTCGCCTATGTGGTACGCGAAAATGTATTTTTCCGAAAAGAAAGAGTGCTTCCAGTATGACCCTGCCGGGATCCAGGGCGCACCGGCAACCTACCGGGAGCTGCCGTTTTTGGAGAGCCTGCTGTCCTTTTTAGAACTGGACTGCGGAGAGATCACACCCGTTCTCCAACGAATTGCAGAGAATTGGAGCCGGCTCATCACAGAGGATGACCGTCAGGCCGGCACCGACGCCATAATGGAATTGGGGCAGTTGAAGAGCCGGCACATCTATCTGGAGTTTCTGTATGCGCGCTGGTACGACCGCTTCTCCAGAATGGGCGTCTTTAGTGACCGGGGAAGCCCGGAGGACCAGCAGATGCTGGAGGAGCTGAAGGCCCTCCCGGAGCTTCTGCCCCGGTATCAGAAGCAGGTCCAGAGATTTTTTGATCTGGTGCTGGATGTGGACGGGGCCGGACGGGATCCCCAGCAGCAGGCGTCCCAGCAGTACCGCTATGACTCGCCCAAGGATTCGGAGTTGTTTGCCTTCCGGCCCATCCCCCTTGGTTTTGAGCCGGTGGAGCCGGGACGGTGCTCCCCTGTTTTGTACTCCGGTTCCATTCGGGATATGATCGACTACGCTCTGCGCAGCTGCGTGGAGCGTGGGATCACCGTGCGGCGCTGCAAGAACTGCGGCCGCTGGTTCCCTCAGACCGGACGTGTCAGCGCGGAGTACTGTGAGCGTCCGGTGGCCGAGGGGCAGCAGACCTGCCGGGAGGCCGGGGCCTTCCAGCAGTGGACCAAGAAGCAGTCTGACGACCCGGTGTTCAAGGCTTACCGCAAGGAGTACAAGAAGCGTTTTGCCTGGATCAAGGCAGGCCGTATCTCCGACACTGACTTCTACGCCTGGAGCGAGCAGGCCAGAGAAATGAAAAAGAAGTGCGACCGGGATGTTATCACTTTGGAGGAATATGTGGAGTGGCTGAAACACTCCTGAGCAAAAAGAACGGGATCGACCGATTGGTCGATCCCGTTCAAAAGTTGATGGCCGGAATTCCGGCTATCGGTCTTTCCTTGATTATAGCATAGCAGTAGGTGAGGACGGAGCAGATATGCTGTTTTCTTCTCCCTTTTGAAGCCTCTGTTTTGAAATTTACTGTATGTACCAATACATATATTCACAATGGTTATGTATCAGAAAAGAGAGCGAGAATTACGGTTTCATTTCTCGTCTTCTTTTTCTTTGAGCTACTTTTATAAAAATATTTGGTCTTTCATACAGTATTTTCCTGGACATTATACAGAATAGAGATTTATCCGTGCATTAGATTACGAGACATTTCTTCTGCAATCTCACAAACCAAGAAAATATAACGTTCCCGTTTTGTAGCGTCTACTCGCATACGGGGAGCACCAATAGAGATCGCCGCCCAAACTCCACCAGATTCATCGCGAATTGGAGCACCGATACCTATTGTCTCAATGTTGAGTTCACCATCACTGATGGCGTACCCCTGCTTTCGAATCTGTTCATAGTCCTCCATCAAGGCAACTGGGGAGGTAATAGTACGCTCTGTAAAGGGAGTCAAAGGTTCTTCCATCAGTCGCTTGCGGATTACCTCCTCATCTTGAAACGCACCTAACACCTTGCCGGTTGCGCCAGCATAGAGAGGACGCTCTTGTCCAACTTTTCCCGCCACTCGGACCACTTGAAGGCTTTCTTCACGATAGACCAGATTTGCCTTACCATTAATTAGCATACTAAAAGAGGCGTTTTCCTCGGTTAAATCCCGAAGTCGGATCAAATAGGGTCTGACCATTTTCGAGAGCCCTATTCTGTCCTCGTATGTTTTGCCCAGAATATAAACCGCAGGACCTAAGGTGTACTTGTGGTTAATAGTTTGAGCTGCCAGACCGGACTGTACAAGAGCAGATAAAATCTTGAATATTCCGCTTTTGGTACATTCAAGTTTTTCGCTTAACTCAGTTACTCCATGTACATAGGGAGCTTGTCCTAAAATTTTTAGCAAAGCAGCAGTCTTTTCAGATGAGTTCATATATGCACCCCCCATGTGATGATATTCTTAATTTTACAGATGTTTTTTGCAATGGTCAAGATTTATTCTATTGGAACAGCACAAGAGCGACTTGGCCTAATAGAAATTGAACCAAAGCCGCTTTTGTGTGTTTGGTATAGAAAGGGGAGATATGAAGTGCGCAAACGGCATTAGGTGACTTGCTTGTGCTTTTTACGGTATTCCATGACAAAAGGAGCGCAAATAGAGATAATCATTAAACCGATCAGTACGATACAAATAGGCCTTTGGATAAATGTACCAAAAATGGCAAAAAGGTTATTATCGTACAAAATCATCCCCTGTTGCAGAGCTTCTTCGGCAATATCGCCTAGAATCATACCGAGGACAATCGGAACAATATTGAACTTATACAGCTTCAAAAAGTAGCCGATAACTCCAAATATCAGCATCGTATAGACATCTTTTATATTTCCTCTTACAGCATAACATCCAATTAAGCTCAAGTTTAATACTACTGCAGCCAGAATATTTTGTGGCGTCAAGGTAACACGTGCAAAATATTTTGCACCCAACACACCAATCAAAACAAATGCTAAATTTGCCAAAAACATGGACATAATAAATGGATAGGTGACATTGCTACCTTCAGTAAACAAGCCATATCCGGGTGTCAATCCATGAATAGTCAGTCCTGACAGGAGAATTGCCGTAGTTGCATTTCCAGGAATCCCCAGAGTCAATGTAGGAATCAAAGTTCCACCAACTACAGCATTGTTTGCTGCCTCGCAGCAAGCAACACCTTCACGCGACCCGTGCCCAAAACGATCACGCTCTTTTGAAACAATTTTTCCGGTGTTATATGCTACATAACTTGCTACATCCCCTCCTGTACCCGGAATAATACCGATAATGAGACCGATTAACGATGACCAGATATATGTTATGGGATAGCAAAAAAAGTCTTTTAGTTTAAACCGCGCGGCTTTATAGCGTACAATATCGTCCTCCGAGTTGAGTTTAATCGGATTTTTCAAACTAGAAAAGACTTGTGAAATACTGAATAAACCGATTACAGCGGGAATCATGGTAATACCGCCCATCAGGTAGGTACTACCAAAGGTAAACCGCGCGCGGCCCATAACAGGGTCCATGCCAACACAAGCGATTAAAAGCCCGATACATCCCATCATAAGGCCCTTTAAAATACTTTTAGTAGATAAGGACGCAATAATAGTGAGACCGAAAGCGGCCATTAAAAATTTTTCCTGAGCTCCAAAATTAAAGGCCCATTTTGCCATTACCGGAGCAAAAAATAACAGGGCAAGATTCCCTACAATACCTCCCCAGAAAGAAGATACAGCAGATTCTGTCAGTGCAGCATGAGCCTGACCGTTTTTTGTCATGGCATAGCCATCCATAGCGGTGGCAGCTGCTGCAGCAGTACCAGGTGTATTGATCAAAATGGCGGAGATAGAACCACCAAACATAGAGCCACAGTAAATTGCGCCGAGGAAAATTAACGCAGTAGCGGCATTCCAAGTATAGGTTAGCGGGATCAAAACAGCGATGCCCATCGTTGCAGTGAATCCAGGCAATGCGCCCACCACAATACCGACAATGGTTCCCAACAGGGTTACAAGCAGATGTGAGGGAGAAAGGGCCTGAATAAAATAAGATAAAATTTCTTCCATCATATTTCCCTCCTTTACATCAACATAGATTTTGGATAGTGAACTCCCAAATAGCCAAATGTGAAGTATACAATGATTCCGATGATGAGGCAAGAAGCAACATCCCGAATGATATTTCGACGATTTTTTACTGGCTCAAAATAAATAGATACACCACATAATGCAATAAGAGAACTGACCAAGAAGCCAAGTGTATTTAGTCCAATGCTCCATAATATCAAAATTCCGAGGAGAATCAATGCGTGCTTACTCTGGGCAGGGGAAAGAACCCATAATTTTTCTTGTTTTTCAGTGGACTTATGCCATTTTACTCCTTCTAGGAGAATTTCCAGAGCAGATAGGCCCAATCCAACGATACAAATCATACGAGGCCAGTAAGCGGCGGATGGGTTCAACGAATTACACTGCAATAGGAAAAAAGTAAAAATAGCCGCACAGATCAAAGAGGTAATACAATTCTTTTTTTGCATTTTATCCAACCTTTCTTAACAAAATGGCCCGCAGAACTGCCCTGCGGGCCATTTGATGGATTGCAAATTGACTTAGTTCATAGCCTCGATGACAGGCGTAGCAGCCTTAATAGCCTGGCTTGCTTGCTCATCCATTTCAGAGCCAGAAGCGAAGCTGGGAACAAAGCCTGCCTCGGTTGCACGAGAAATAAAGTCCGCATTGCTTAGAACGGTCTGTACTGCTTCTTCAAATGTGGATACTGCGGCGGAAGGAACATCTTTGTGATAGAAGAATCCTGCCATATTGTTCGTGGTATAACCTTCATAACCAAGTTCAGAAAGCGTTGGGATGTCCTTCAGAGATTCCACAGTAGATTTAGTTCCTAAATTAATTACTCCGTGACAATCTGGACGGGCAAGTAAGTCAGATTCCCCATAGACACAAGAATCAACCTCGCCGCCCATGACCGCAGTATAACAATCCGCAGTACCACCTGGATAGGGGACAGAAACAGCCTCAAGCCCTTCTCCAATTAGAAAAGAAGCAAATGCTAAATGACCGTTTCCACCGTTACCCACATGGGAGTAAGTGAATTTTGCTGGGTTCTCCTTGATATACTTCAGCACATCTTCTGCATTGGACATAGGATTTGAATCTGCCATAATGAGATAGAAGGGCTGGCTGGAAGTTCGGGCAACCGAGGCAAAATCATCATATGTATAGGCTGTATCTCCAGAAAGCGGCTTATAGACAACTGGTGTGGCCAAGGAGTAGAGGATGGTATAACCATCTGGTTTATAGTTATTCAAAAATTCGGTTGTACCAATGGTTCCGGAGCCACCCTCAGCATTCAGAATAACTAATGTAGTACCCAGTGCTTCCTCTAAATCAGCTTGCATCAGGCGCAACTGATTATCTGTGGCACTTCCAGACTTAAATGGAACGACTACAGTAATCGGCTGTGTAAATTGAAAATTCTCGTTGGATGTAGAAGAGCTACCGACCTGATTGTTACTGGATGTCTCATCTTTGGAACAAGAAGCAATTGTCAGTGTCATTGCGGCTGCGAGCATGAGAGTGAGGGCCTTTTTAATATTCATTTTGCAGACCTCGTCTTTCTTTTTCTAACTGAGCCTTATAAAGTATCTGTAAAATTGAAAAATCCACTCGTAAATAGCAACTATTACAAATTGATTTTTATTTATAACGAGCGCGGAAGAGGGGACGCAGTTCCGAGATGGGGGCTTTTGTTTCAATAAGTTTCCGCATACGCTCTTCAGCGGCGGCAATCTTCAGACATTCCTCCAAGACAGGCTCGGCAAGCTCATAGGGAACAATACAAACGCCAGAATCATCGGCTACCATCAAATCTCCGGGGATAACCAGCTTGCCACAGAGGGTGATGGGACCGTTCATTTCCACACATTCCATACGGTATTTGCCAGTAATCTGAGTCGTTCCACAAGAAAAAACAGGATAATTATACTCTCGGATAGAAGACACATCTCTGCAACATCCATTAACAATGTTGCCGGCAAAACCACAGTTCTTGCCTACGGTACAACTTTGTCCCCCCATATTGGAAACATCAAGGTTACCACCAAAATCAGAAACCAATACATCACCAGGCTCACCGATATAATAGATATCGCGGGTGGACATGGCAATAAAATCGTGGTCATGGACACCCTGGGTTGGTGTTTTACGCACGGGAATATTGCGAATTGTCACAGCGGGACCGCAAATCTTGCTGCCCGGAATGACAGGCTTGAGATAAGAAGTAGGAATGGCACCATCGATGCCGTAGCTATCCAGAACATCAGAGACGGTGGTGGACATATCCTCCATAGAGAGGTAGCCGTCGATAATTTCCTTCTTTACACGGGGAAATTTGATTTTAGTAATGCGCTCACGGGGGACCAGTCCCCAAATGCGACCAGCAGCTTCATATTCAGCATAGTCTTTGTCGCGCTGCGCGCGGAGAGCCGCTACTTCCTTATTGTATTCTTCAACCTGACTGAGATCCATGTTTCTACACTCCTTGTCTTTTTTGTTTGTAGTTGTTGTAAAAAACAAGAAACCTTGTTCACTAAAATAGTAGCATAATGGAAACTATTATTCAACAAATATTGAACACATTTCCGATTTTCGGCTTCTCATCCAATTTGTTGTTCTCAAATTGCAGCAGATAATAGAGAAGATTTCTTAATGAGAAACATACACTCTCTACGTTCTTAATATTTTCAATAAAAACACTTTGAGAAAAGTTTCCACGCAGCAATTCTCTGTTTAATCCAATACAATTTCATTTTCAATTTTTACTGACTTAATAATATACTGTCCGTAACCTTTTAGATTTTATGTGCTGCTGATCTTGATTAAAAGCATGAGATTATCCTGTATTTTATAGGCAATATATGCCTTAAGTCATGAAAAATTTGCAAAAAATACGGGATATGTTTCCTCAGAAGAAATCCCCTTTGTATTTCTGACAAAATAGTGTGTAAAACATCGTCTAATTCTCTGATTTTTAAAAAATATAATTAGATATTGCATCTAGTTATGCAAAGTAGTACTCTGATAGAGAACATAGTTTCCGATTTCGACTTATAAAGACACTATGTTCCTATACATACATCCGAGGATTAGTACTACCAGAAAAAACATCTTAAATGAGTAGGGGGGAAAGATATGGGGGTTTATGTAATTACAGGTGGTAGCACTGGTATTGGTGCCGCAGTCAGACAGCAACTGCTAATCGAAGGCCACGAGGTATTTAATATCGACTACAAGGATGGTGATCTTGAGGCTGACCTGTCCACCGACGAAGGAGTCTCCTCCGCCATCCAAGCGGTAGAGGAGCAGTATCCTGATGGTATTGATGGCTTGATCAGCAATGCAGGTGTTGGTCCCACCGCCTCGCCGGAGAAAATTTTCTCCTTGAATTTCTATGCGGGCGTCTACATTGCAGAGGGGCTGCGCCCTTTGCTGATGAAGAAGAGAGGCTGCTGCGTTATGACCTGCTCCAACTCCATTACAAACTCCTCTGTCCGAATGGATTGGGTGGAGCTGCTGACCAATCTGCGTAACCGGGAGCGGGGTATGGATTTGGCCCGCATGATTCCACAAGCTCAAACCGCTTCCGCATACAGTTCCTCCAAATGTGCCCTGGCCCGGTGGGTACGCCGTGTCTCCCCTTCCTGGGCGGTAGATGGCCTTCGCATCAATGCTGTGGCCCCCGGCAACACCACCACCCCCATGACCCGCGGTCTGACCGAGCAGCAACGTGACGCCGTATTGCTGATCCCCATTCCCACCCGTTACGGTACACGTGAGTTTCTGGATGCAGAGGAGATCGCAAATTCCATCACATTCCTTGCCTCCCCAAGGGCCAGCGGTATCAACGGTGTAGTTTTGTTCGTGGACGGCGGTATTGATGCACTTATGCGCTCGGAACGCTTCTAATGGAGGAGGAACTGGACATGACTTTATTGGAACAATATATTGAGTGTATGCGCAAGGGCGACGAGTGTGCCCTGGCTGATCTGTTTGCCAAGGATGGCATCCTCCATGATTCCTCCTGGAACCTTGTCGGAGAGGATACCCTCCACCTATCCGGCAAGATGGCGGTGGAAATGATGTACCACCACAAGTTCGGTTACAACAGTGGCCCCTACCCCATCAGCGGAGTCAAGTTTATGGAGGAAAATGTCGCCTGGTATTTTATTGTCTACCACGGCAAGGCTGTCCCCGTGGTGGCATATCTCTCCTCTGTTACAGAGGACGGCAAGATCGATCGGCTGAATATTTTACCAATGTAATCCCAAACGCCTGTATCCATTTGGAACTGCCTGCAAATTATACTTTACTGATTACAGCTATCCAAAATATTCATTATTTCAGCCGTTAAAATTCAGGTCGACATTATCTGTACAAATCGTAGCGTGACCACATAACCAGCCACAGACAGCGGTGGAATATATGGAACCAGCACGGTCAAAGAGTGACAGAAATCACATTGATTAGAGAGTAAAAGACTGAAAACAATAAAAAAGATTGGAAAAATATCAAATCGGCGTTGACGTGCGGGAGGTCACAGGTTCAAGTCCTGTATCGTCCACCATAAAAACACTGTTTTCGAAAGAAAACAGTGTTTTTTCTTGACTTTTTCGCAGTGTTTGTATTTTTGAGACTGCTGCTGACCACAGAACAAGCCACAGACAGAGAAAAATGGGCCTCCGAAGGTGTTTTACCTCCGGAGACCCGTTGCTTTTTTAGCTTGCCATTTCCTGTGCTTTCATCGAAGCAATCTCCTGCTCCATCTCCCGAATCAGCTCGGCAAGCTTCTCCTCACATTCCTCTTCGGTGGAGGCATAGACATTGCAGGCCATACGCTTTCCGTTGACGATGGGGGAGTAACGACCTTCCCACAGGTGGTCATTGATTTGGCTGACACAGCCGGTGCCGGGCTTGCGGCGCTGGCCCTTGTAGGGCTGGAAGGTAGAGGGTGGCAGATTTTTTGGCGTCATATCACCCTCTTGGGCAGCTTCGCTTTTGACGATCCCACGGTCAATCTTGGCTGCGGCAGTCCTTTGCATCTCGCCCGTCACATGGGCGTAGATATTCAGGGTATTCGCATCATCCGAGAAGCGTATGAAAACCACTTGAGAAACGGGTCGTTTGTCGAGGATGTTCGCGGATACTGAGGCGAGTAGATTTGGCCTCTGCTCCTCTATCTAAAGCGGCAGAACGGTGTAAAAAGAGGTGTAGGAGAGTCGATTATTCCTCGATTACTCCTACACCTTGACCGTTTTTGCCCCGGAATTACGGGATAATTGGTTTTTATTATATTTTATTCGTAATTTTACAGGACTGAGACAGATTATCTGTCTCAGTCCTGTTGGTATATCCTGCTGGCCGTTAAAAATTCAGCCTTATTTTTAGCCTTGCTGAGCATGATATAGTCGGTAGTCCCTGTACATATAATTTTCAGTTAGAGTAGTCCTGACAAAGGGCATCATCCGTTCCAATACTTCGTTACGGGTACAACGGTAAACAGCAGAATGAACCGCTGCATCAGCATCAGCAAATGTATCAATTATTTTTGCCACAGCATCACTTCCATATTTTGAAGTTAGTCGTACTAGCTTGAGGTGTCCCGGGGCAGTCAGGTTTTCGTTGACAGACTGGATAGAACAGGCTAAAATGAAAAGACAGAGCGGCAGAGCGAGCGGCCATCTTGTGTATCTTTATGCCAGCAGCCCACCTGGATCGAGCGGCTGTCCTCCTAACAACCGAACCGTTCAAATCCTAGAGCCTTGTAAAATTGAATCATTTCTGTATATGCCCCCGTACCTCACCAGGATAGAGGGTCCGCCTCCTAAGGTTGCGTTACAACGGTCACCTCAAAAAAACTAAATAAGGGATTGCAGTTCGACTTTAGTCGGGCTATAATCATATATCAGACACGTCCATATAGCTCAGCTGGATAGAGCACACGCCTCCTAAGCGTGGGGTCGGAGGTTCAAATCCTCTTATGGACGCCAGTGAACAACGCCGAAAGCCTTTGTTTTCAAGGGTTTTCGGCTTTTCTTATATAAAAAGCTACGAAAAAGCTCTTTCACTGTATGAGATAAAATTCTACTCCAAAATTTGATTTTTGACAACCCCTCCAGAATCGAACGGTTGTTATAAGACAAAATCGCCAGCTAATTTTTAGCAGAAAACGGGCTGTTCTTGCTAATGAAAATGCCCTTCCTGCTAATCAGCCCCAAAATCGTGCCAAAAATCCAGCTAATCAAAAAAGGCGGATGTTTTGAATACCATGCAGTTATAGCAGATAAAATTAAATATCGTTATGTACATAGAGCGTCTATTTGCCCCGCATTGGGGATGGATAGGCGCTCTTTTTTTATGCCCAAACCCATGGGCAAATACAAGAGATTGGAGGTGTTTTATTTGAGCAAGCCTGTTTATACCGCAGACAAGCCGAGCGACTGTCATTACTGCTACTTCTGGACGAATGGCAGAAAGGGCTGCCGTCTGGGTAGAAATAATTGCTACTACTTAATCTCTTTGCCGCCGAAACCCAAGTCGGAATGTGATGGCTGTCCCTATGGGCGAGATCACCCGTGCATTGGTTGGTGTACGAAGAAGGTTATGCGTGAAGTGGGGCTTCGTTGATATGGATGTGTATGAACAGGAATACCGCTTCTACTATTTTGCCCGATGTCCTTACGAAAAGACGGATACGACTTTCCGCAGCATTCCGCTGACAACAGAAAGTTTTCCGCAGAAAGAAGGTGGTGAAGCCGTGTGAGTTTTGATTATTTTTACGGTCAGCAATCCGATCTATTCACATTCTATCGAGTTCCGAAGGTGTTGTTCACGAACGAGAGGTTCTGGAATATTTCTGCCGATGCCAAGATGCTGTATGGCATTTTGCTTGACCGCATGAGCCTGTCTGCCAAGAATGGTTGGATAGATAAAAACGGTAGAGTGTATATCATTTTTACAATCGACGAAGCGAAGATGGCTCTGAACTGTGCTGAACAAAAGGCTATCAAGCTGCTCAGTGAACTTGAGAAGAAAGCAGGATTGATTGAACGTAAGCGCCAGGGTTTGGGAAAGCCCAACCTGATCTATGTGAAGAACTTTATCTCTGCTGTGGATTCACAACTCTTGAATTGTGAAAATCACAATTCTGGAACAATGGAAATCACAACTCAAGAACTTCCGAAATCACAATGTAATAATACTGATATTAAAAATACTGAATTTAGTGATACTGATTCTATCTTTCCTTCCGGAAATGGTGGAATGATGGACGAGAATGACCGGTATCAAGAATACTTTGATTATTTCTCGGATCAGCTTAGTATGGATTTGTTGAAGAAGGATTACCCTTACGATTCCGAAATGCTGGATAACATTCTGGAGTTGATCGTTGAAACAGTTTGCACGAAGCGACCGTTGATTCGCATTGGTGCAGAGGAGCGTCCGGCAGAAATTGTCCGCAGTCGGTTTATGAAACTGAATGCCGAACACATTCGATATGTTATGGACTGCTTCAAGGAGAACACCACAAAGATTAGAAATATCCGTCAGTATATGCTGACTACGATATACAATGCGCCGACGACAATAGACACCTACTACGATGCTCTTGTTCGGCACGATATGTCACACGGATATTTGGAAGGAGGATTTAAGAAATTGAAAATGAAGCGAGAGGAAGGAGAGTGACGATAAATGTCGAAAAAAGCAACCATCATTGCGGTGGTCAATCAGAAAGGAGGCACTGGAAAGACCACCACCACCGAGAATCTGGGCGTTGGCTTGGCTCTTGAAGGAAAAAAGGTGCTTCTGGTAGACACCGATCCCCAGGCTTCCCTGACGGTCAGTTTGGGCAATCCCTGCCCGGATGATCTGTCTCCGACACTTTCCGATCTGATGGGAAAGATTATGATGGAAAACCCTATTACTCCCGATGAAGGGATTCTTCATCATCCGGAGGGCGTTGATTTGGTGCCGTCCAACATCGAACTCTCAGGTATGGAGGTAGCACTGGTCAATGCCATGAGCCGGGAAACCATTCTCCGGCAATACCTGGATACAGTCAAACAGAATTATGATTACATTCTTCTTGACTGTATGCCGTCTTTGGGTATGCTGACCGTCAATGCGTTGGCAGCTGCCGACAATGTGCTGATACCGGTTCAGGCAGCATACCTTCCTGCAAAGGGTCTGGAACAGCTGCTTGGAACCATCAACAAGGTCAAGAGGCAAATCAACCCGAAACTGAGGATTGAAGGGATTCTTCTGACGATGGTGGACAGCCGCACCAACTACTCCAAAGACATCAGCAATCTGATTCGGGAGAGCTACGGCGGAAAGCTGAAGGTTTACAAGACCGACATTCCCCGCTCTGTCCGTGCAGAGGAAATCAGCGCAGAGGGAACCAGTATCTTCAAGCATGATCCCAAAGGCAAAGTTGCCGAAGCCTATAAAATTCTGACGAAGGAGGTGTTAAACAATGCAGAAAAAAGGCGCAAACATCAGCTTGAAGGGGTACGATGATATTTTCTCCACCGATCAATCCAGAGCTGAAGCCCAGCAGGAGCGTGTGCAGGAAATTCCGCTTTCTGAGCTACACCCCTTTGAGGGACACCCCTTCCGTGTGGTTGATGATGAAGAAATGATGAAAACGGCAGAGAGCGTCCGAGATTTCGGAGTTCTCACTCCTGCGATTGTCCGTCCTGACCCCGACGGTGGTTATGAAATCGTTTCTGGTCACAGGCGGCACCGGGCATCGGAGCTTGCGGGTAAGGAAACCATGCCTGCGATTGTTCGTGACCTGGACGATGATGCAGCCATTATTTTGATGGTTGATGCGAATTTGCAGAGGGAGAGTATCCTGCCGAGTGAAAGAGCATTTGCTTATAAGATGAAGCTGGATGCGATTAAACATCAAGGTCAACGCACCGATTTAACTTCATCCCAAGTTGGGATGAAGTTGCAGGCAATGGATATAGTCGGTCAGGAGGCAGGAGAAAGCAGAAATCAGGTACACCGTTATATCCGTCTGACCGAACTGATTCCGGAACTGCTGGATATGGTAGATACGGGTCAGATCAAATTCAATCCTGCGGTGGAGCTTTCCTATCTGGCAAGTGAAGAACAGAAGGATTTTCTTTCTGCAATGGATTATGCTCAAGCAGCTCCTTCCCTTTCGCAAGCACAGCGAATTAAAAAGCTCGCACAGGAGGGCGAGTGTACGCTGGATGCGATGTGCGAGATTATGAATGAAATCAAGAAGGGAGAGCTGGACAGAGTAACCTTCAAAACGGATTCGTTGCGAAAATACTTCCCGAAGTCCTATACCAACAAGCAGATGGAGGATAAAATCATTCAGCTTTTGGAGCAATGGCAGAAAAAAAGAGAAAAATCAATGGAAAGGTAAGGTAAAAAATGTTTACACCCAAAAACATTCAGGGCGCTTTGGAAGAACTCTACGACCTTTGCGATCCTGATTATATGGTAGATATGCTCGTAAACTACAGTGAGGAGTTCGATGATATTTCTCCTGCGCTTCTGGCAAAGTCGTTTCAGAAAAATGCCGAGATGATTAGCGAGTATCGAGTATTGTCCTCTGCTGGTGAGGGTATCGACTATCAGGGAAAGGTACTTCTGAACAGCAGAGCCGTGCGGCTTCTGTCCTATGTAGAAGATATGAGCGGCGATGAAAAAGTTCGCACGATTCAGAGCAAGGAGCTGTGGTTAGCAGAAGATATGACATTCTATGTGGTGTCCTGTATGTCTACGATCACGATGGACAAGGAAGAAGCCATTTGTCTTAACGAACACCGCAGCGTGGTTACTACGGTGGAATGCGAGGACGATATTTTCTTCGACATGGGTTCCCTGATTTGCGAACTGGACGATATTTGCTTGTTCGAGCTTTTAGCCGATGTGGATGCGACTATTTATGAACTGTAACAGGTTCATGGATGGTCGCTTTTCTTATTTCCAAAGAAACGGAGGTATCGAAACTTGAAAGAATACGATGTGAAGATCACCGAAACCTTGGAGAAAACGGTTACGGTGCAAGCAGAATCTCACGATGCGGCAGAGGAACAGGTTAGAGCCGCTTATTACAATTCGGAGTACATTCTGGACTCCGAAAACTTTACCGGTGTTGCGTTCGGCACGACCGAGGAACGGGAGGTTCAGAAAGAACAGGCAGATACCATGAATGTGTTGCTGGTAAAGCCGTTCATGTATCCGCAGGCTGTGCAGATCGGCTGTGAGCTGGAGGATTTGCAGAAAGCCGTAGGTGGCGATATTGAGGCAACTTATCCGTTCAATGAGCCGGTTGCACTGGTGATGCACGACGAAGGTAAACTCGTAGGCAAAGAACTGAACCGTGCGCTGCGTGATGATGACGGCGATATTTATGACATTATCGCCGGTGATTTTCTGGTTGTGGGATTGGGCGAGGATGATTTTTGTTCTCTGTCCCCGGAACTGATGAAGCAGTTTGAGGAACACTTTCATCAGCCTGAGACTTTTGTACGCATGGGGCGCAGCATTATGGCGCTTCCCCTGCCGGATGACATGGTGAAGAAAGAAGATGCACCTGTCAAAGCTGATTCGGTTCCCCACAAAAGTAACCCTGACCGAGATGTTCTGTAAGGAGGTTCTTATGCAAAGAAATTCGACGATTGGAGAGCTGATGGAGCGAAAGCGGATTCAGGATGGTGCCAAGGAGTACCAGGGACATACCTATATGGACTTGGCACGATTTGATGACGCCACCAAGCACATGATTATTTTCGATGTGCTGACCGATGAATCGCCTGTCGGTTGGAAAGGCGAAAGAAATCGCCTGTATTTGAGCGATGTGGGTTATCAGAAGGCTCTGGATAACCAGAAAGCTGGCAATATCAAGATTATCAGCCATGCCGCAGTTGCCAAGGGCAATCTGTATTACGACCACAGAGATATGGCACGATAATCTGTTCACTCTACTGCTTGCAGGAGGTGATGAATCATGCAGGAAGAAGTTGAAAACAGAACAGTAAACCTGGCGATCAGCACAACCAAGCTGACGGGGCGCACTATCATTGCCGGTATCCGCAAGTATTTGCAGCACCGGGAAAAAGTGAAGATGAAAAAGGCACGAGACCCTGCCGTTCATGGAAAGCAATCCGTGAAACAGCTTTTGGGACAGAATCAGGGTGCTACGAATGTTGAGATCGACAAAGAGAGTATCCGTGATTTTGAAAAGCTCGCCAAGAAGTATGGCGTGGACTTTGCCGTAAGAAAAGATAAGTCCGTTGATCCTCCCCGGTTTCTTGTTTTTGTCCGTTCTAAAGATGCAGATGCTTTGGATGCAATCTGCAAGGAACATCAGGCAAGGGCATTAACCAAGAATGAAAAGCCGAGCGTTCTGGCGCAGCTGAAGAAGTTCAAGGAAATTGTCGCAGCGATTCCGAAGAAGGTTCGAGAGAAGAAACAGGAGCGTGATCTGTGATGGATAAGAGAAAAATGAAAAAGCTCCTGATTCTGAATTTACCGTATTTTCTGGTAGGGTTGTTCGCTACGAATTTAGGAGAAGCATGGAGATTGGCTGAGGGGGCAGATTCATCTGCGAAAATCCTCAGCTTTTTTCATGCCCTTCCGATAGCCCTGAACAATCCGTTTCCCAGCTTTCACCCGTTGGATTTGCTGATTGGTATTCTCTGCGGCGCAGGACTTCGGCTGGCTGTCTATCTAAAAGGCAAAAACGCAAAGAAGTACCGACACAATGTTGAGTACGGTTCTGCTCGTTGGGGAACGGCAAAAGATATTGAGCCGTTTATTGCACCAAAGTTCGAGGACAATGTGATCCTGACGAAAACGGAGCGGCTGATGATGAGCAATCGCCCGAAGAATCCTGCCAATGCCCGAAATAAGAATGTTCTGATTATCGGCGGTTCGGGTTCCGGTAAAACTCGCTTTTGGTTGAAGCCAAGTGCGCCCGTAAGGGCGGTATAAATCCTACCTTGAGCAAGTAG
>OMGQ01001159.1_pt1 | contig 16534 bp, 16 predicted proteins | sample 1646071 | NCBI WGS metagenome assembly OMGQ01 (sample SAMN05578585, study PRJEB25193) | human gut metagenome | biome: Human Microbiome; feature: human-associated habitat; material: feces | host: Homo sapiens | place: USA:Birmingham
TCCTGGTGGCACCACTTTGAAGAAAAGCAAAAGACAGTAAAATCCTGATTTCCAAACGAAATCGGGATTTTTTGTTTCCCGGTGGAACGCAAAAAGCGGCAGAATATTACAGTTGCTAGTGTTCCAAAAGGTGGAGCAAAAGAGGTGGAGCGTAAATCTCCACCGAATAAGATTACTTCTCTCTGATTTGCAACATTTTGCGTATCAAAAAAGCGTGCATGGTTTCCTACTTTTGTCCAACGAAAAAACTGTAGGAACATGAAACGAAACTCATTCAATGTGCTTTTCTTTATCAAGAAAGCCAAGTTGCTGAAAAACGGGGAAGCCTCCGTATGTATGCGTATCACCGTGAACGGTGCGCGAGTGGAAAACAATATCCGTAAGAGCATCGAACCAGCCTTGTGGAATCAGGCGAAGGAGTGCGCCAAAGGGAAAAGCCGCAAATCTTGCGACTTGAACGCCTATATTGAGGATGCCCGAATCAAACTCCACCAAACCTTCAATGAACTGGAGGAACAAGGACAGTTCATCACCGCTCGCCTATTACAAGAAAAGTTTTTCGGACAAGACCAAGCACCCGAAGTTGTCCGTACACTTATCCAAACCATCCAAGAACATAACGACCAATGCCGTGAACTTGTCGGAAAGGACTATGCCCTGATTACCGTCCGCCGTTATGAGAGCTGCAAGCGTTACCTTGCTGAACTTATCAAACTGAAATACGGTAAGGAGGATTTGCCATTGTCAGAAGTCAATGGAGAACTGGTACGTGCCTTTGAGTTCTATCTCAAAACGGAGAAGGAGTGCCAACAGAATACGGTTATCCGCTACATGAAGTGCTTGAAGAAGATAACCAATCTTGCGCTTGCCAACGAGTGGATTTCCAAAGACCCATTCATCGGCATCAAGTTTCATGAGAAAGAAGTTATCCGCGAGTTCTTGACAATGGACGAACTGCTCACCATTTATCACAAGGAGTTTTCGTTAGAGCGTATCACAGTTGTCCGTGATGTTTTCACCTTTGCGGCTTTCACTGGGCTAGCCTTCATAGACGTGCAACAACTGGCACCGGAACATATCGTAGAAGACTCCAACGGCAACCTATGGATTCGCAAGCCTCGCCAAAAGACGAAGAATATGTGCAACATTCCTTTGCTTGATATTCCATTGGAGATTCTCCGTAAATATGCGGAACATCCGGCTTGCCAAAAGAAAAACAGATTGCTGCCAGTTCCCTGCAATCAGAAAATGAACAGCTATCTGAAAGAAATTGCAGACTTATGTCTGATAAACAAGACCTTGACCACACACGTAGCCCGCCACTCGTATGCGACCTCTGTATGCCTCGCCAACGGTGTGAGTATTGAGAATGTAGCGAAGATGCTCGGCCATTCCAATATAAAAATGACGCAGCACTATGCACGTGTGTTGGATTCCTCTATTCTGCGCGATATGAATAATGTAAAGAGCGTAATGTCTAAAGTAATGCGATAGATATGGATAGAGGAATAATTTCAATCAGTGAAACGGGTGCAGTCACAATGCCGACCGCACCTGTGTGGATGACCAAGTTTGAGATTGCCAACTTGTTCGGAGTGTTCTCATGTGATGTTCGCAAGGCGATTCATTCCATTTACAAGAACAAGGAACTGAACGAGGTTGAAACACAAAAGTATGTCAGACAATCAGACGGCATCAGTTATGATGTCTATAACATTGAAGTGATTATAGCCGTTGCATTTAGGATATGCAGTAAAGAGAGTGTCTTGTTCAGACGGTTTATAATCAGCAAAATGAGTGCAACCATGAAAGAAACAACGATTACATTGTTTGTTTCTTATGACAATGGTAACAACCGATGGTATAGTTGAGGTTCATTCCACCAGCCACTCGTTCCCGAGTGGCACGGATGCAAAGGTAGCGTATGGCTTGATGGCAGCGGCAAGGTCGGGCGGCAGAGCCGTTTCGGGCAGAATCTTCCTCCTGCGGAGCGTATTCAACCCGAAAACCTTGCCACTGCCTGCCACACGCTTGAAAGGCATCCGGCAACGGAAACAAGCGACTGGCAGGAAATCAGAACATATAGAGGAACGGCTTACAGACGAAGCAAGATATTAGTGCTTCATCCGTAAGCCATTCCTTTTTCTTTTTGCCGGAAGTCCATTGCTCCGCAATCATAGGGCAGACGGCAAATTGCGCTCCTTCAAGAAAATCAGATTGCCCTCTGTCGGTAGGCGGAGCGATAGCCGTCATTCAGCATCCTTTCGATGTCGGATTCACGGTAGAGGATTTTGCCACCCAACTGGATATAGGCGATACGCCCCTCGTTGCGGTAGTCCTGAAGTGTCCGGCGGCTCACCTTCAGCCGTGCCGACACCTCCTTGTCGGTGAAGAAACGCTCACCGCCCAATGTCGGACGGTAGTTGGCGGTCAGATGCTCTACATTGTCAAGCAGTCGGTCAAGACTGCCCATGAAGTGGATTATCCACTCGCTGTCTTTGTTAATCAACTCATTCATACTATTCGGATTTAGTGGGTATTGTCATTATATTCAGTTCATATAGTCCTGCCTTTGAATCTTGCTTCTTTTCTCCTGTCCTCCACGATGGAGACGATACGCTTCACATCTTCGGGACGGTAGTAGGTCTTGTGATTGATTTGGCTGTACGCCAACGTGCCGTTATCTCGCAGGGTCTGCAACGTGCGTGGGCTGATGTTGAGCATCCGGCACACGTCCTGATTGTCCATCCACTCACTCATTGTCTTTTCCCCGTGCCGATGGCAGATGGCATCCATTCGGCAGATGAAATGGTCAAACTTGGCGACCATCGCTTCAAAGGTCTTTCTTTCGATTGATACGATTTCCATATTGTCTTTCTTTTAATTGTTATTGTTTCTTTTGCTGCAAAGGAATACATAATCTGTTGCCCTGCAATGGATTTTCCGAAAGTGGCAGCATGTTGCGCCGATACGGTGGTCATTGTCCGGATTACTGCCTGTCGATTCCCCGTAAGCAACCCCGTGTACTATGATTTCCGCTCCACCTTTTAGGACTGCTGTTATTCCTTTTGCCACAAAGAAAGACATAATCCGATACCTGACAATGGATATTACCATTACTGGTAACATGTGGCACAGGGTGGTAGAGGTTGGCACACGTTGTAAGTGGCGCTAATTCCCTTGATTCCGAAAATTAGGAATGCGGCAAGAGTGAAAATAAGGGCTTAATTCAAACCTGCCCTCTATCTCATCTCTATCCGTTCCGCTATTCATCTCCGGCAGATCGGTGAAGTCTTCACCGCTGTTTCCATCCTTATATTGTAAAACCGCACAAAATTGGCTAAGAGAATCCAAACGCTTGAATGACTGCACTAAAGCACCTTACTTTGCTCCCGATAATCGGTCGAGGTGCTGACCAAGACCACATTCAATAACTTAATCAATTTGTTTTTTAAATGAAAAGAGAACCAAACATTACAGAGCAGCAGGCTCGTGAAATCGTGGAAAAAATGGGACGCAGGGAATCCTACACTCCCAAGTCTGTGGATGACTTTTACAGGAGAATCAGTCTTGAACCGGAGGAACTGGAACAGCCCGACAAGACCGTCACGGAAGAAGCGGAGACCGCTATGACGGATGAACCGTCAGGTGTGACGACCGGAGAAGCGGCAATGCCGCAGAAGCGCGTCAGTGGCAAGCAGCGCAGGCTGTCTTTGGAGGAGTACCGCACCACCTATCTCCAAGTCCCCAAGATTATCAACCGCAAGCCTGTGTTCGTCAGTGAGACGGTACGTGACGAACTGGACAGGGTTGTCCGCTACCTTGGTGGAAAGGGCATGAGCGCATCCGGACTTATTGAGAACCTTGTCCGCCTGCACCTCGATGCCTACCGGAATGACATCGAGCAGTGGCGCAAACTCTGACGGGATTACGGTGGAACCGATTGAGCCGTCGGATGCACTCCATCGGTTCGACCGATACACAAAGTGAGTTATTACACTCGGAAATCAATCCGACAGGCGGAGGATTTTTGTGTCCTCAAAGACACAGCAAGATATATTTTCAGTTACTCCGGTTGATTCCGGTAACTGAAAATCCTTGCACCGCCGTGGGCAGAATTATCCTCCGCAGTCGGATAATTTCGGAATTTTTTAATCGGAGATTAGACAATGGATAAACCATAAAATTGAAAGAACAAGCAGAATGAAAAAGAAGAGCAAGTACGGGAGAAATCCCAAGTTGAACCCGAAGACGCACTGCGTGATGGTGCGCTTCGATGATGAGGAATGGAACAGATTTCTCACGATGTACGAGGAATCGCAGGTGTATGCGAAAGCCGTCTTTCTAAAGGCGCACTTCTTCGGGCAAAAGTTCAAGGTACTGAAAGTGGACAAGACGATGGTGGACTACACGACCAAGCTGTCAGACTTTCATGCCCAGTTCCGCGGCATTGGAACCAATTACAACCAAGTCGTGAAGGAATTGCGCATCCATTTTTCGGAGAAGAAGGCGATGGCGTTGCTCTACAAGTTGGAGAAACATACCATTGACCTTGTGAAACTGAGCCGGGAGATTGTGGAACTTTCAAGGGAAATGTATGCTAAGTAGGAACAACAGAAAGGATAAATTCCATTGTACACCTAAAAAATACGGTAGATACACAGCCCTGTGAAATAATGCGAAACGCCGAGAATTTCATAGGGTCCGGCATATCATCATCAGACGTCCGGAACTATATGCGAAAGATGGGAATAGGCCGAAAGGATTGAAAATATAATTCTTATCATGGAAACGACTTTGTCATTATGCGCAGTCGTTTCTATGTTTCATTTACCTCTTTTTACTTAGTAATCAACACGAAATTGCTACTTTTGTAAAATGATTCAAGAGGAATTCGATTTTTACAGACCATGTAAGCTATTGCAACCTTACGTGAGATATTATTGGGTATTCAAAAGTAACCAGTTTTTGAATACCCTGACTTTTCCTATCGGTTGCTCTCAAATCATTTTCCATAAACAAGCACCGTTATATATCCCTGAACTGAATGTTACACAAGACAAACTGACTGTCAGCGGACAAGTTAATTTTTCATCCCATTTGTATGCTGACGGCAATACAGAAATGATAGTGGTTGTATTCCACCCTCACGCTATGAGTATGTTTCTGAACATGCCGACATCGCTCTTTTACAATCAAGAAGTGTCCGGTTACAGCCTTGAAAACAAGAGTCTGAATGAACTGGCTACACGAATATTCGACTGTGAGAATAATTCTATTTGCATAAGCTATATAGAAAAATGGCTGTTGTCACAAATTGCCGATAATTTAGCTAATACCACATCCCAAATTAAAAGAATAGACGCCGCCATACAGCGAATATATATCACTCCGCAAATCTCTGTAAACGAATTATCTTCCATTGCCTGCCTAAGTAAAAAACAGTTTGAGCGGTTGTTTCATTCATTTGTAGGTATCAATCCTAAAGAATATACCCGTATCGTCCGCTTCCAAAAGGCTTTGGCGCAGATGCAGCATCAAGCGGGTAAAGAAATCAATCAAGCACAAATAGCATACGCCAGCGGTTACGCCGACCAGTCGCACTTTATCCGGGAGTTCAAGAAGTTCTGCGGATATACGCCCATGTCTTTGCTGAAAATATCAAATCCATATTCCGATTTGTTCACCAATCCCGTATAAATGTCCCGTTTGTTCTATCCGGGTTCAAACGCTTCCCCTACTTTTGCTACCTGATTCATTAAATGACAATAGCATTAAGTATGAAAGAAGTAAATCCCCAAGAAACCAGCCGGGCATACGCCTTTGAAATGTGGATGAACGCACCTATGCCAATGGTGACGTTCTTTAAGACACTCAACGTGTCACGCCTTGTGAAAATAAGCCGGAAATCGGGCATGAAGTTTAACATGTTGATGTGCTGGTGTATCGGCAAAGCCGCAAGGGACGTGAAAGAATTTTATATGCTGCCCGTTGGCGGTAAACTGATGCAGCACGATACCATTGCAGTAAACACCATTGTCGCTAACAGAGAGGGCGAGGTAAGTTCGTGTGATATTCCTTTCTGCGATGATTTATCTGTGTTTAATCAACACTATCTGCGACTTACCAAAAAAGTGGCTGAAAGTTGCGTCAATCACGACTTGACGGAAAGCATGGTTATCGGGACTTCCGCATTGGCACAATATGAAATAGACGGTGCAGTCGGCATGTATAGCGGCATTTTTAATAATCCGTTCTTTATTTGGGGCAAATACAAACACCGCTTGCTGAAAACGACGCTTACCGTTTCTTTCCAGTTCCACCACACGCAAATGGACGGGGCGCATGCTTCTCGCTTTTTGGACGAGGTTCAGAAAGAAATTGATAATCTGAGAATATAAGTTCAGGGAAAAACGCTATCTTTGCGTTTTAAAACAACAACATTCAGATGATAAATATCTTTTAAAGAAAATATTATGACAACAAAAGCAGCATTTATTTACATTGCGCCTGAGAATGATTACAAAACGCACAAAGCATTTATTGATTCTCCTGTCGTTAATCTGACGGTAGTGGGTGTAAAAGACTACGAAGAAGCTGAATATGTAGCTAAAGAGTTGGTAAAGGAGGGCATTACTGCTATTGAACTTTGTGCCGGTTTTGGTCTCAATGGCGTAGCGCGTGTTAGCAAAGCAGTCGAAGGAAGAGCTTTAGTTGGAGTTGTTAGGTTTGATCTTCATCCTGCGTTTAATCACCAAAGTGGAGATAGCATATTCTAGTTAAAATCCTCAGCGATTTAACTAAGTTCGTATTTCAACTATAATAAGATTGATACTGGCGAAAGAAAAAACAAGCTCTCTTTTGGTTTCTTTCGCCAGTATTGTATTACATATTACACATAAGCAATGATTCTATTTGGCATTATTTGTTAGCCATTCCTTAGCCACTTCTGTCAGTCGGTATTGTTGTTTGGGGTGCTTCGGCTGATTCGGATAAAGCCGTTCAATCAATCCTTCTTCCAATGCGGGGGTAATATACCTCTCACGAAAATACTTTAAGTCTTTAATATCACATACATTCGCCATATTCTTCATTGTCATGTAAGAATCTTCCATTTTTTGAATAAGCAGTTCCACTTGAGGGGTACTTAGGGGATGCTTAGGGGGTACTTGAGGGGTACTTAGGGGGTATTTTCCCTCCTCTGTTATCTTTTTGTCCTCTTTATCATTCTCTATGATATCAGATGTGAAATCAGGTCGCTTAAACGTGATAGTAACAAAGCCACCATCGGAAGACCATGTAGGAGCTTCCACACCTTGTGCCTGACAAGCATCCATGATACGCCTTGCACCGCTGCCCCAGTTTTCCAGATAAGTCATTCGATAAAGTGCTTCCGCCACTTTCAGGTTATGCGGATATGACTCGTGAGGCTCCTTTATGTTTTCAGGTGTTATCTGAGGTGGAAATGTACCAGGACTTGCTATTTCTATACGGTCATCATATATGGCAAGACTGATAGTCAGATTATATTTTTCCCAATGACGGTGGCAAAGGGCATTGATAAGAGCCTCACGCAACGCATTATAAGGCACTTCAAGCTGTTCCTCCCGTTCCAAACTATGATTGGTGATTCTACCACTGAGAGAAAGATGCTTGAAACAGAACGCAACTCCGGCATCTAAAAGTTGGAAGAAATTACCTTCAGCACGTTGATTGTCTCGGAACATATTTTTATTCGTACCCACAAACCGCGCCATTCTTAGCGTAAATTGTGGATACTCGTCTATGTTATTGGAAAACAGCAATACCGCACCATTAGTCGGCACGCCATTCTTAAGCAATTTCCATTTTGAAAGAATATCTCCAGTCGGTTCATACAATGCCGACTCAGGAATACGTCCACCATCAATACCTCGCCGGATGCAGTTGCGAATCAGATTTTCATTAAGGTCTGCCAATGCTACACCGTCAGCTGCCAACCTTTCCCACGCATACATCTGTGGTTGGTGAGCACGGATTCGTTCATCGTACATATCCAGCGGCATGATCTTCGTTGTACTTTCAACTTTATAATACGGACAACCGTGGAATGTATGTGGACGCTCACCCCATACCCAACCGTCAAAGTGCATGACAATAACTTGATAGCCCGGACGCTCTGGCACATCAACATACGTCACTCGTACATCTACCGCAGGTTCAAACCCTGCCAATGCTTGAGCAATCTCCTGTTGTGTCTTGTCTGTAACTTCTTGTCCAATTATCTTCAGCGACTTAGGTGCTACACCGAAAATCAGCCAACCGCCTTCTGTGTTCAAGAAAGCACATGCCGAGTGCATACCGTCTTTCAACTCTCCGGTAGTCTTTTTCAGTTCCAGAGTCCGCGACTCATCAGCAGACACAAGATTCTTTATATCGTCAATTATCATGTCTTTATAATAGATTTAGTATACATGAAATGTATTCTTTAAGCGTTGCAGTTCCATTGCTAAAGACGGATTATGAATAGACGTTGTTAACTGAAAGTACAACTGAGATATATTGGATTGTAAGGTAAAGGGCAATGATAGAGAAGATACCTTTTCTGAGGAAAGAAAGGAATTAATAGAGCTAATTGCCAAATATGCCATAGAAAACATACTGTTATTTTGCAACTCAACAATAGCTAATTGTATAGCATAATTAATTGCACTAATGGTATAATTATCTCGGTCATTTTTTAAACGAGCAATTTCATTTTCAATACTATGCTTCTGTATGAGATTCATATACGGATTATTTGCATTATAGAGAGAGTATTGATTGTTTATCTCCATCAATTTCAATTCAAACTCTTTCTGAGAAATTTGAGATTGAGATACCCTTGCCTGCATAAGAGCATCGGAAGAACTTTTATATAACATATTTGCATCCATTATCTTTGCTCCTCCTTTCCTTTAGATTCTATATTATTTGCTGATTCTGTTTTATTTGAACTCGTTTTGTTATCGGCTTCTGTAGAAACAGAGACAACTCCATTATTAGATTGTATTTCATTTATATATGTACTTGTCTGAGTAATCAATTTGCTCATTTGATCATTAACATCTTGAAATTGCCTATTTTTTTCATTTAGCAACAGCTTTATCCGTTCTTCATATTCTTTAGATATTCGTTGGAATTCTTTGTCCAACGCTTGTCTTTGCTCATCGAAGTTTCTCAGTAAATTACTGCTTAACTGTTCAATTTTATCACTTTTTTCCATAACAACCAAAAATGTATCATTTATTCTTTCTTGTTGTTTTTGAATAAATGTATTCACTGTCGCTTCTGTATTTTCTATTAATTCGGTTGTCGTATTCTTAAGTTTTTCAACTTCTTTCTCTCCATCGCATTTGAGTTGCTTGATATCTTTGACCCCTTCATTTCCTTGCTGAATAAGTTCATCCATTTTGAAAATAGAATAAAAACTGAATACAAGAAAAAGTATAGTCAAAATCGCAGCCCACATGGTAATATTGCTATACTCATGCTCTATTTTATTTAAATGAAGATCTATCATAGTTTTAGTTTGCCCATTAAGTAGATCTCGTTCTATCCCTAATAACAGAGAATCACGTTGAATTTTTGAATCATATTCCTTGTGAAAGACATCAAGGTTTTCAAAATGGATAGATAATAGGTTTGATAACTCCTTATACTGAGCTTTAGATAAAGTTCGATTGCCCTTTAACGATTGTTTTATCAAAGAGTCCGACCATGCCCTACTATTACCTTCTAATAGCTTGCATGTCAATTCTTTGTTGTATGTAATCAAATTTACATATAAACTATCCGCTTTCTGTAGATGCTCAGTATGGTATTCTTTTATTTTTTCTTGTGATTCCAATAGAACTTTATTTGATACAAATAGGTACACAATAAAAACACATACCATTATTAATAATATAATTAGAAACAAAGTTCCTTGCCTAATATCTTTAATCTTAAATAAGAATTTTATTTTACGCATATATTTTATTAGATTATTTATTCTATTATACTTTTACGGTTCTGCGACCATTGATGAATAAGAATCATTATCAATAACATAAGGACGAGGCTGGCTGTACCGCTTGAAATTCTCAGCCTGTTCCAAAATTTCCTTGAACACTTCATCACGGATTTTGGGAGGATAGCCTGCACGAGCCAATAGAACAATCACATTCATCTTCAAGGTTGCTCGCAAATCCGTACGATTCATCCAATCAGCAACATCTGACTGTTCCTCTACCATATCCTTTACTTGTTTGGCAAGAGAAGTCAACTTCTCGTCCGGGAAATTATCGATAAAGTCGTATTTGACAGCTACCGATTTGAGAATATCAAAGAAAGCCTTTTCTTCAAATGATAACCCCATAGTGCCTCCGACAGTACGCTCGTTGGCAACATCCTCCATAAGCTTTACCATCTCTCCAACAACATCATCAATAACATCATTGGCAAGGGCTGCATCGTCAGAACGGTCATTATACTTTTTGACAATATCTTCCAATCGCTTGGTAAAGTCCACACCTTTTTGCTTATTGACTTTCCGCAACGATTCTATAACCTGTTTCAGAAGTAGCTCCATAAGCTTGACTTTCGTATTCTTGTAAGGTATCAAGTCAAGACGTTTCATATACTCCGATGAAAGAAGGTCTATTTCTTCATCGGCAACAACTCCGATTTTAGCCACTTCTTCCACTGCGTCAGACAGCAACGCATCTTTAAGCATCTCTGCCACACGCTTATTCATTTTGATAGTATCAGGGGCATCCCCTCTTGTCAGTTTGGCTACAATAGAGCGGATTGCCAACATGAAATGAATATCGTTTTCTTCCTCCTTTGTCAGATGCTCTGAATTACAACATATATCATACGCTCCTTTCATCTTTTTGCAATGACGCATAAAGCGCATTTCAACATCTTTTGTGCGTTGGATATGTTCTGCCCCTTTTTGTAGAATATTCAGTTGTTCAATAGGTGAACCAATAAAATACGCACTCCAATCAAACTTGTTGAACATTCGTTTGATAATATCAAGTTCATCTTTGACAACTTTCACCGTCTCTTCAACCGTTTCAAGATCCGGACCGTCAACATTGCCATTTCCTCCGTATTGGTGCAAAGCTTCATTCATCTGACGTTTGATACCGAGATAGTCAACTACCAAACCTTTCTCTTTTCCGGGATAAACACGATTGACACGCGATATGGTCTGAATCAGTGTGTGCATTTGCAAAGGCTTGAAGCAATACATCGTATCAAGACTTGGCACATCAAAGCCAGTTATCCACATATCTACAACAATGGCAATCTTGAAATTACTTTTCTCTTCTTTGAACTGTTTATCTAATGTTTTCCGGTATTCGTCATTGCCGAGCAGATTATAAAGTTTATCGGAATCATTATCTTTGTCGCGAGTGATAACCATAGCAATACGTGGCATCGGCTTTATTTCCTTACGTTCCTTTTCCGAAAGCGTTTCCCCTTCGATACACTCTTTGATTTTTGCCCATTCCGGTCGCAAACGTATGATTGCCTGATAAAGATTCCAGGCAATGGAACGACTGCTGCACACAATCATAGCTTTACCCAACACCGTCGAACCTTCCTCAATCCGCTTTTCGTAGTGTTCCACCATATCTTGGGCAATTTTAGCAAGCAAATCAGGGTCATTCAGGATGACATCAATTCGCGTCATCTTTTTCTTACTTTCCTCTATCTGATAGTCACTTGCACCCTCGGATTTACATTGTTCATAAAACAGCTCAATTTCTTTGACTTTATCCGAGTCAATCATTACTTTCGCCGCACGACCTTCATAGACTATCTTACGAGTAATCTCATCCGTAACCGCTTCGGTCATAGTATAGCGGTCTACAATTGGGCCAAATACATCCAGTGTATTGTCAAGCGGTGTTCCCGTAAATCCTACGTATGAGGCATTAGGAAGAGAGTCTCGCAAATACTTAGCAAAACCATAATGATGCTTTACGCCCTTTTCTGTGATAGTCGTTTTCTGTCCTAATCCTGTTTGTGAACGATGTGCCTCATCGGATATACAGATAATATTTGCACGGTTGCTCAATAAGCCTGTGCCTTCCTCAAATTTCTGAATAGTTGTCAGATAGACACCTCCGGCAGAACGATTTTCGAGATGCTCTTTTAGTTTTTCTCGACTTTCCACCTGAACGATTGTCTCATCTCCAATGAATTTCTTGGCATTTAAGAACGACTTAGACAACTGGTCATCAAGGTCTGTCCGGTCTGTAATCAGCACAATAGTTGGACTGCTCAGTTGCTTGGCACGCATAAGCTGTCGGGCAAGGAATAGCATGGTGTACGACTTACCGCAACCAGTAGCTCCGAAGTATGTACCGCCTTTCCCATCACCATCAGGATTCAGTCGTGAGTGTTTCAGAATATTATTGAACAGTTGGGTGGTGGCGAAATACTGCGGATAGCGACACACAATTTTATCCTCTCCTTTGGGTGTGTCAGGCAAGAAGATAAAATTATGCAATACATCAAGCAGACGTTCTTTTCTGAACAATCCGCGCATCATCGTGAACATCGTATCAAAAGCACCATCAAGAATTGAATCTGTAGCTTCTACCTTATGCCAACCGTAAAAGAACTCGTATGGCGCAAAGAGTGAACCGATTTTATTATTCACGCCATCGCTGATTACCACAAATATATTATAACGGAATAGTTTAGGTATATCACGCCGATAGCGCACCGTGAGTTGCTTGAAAGCATTTTCTATCGTAGTGTTTTGCTTGATGGCATTTTTGAATTCAAGCACCACCAATGGCAGACCATTGACAAATACAATGCCGTCAGGAATACGATGATGCTCACCGTCAATGGCAAACTGATTGACGAACTTGAAAAGATTGTTCTTTCTCGATTCGGTATAATCAATGGGATAGATATGAAGATTGGGTAATTTAGGATTGGTTCGTTTCAACGAAAAGCCTTCTTGCAGAAGCCGCAACGCTTCTACATTCTCAGCATATACACCACCGCCGTCCGATGTTTCCAATTTAGTGATTGCTCGATTGATTTCATCCTCGGTGATATGGTCGGTTTTATATTTTTTCCGCAGATAAAGGCGCAAATCATCGTAAAGAATAACATCTCGTGTATCACGCGGAATGCTTTCTCCATGCACATAATCGTAACCCTCTTTGTTGAACAATTCGACAAATGCCTGCTCTAATTGTGATTCGTTAAAGTATAACATATTATTCAATAAAAGTCTGTTGTTTAACACCTTTAACCACTCTTGTATATTTCGGATAATTATGAACTTTTCTGATATACCTTTTTATATGCATCCCTTGTTCATCTTCAGAGATAACTTCCTCAATATCTGCAATTATTTCATCTCCAGGAGCAAAAGCAATCTTTTTTGCGGTCATTTCTTCAAGAAAATCTTTATCAGTCATAAAAGCTTTTAACTTTTGACCATTCATTATAACCTGCCACCCCGAAGGTGTATTTTCCAAGATTGGACCATAAATTTGAAGTCTTGTTTTCGAGTAATAATTGATAATGTCATCTGCTGTATCTTCGCATTCTTTTGCGACCTTCTCAAGGGTTGTTTTCTTTATTGTTAAAGATTCACGTTTACCATCTGATTTTTCATAAGTAACTTCCAAATTAGAAATACCATCATCTTCCACTACCATTTTTGCAATCTTACCAACACTACGTTTTGTTTGTTGATTATCAAGAAATATAGAAGGTTGAGCTTCTATATATTCAGTGTTAGATTCAATAATTATTGGCTCTTTATTACCAGAAATCAAATTTACTGCAACACCTCCAACAATCGTGGTTGTAAGTCCCATCAGAGTATTTGCTGCATATTTTTTGAACTTTAAAGGAATGCGGATACTACCATGCTCAACTGCAAATACTTCGATATCTATTGCGTCGTATCCTACATTAAAATTTTTATTGAGCGTTTTATTGATGCCTTGAACCATGTAATTAGCTTGGTTAAGGTACTTAATCAATGTAAAAACATCAATAGTATTAGTGTCACAGGTCAAACGTATTTCAAAAAATTCTTCTGTTAATACGATTTCGTTCTTATATGATGTTTTCTTTTTAGCCATTTGATTATAACTTAGAAAGTTTTGAAAGGATGTTATTTTGGGTCTCAGCCAAGATATTTATTTCACGTTCAAGTTGCCCTTGATAATGAAAAATCGACTTGGTTGCAACATGAAAGTTCATGACTGATTCGTTGTTAGGTATTAAACACATAGTTGAACGAATCATAGAGCAATATAATCGAGTCTGATTTGTACTCCCTTGACATATTTGTACAAAAAGGGATTCCATATTCAGCATAGTGACAAACAAATATTCAATCCATTCTTGATTAAGTGGACGTGCAAGCGTCATATTAGAATCGAATGTCAATTTTTGGGGTTCAAAACGAATTAAACCAACTCTGCCAAGTGTTCCATCTCCTGTTGAATTTACTAACACATCACCTAATTGACATGGTATAGATGAAGTCTTTGGCAAATGATGACGAGCTTTCCCAGGCGAAATGGTATGATTGTAATTGCATTTCTGCCCTAAAACAAGATAATCAGAATCTTCAGTGTAAATTGGAATAGTGCCAGCAGAAATAAACAGAGTAATATTTCCCAAAGTTCCCATGCGCCACCCTTCTGGCAAATTTTCAGGGTCAATCTCATTCACAAACATTTTGCGGTAGATAGTTTGGGCAGTTGCTTCAAGCGTGGCTATTAGATGGCGATTATTTTCAATCCGCTTCTCTATTGCTTGATATTCGGCTACAATCTTTCGCTGTTCTTCTATGGGAGGAACAGGTAACATAACTTCACACATTTCACCCCATTCAAAAACCTCACGAGCTGATCCATGCGATTTGAAACGGGCATATCTATCGAACTCCGGTCTGCGAAACCACATCATCAGATATTCCGGCAATAAATCAGTTTCGTCAATGACTTCGAAAACAACATAAGCCTGTGAAATAATACAAGGAGATTCCCCCTCATACAAAGCAATCGTTATTTTATCTCCATTGCGAGAAGTTACAGGAACATAACCAAACTGTCGAGGTAGAACAATCTTGTATGTACTCATATCAGTTCCTGTAGTATTTGCAATAGAAGGAATAAACTGCTTGGTAATACTTAAACCAAGTAGTCTATCCACCGCCAAGTCCCGATTGCGTACATCCACTTGCCGGATATAGTCACCAAGTCTTTTATAGTTTGATTTCATATCCCAGCGATTTAAAGACATTAAGTACCGCTTCCTGACTTTCGGCTTCCTGACGCAATATATCGGCAAGTTCTGATTGAAGTTCCTTCATGCGTGTGTCGTAATCCACCGATTCATCCCGATCAACAAATTCGATGTATTTGGAGGGCACCAGCGAGAAACCTTTGTCTGCAACGCCACCTTCTTCATCTATACCCACTGATTTGCAGAACTCCGGCACATCGGTATAGGTTTCAGCATATCCTTCTCGTTGCCAGTTGTGATAAGTGTCGGCCACTTTACGAATATCCTCATCGGTGAAACGCACATATTTCTTTTCAAAAGGTTCGCCCATCTGACGCATATCGATGAAAAGTATCTCCTTTTCACGGTCGCGATAATGTATTTCTTCTCCATTGCGATTGACAACACGAGCTTTCTTGTTCACATTAAGAATCCAAAGCGTAACGGATATATCAGTAGAGTAAAAAAGGTTTCGAGGAAGTATAACAATCGCTTCCACCAATCCGCATTCAATCATCTTACGGCGGATCTCCCCCTCTGTTCCATCGGCACTCAATGCGCCATTGGCAAGAATGAAACCAGCCACACCATTGGATGAGAGTTTGCTCACCATATTGAGAATCCAAGCATAGTTGGCATTAGAGGTAGGCGGCACGTCATAACCATCCCAACGAGGGTCGTCCGTCAGCTGGTTTTCCGCTCTCCAATCTTTTTGGTTGAAGGGAGGATTGGCCATAATGAAATCGGCTTTCAAGTCCTTATGGCGGTCATCTGTAAATGTATTAGCGGCATAATCGCCTAAATCGGCTGCAATACCACGAATAGCAAGATTCATTTTTGCCAGTTTGAAAGTGGTCTTGGTATATTCCTGACCATACACCGATACCTTACGACGATTACCATGGTGACTTTCTACAAACTTCATCGACTGCACAAACATGCCGCCCGAACCGCAACAAGGATCGTAGATTTTACCTTCGTAGGGTTCAATCATCTTGGCAATCAGATTGACTATCGTCTTGGGTGTATAAAATTCGCCCTTTCCTTTTCCTTCCTTAATAGCAAACTTTGAAAGGAAATATTCATAAACGCGCCCTATAATATCATTACCATCTGCCGATTCGAGTATAGCATCAAAACCATCAATCTTATCAAGCAATGAACCAAGTTTTTCTGCCTCCATACCCAGTGAACTACCTAAAATCCGCAACTATCATCCAATACACGATTAAGGGTAGATTTATGAGTC
>OMGQ01001172.1_pt1 | contig 16403 bp, 16 predicted proteins | sample 1646071 | NCBI WGS metagenome assembly OMGQ01 (sample SAMN05578585, study PRJEB25193) | human gut metagenome | biome: Human Microbiome; feature: human-associated habitat; material: feces | host: Homo sapiens | place: USA:Birmingham
GATATGGGGCTTTTTAGGAACAGACTGCGAATATGTGATTCCATTTCAGTGCATTAAGAAAATCGGACCGGATATTGTGCTTGTAGAAATCAGGGAGGGAAAATTTTTGCATAAATTGGAATAATTTAAGGAGATTCTATCTGGAGATTGACAGAAACCTAAAAAAATTTATAATAATAGTATATTGGTTCCGGAAAGTCCGGATGTAAAAGGGAATACGGTGCAAATCCGTAGCAACTCACTTTACTGTAAGGGATGACGAAATCCGCATACCACTGTATCAACGTCAGGGTGATATGGGAAGGGCGGGGAGTAGGTTCTAGTCCTAAGCCAGGATATCTGCCAATAAATATATGTAAAATCTTTCGGTGAGGAGAAGAGGATACACAAGGGAAGTAAGCAGTTTCTGGAAAGGATAGAAACTGATTTTGTGTATAATAAGAGCAGCCGGAAGGCTGTTTTTTTGTTGCCAAGCATGCGATAAAACGGTCCGGTGGACTGTTTTGAGTGGCAGTCGGGCTGAAAATTCAGAAACGGGCAAAGGGCATCAGCAATGTGCAGTGCCTCACAAAAAAGAGGAACAAAAAGAATTCTTGCATGGGTGGCTGTGCTGGCGACTCTTCTGGGAAATGTACAGGGGATTGCCGCGGCAGATATCGGTGCAGAACCGAAAAATGACGCAATCGTGGAGATTACGCAAGCAGATTTGGAGGTCAATGAATATGAGACATATTATTATTCTGCGGATCGGACGTATACATATCTGGGAGATGCGGTGAATTTTATTTCAGAGACACAGATACAGGCAGGAGATGCGGTCTATGATCTGAAAAATAAAGCAGTAAATATTAGTGTGCAGCAGGCTGAAGAAGGGACTGTGACGATTACTCTGGATGGAATCCAGACACCAATCGGAAGTGTTTCGGGTGCATGGAACAGTAATTATGCCGGAATTATACAGACAGTGTATCAGACCGATATTCCCGGAGTTACGGAAGTGCGTTCTGCAGAAGGAGACAGGCTTCAGAATACGATCACATTGACCAATGTTCCGGAAGGTACATGGACACTATCAGGTGGAACAATCTATGAAAAAGCCAATAAATGGAGTCCGGGAATTGATTTTGGAGATGGAAATGGCGTTGTAATAGAAGGATATTTTGGTGTTTTGCCGGATATCACATTTACAGTAACAGGCTCCGTACCGAGTCCGGAACCAAATCCGGAACCAAATCCAGAACCAAGTCCGGAGCCGGAACCTGAACCGACTCCGGATCCGAAACCGGAGATACGAGTGGGACGATTGACAGATCTGCAGATAACAGGAGGAACTTTATCTCCGAAATTTGCCTCTGGAACGATCTATTACAAATTAAACGTACCGGAAGGTACAAAGACTGTTACTGTAAATCCAACGGCTGAGACAGAAGACACCATTGTGCTGATTCGAGATGGAAACGGCGATATCCATGATCCGGGCAGTTCAATACCGGTGGCAGACGGAAGCAAAATACATATTTCAGCAGGGCTGGATATTGCGACTTCTTATTTTATTACTGTAAAAATAGAGCGAGAAACGGAGCGTTTAAAGGATCTTCAGGTTACCGGTGGAACGTTAGGTCCTGCTTTTACAGAAGAAAATTCTTATTACACATTGTATGTGCCGGAAAATACGGAAAATATATCTTTACTTCCCGTTACATTTTCCGATAAAACAGAAGTAAAAATTACTTATCAGAAACAGAATTATTCGTCCGGAGCACCGATTCCGGTCAAAGACGGAGAAACAATCCGCGTTACGGGAACAATTCATGCCAGCACCGGAGTGACGAGCAGCAAATCTTATCTTCTTACGCTTCAGGTTATGAAGGAGACAGAGTATGGGTTTGAGTTTTCTGCAAATGGAAAGGTGCTTCCGATGGCATGGGACGGAGTACACGAGGATGGAAAGCCTGTTTTAAAAGTGGAAGTGCCGAAAGGAACAGATCGTTTGCAGATCAATCGTTTGGTAGAGTGTCTGGTCAGAGAGCAGGGAGAGTCAGGTAAGATTCTGATTATGAGTGGAATCGGAGAGGCTGCGCTTTTGACGGAACCATATATTGGAAAGGAACATTATTTTGTTGTTGAGACGGAAAACAAACAACAATATTATGTATATTTGGAAGAAATTGAAATCGAAATAGACGAAACGCTTCCGAAAGTGGATATTACCGAAGAAGATCTGGCCGCAAATAAATATGAAACCTATTATTATTCCGATCAGATGAACTATTATTATCAAGGCAAATACGTTGTGTTTACAGATTCGGAACATTTTAAAGCCGGTACAGAGTATTCCCGGTGCATGGAATAGTGACTTTGGCGGTAAGGTTCAAATCATTTATCAAACAGATATTCCCGGAATGGAAGAGATTCGTTCTGAGGATTTGGTGAAGCCAATTGTATTGGATCAGATAGCCGATGGAACGTATCATTTAACAAAGGGTACGATCTATGAAAAGGCAAATGAATGGAGTCCCGGTTATGATTTCGGGGATGGAAAAGGAAAAGTAACGGAAGGCTGTTTTGGTACGCTGCCGGATATTCTCTTAAAAGTAGACAATCCGGTTGAAAAACCAGAGGGCTATTTAGGAGAGGCAACAAAGGCGAAGGTATACGAAGATTTTGAAAATGATCTCTGGCTGCAGTATCAGCAGAAAGAACTGCAGGTAGGAGAAACTGTAGATTTGTATCCGCGGAGAGTTCCACAGATTATATCTGACAGCATTAATAATGATGTGCAGAGACCACTGCTTCATTTTGAACTGATGCAGGGAGACAGTATTAGTTTAAGTACGGAGTCTTCAACGCAGAAAACAGTTGTAAAGGCGGAAAAAGCAGGAACAAGTATTGTGAAGGTAAGTTATGAAGCTCTGGATTATCAGAAACAACATTGGGGAGGAAGCTCAGTGGTCAATACAGCCTATGCAGTGTTTACTGTTGGAGAAAAAGGAAAGGCTGTAATTCATACAAATACAGAATCACAAAGTATGGAAAGATGATTTGGAGAAAATCAAAGGTGAGGATAAAAATTTGGTGATAACAGATCAGTTGGCAGATGGCACAAAATATACGTTGACGATATATGGAAAAGATGTTAAGGAAGCAGCTGATTTTAACACCGCGATTCAGAAAACCAGCAAGTATGAAAAAGAGATCCAGATGCTGGCGCCGGAACCGGATATTTTTGTGCTTGAACAAGAAGGTGAATATCCGGGAGAGGTTCTCGTACAGATTGAGACAAAAAAGCAGATGGAATGTATTTACTCTTCCGCTATGATGAAAAAACACAGAAGGCAATTTATGTGCAAAAAGTAACAGTAGAAGATGGAAAAACCAAATTTGTAGTCAGCAAGGGCGGAGATTATTTTATTGCTGAAAAGGCAAAAACAAAATCCATTGCTGAACTGAAGGAGACAACTGCAGAAACGGAAACAGAGACTGCTGAAATGGCCGTATCAAATATGTCGGAAGAGACTGCGAAGAATGGCATGGATGGAAACGGAAGAAGAAACAGAAGAATATTTTAATGTGTCTGACGCAAAAGAAGATACAAGAGATTATTCGAAATATGAAGAGAAAAAAGTAACGGATCCGGTGCCGGAAGGACAACAGCAGCCGGTAGAACCTGAGAATGCAGTGATTGATGAAAAAACAACGTGGACCTGCTATCTGAGGGTTTCTTGCAGTACTGTTTTAGATAATATGCAAGATTTGAAAGAGGGAAAAGAAACCGTTGTACCGGCAAATGGAATCATCTATTCTCGGAGTGCTGTAAACTTTAATCCGGGAGAATCAGTCTATGATATTTTATATCGTACTATGAAAGAAAGCGGAATCCATCTGGATGCGGCCGGTATGCAGTGCAAGATGGAGATGAAAACCAGTGGAATTATACATGTGACGGAGGCAGTGATCTTGGAAGGAACTGGTATGACTAAAGAAAAACGGCAAGATGCATTTGCATCTTGCCATCCGATTGTTTCATTTGTATATTTTGTATTTGTAATCGGGTGCGCCATGTTTATGATGCACCCGGTATTTCTTATCATTTCCTGTCTGGGGGGATGGGGATATTATTTCTATCTCAAAGGGAGAAAAGCGGTATTAACCAGTTTGTGGTTGATGTTTCCGGTGTTCTTTTTGTCGGCAGTGCTGAACCCTCTTTTGAATCATCAGGGCGTGACCATCCTCTTTTATATGTGGACGGGCAATCCGTTTACTCTGGAGTCTGTGATATATGGACTTGCATCCGGAGTGATGCTGGTGTCTGTGCTGAATTGGTTTTCTTGTTACCAGTCAGTGATGACGTCGGACAAATTTATTTATCTGTTTGGAAAAATCATTCCGGCAATTTCGCTGATTTTGTCTATGGTATTACGGTTTGTGCCAAAGTATAAACATCAGATTCAGAAAGTTTCACAGGCACAGCAGTGCATCGGGAGAGATGTCAGTGATGGCTCTCTGTTGGTGCGTGCCAAGCATGGAATGAAAATTTTATCGATCATGACGACCTGGGCTTTGGAAAATTCTGTAGAGACAGCGGATTCCATGCGCTCCCGGGGATATGGATTACGGGGAAGGACGAACTATACGATTTATCGATTTGATACAAGAGACAGAGGTATGTTGGCTGGAATTGTATTATGTGGCAGCGTGGTTATAGCGGCAGTGCTGCTGCGGGAGGTGCAGGTATTGTATTTTCCGGTTTTTCAGCTAAGCAGCGGAACAGGGAAAAGCATGGCTGCATATCTGGGGTATGGAATCTTATGTTTTCTGCCGTTGGCAGTTAATCTTGCGGAGGATGTGAAATGGCGTTATTTGAGATCAGCAATTTAAAGTTCTGGTATCCGGGGGCTGAGAAGGCAGCTCTGGATGGGATTCATCTGAAAATAGAACCGGGAGAATTCGTAGTAATCTGCGGAAAATCCGGCTGTGGAAAAACTACATTGTTAAGACATTTAAAATCAGTACTGACCCCGTATGGCAGGCGGGAAGGCGAGATTTTGTATCAGGGACAGCCGCTGGAAACTGTTTCGGCACGAAAGCAGGCAGGAGAAATCGGTTACGTGATGCAAAGTCCGGACAACCAGATTGTTACGGATAAAGTCTGGCATGAGCTGGCCTTTGGTGTGGAAAATCTGGGATACGATCAGCAGACGATTCGGCTTCGTGTAGCGGAAATGGCGAGTTTTTTTGGAATCCAAAACTGGTTTCATAAAAAAGTAGAGGAACTTTCGGGAGGACAGAAACAACTTTTAAATCTGGCATCAATTATGACCATGCAGCCGAAAGTGTTGGTGCTGGATGAACCGACATCACAGCTGGATCCGATTGCAGCAGGAGAATTTTTATCCACGATCCGAAAAATTAATCTGGAACTGGGGACAACCATTATTATGATCGAGCATCGCCTGGAAGAGGTATTTCCTATGGCAGATAAAGTTCTGGTGTTGGAGGATGGGATGCAGAAGTATGCTGCCTTACCGAGAGAAGTTGGAAAAGCGTTGGCAGGAAACGATTTGTTTCTAGCGATGCCGGCTCCGGTTCAGATTTATGAAGCGCTGGGTCAGGTTGGAGAATGTCCTCTGACCGTATGTGAAGGCAGGAAATGGCTGAGTTTACATTATGCAGAAGTGTTGAAAAAGAAACAGGAGTCAGAACAGAAGAAGGCATTTGAGGAAAAGAAATCCCAGATTTGGGAAACAAACAAAAAAGAAGTTGTAATCGAAGCAAAAGAAGTGTGGTTTCGGTATGAAAGAGAGCTGCCTGATGTGGTAAGGGATTTATCATTTCAGGTGACACAAGGAGAGTTATTCTGCATATTGGGCGGAAACGGAACCGGAAAAAGCACGACGTTGTCATTGATTTCGGGAATACGAAAGCCCTATCGTGGAAAAATTCTTTTGAAGGGACAAGATATCCGGAAAAAGAAAAATGCAGAGCTGGCAGGGGGAATTCTCGGCGTGCTGCCACAAAATCCGCAGGATTTGTTTGTGAAAGATACCGTGTTGGAAGATTTGAAAGAGATGTTTGAAGGATGGAGCAGGGAAAAGCGGAAGGAAGAAGAAACGTTGCTTGCCCAAGTGATTGCGGATACCCAGATTGAACATCTGTTGAAGATGCATCCGTATGATCTAAGCGGAGGGGAACAACAAAGAGCAGCACTTGCGAAAGTGCTTTTGTTGGAGCCGGAGATTTTACTTTTGGATGAACCTACAAAAGGGCTGGATGGATTTTATAAACAAAAGCTGGCAGATATCTTCCAGAATTTAAAAAAGCGCGGAACAACAATCTTAATGGTCTCACATGATATAGAATTTTGTGCATCTTATGCGGATCGGTGCGCGATGTTCTTTGATGGAGGAATTGTAATCAGCAGTGAGGCGAAAGAATTTTTTACAGGAAATAGTTTTTATACAACAGCAGCAAACCGGATGGCAAGACATTTGTTCCCGGAAGCTGTGACGGTGAAGGATGTGGTGGAAGCATGCAGAACAAACAAAATACGGGAGTAGATACATTCGGCATGCTACCGGTGCTGGCGGCAATTTTTTTGGCTGGGGTGCAGCTGCTGGCACCATGGGTGTCTATTTCGGCGTTAAAGTATACGCAAATGTCTACGAGATACTCATTGTGGCAGTTGGAGACAGGATTGGAGCAGTTTCAGAAAAGTGTTGGAATGAGTGGGACAAAGCTCGCAGGGGCTGGTATGACAGAGGCAGAATTTCATCGGATTGCAGGATGGGCAGATGGTGCACAGTTCTTGGCAGCAGTAACCATTGTGCTTATGCTTTTGGCTGCGGCTGCAGCGTATCGATATCGTGGAAAAAGTGTAACATTTGTACGAATCAGTTTTCTGATTGCAATGGTGCTCCCAGCACTGACATTTGGCGGGGTGTGTCTGGTGAATCAGCAGATTAATGAAAAGCTGGGAAGAGCCAGTGATTTTATCAATCTGACCATTCATAGTTATGTGCAGCTAAGCGCCTATCCGTATGGACAACTGTTCATAGCTGGTTTGATGGCGGCGTGGTGCGGACGGCTCTTGAGAACAGATGCGGCGCAGGAGACATACTGGGAAGTTCGCAGTATACAGCAGGATAAAAAGATTGGAAAGCGAACTTGGACGGCGTTGCTTTTGATTTTCATTGCGATTCCCTTTTTTATCTTTTTTGGGATGTTCTTTTTGAATAATCGAAGTCATACATTTATTGCACTCTGCATTATCGTATTGGCAATGCTGCCGTTTTGTATGGTTTTTGAGGATCGAAAACCACAGACGAGGGAGGTGCTGCTGATTGCAGTGATGGCTGCGATTGCAGTGGCCGGGCGAGTTGCATTCTTTATGATTCCGCAGTTTAAGCCGGTGACAGCAATTGTCATTATCACCGGAATCAGTCTGGGTGCAGAGGCCGGATTTCTTACCGGAGCAGTAGCCGGATTTGTCTCCAATTTCTTTTTCGGACAGGGTCCATGGACCCCCTGGCAAATGTTTGCTTTTGGAATCATTGGATTTCTGGCAGGGCTTTTGTTCTGTCAGAAAAAATGGGAAAAAAACAAGGCGCTTATCTGTATGTATGGCGGGATTGCATCCGTTGTCATTTATGGATTGATCATGGATAGTTCTTCGCTGTTGTATCTGGTCAATGGCGGAAATCTCAAATCAATTTTGGCAATTTATGCAAGTGGACTTCCGTTTAATGTGATTCATGGGATTTCGACAGTGGTGTTTTTATTCTTTCTTGCAGAGCCTATGGACAGAAAATTATCTAGAATTAAGAAAAAATATGGAGTATGCAGCCGCTAATTAGAGAAAATCTTTTGCAAAAACAGAAAGTGTTGTGTATAATCAACTTAGATGTGAAATAAACGGAAAGTGAGCAAGAGAAAGGCGGAAAATATATGAAGTGTCCATATTGCGGTCATCCGGATACGAGGGTCATCGATTCCAGACCGGCGGAAGATAAGAATTCAATACGAAGAAGAAGATCCTGTGATGAATGTGGAAAGAGATTTACCACGTATGAAAAAGTAGAAACCATTCCCTTAATTGTAATCAAAAAGGATAATAATAGAGAACAGTTTGATCGAACAAAGATTGAGGCAGGGGTACTGAGAGCCTGTTATAAGCGTCCGGTTTCGGCAGATGAGATTCAAAGAACGGTGGATGCGATAGAACTGGAAGTGATTAACAGGGAAGAAAAGGAGATTCCAAGCAGTCTGATCGGAGAGATTGTGATGGAGAAACTAAAAGATCTTGATCCGGTTGCTTATGTAAGGTTTGCATCTGTTTATCGGGAATTTAAGGATGTAAATACCTTCATGGAAGAATTGAAAACCTTTTTGAAATAAGAAAGTAAGAAGAAAAAGAGCGATTGTTAACCGTATAAATGAAATGGTTGACAATTGCTCTTTTTGCGTTTATGCTTAGTGAGTCGGTTTTTCTAGGAAAGCAGAAAACAATAGTATTCTATTATTTTATTACAAGGGAGATGAAAGGAATGAAACAATCAAAGTTATCTATTCAGGAAATCTGTTCTATTGCGATTATGACTGCGATTACGGCGGTGATGGCACAAATCTCCATTCCATTGCCGATGATGGTTCCCATGACGATGCAGACATTTGCGGTAACGCTTGCGGGGATTGTATTGGGGTCCAAATGCGGATCGATTGCCATGGGCATTTATTTGCTGCTCGGCGCCGTTGGCGTTCCGGTATTCAGTGGTTTTAAAGGAGGACTGCAAAGTTTGGTTGGTCCGACCGGAGGCTTTCTTCTGTCTTTCCCACTTATGGCATATATTATTGGGAAAGGAATGGAACTTCGAAAACAAAAAGGGATGTTTGTGCTGCTCTTATGTGTTGGCACAATTTCAAATTATGTAGTGGGTGTGCTTATGTACTGTGTCGTTATGGATAGTTCTGTGTGGACTGCGATTACAGCATGTGTACTGCCGTTTGTTCCTTCGGCGGTGATCAAGGCTGTTTTAGCTGCTGTGATGGGCTTACAATTAAGAAAACAACTTGAAAAAAGCAGAATTATCTGATAAATTGTAAATAAGAAAAATATTCTCTGAGAAAATATCTGTAAACAGAGGAGGTGCGGTGTATGAAACTGGAGGTTAAAATGATAGAAAGGAAAGAGCAGTTGACGGAATTACATCCATTTCATGTAGAAAATGCGTTGTGGGGGACAGAGCATTTTCCTGTTACATATGGGTATCTGGGGCTGATTCCCGGCGATGCATTTTATCTGAAGATGATATGTGAGGAAGAGAATCCATTGCGTAATTATACAGATGCCAATGATCCCGTATATCGGGATAGTGCGATGGGAGCGTACCTGATGTTTGAGCCTCTTCATTCCAGAATGAGCAAAGAGATTTATATCAATTTGGAAGTGAATGCAAATGGAGCGCTGCTGGCAGGATATGGTTCAAAACGTACATATCGTTCTTATTTTACAGGTGCAGAACATGAGCGGTTTGAATGTCATGCAGAGATACATAAGAATGATTGGACAGCAGAAATGAGAATTCCGATAGACCTATTGGAGCGGATTTACGGACCTCTAGAATTAGGCGAAGGAAGTTACTTTACCTGCAATTTTTATAAAATATCAGAAACAAAAGAATGTGAGCATTATGCGTCATATTCCCCGATTTTATCTAGTGTACCTAGCTTTCATATGCCGGAGTTTTTTGCAGATGCGGAGATTGTAAAGTGATAAAGGTAAAAAAATAAGAAAATCAAAAAATGGTTATAAAAAGCGTTAAAAATGCGGAGGTAATCGACAAGATCTTGACAGAATATGATGAAGAAGAAAAAACAGGCAGAGACTACCCAAGGGAGTGTTCGGACTCCCTTGGGTAGTCTCTGTTTGCTTTTGGGTGAGAGAAGTAATGTTTCCATGAAAGTACGTGTATTTTTGATCTGGAAAAGAATTGACTTACTACTACGTTTAGTGCAATATTACATTAAACGTAGTAAAGAAAGCGGAATTTTAATTTTAGAGGTATAATATGCACGAATATGGAAACGAGACACTGACCGAGATATCTTATCTGGTACTCTTGGCGCTGTATCAGCCGAATCATGGATATGGAATCATGCAATTTTTGAATACGCATACGGAAGGTAGAGTGAAACCGGGGGCAGGCACCTTGTATGGTGCAATCAACCAGTTGGAGAAAAAAGGGTGGATCTCGCTGATATCTCAAGAAAATCGTCGAAAGATGTATCAGGTAACAGGTGAGGGAAAGCGGATTCTGCAGCAGGAGATTCAGAGGTTAAAAGAAAATTATTTGTTAGGAGAAACGATTCTAAAGGAAACCATAGAGGGAGGTGCAAAATATGGGAAGGATGGTATTTAATCAACTCTTTATGAATTGAATATCAAGCTAGTGAAAAAATGGTTTTGGAATTACTATTTTGAAACAACAGACGAAAAAGCAGCAAAATATATTTATACAGACAGAGAGTCAAGGGTAGGTATGTATATAAGAGGTATGTTGTTATGTGTTGTAATTGCAATATTCAATCTTATGGTTCTTTATGGAAGTATTAGTAGTATTCACGGTGGTGGCGGAGGACCATGGCTGATGAAAGGACCTCATTTGCCGGACATATCCATACCGATTACAGTAAACAGCATCTGTTTGATATATATGGTATTTATGATTGTGAATTATATTCGATTGATTTATCGGTTGAATCACAAGGAGTCTGCAAGAAAACTGTAGAGATTAAGAGGTAAGTGTATTATAATGCCAATATAGATACTTACAATAGGATTTATTACTAAAAAGGAGTTTATTATGGCAATCAACCCGGCGGCAAGGCTGATTTTAAAAGCGCTTTCTTTTGATGGAATCCAGGTGGAGGCAGAACGTCAGCTGGCGGATTTGAAGCGACTGGATCCAATGAAGATTTTCTACAGGACAGCGGACGTGGATGTATATAATGGAGAGCACAAGGTTCCAATTCGGCTTTTCTTTCCGGATGAGGAAACTCAAACTGCATATGAGAAGGATCGGTTGAAATTCCCCAAGTTGCTGTTATTGTTTCATGGGGGCGGCTGGGTGACGAATTGTGTAGATAATTATGAGAGAATCTGTGCCCGGCTGGCAATTTCTACCGGAAATATTGTGGCGGCGGTAGAATACCGCCTGGCGCCGGAACACAAATTTCCGGCAGGACTTTACGATTGTTATATGGCAACGGAGGCGATTTATAAAAGGCACAGAGAACTCGGAATGAATCCGGATGATATTACATTGATCGGAGACAGCGCGGGTGGAAATCTGGTTGCCGCTGTTTCGCTGTTGGCAAGAGATCGGGGAGATTTTCTTCCTAAGCGGCAGATATTGATCTATCCTGCGGTTTATAATGATTATTCTGAAAATTCACCGTTTCCGTCTGTGCGGGAAAATGGTTCGGATTATCTCTTGACCGCGGGGAAGATGCAGGATTACATTGCGTTATATGCTCGTCATGAGTCGGATAAGCTCAGTCCGTATTTTGCGCCATATCTGGCGGAAGATTTGAGTAATCAGCCGGATACCCTGCTGTTGACGGCGGAATTTGATCCGCTGCGGGATGAGGGGGAGGCTTACGGGCATCGGCTTATGGAGGCAGGAAATCATGTGGAAATGCATCGCGTGAAGGATGCGCTGCATGGATATTTTTCGCTTGGAATTAAGTTTTTTCATGTACAAGAAAGTTTTGATTATATCAATGAATTTTTAGGGGGAAACCATGGCAAAGCAGAAAAGAGCCCATTGGCGGAAACTGGACAACGCGGCAAAATTATTTTTGGCGGCAAGCACAAAGAATGATACACGCGTATTTCGGTTCTATTGTGAACTGAAAGAGGAGGTGCAGCCGGAACTTCTTCAGGCTGCGCTGGATCGGACCATAGAGACTTATCCGGTGTTTTTGTCAGTGATACGAAAAGGGGTATTTTGGAATTATCTTGAAAAAAGCAATCTGCATCCGGTTGTGCGTGAGGAATATAAAGAGCCTTGCAGCCGGATCTATATCAAGGATAAGAAATCGCTGTTGTTCGAAGTGACTTATTTTAAGAAACGGATTAATTTTGAAGTGTTCCATGTATTAACAGATGGAACGGGAGCTACTGAATTTCTGCGTGAACTTGTAAAGGATTATTTGTATCTGGCACATCAGCGGGAAGGCTTAACAGATATTTCGCTGCTGCCGGAAGACGTGACTGTGCAGGATCAGGAAAATGACAGCTTTGCAAAATATTATACAAAGAATACGAAAAAGCCCCGGGTGAAGAATACGAGAGCTTATCAGATTAAAAAGCCAAGAAAAGAAAACGGAGCGATGCAGGTTAGGGAGAGTGTTCTTTCAGTACAGCAGGTTCTTCGGCGTTCTCGTGAACTTGGAGTTTCTATGACTGTCTTTTTGACGACGGTATATTTGATGGCAATTCATGAAGAAATGTCGAAAATGCAGGAAAAGGATCCGGTCAAATTAATGGTTCCCGTGAATTTACGAAAGTTTTTTCCGTCTGATTCTATGTTGAATTTTTTTAACTGGATTGAACCGGGGCATATGTTTGGAAAAGGCAGGGATTCGTTTGAGGAAGTGCTGGAAGAGGTTAAGCAATCGTTTGCACAGGAATTGACAAAGGAAAAAATGGCAGAGCACATGAATGAACTGATTGCCCTGGAGATGCATCCGGTGTTGAAGTTTGCACCGGCAGAGTTGAAAAATCTGTGTATTCATGCGGGTGCAAAGTTCTCAGAGAAGAATACGACTGCGATTTTTTCTAATATGAGCGCAGTGCATATGCCAGAGGAATATATTCCGTATATTGAGCGGTTTGGGGTTTATACCAGCACGCCGAAAATGGAACTATGTATGTGTTCCTTTGGCGATAAATTGTCTCTTGGATTTACGTCGAGATTCGATACGGAAAATATACAAAGAAACTTTTTCCGGATTTTAAAAGAACAGGGAATAGAGTCTGAGATGATTGCGGCAGAGTTTCCGGAAGTACAGGCAACCAAAGAACTGGAAATGAAGGTCTATAAGTTTTTCACATTTTTGTGTCTTGTTGCAATCGTATTTATGATAGATCTTGATTTTAATTATCGCCCGACAGTGCGATGGACTTTGTTTTCCGCCGGGGGAGTTGCCAGTATGTGGCTGGCGTCGACCATTGGATTTTTCAAACGGTATAATCTCTTAAAAAATGCGATGTGGCAGCTTGTTATTATGTCAAATGTCAGTATTTTATGGGACTGGCTGACCGGATGGCGTGGGTGGTCGATCGACTTCGTAGTTCCGATTGTCAGCATGGCAATTCTGCTTTTTATGGTCGTGGTCGCAGCAGTACAGAAATGGCCGGCAAAAGAATATATGTCCTATTTGGTTATGGCGTCACTGTATGGATTGATACTGCCATTGCTTTTGCTTGTGTTTGGGGCGGTGCAGTTACGGCTACCGAGTTTGGTCGGAATTGCTGTATGCTTTCTGTTTTTGGCAGGGATTTTGTTGTTTAAGTGGAAGGAATTTCGGGAAGAAATGGATAAGAAATTCCATGTATAAAAAAGTATAAGAATTGGTAATAGGGAAAAGGAAAGGATGTCCATAGAAGTGAACAGCCTTTCCTTTTTAATCATTTTGATAATTTTCCGGTAGAGTCTCTTACGATTAATTTTGCATGCAGCAGCAGTGTGCCGATTTCGACCTGTTCCATCAAGCTGGTGAGCGCTGCGTAAGCACTTTTTCCAAGCTGAACCCGGTCCTGGCGGATCGTGGTCAGAGGAGGCGAAGTGTAGGCACTGATCGCAAGGTCATCGAAACCGATGATACTGATATCGTTTGGAACGTGATATCCAAGCTGCTGGCATTGAATGATGGCGGCGTTGGCAATCTGGTCATGGCTGCAGATGATGGCAGTGATTCCAAGCTGCAGAAGTCTTGGTAAATGCGTTTCCATACATTGAGTAATGTAATAAGAACTGCCGGTATGCGCTGGGTCTGATTCCAATTGATTCTGCTCCAGAGCCTGTAAAAAGGCGTTGTGCCGTACCTTCATAATATGCGCGGTTAGTTCGCTGCATAAATACCCAATCTTTTTGTGTCCCAGATTTTTCAAGTGAGAAACAGCCAGTTCCATTCCTTCCAGATTGTCAATACCCACATAGGCGGTGTTAGGATTGGTAGTAATATAGTTATCGTAGAGAACGGCGGGCGTTCTGCTTGTTAAAAAATCCTTCATCCACGGGTCATCCAGAGAAAAACCTACAACAAAGGCTCCTAAATACTGGTGTTGCAGCATGAAAACATCATAAGGGGTGTTCTGCTGCATGGAAATGGTTGTGTCTATAATATCTACCACATATCCTGCAGGTTCTGCAAGCTGGCGAAAACCGAGAATGATCTCGTAGCCAAATTGATGTGGTTCTTTATAATCCATATTTTCAATTAAAATACATAATTTCTTTTGAACAGCTTTTTGACGCCGAATCTTTGTGTATCCCATTTCAACTGCTGTTTCGAGAATTGTTTTTTGTAACGTTTCGCTGATATCCGGGGCATCATTTAATGCTTTGGAAACAGTGCCCTTTGAGATGTTCAGGCGATCGGCAATATCTTGTAATGTAGCCATGGCAAAATCCTTTCAATGTTGATACTGATCATATTCTCTATTATATAGAACAACATATATAAAAGCAATGTAAATCACAAAAAAATTTCGAAAAGTTTCTGCATAAAATATTGACTATACGGAATAAAAATGATATTATCAGTAAAAGCGAAACAATACGAAACAAATAAGGAGAAAGAAAAATGGGAAAGAGAAGAGCAGCGCTTCTGATGGCAGGTGTTCTTGCAGTAACCGGTCTTGCCGGATGCGGCGGAGCAGAAAGTCAGGATTCAGGAGCAAAGGAAAAGGTGCGTCTGATGGTGTGGTCTCCTTCGGAGGATCAGTCCAAAGACAGCGGCCAGTGGCTCCAGAACAGCTGTGAGGACTTTGCGGAGCTTCATCCGGAATGGGACATCACGTTTGTGTATGGAATTGCTGATGAGGCAACAGCGGCAAATCAGGTGGCACAGGATCCGGAGGCAAGCGCAGATGTATTTATGTTTGCAAATGATACGCTTACAATTATGACAGATGCCAATGCACTGGCAAAATTCGGCGGAACGTATAGAGAAGAAATTGAAGCTTCAAATACACCGGAGGTACTGAAATCACTGACTATGAACGATGAGCTGTACGGCGTTCCATTTACAACAAATACATGGTATATGTACTATGACAAATCTGTATTTTCAGAAAAAGATATTAAAAATCTGGAAACTATGTTGGCAAAAGGAACGGTAGCTTTTCCGTTTACAAATTCATGGAACTTACCGGCGTTTTATTTTGGGAATGGATGTACTTTGTTTGGAGACGGAACAGATGAAGAAAAAGGAGCTGACTTTGGCGGCGAGAAAGCAGTGGAAGTAACCGACTATCTGATAGACCTTTTAGAAAATCCGAATTTCAAAATTGATGCAGATGGTTCCGGCATTGCAGGACTTCGAGACGGAAGCATCAATGCAATGTTTTCGGGAGCATGGGACGCAAATAATGTAAAAGATGCATTGGGTGAAAATATGGGAGTAGCAGCGTTGCCGACCTACACATTAAACGATGAGGAAAAGCAGATGTATTCTTATGCAGGTTCTAAAGCAATCGGAGTAAATCCTAATGCAAAAAACATGGAAGCAGCGGTGAAACTTGCAGTTTATCTTGGAGGAGAAGAAGCACAAAGAGCACATTATGAACTGCGAAATGTAGTTCCCTGTCATACGAAACTGTTAGAAGAATCAGATATTATGGCTGATCCGGTAGTGAAAGCACAAAATGATACATTTAATAATACTTCTGTATTGCAGCCATTTGTAGCAAAAATGAACAATTGCTGGGTTCCGGTAGAAAATATGGGTAAAGGAATTCGAAACGGAAGCGTTACACATGAGAATGCGAAAGAGCAGACGGAATCAATGAACGAAGCAATGAATAGTGATGGGATTTAGCCGTATGGCTGATTAAGGAGAGGTGACAAATGAAGTTATTTACAAAAAAGGTGAATGAGTTTTCTACCCCTTATACATGTGCAAAGGCAATTACAGAAGGTGGATTGGAAACAAAGTTATCTATGCTGGTCATGGGACTTGGGAATTTTATTCACGGACAGAAAATAAAAGGTCTTTTATATCTGTTTATTGAAGTGGCATATATTGTATTTATGATTGTCAACGGAATCGGATTTTTAGGTATGCTTGGAAGTCTGGGAAGTACACCGCAGAAAGAAGTCTGGGATGAGGCAAATCAG
>OMGQ01001174.1_pt1 | contig 16401 bp, 13 predicted proteins | sample 1646071 | NCBI WGS metagenome assembly OMGQ01 (sample SAMN05578585, study PRJEB25193) | human gut metagenome | biome: Human Microbiome; feature: human-associated habitat; material: feces | host: Homo sapiens | place: USA:Birmingham
GTCAGTATTATTTATTTGAGTCCAGTGGCTAACTTATTCTTGAAATTTAGGATACAAAAAAACATTTTAAGCTATATAAATCGGGAAAAAATTGGTGTGTTATGGCCATTGCAACAATGGGAATAACATTAGGATTAACGGGAATTGTTAGTGCTGATACAAATGTTGTAAATTCGTCAATTGACACAACACAAGTACAAGCGAATACACAACAAGAAGAAACTTCAGCTCAATCAACAACCGAAAAATCTTTATCTGTACAATCGGATTCAAATACTAATTTAATAACAGCCGATAATAAAGAAAATATTGATGCGTCAAAGAGTGAAACAACTGTATCAGATACAACAAGTGATAATCCAGTTCATCCGCAAGGTGAAGCCACTAAGACAGGGTGGCAAAAAGAGACTCAAGGATGGACATTCTATGATCAAAATGGTAAAACAACCACGGGTCGAGTATATTCCTATTTACCTACTATCACAGCTAATGGTACAGGAACGGGTAATAACTGGTATTTAACAGATAATGGGGTTGTGTTATCTGGGGTTCAAAAATGGGCAGATACATATTATGACTTTGACCCAAATACCTACCTTCGAGTAGACAATAATTATGTCCAATCACAATGGGGGGACTGGTATCTTTTTGGTAATGACGGCCGAATTGCAACACAAGTACAAAAGTGGGCTGGCACATATTACTATTTCGATCCTAATACCTATCTTCGAGTAGATAATGACTATCGTCAATCACAATGGGGGGACTGGTACTTATTTGGATCAGATGGTCGTATTCAAACCGGTGCACACCGTTGGGCTGGTTCAGTCTATTATTTCGATCCCGTAACTTATCTTCGTGTTAATAATGAATGGCGTGAAGGACTATATTTTGGTGCTGACGGACGTTTGGTCAATGGTGGATTTTCAACTCGCGTAATTAACTGGTTCTTACAACGTGAAGGAAAAATTACATACTCAATGTATGGTTCACGAACAGGTGCTGATGGAACTGCCGACTGTTCTGGTTCTATGACGATGGCGCTCCGTACAGCTGGTGCATCTGCTCCGCAAATTATTTACAGTACTGAAACACTTCATGGTTACCTGCTTAATAATGGTTACTATTTAGCTTATGAGGGTAAAGGGGAGACTTCTCTTCAATATGGTGATGTGATTATTTGGGGAAAGAAAGCCGCTAGTCTTGGTGGTAATGGACATACAATGGTGGCAACAGGTTCCGGGGATAATCCAACAGTTATTTCAACTTGTTACTTAACAGAAGGTGAACGAGGAACAGCCATTCAAGAAGTTAATTATGATTGGTATAGAAATCTTGCTGATTATCCATATCAATATGTTTACCGCCTAAAAAACCAAGCTCGCGCATAGTTAATATTAAAGCGTTTAATTAATAAATAATTTTATTAATTAAACGCTTTTTTTGTAGAAGTAAAAAATCACTTAGTTAACGAACTAAATGAAATGAAATGTAACAAAATTATTACACTAAAGTATCAAACATTATCGTTTCTTAACACATTCCTTGATTGTATTGTTCTAGTAACTAATAACTGGTATCTTAGTAAACGTTAAATAATTATTAAAGAAAATATTAAGAACGGTTTATAAAGAAAGGATTATTTCAGCTATATGGATACTAAGAAACATTATAAGTTATACAAAGATGGAAAAAAGTGGTGTGTAATGACAATTGCAGCTGTTGCCAGTGTTATTGGATTAGCTACCGCTGCAAATGCTGATGAGGTAAACACTTCAACATCTCCTGTACAAACTACCCAAGTGGCTGGTAATTCTGCAGATCCTTCTACTATCTCAGCGACTAGCGCAAATGCTGCTTCAATGATTGCCAGTGAAGCAACAACTATTAATACAGAAACATCTCAAAATGATGTTACTTCAGATATTTCCCAAAATACAGTTTCTTCAGAAACAAAAGCAGTAGAAGAAAACTTAGTAGCTCCCGTTGCTAGTACTGCTGTTCAACCTCAAGCAGCAGAAGTAAAGAATGGATGGGTAAATGAAAATAATAACTGGACTTACTACAATAATGGTCAAGTCACTTCTGGTCGAAATTACTCCTATCTCCCAACAATCAATGGAGAAGGGCATAGTTGGTACTTAGTAGACAATGGAATTGTACAGTCGGGAGTTCAAAAGTGGGCTGGGACTTATTACGATTTTGATGCTAATAATAATTATCAACGAGTAGATAATAACTATGTTCAATCTCAATGGGGTTCATGGTACCTTTTCGGTAACGATGGCCGGATCCAAACTGGAGTTCAAAAGTGGGCTGGAACTTATTACTACTTTGACCCAACCACTTATCTTCGAGTAGATAATGATTATCGTCAATCTCAATGGGGTTCATGGTACCTTTTCGGTAACGATGGCCGGATTTTAAGTGGGCTACAAACCTGGAAAGGACAAACATATTATTTTGATCCTGTAACCTTTATGAAAGTGGTTAATACAGACGTAACAGTAAATGGTACTAAATATCATTTAGATAATGATGGGGTTGCTAAAGCAGTTTCAAATGTAGATGCAAAAGTTGACAAGGCTTTATCACAACGGGGTGTACCTTACGTTTGGGGTGGAAATACACCAGCTGGTTTTGACTGTTCAGGACTTGTTCAATGGGCTTATGGCTTAGGTCCTTCTTACCGAACTACCTATCAACAAGCTACACTTGGGACTCACAAACATGATGTCATAAATGCACCTAAAGGCTCATTATTATTCTTCGGTAGTGATAATGCACCTTATCACGTGGCAATTTCTCTCGGTGATGGTACTTATGTTCACGCTCCAGAACCAGGTGACGTTGTAAAAATTGGTTATTCTAAATACTTCACACCAAGCTTCTACATTACTATGTAATTCTGTTTTTACTTAATCTTAACTGTAATTAATAGTAATCTTTGTTATAATAACGATAAGATAGAAAATGAGGAGAAGTTAAATGAAATTAAAAAAACTATTCACAACTTTAGCTGCTGGTTCACTAATGCTAACATTGGCTGCGTGTGGTAGTAATAGCGCTTCCGAAAGTTCTACTAAAAATGAAGCCACTACTTCTAGTAAAGTAACTAAAAAGAATCATTCAAATAAAGATAAAGTAACTGCTAAAAAAGATACCTCAGATAAGGAAAACAACAGTAAAAATGAGGGAACATCTCAAAATAATAGCGTCTCTTCCACAAAAGGTACATCTTTAGATACTACAAGTTCATCAAGTACTAAATTTCATCAAAATTACTCTGTTTCTTCTACCGCTTCAAGTACTAATGATGGTTCAACTAAATCTAGCGTAAAGCAAAATAATACTAGCTCTCAACAAGCAACAATGACTGCTACAGATGCGCGTAACATTGTTAAGGAACATATTGGTAATCAATTAAACAATCGTGGTGAGGCAGGACAATCAACTGATGATCTACCATCAATTGATTCGGTAGATGGTTATACAGCTACTCAAAATGGTACTAATGATTGGACAATTTCAGGGAATGGTCATACTTATCATGTAACAGCTAATTCAGTAACTGGAAATTAATAAATAAGATAGTGCTTGTATAGGTTAAATAGGTTATAATAAGTCGGTATGCAAATTTGCAACTGGCTTATTTTTATTAGGAGAACAAAAATGGATAAGATTAAGATTCGATATTGGTTAGTAATATTAGCATTTGCTTTAGTTGGCATTAATATTACCTATCCAGGTGATTTTAATTTCCCACGTTTTAATAGTAATATATATTACTCCATTCTTTTTACTTTATGGGCTGTAATGCTTTATGTTGGAATGCAAAAGGGAAAAATACAGTATATTTTAAAATATGATTGGATAATTGGTTTTATTTTTTCTTCCTTATACTGCGCTACTTTTGTTGTAAGTAATGTAAAGCTTTATCTTACTGATGGGGTGAATTTGTTTTTAACAGCATTTTCTTGGATTAGTTGGATGATTATGTTTACAGTTTCTTTTACTTATATTAGAAAGTTTTTTTGGAATAGTAATACCAAAGGAAAAAGTAGTGGTACCAAAGACCCTTTATATTTGGCTTTTATTAGCATTGATTTGGTTCATTTCAATAGTATGGCTATTACCAGGTCAAATTTCTTGGGATGGTTTAAAACAGTTTTGTGAATTTGATAGAACTCATCTTAATCAGTTAAATTTTACTTATAGCCCAACTAATCATCACCCTTGGTTCACTACTGTTATATTCGGTTTGCTTTTTAATCTGGGGAGATCATTATTTGGAGTTAATTTCGGTGTTTTTACAGTTGTTATTTTTCAATTTATTGTAAGTAGCCTTATCTATACTTTTGTTATTAAATACGTATGGACAAAAATTGGAAAAATCGGAGGAATTATTTCATTCTTATTATTCGCTTCGCCTATTTTTAGCTCATACGCAGTAACGATTGATAAGAGTACACTTTATTATGCTTTCTCCGCTTGGTTCTATTTAAGCTTTACAAAGTTGTATGAAAATATTAAAGATAAAAACTGGAAATATATAGATATCATTTCATATATTATCTCATCAACGTTAGCTGGTCTTTTTAGAAATGATGCATTTTTGATTGTTGTCATAACTACCGGGATATTGATAGCTATGACCCTAATGGAGAAACAAAAGTTAATATTTATTCTTTGTTCTTTTGGAATAATACTTGGCGTCCATATGGGATGGAATGCCTTCTTGAATAAGGAAAATGTAATCAAGAGTTCACCTTCAGAAGCATTAACTATTCCAATAAGACAGTTAAGTTATGTATATATAACTGATCCTAAATATTTTAATAAAACTGAGTTAAAGACGATTAATGAAATTACTAATATATCTGAAATAAAAAATAAATACGATATAAATAATGGTGATTCCTTAAAATCATTATATCCATCAGATACATTTTTGAATAGTGCGGATTTGATTAGTGATGTAGTGAATGGAAAGAAGACACTAAATACTACTAGTAAGGAAAAAAAGGCAACAATTAACTACTTAAAACTATGGCTAATTACTGGGCTAAAACATCCTTGTCAATATTTCAGAGTTTATTTAGAGGCAAATTCACGGTACCTAAATCCATTTATTTTGTATGACGCAGGTTTGTTTCTTAATTATTATCCACCAATGCCAGATTTCCTGCATCCATCATGGTTTAAGGAATATTATCCTTTGTTTAGCAACAATGTTCGGGATGTATCTCGTCAGATACTAATGATGATAGCTATGTTTCCACCTTTAGCAATTATTGTTAACCCAGCTACGTTAGTATGGTTAGCCTTAATATTATTATTTATGTTAATAATATGGAAGGACTGGCGGGGGATAATGTTCCTCTTGCCCTTAATAATTATGTGTATGCTGTTTACGGTAACATCAATTAATGGTTATACAAGATATACGATTGGTGCCTTGGCGGCTTTACCAATTGTAATTACGTATTTATGGCAAAGGCGATATAACTCATTTCAAACAAGAAAGGAGAAATAACAATGACCGATAAAATTGCTATTCTAATTCCGTGCTATAACGAAGAAAAAACGATTAAAAAAGTTGTGTTAGATTGTAAGTTAGCAATTGCTAATATTCCAAATTCAACTGTGTATGTCTACGATAACAATTCTACTGACAATACAGTTAAATTGGCTAAGGAAGCTGGAGCGGTAGTTCGTCACGAATATATGCAAGGGAAAGGCAATGTCATTCGACGGATGTTTCGGGAAATTGATGCAGAATGTTACATTATGATCGATGGAGATGATACTTATCCAGCAGAAGAAATTCCTAAGATGGCAAGTTATGTTTTAAATAAAAAGTATGACATGGTAATTGGAGATCGACTTAGTTCCAGTTATTTTGAGGAAAATAAGCGACCGTTTCATGGAATTGGTAATAAATTAGTTCGTGGTAGTATTAATTTCTTTTTCAAAAATGATATTCGTGACATAATGACAGGCTACCGGGCTTTTAGTGCTGAATTTGTTAAGACTTATCCCGTACTATCGAAAGGGTTTGAAATAGAGACTGAAATGAGTATTTTTGCAATTGTTAATAATATGGCAATGATTAATCATGTTATTGAATATCGTGACCGACCAGCTGGTAGTGAATCTAAATTGAATACTTTTTCGGATGGATTTAAGGTTCTTTGGTTAATTTTTACACTTTATAGGAATTATAAGCCTTTTAAATTTTATGGTTTACTTGCCATGATTTTAACTATTATTGCTGCTGCATTTTTTATCCCTCATGTCTGGGTTCCATACCATTTAACTGGCAAAGTGGCAAATATGCCAACATTGGTTGTATGTGGCTTTTGTGTAGTTGCTGCAATTATTTCCTTCTATAGTGGTCTAATATTGGATGCAATTCAAAGAAAAGAGCGTCGGGAATTTGAATTTAGGTTGCAAGACGTACATCAATGGTTAAAAAATAAATAATGATTTTTTAAGGACATAGGAGTAATATATTTAGTGGATTAAAGTTGTTTATGGGAGGAATAAAAATTTACTATGGATAATTATAAGCACTTTAAATTATATAAGGCGGGAAAAAAGTGGTGTTTAATGGCGATCACAATTGCTGCTTTGATGACTATGGGGGTAGCTTCTACGGCTAATGCTGACAACGCGACTACTGCTGACGCAACTGACACAACTGATACAAATCATACAGTTCAAGCAGCTAATAATTTAACTACTAATGGTAGAGTTAATACAGTTACTAACGATAATGTTATTACGACTTATGATTCTGCACAGACTCAAAATATTTCCACTATGAAAATTTAGTCAGAAAAGGCTGATATAAAAAGTAATGCACAACAACTATTAACTTCAGATCAATCTTTACCAACACCGGTTGCTGTACAATCATCTACAGTAAAAAATGGTTGGAAAAACGAAGATAATCAATGGGTTTACTATGTTAATGGACGTCCAGCTGAAGGTCGTACTTATTCTTACTTGCCAACAATTAATGGTACTGGCAATAACTGGTATTTAGTTGATAATGGAGTAGCCCAATCCGGTGTTCAGCAGTGGGCTGGAACTTATTATTACTTTGACCCAATTACTTATCTGCGAGTAGATAATGATTATCGTCAATCTCAATGGGGTGACTGGTATATGTTTGGTAGCGATGGACGTATCATTTCGGGCTTCTGTAGTTGGTATGGTTCACTCTACTTCTTTGATCCGACAACTTTTCTAAAATTAACTAATACTTACTTTAATGGTAATGGGTATTGGAATAATTGGGATACTTATTGGGCTGACAATAATGGAGTCGCTCATACGGTTCATTATTTCTCACAGTTTACACCAGTATGGGCTGGTTGGGGATGCGCAGGAGCTGCCTTAACTATGTTACTAAGTACTCATAATATTTGGCCAGGAGTTGGAAATGTGATTGCCGGAATTCCCCAAGGAGGTAATGGCGGTCAGATTGGTAATCCATATAATGGTGCTGGCTTTAGTCGAGTAATTCAGCCTAACGCCTTAGCTACTTACGGACAACGTTGGTATGATGGTGTCTCTGATTCCTCTGGTGCAACCATTAGTCAAATTGCCAATAGTATTTTAAATGGGCGTCCAGTTCTTTACTATGGCTACTCTCCATACGATGCTGGGGGAGTACGAAACCATTGTAAAATCCTTTTAGGATATAATCGCAATAACGGAATGTTCCATGTTTATGATCTTTGCTATGGCAATGGTGGCTGGAGTGCGAATAGTGAAGGACATACTGCTTATGACCGCGGTTGGAACGCATGGATTACTTGGGGCCAATTAGCTAATGAGTATGGTGGTCAAGCAATAACTATTTATTAAAAAAAGGACTGTGATAGTAGTAAAATCACGGTCCTTTTTTCAAGGAGAGAATAAAATGAAACAGAGAATTTTTGGGATTGACCTTATTAGAGTCATTGCTATGTTTATGATAATGAATTATCACTTATTACTTAATGGTAGTTGGATGACTGTTCAGCCATCTAATAATATGAATCTTTTTTTAGGACGTGTAATAGTTGAATTGACTGTTATATCGGTAAATCTTTTTGCATTAGTTTCAGGTTATGTTGGTTTATATTCACATCATCGGATGAGGCGTTTTATTGAATTATGGTTTCAAGTATTATTTTTTTCTTGGTTTATTTTATTATATTTTGGACTATATAGAAGAAATCAGCTTACAACTGATAATATCTTCCATAATCTTTTTCCAACATATTTTAAGGCATACTGGTATTGGAATGGTTATGTGATTCTGTTTGTTTTAATGCCAATTATAAATAAAGGTTTACATAACTTGGAAAAGAAACCTTATCAGTACTTATTAACAGGCCTTTTTATATTAACAAGTGTGTTAACTATTAACCCTCAAAATGACATGTTTAATCTGGCAATGGGATATTGTGGCCTTTGGCTAATTATTCTATATATTTATGGGGCATATTTTAGAAAATTTGGTTTACCACAACTGCTTAAGAAAAAAGGATTCTTAATGCTTTTAATAATTATTAATTGGGGTCTATTAGTTGGAATATCTTACTACTAACATAATCATAAATTATATTTAGATGGTAATGGATTAGCAATGTCAGAATTTCAATATAATTTTTCTTTAGTAACAACATTGTCAATACTTGTTTTTCTCTTACTTCTGCAGGTTAAAGTGCAAAAAAAATTGATATCAAATATTGTGACTTTTTTAGTTGTTCACTCGTTTAGCGCTTATTTACTGCAAACAAATCCACTTGTTTTTGCTTTTTTAATTACCAATAATTATCTTTTTTTACAAAAGCTATCCCCACTTCGAATGATAATTGAATTGATATTCACTGCAAGTATTTGGTACTTAGGAGCAATTTTATTAGATGTATTTCGCTCATTAATTTTTAAAATAATAAGTTTAGGAGAGAAAAATGCATAATTCTGTTAAAAATAAAGATATTCCTTATATATTAGGCAGATTGCAAGAAATAACTTGAACGAATTTAGTGACGCAGATTAAGCAAGAAGATCTCGATTGGTGTATGCCAATTAAGACATTTAAGTGGCCGTGAATTCAGATACCAATTGATTTGAACCAGTTGGTAATCACTTAGTTCTTCAATGGCTTGTCCCTTGGGAATAAACCGTCGCAAAACTCGGTTACGGTTCTCATTACTGCCTCGTTCATGTGGTGAATAAGCATGGGCAAAGTAAACCTGAGTACCAGTTAGCTGCTCAATTGCCTGGTAATTAGCGAACTCTTTACCATGATCCACAGTAAGCGTTTTTAGCTTGTCTTGAAGTTGACTAGCTAGTTCCAGTACGGCTTGAGTCATGGACTGACTGTCGCGACCATGGAGCCGTTTAACAATCGTCAAGCGACTCTTACGCTCCACGAAGGTTGCGACGGCTTGGCCTTTACGTTTGCCAGAAAGCACGGTGTCAGCTTCAAAGTGACCAAATTCCTGGCGAGTTTCGATTTTATGAGGCCGCTCCTCAATTGAGCGGCCGTGACTGAACGTCCCACGCTTTTCTTTAGCGCGATGGCGACGAATTCCATGATCAGGCAAATCGGGTAACTGCACATCAAGCAATCCTTGATCAATCCAGTTATAAACCGTCTTGTAGGCAATCCCAACCACATGGGCAACTTGTTCAGGTGACCATTTCTGGGTTTGAATCTTTTCCTCGATCAAGTGTTTAAGGTTTTTAGTGAGCGAAGACTTCCGCCCCCGTTGACCAACCTTTCGTTCGAAGTCAGATTGCGCTAGCTCAGCCTGATACTCACCATTTAGTCGGTGAAGTTCGTTAAAAATCGTGGTCGTACTAAAGCCTAAGTAGTTAGCGATGTATCGCAAGGAACGTCCTTCATTATGAAGCGTTTCAATGACAACGCGGTTCTGGAATGATAAAATAGTGGTGCCCATTAAGGTCCTTCTTTCTAATGGAATGTTGTGGTAACACCATTAAAGACCTTGATGGGTTTTTCTGTCCACTTAAATGTTCAACTTAAATTTTACAATCTGTCATTTTTAGTATGATGGAATAGTAATTTATATTATTGGGAGAGGTTTATTTAAATGTTAAAGCAACACTTCAAAATGTGTAAAAGTGGTAAGCGATGGGTAACAATTATGATTGTTACTGTCAGCACAATTAGTGGGTTAGTATTTGCAAGTAATGGGATTGAAGCTGCTGCAGACCCAGCGACATCAATAGTCCAGGCATCAGTGTCAAATACAGATACTAAACCAGATTCTACTGTAACTAATAATAATGAAAATATTTCAGTTAGTATTAAGAAAAATGATGATGTACAAAATGTGACTCCACAAGCTAGTCAATTGTCTCAACCATCAGTTCAAAATGGTTGGTTAAAAAATGAACAGGGACAATTAGTTTACTATCAAGAGGGGCATTCACTGACTGGACGACAGTATATTAATTTACCAAGTATCCCAGCAACAAATGTTCAGAGTGATAATAATTGGTACTTACTTGATAACGGTATTGCTCAATCTGGCGTTCAGCAATGGGCTGGATCATATTATTATTTTGATCCAATGACCTACCTTCGCGTGGATAATGACTATCGACAATCTCAATGGGGGGATTGGTATCTCTTTGGTAATGACGGACGAATTCAGTCAGGTGTTCAGCAGTGGGCAGGGACCTATTACTACTTTGACCCTAATACCTATCTCAGAGTAGATAATGACTATCGTCAATCCCAGTGGGGCGACTGGTATATGTTTGGACCCGATGGGCGAATTGTTTCTGGTGTATGGAACTGGTATGGTAAAACTTACTATTTTGATCCGCAAACTTATCTGAAAGTAACGAATGCCTGGGCGGATGGAGAATACTATGGTTATACTGGTGCTAGGATTGATGGCTTTAACTATAAAAATGCTACTTATTTAGTTGATAGTGTGCTCCATAAGACGGACGAACAAGGACAGCTTATAAATATTTTTGATCCGAAAAAGTTTCCTAAATTGGCTTCTCTTTCAGTTGACGGCGACTTATCTGGAATTACAAAAGATAATAAAAAAGTAGTTAAACTTAAGCTTACTCAAACTGATGGTAGTCAACTAGATGCTTGGGCAACAATTAAGTGGCAAGGAAATAGCAGCCTTGCATGGCCCAAAAAAGGATATCGGATAAAATTATTTAAGGATCAAGAATTAACTGAAAAATGCAAAATTGAATTACCAGGTACTGGTTATAAGACCAACTCATTTAACTTGAAAGGGTGTTTTAACGACGTAACGATGAGTTTAAATATTGTTAATTCGCGCCTATTTACGGAAGTAACAAAATCCCGGTCAGGTTTAAAGGATAGTATTGTAAATAAGATGCCAAACTATGGTCAAGTAAATGGAATTCCAGTCGAATTTGGTATTAACGGCTTAGACCAAGGATTATATGTTTTAGAAACGTATCATGAAGATAAACTTTACAATCTAAATGACAAAAAAACAAATAATATTGCTTTAAGTGCAAATTATCATGCTCCATGTACAGCTTTTGATGAGATGGTAACGGTAGATGATTTAAGAGATACCGTATTTAGTAATACATCACCGGCAAAGGTTAATCAGAAAGTTGCAGATCATTTTAATAAATTATACGAATTAGCTAATGCAGATGAACAAACTTATCAATTCTTAGAAGAAAAATATTTTGATGTACCGGCTGCAATTGACTACCTAGCCTTTTCGTTTGCTATTAATAATTCAGATGGATTAAGAAAGAATATTATGTATGTATCTAAGGATAATGGAAAATGGACGATTATCCCATATGATTTAGATACTACTTGGGATACTAACTGGGATAATTCAAAGCAAGATATTACTAAGAATTTTGAAGATACTTTACGTGAAAATGATAATAAACTCCTATTAAACTTCTATGCTCATCATAAACAAGAAATCATTAATCGCTATAAAGAGTTAAGGTCCAATGTCCTCAGTTCAAAAAATATTAATTCTTTATTTAAAGACTGGTTTGATAGCATTGGAAATGATGCATATACTCACAATGATGATTTATGGGCTAACATCGGCGTTGATCATCACTCAAGCATATCATTAAACGATATTACTAAGGTTGTTAATGATCGATTAATGTCAGTTGATAAGAACTGGAAAATTTAATCAAATAGAAAATTAATGGTTATTATGGTAAATTACCAAATTTTGGTAACTATTGTTTGCATGATTAGAGAATATGTCTTGAGAAGTTAAGCTAAACATCAGCTTGGCTTCTTTTTTAATATCCTTCTATTATTAATCGTGATATGATTTACGTGTAAATTAATTAATGAAGGAGTAATAGTAATGATGTTAAAGAAACACTTTAAACTTTACAAAAGTGGCAAGCAATAGTGTATTGCGGCAGTAGTAACATTTGCCGCAACATTAGGTTTAGTAGCTGGTAATACTACTGTTAATGCGGATACATTAACTACTGGTGATTCAACTCCTCAAGCCCAAGTAAATCAAGAGAAGGGTACAACTGATACTAGTCATCCTGCTTCTGATCAAGGAAAAACTAGTAGTACTGGGGATGAAAAAAACAATGTCCCTCAGCCAAATAATTCTGGTAAAACGGATCAGCCTCAAAATGGACAAAATCAAAAAGAAAACGCTGGCAATGATAATGGATCTACAGGTAACGACGAGCAGAATAAAGACCAACAAACAACTGATTGGCAAAAAAATACTGATAACCAGTGGGTATACAATGGTAAAACTGATCAAGATTTAAAGGGAACACAATATGTTCAATTACCTACAATTCCAGATACAAATGTTCAAGGAAATACGAATTGGTACTTTGTAAAGGATGGTATTGCTCAATCTGGTGTTCAACAGTGGGCTGGTACTTATTACTACTTTGATCCAACGACCTACCTTCGTGTAGATAATGACTACCGCCAATCACAATGGGGCGATTGGTATATGTTTGGTAATGATGGTCGAGTTGTAAGTGGACTGTATAACTATAAAGGTAATACTTACTATGCTAACCCATCAACATACTTGCGTGAAAAGGATACTTATATCCAAACAGAAAAAGATGGTCGTGGAGTTCTTTTAGGAAATGATGGGGCAGCTCTCGCCGGTATTCAATCATTGAATGGCGCCTACTATTACTTTGATCCTGCAACTCACTTACTAGCTAATAAGCGAAACTATGTTCAATCGCAATGGGGCGACTGGTATTTGATTGGCGATAATGGTCAAGTACTCTCTGGTGTCCAACAATGGGCTGGCACTTATTGTTACTTTGACCCAGCAACCTATTTACGGGTGGACAACAGTTATGCTCAATCGCAATGGGGCGACTGGTACATGTTCGGTAATGATGGTCGGATTGTAACTGGTCTTTACAACTACAACGGCAATACTTACTATGCCAACCCAGTAACTTATTTGCGTGAAAAGAATACTTATGTTCAAACAGAAAAAGATGGTCGTGGGGTTCTCTTAGGAAATGATGGTGCAGCGCTATCCGGTGTGCAACAATGGGCTGGTACTTACTATTACTTCGATCCACAGACGCATTTACGTGTAGATAATAATTATGTTCAATCACAATGGGGCGACTGGTACATGTTCGGTAAAGATGGTAAGATTGTAACTGGCCTTTATGATTACAATGGCAACACTTACTATGCCAACCCAGTAACTTATTTGCGTGAAAAGAATACTTATGTTCCTGTAGCAACAGTTCTTTTAGGAGATGATGGAGCAGCATTATCTGGTGTCCAACAATGGAATGGTGCCTACTATTACTTCGATCCTGCAACTCACTTGCTAGCTAATAAGCGAAACTATGTTCAATCACAGTGGGGTGACTGGTACTTGATTGGCGATAATGGTCAAGTACTATCAGGATTACAAGAATGGTATGGAAGTTATTACTATTTTGACCCAATAACCTTCCTAAAGGTTACTAACCAATGGCGTAATAACCAATATTTTGGAGCTGATGGAATTCGGTATCAAAATCAATTCTTGAATGACCGCGGTCGTCTTTACCGATTTGATGCGAATGGTAATATGCTAACAAATCGTTGGTTTAATGATGATGGCGCTAAGAAGAGTTACTACTTCGGTGCAAATGGTGTTGCTTATACGGGACGTCATGTTATTAATGGCGTAACTTATGTGTTCAATGATGACGGAGTTCGGATTGAAACAATTAAATAATCAATAAATAAAAAGGCTATGACAATAAATGTCACAGCCTTTTTTATTAAGGAGGAATTATGTCTAAAGGAAAATTTTATCATTGGCTATTTTGGCCACTGCTATTACTAACAGTGGCGACGTTAATCTGGATGTGTACAAAAATTCAGTTTATTTTTCAGCCGTTTTTAACATTTATCTCAGTAGTTTTTGTTCCATTGATTATCTCTGGATTCCTATATTATATGCTAAACCCAGTCTTAAAACTTTTTATGAAGATTAAAATTGGTCGTTTTCATATGAACCGAGGAATCGCTAGCTTATTAATCGTGCTTTTATTGATCGTGATTGTTGTTGGTGGAATTGCCATGTTAATTCCGCCAGTTGTAAAGGAAATTTCAACATTAGTACGTAACATGCCGCAGACGGTCACAGGAATTCAACACCTTATTAATGATACAATTGAGCATTCGTTCTTGCGAAACGTGGATTTAAATGCATATTACCGGCAATTTGATCACCAACTAGCTGGATATGTGCAAAAGGTTTTGCAAGGCCTATCAACGCGAGTCGGGGATATCATTGGTATGTTGACGAATGTGACAGTGGTAACAATTACTGTTCCGGTAATGCTATTTTATATGCTTAAGGATGGTTCTAAACTTATTCCAAGTATTCAAAAATGGCTTTCTCCCCACCATGCAAAAGAAGTAAATGACTTACTTGGGAAAATGAATTCAACTCTATCTTCCTATATTTCTGGTCAAATGATTGAATGTTTATTTGTCGGTGTATTTACCTCAATTGGTTACGTTATTATTGGCCAGCCGCTGGCAATTGTTCTCGGAATTGTTGCTGGTTTAACTAATATCATTCCATATATCGGACCTTATATCGGGATTGCACCAGCATTATTTGTTGCTTTAACGATGGCACCAAATAAGATCATTTGGGTAATTGTAGTGGTGATCGTTGTTCAACAAGTTGATGGAAATATTGTTTACCCTAATATCATCGGTAAGACGCTTCAGATTCACCCATTAACAATCATTATGTTATTACTTGCTGCGGGCCATATTGCAGGAATCGGAGGAATGATCTTATGCATTCCGTTCTATGCCGTTATCAAGACTGTTTGTGAATACTTCTTTGATATTTATCGAATTGAACATCCTATAAAGGAAGAAACTAATGATTAAAATTTATAAAAAATATGGATATCCAATACTACTTGTTATTAACGCACTATTATTGTATATATATCTCTTTAAAGCAAAAGTAATCCCATTAGGTTGGGATACCCAATTTCACTTAAATAGAATTGAAGAATTATATAGGAGTATACAAGCAGGGCACGTTTTTTCTTCTACTGGAACTTATACATTTTCAAGTATAGGATTGGCAATTAATAGATTTTACCCTTATCTATTTTTGTATTTATTTGCTATTTTAAGATTTATTTTCAATCCAATTATTGCGTATAATTTAGGCTGTTTTATATTAACGTTTGCCTCACTATTTATTTCTTATTTTTCAGTAAGAAGTTTAACTAAGTCTAACAAAACGGCTTTTTTGTTTAGTATTATTTACAATAACAGTGGATATTTATTGCTCCAAATAAGCATGCGTGGAGATATAGCAGAGTATATTGCACTAATATTATTGCCGTTGATTTTTGTCGGATATAAGAAATTGTTTTCCTCCTCATATCAATGGCTATGGTTACCGTTAGGAATGATATTGGTTTGCTATACCCACATCTTATCAGTTGTGCTATTTACATTCTTTTTATTATGCTTATTTGTGTTGGAATATAATAAAATTACTCTGCTTGTAATTAAACGATTATTAATAAGTATTGGGATTACAGCCGTATTCTGTTTGCCATTATTAGTTACGATGCTTAGAGCAAGAAGTAGAACGTCAGTAATTATTCCGATTGTTCCGGATGTTCTAATTAATGAAGCATTAAGTCCAAGTAATTTATTACTTAATTCATTAAATAACGCTAGTCCTAATAACCTCTTGGATGTTAACTTAGGATTAGTGGTTACTATTGTAAGTGTTTTTGGAATATCAGTTTTTAGGTCAAAAAATCAAAACGGTGGATTATAGAATGAAGTTAGCCACCCAGTTGGTGGTAAATAAAAAACGCCAT
>OMGQ01001176.1_pt1 | contig 16400 bp, 14 predicted proteins | sample 1646071 | NCBI WGS metagenome assembly OMGQ01 (sample SAMN05578585, study PRJEB25193) | human gut metagenome | biome: Human Microbiome; feature: human-associated habitat; material: feces | host: Homo sapiens | place: USA:Birmingham
GTCAGTGCACTGACAGTCAAGAAGGCTTATGATGCATTAGAAGAAGAGGGATTCGTCAATACGGTACATGGCAAAGGTAGTTTTGTAGCGAGTGCGAATCAGGAATTGATGCTGGAAGAAAAGAAAAAGGAAGTAGAAACCGATTTGGAATTGGCCATCCGAAAAGGGAGAAGCTGTGGTATGAGCAATGAAGAACTTCAGGAATTGTTTCAATTGATATTGGAGGATGAGTAAGATGTTGGTTTTAAAAGACGCAGAGAAGCACTATGACAAATTTGATTTAAACTGTTCTTTGGAAGTACAGCCGGGATGTATTACGGGATTGATTGGAAAGAATGGTGCGGGGAAGACAACAGCGTTTAAGATTATACTGGGATTGATTCGGAAAGAGGGCGGAACAGCAGAAGTGTTTGGCAAGCCGGTAGAGAAACTGGGAGTAGAAGACCGGGCACAGATGGGGGTTGTGTTGGCAGATTCCGGATTTAGCGGATATCTGATGATTAAGGACTTGATTCCCATGTTGGACAGTATGTATCCCGCCTTTCAAAAAGAAGACTTTTTGCGTTACTGTAAAAGACTTCAATTGCCGATAGATAAGAAGATCAAAGAGTTCTCTACCGGAATGAAGAGAAAATTGCAGCTGCTGGCAGCGATTTCTCATGATGCAAAACTTTTGATACTGGATGAGCCGACGGCGGGAATGGATGTACTTGCAAGAGATGAACTTTTAGATATTTTGAGAGAATATATGGAACAGGAGGATCGGGCAATTCTGATCAGTTCCCACATTTCCAGTGATCTGGAAAATCTGTGTGATGATTTGTACATGATTGACGATGGAAAAATTGTTTTACATGAAGAAACAGATACATTGTTAAGTGACTATGCCGTATTAAAAGTGACAGAAGGACAGTATGAAAACTTGGATAAAAAGCATTTGGTTTGTCATAGAAGAGAAAGTTATGGATATAGTTGTCTGACGAACCAGAAACAGTATTATCAGGAAAACTATCCGGAAGTTGAGATGGAAAAGGGCAGTATTGACGAAGTAATGACAATGATGATTCGAGGTGAAAAATAATGAAAGGAATGTTGATCAAAGATTTTAGTTTATTAAAGGGACAAAAGCAGTTTTTTATGGTTGCGTTTATGTTTGCAGTTCTTTTTCTGTTTCTTTCTGATATGGCAACGTTTGGAGTGTCCTATCTGATTATTATGTTTATTATTTTTACATTGAGTACGATTGCCTATGATGAATATGACAATGGAAATGCATTTTTATTTACTCTTCCAATCAGCAGGAAACGTTATGTACAGGAAAAATATGTGTTTTGTCTGGTGGTTTCTGCAATCATTTGTTTTATTAATATGATTTTGATTTTTATATTGTCTTATGTGAAAGGGTATGGCAAGGACGATGTTGTGACACTTCTGATCACAATGGCAGCAGCGTGGGCGGCAGGAATTTTGATGCTGTCGATTATGATTCCGCTGCAGTTGAAATTTGGCTCAGAAAAGCGACAGATGGCAATGGTGGCAGGTTTTGTTTGTTGTTTCTTTCTTGTATTTGTCGGAAAGAAACTGGTAGATCGGTTTGGAGTTCCTGCATTTATAGGGAAATTGGGAAGTTTATCTCTCGGAAGTGTGATCGGGATTGGAGCGGTCCTTCTGATTGTTATAACAGTGGTGTCCTATTTGCTGGCTGTGCGGATCCAGGAAAAGAAAGAGTTTTAAGGTTCTGGAAAAGAAAGAATTGGAAAACGAGTTGAGTTCTTTGTTTTAAAAACGTATAATAGTAGTATCAAAGAATCGGAGGAATTGTAGTCGGTGAGATTGCAAAGGCGAGATTGGTAAATGCACCGGATCGAACTGCGGCCTCATTCAAAAAAGATATGGGAACGGACAAAAAATGGCTGTTGGGAGAGAAGTATTTTACACCGGAAGAACTAAGTAGTTTTGTTGTGCGTTCAATTGTGGATGATGCAGAGCATTATCTTGGAGAGCCGGTAGAGGAGGCAGTGATTTCTGTACCGGCTTATTTTCATGACAGTCAGCGTGTGGCAACAAAGAGAGCGGGAGCGCTGGCAAATGTAACGGTGAATCGCATTATCAATGAGCCAAGTGCTGCAGCGCTTTCCTCTTATTTTAATACAAAAGTGGAACAGCTGTTTTTGATTTTTGACTTCGGAGGCGGTACGCTTGATATTTCTATCGTAGATTGTTTCGATACTATGGTAGAGATTGTTTCCGTGCCGGAGATAACCGCCTTGGCGGAGATACCTTTCATGAGCTGATGGCAGATAATTTCTTAAAGGAACATCAGCTAAAACGTGCCAATGTATCAGACAAAGAATATGCAGTACTGCTGCATCAGGCGGAGAGCTGCAAGCGAAGATTAACGACAGATGCGAGCGCCGGAATGAGTGCAATGATAGGAGGCGTGGCTTATACAAGTGAGTACACCAATGACCGTTTGATCGAAGAAAGCGGGGTTATATTGGCAAAAATCAAAAAGGTATTGAGTCAGGCACTTCGGGACGGCGGCTTGACAGTGCAGGAGATCAATGCAGTGATCATGGTTGGGGGCTCCAGTAAGATGCCTTTGATTCAGTCATATTTACAGCATCTGTTTCGTCAGACCCCTCTGGCATCAGGCAACTGTGATGAAATGATCGCAAAAGGTCTTGGACTTGTCTGTGAGGTAAAGGATCGGGCAGAAGAAGTGAAAGATTATATTTTGACTGATATTTGTCCGTTTACATTGGGAACGGATATTGCAAATGAATCAGATCCGGAACATTGCTATATGGCTCCGATTGTGGAGAGAAATACGGTACTTCCCAGTTCACGAGTGAAACGTTTCTATACGTCTCATGACAATCAGACGAAGATTGATATCCGTATTTTACAGGGAGAGCATACCTATGCGGATGATAATATGCTGCTTGGAAAGATGCATGTCGCAGTGCCGCGTAAAAAGGCGGGACAGGAGTCTGTTGATATTCGTTTTACCTATGATATCAATGGAATTTTGATCGTAGATATGACGGTAGTTTCTACCGGTAAAACAGTGACAAAAGTGATTTCTCAGAAAATGGATGACGCGGAAGTGGAGCGAAAAGCAGCAGAGCTTGAAAAACTGAAAGTGCATCCAAAAGATGTATCGGAAAATAAGCTCGTTATGGAAAAACTGCAGGAGTTGTTTGAAGAAGTTCCATCCCATATGAGAGAGTATGTGTCAGATTTGATTCGCAGATTCGAGTATTACTTAGCACAGCAGAATCCGAGAACCATCCGGAATTATCGCAGATATTTGGAGATGGTGATTGAATAGATGGAATCTTACGATCCGTTTGCGTTTGATGTAGATATTGAGGAATACGATGAAGATGAGTGGGACGATGAAGAGTCAGGGGGAGATGAAACATGGACAAGTTAAAGGCGTATGAGATTCTTGGATTGGAGCCGGAGAGTTCTGTGGAAGAGGTCAAAGCAGCTTATGCAGCGTTATCGAAGAAATTTCATCCGGAAGAGCATCCGGAAGAGTTTCAGTTGATTCACGAGGCGTATATGACATTGGTACGTGGGAATCGCAGAGGGCGGAGAGGCGCTGTAGAAGAACCGGTGGAGAGGCGGCGGGAATCGAATCAACAAGAAAGAGAAAAGGTGGAATCCTTTGTTGAGGATGAAACGAACTATCGCAGAGAAGAGAAGAAGTACCAGGAAGCAGTGCACAGCGGAGAAAAAACGGAAGCTGAATCAGAGGAAGAGTCAGGGTATGACTTTGACGCGGCGTTGAATAAAGGCGAACAAGAGGAAGCAAAACGTTTGCATGAATTGAGCATTCGCGCACTTGCGGAATTTCAGATCTTGTTAAAACCAGAGTATCGCGAAAAAATGAAACTATTTAAAAGATTTTTTCAGAATCAAGAGTATGCCGAGATTTTGCATGGCGTTGAATTTGTTCGGGGACTTGCAGACTTACTCGTTCCAACAAAACTGAAAAAGGGAATTTATGATTATATCATTGATTTTTATCGCCTTCGTGGTTATGAAGTGGGACAATTGGTTCCAGAGGCACAGGCGTTATATCGTATTCTGGATGAAAAACGCGGAATGGAGGCAAAGAAAAAGGAAACGCTGTTATTCGCTGGAATTCCGGGTGTTGCTGCGGTTGCTGCTGTTAGAGCGTTGAGAAACACTGCAAAAGCAGCGGGATTAAAGACCGTCCTTGTAATTCTTGTGATGCTGGTTGTTATGGTTTTGCTGGTTAAGCTATATCAAAAGTTACATGAAAATCATAGCCGTATTTTTTCTCAGTTTGTGATTGCAGTGGGAGTTGTTGTATCTCAATTTTTAGTATTTATGACAGATTTCTATGGAACTGCCTTTGGAACAGTGGACATCGGCAATGAATTTGCTGTGTTTTTCATATTGGTTGGTCTGATTTGGCTTGCAGTACTTGTTGTGTGTGCTGTTTTTGTGAAAATAAAGAATCTTATAAAAGGAAATAAATAGCAAGTTGCTGTGATAGAGAGAGTATTTATAAAAAAGTAGAAGATTTCGGATGACTGAAATCTTCTACTTTTTTAATATTGCTGTGACACGGTTTTAGTTTTATTTAATGTGATGTTTTATCGCCTCGAAACTTTCAGGGCTGATAACATGTTCTATCCGACAAGCATCTGCAGAAGCAATTTCCGGATCTACGCCCAGTCGTTCTAACCAGGAAGAGAGCAGAAGATGTCGTTCGTAAATCGTTTCTGCCAGTTCCCTGCCGGTTTCCGTCAGGTAGATAAAACCTTCAGGAGTTACGGTGATGTGGTTGCTTTCCCGGAGTTTTTTCATTGCGACACTGACACTTGATTTTTTAAAATTAAGTTCGTTGGCAATATCTACGGAACGGACAACCGGACGTGATTTGCTTAAGATCAGGATGGTTTCCAGATAATTTTCAGCAGATTCATTTGTATGCATAAAATGTTACCTCGTTAATTTAATTTGATGTTTTTAAATAAATCTCCAAGATTTGTTCCGATATTTTCAGCCTTCGGAATCTCTACTTTTTCAACAACTTCTTCTTCCACTTCTTCTAAAGCCTTCATGCTGAGGCTGATTTTACCGTCTTTGATGCCGATGACTTTCACCTGTACACTTTCACCTGTGTTTAATACATCAGATGGCATTTTAATACGCTTATTGGAAATCTGGGAAACATGTACCAGTCCGGACAATCCGTTCTCTAATTTAATAAAAGCGCCATAGTTCTGGAGTGTTTCTACAGTTCCGTTCATAACAGAACCAATCTTGATGCTTGCAATCAAGTCTTCCTGAGCTTTTTTCTCTTTTTCTTTGAGAATCTCACGAGCAGAGAGGATGAGTCGATTGTTTGCCTGGTCGACATCAATGACTCTGACTTCGATCTCTTTTAACAAATAGGTCTCCAGATCTTCTACATAGGAAAGGGAAAGCTTAGAAGCCGGGATAAAACCACGCAATCCTTCTACCATTGCAATTACACCGCCGTTTACAACGCCTTCGATTTTTACTGGAAGGATTGTTTTCTGCTCCATATAATCGATCAAACGGTTCCAAGGATTGGCATCATCGAAATGATCTTCATAATCTGCCATACTTTCAACCGGTGTTTCAGTTGTTAATTCTTCTGTTTTTAATTCTTCACTCATTTTCGCACCTCGCATAATTCTTTTACTGTAATTGTAATACATATAGGTAAAGTATATCATAAATAGCGGGTGAAATGTAGTAAAGATTTGTTTTTATTTCAATAATTCGACAGAAGTAAAGAAAAGTGGGTTGACGAATTTTCAAAAAAATGGCAATCTAATATAGATAGGAAATCTTCTATTGCATAGTAAAGGAGAGATTATGGAAAAGGGTGTTATAAACGATAAAATATATGTAGTCGGACATAAAAATCCGGATACAGATTCTATCTGTTCGGCGATTGCTTATGCGGATCTGCGGACGAAGATAACCGGAGAGCTGCACAATGCGAGGCGTGCAGGACATTTAAATGAAGAGACGCAGTATGTACTTGATTTTTTTGATGTGAAAGCACCTGCGCTTTTAACGGATCTAAGAGTTCAGGTTAAGGATGTGGCTCTGAGAGAACTGGATGGGATTAAAGGGTCTGTTTCGATCAAATCTGCCTGGGCTAAGATGAAGGAAGAAAGCATAAAAACGCTGCCGGTTACTCGGAATGGGAAACTGGAAGGGTTGATCACAATTGGAGATATTGCTACTTCTTATATGGATGTGTATGACAGCGGCATTCTTTCTCAGGCAAGGACTCAGTATCGCAATATTGCCAGTACTGTTGATGGGGAAGTATTGATCGGAAATGAACATAGCTATCTGTTAAAGGGAAAGGTTGGAATCATGTCTTCCAGCCGTAAGCAGGTCGCAGATTTCGTGAAGGAAAATGATCTGGTCATTATAGGAAACAGAATAGAGGCACAGCAGCTGGCGGTAGATCTGAATGTAGGCTGTATGGTAATCTGCAGCAATACAGAGGTGCCGGAGCGGATTCTGGAGCAGGCGCGTGAAAAGGAAATTGTGATTATTACGACACCGCATGATACCTTTACGGTTGCTCGTCTGATCAATCAGAGTATTCCTGTACGGCAGTTTATGACAAAGAGAGAAAAGCTGATTGTATTTAAAATGCGTGATTATGTAGATGATGTCAAGGACATCATGATGAAAATCCGGTATCGGGATTTCCCTGTTGTAGATAACAAGGGAAATTTCTTAGGATTTATTTCCAGAAGACGACTGCTTAATTGTAGAAAGAAACAAGTTATTCTGGTGGATCATAACGAAAAGAATCAGGCGGTAGACGGGATTGAGCAGGCTGACGTTCTGGAAATTATCGATCATCATCGTCTGAGCAGTATTGAGACAATGGCGCCTGTCTATTTCCGGAACCAGCCTGTGGGATGTACAGCGACAATCATCTACCAGATGTATCAGGAAAATGCAATTAAGGTGCCGAAGACGATCGCAGGATTGTTGTGTTCTGCAATCATCTCGGATACATTGATGTTCCGTTCCCCGACTTGCACACCGCTGGATGAAATGTCAGCAAGGCAGCTGGCAGAGATTGCTGAGGTGGATATTGAGATGCTTGCGCAGGCAATGTTCCGCGCAGGAAGTAATTTGAAGGGAAAGAGCGCTGAAGAGATCTGTTTCCTCGACTTCAAACAGTTTACAGTAGGAGAAACTGTATTTGGAGTCGGACAGGTGAATTCCATGAGTGCGGATGAATTAAAAGAGATTAAAAAGAAACTTGTACCGCATCTGGAAAAAGCACGCAAAAATCATAGCCTAAATATGATTTTCTTTATGCTGACAAATATTTTAACGGAATCTTCAGAGTTGATCTGTGCGGGACCGGAATCTCGTGAAAAGATCATCAGTGCGTTTGATTTACGGCAGGAGATGGAAGAATTGCACTTAAAAGGTGTTGTCTCCAGAAAGAAACAGCTTGTACCTGCGCTGGTAGAGGCTTTGCAGCAGTAGAATCGTAAAAAAAAGTTGTATGCGAGGTAATTTATGGGTAAAGAGATCTGGAAACCGGGTAATATGCTCTATCCCCTTCCGGCAGTGATGGTAAGTGCCGGAGATACAAAGGGGCAGACAAATATTTTAACTGTTGCGTGGACTGGAACGATATGTACCAATCCGGCAATGGTATATATTTCTGTAAGACCGGAGCGATATTCCTATCAGATGATCAGGGAAACAAAAGAATTTGTGATCAACTTGACGACGGAAAAGCTGGCAAGAGCAACAGATTATTGCGGTGTAAGATCGGGGCGAGATGTAGATAAATGGAAAGAAATGAATTTACATGCAGAGAGAGCCTCGACACTTCAATATGCACCGATGATTGCGGAATCACCGGTTAATATCGAGTGTAAGGTTACAGAGATTAAAGAATTGGGCAGCCACCATATGTTTTTGGCAGAAGTGACTGCGGTTCATGCAGATGAAATGTATATGAATGAAAATCACAAATTTGAATTGAATAAGACAGGTTTGCTGGCTTATTCTCATGGAGAATATCTTGGATTGGGAAAATCAATCGGTACGTTTGGATACAGTGTGAAGAAAAAGAGTCGAAAGAAAAAGGGAAAGCGCTCTAAATCATAATGCTAGATGGCATCACAATAGATCAATAAAAAATGGATATAATCAGTTTATAAAGTGAATACTGATTATATCCATTTTTTTTATGAAAATTATATTCTATACAATATAAATTGTCCTACAATATTGCCAGAAATCTTCGGAACGCATTCAACCCGTCCTCAGTGCACTTGTATACTCCTGCGTCTTCCAGAACTTCACAAAATACCTTTCCGACTTCTTGCTGCAAAATGTTTTCTATAGTAGAAGCATTGATGTTCTCATACTTTGGAAGGAATTCTTCAACCCAATCAGCATGCTTTTCAATTGATTCATTGGAACGAATATCCTTTCCGGTCAGAATATAGTCTTTCAGCAGTTCTAATTCCCCTTTCAGTCTTGCAGGGAGAACAGCAAGTCCCATTACTTCGATCAGACCGATGTTCTCTTTTTTGATATGGTGCAAGTGGGTGTGCGGATGATACACTCCAAGTGGATGTTCGTCTGTCGTGATATTGTTACGCAGTGTTAAATCCATTTCAAATAAGTCTCCGCGTTTTCTTGCGATCGGAGTAATCGTATTATGAGGTACTCCATCTGTTTCTGCAAAAATAAAAGCATCTTCGTCAGTATAACTTCTCCAAGCCTTTAAAATATGGTCTGCAAGATCAATGATACGCTTTTCATCTTTGCACTGCAGACGAATTACAGAAAGCGGCCACTTTACAATACCGGCTGTGACATCTTCAAATCCTGCTACAGTGAAGTTCTCGATAATCGGAGCTCTCGCCATAGCAAAAGTATAATGTCCTCCTTGGAAATGATCATGGCTTAAAATAGAGCCGCCGACAATCGGAAGGTCTGCATTGGAACCAAGAAAATAGTGTGGAAATTGCTTTACAAAATCAAACAGTTTGATAAATGCATTTCGATCAATCTTCATCGGTGTGTGTTCGCCATTAAATACGATACAGTGTTCATTATAATAAACATAAGGAGAATACTGGAATCCCCAGGCGCTGTCATTGATCGTAATTGGAATGATCCGGTGATTTTCGCGTGCCGGGTGGTTGGTCCGTCCGGCGTAGCCTTCGTTTTCCATACAGAGCTGACATTTTGGGTAACTTGCAGCAGCGGCATTGCGGGCGGCAGCGATTGCTTTTGGATCTTTTTCCGGTTTGGAAAGGTTGATCGTGATATCCAGTGTTCCGTATTTAGTATCAACGGTCCACTTCATGTCCTTTTTGATACGGTAGCGACGGATATAATCGCTGTCCTGACTGAGTTTATAATAAAATTCGGTTGCCTGTTCCGGAGAAACTGCATACGCGTTCCAAAATCTTTCTTGAATCTGGGCCGGACGCGGCATCAGACAGTTCATGAGTTTTGTGTCAAATAAATCGCGATAGGTAATGCTGTCTTCTATGATTCCTCGTTGACAGGCTTCGTCAAGAAGTTCCTTTAAAATTTCTTCCAATACAAGTTCAGAAGGGTTGATTTCTACTTCTTCATAGGAATCCTCGTGGAAAAGATCTAAAAGAAGGTTGGTTGTGTAGATACGTTCGCACTCTGTAGTCAGACCGGTCTGGATTCCATATTCTACTAATTTTTTAATATTTTTATATAAATTCATGATGTTAAACCTCCAAAAAAGTACGAAATACTTTTATAATAATTTTCTGGCACCGTCACCGATGTCTACAATATAAAATTCAGCTTCGTGACCAACTTTTTCCATATATGCTTTTCCGATAGTGGAAGTAAAGGTATCAACAGCGTCATTTTTAACAATGCTGACAGTACATCCGCCAAAACCGCCTCCGGTTATACGGGAGCCGATAACGCCAGGAATTTTCCATGCCAGATCAACCAGAATATCTATTTCTTCACAAGATACTTCATAGTCGTCCCGGAGAGAAATGTGAGATTGGTTCATCAATTCTCCGAATAAGTTAAGATTACCTTCTCGAAGAGCAGCAACTGCGCGAATGGTGCGCTAGTTTTCCAGCACTGCATGTTTTGCACGTTTGAAACGGATCGGATCCTTGATTGCATCTTTATATTTGTAGAAACTGTCTTCGTCCAAATCCCCCAATGTTTCGATATCAGCTACTGTTTTTAATTCTGCAAGAGCATCTGTACATTCCTGGCGACGCTGGTTATAAGCAGAATCTACCAGACTGTGTTTCACCTTACTGTTGGTGATGATGATTTTGGCATCTTCCAGAACAACCGGAGCATATTCGTAATTCAAAGTACTTGTATCAAGGAAAATGGCATTGTCTTTTTTTCCCATTGCAACGGCGAATTGATCCATGATTCCACAGTTGCAGCCGTTGAAGTTATTTTCAGAATACTGTCCGTACAGCGCAATATCTGTCATGGTAACTTCCTCAATCTGGAATAAATCTTTTAAAATAACACCGGTCAGAACTTCCAGAGATGCGGAAGAAGAGAGTCCGGAACCATTTGGAATATTTCCGTAGATCAGGAAATCCACACCATGCTCCAGCTTGATGTTTCTTTTTTCAAACGCCCACATAACGCCCTTCGGATAGTTTGTCCATCCAGCCTGGTCAGAAGGGATCAGATCATCCAGGGAAGATTCGATCACGCCAAGTCTGGAGAAGTTTACAGAATAAAAACGCAGTTTTCTGTCGTCTCTTTTGCGGGCCAGTCCATATGTACCCAGAGTCAGAGCGCAGGGAAATACATGTCCGCCATTGTAATCTGTATGTTCTCCAATCAGATTTACTCTTCCCGGCGCAAAGTACTCACGGATTTCTCCGCCTTCGCCATAAACCTCCACAAATTTTTCCATCAGTTCTTTCTGCATAATGCTGCCTCCTGTTTCTGAAGAATCCTCTTCTTTTTTAATTTATTTTCAGGAATGCCATGACCTGTCAATAGGTCACAGCTTCCAGATAAGTAATAAAAATATTTCCTGCCTTCTGAAACAGCTTTGTGCTGTCCTGCATTCCATAAGGCTTCACCTCTCCGGTAGCCGGATCAAGAAGCCAGGTATTATATTCATCGTACCCCACGATCACAGTACTGGAATTTTCTCCTGTTTTTGCAATCACAGCTCTCTGGGCGCTGATCTCATACAGAACATTTTCCAGACTGCAGCCGGAAAGGTCGATTATTTTTCCGGTATCTCCCATTCCGTCCTGAAGAACCTTTTTATCCCAGGAGCCTGTCCGGATAATTTCCGGAATATCCTCTGTATTCAAGGTAATCTGTGTTTTCAGATTTCCTCTCTCCCATACATACTGCTGGGCCCGGTTCAGAACAACTCCCATCTGAGAATCCGCGCGCTTTACTGCCTGTGCAGGGTCTGTCCAGGTGCTGTCCAAACCACCCTTTCCATATACATAGTACAACTCTTCCTCCGGTGTTTCCACCTCAAGCTCCACAATATGCTCTTTCACACTGCGCATCTTGGCTCTGAGAACCAGAGGCTTGTCTGATTCCGGTTTGTCCTCAAAGGTCAGCCGGGTCATAATTCCCTGGCGGTCGGAGCTGGTCTGCTCTGCGGTTACCAGCTTGGCCGTTTTATTTCCATTGTTCATGATATTGTCCTTTTTCTGGACAGAATATCCCTGTTTTCCTTTTACAGCAAGCTGAAACTCCATCAGAGTCCGGCCCACAGAAGGATTGACAATATACATTCCCTCCTGGTGATATTCCTTTTTCAAATTGCCCTCAAAGTCCTCGATCCGGAAAGAGGTCAGCCCTTCTGTGCTGTGACCGTTTTCGTCTGTGAGGATATCTCCGCTCTGGAGAAGCCCGTAAATCAGGTCTTCGTTCATAAATCCCAGGGTACGCAACTCCTGATCCTGGCCCGGTGCGATCATTCTTACCTTCTGGGAATCAAAATCCATCATCTGTATCTGCCCTGCATTTTCTCCTTCGGACACGATCCAGGCTGCATGGGCATTGGTATCGGAAACCACAAAATTATCTCTGTTGATCCCCTCTGCCAGCACCTTATAACTGCTTTCGTCAATATTGATCTGGTAAAGATCCTTTGCCATTACCAGGAACAGCTGGTTATCCTTGTTTACATAAGAAAGAATTCCCAGATCATCCTTGAGAAATTCATAGGACTCCGTACCTGGTATAAACACCTTTTCCTCTACCATGTTCTGGTCGCTGTTATAATGATAAATCCCAACGCCGCTGTATCCTTCATGATTTCCGCGGCTCATATATCCATAAACCATAAAATCCACGTCGCCGTTTTCTTCTATGCCAAGAAGCTTGATGTCATGGTTCATATCTGCATCTCTGGAATCGCTGTCAACATTTCTGCGAAAGCTGAATACGTCCACAAATTTCCCGCTTTCCGGCGCATAGGTCCACAGCTCGCCTTCCCGGACAAAGGCCACTACCGAAGCGTCTTTGTTTGCCATGTAGGAGACATTCTTATCTCCAACTCCAAGAAGCAGGCCTTTATCGCTGATCACAGAAAGCTCCGGATTAAAGATCTGATGGACAGATCTTGTAAAATCAAGAAGCATAATACGTGTTTCCGTATAACGCATTCTGTAAAAATCTGTCACATTATAATATTCTGCTTTTCCTTCATCATTGGCAGCCATGATCTCATATTCCAGAGAAATACTGGCAGTGGTCTCATTAATATCCTTGATCACCGGAATCCCTGCTCTGGATATCTGAGGATGTAAATTCCCCCAGCTTACATTTGCCAGGGATGAAGTAATGGAAATATCTGCAAAATTGCGGGCTGATGTTTCAGTTGCTTCCAGGTATGTCCCCAGTTCATCTGCAGTAGTCTTATCCATGCACTTCTGGGCAAAGGATGATGCAAAAGCCACATAGTCCGCAACATTGGTTGCCGTCCTGGAAACTACCCTCGTATAATAGTAAGCCTCGCCTGAATCTGTATCCAGGGTAATCTGCATGGAATATTCCTGATTCATCAGAAGACCTGCGCTGATCTGTACTGAAGTTCTGAGATACCCGTCTCCGGAAGATTCCAGGGCGCTGATCTTTCTGTTTTCGATCACCTTTGTTCCGTCTGAGCTTCTGATCTCATAGGAAAGGCTTTTTACCTCTGATTCATGGGGATCCACTGCCAGAGATACCGTACGGGTGGTATCAAGGGGCGTAATGCATTCCCTGACAAAATCAGCCTGCATGGGCTGTCTGTATCCATGCATCAGATTGGAAAGAGTTCCTCCAAACTCAGTCATAACCTCCGGAAGAACCGGATTATTCATATCGGAACGGTCATCTGTTGACCGGCTGTTCATCAAAAACGCAGTTCCGGCCACTCCCAGCACAAACACCAGAAGGAGCACTGCAAACTTGCGAAAAAACTTTTTCATCTGCTTTTACACCGCTCCCTTCTCATTATCCCGGGGATAAAGAAGCTGCTCCAGCGTAAGCTCCCCATTAAGAGCCTCTGTCATTTTTTTCAGCTTGTCTGTGCTCTGCTCTTTTCCGCTTTTTACTGCCCGGATCAGCAGATTCTTAGGTGTGTGCTCCACATCAATAAATTCCAGGATCTGGGTGTCATATCCTGCACTTTCCAGGATCTGCGCCCGAAGTCCGTCCGTGAGGATGGCAGCAAAGCGCTCCTTCAGTATACCGTATCCCAGTACGGGCGCCAAAATGTCATTCTCGATCTGCCGGTTCAGTTCATGCTGACAGCAGGGCACGGACAGGATCACTGAGGCACCCCACTTCACGGCTTTTGCCAGGGCATGATCCGTAGCCGTATCGCAGGCGTGCAGAGTCACAACCATATCCACATGGCTGCACCCTTCATAGGATGCGATATCTCCCTGATAAAAATGCAGTTTTTCGTAATGATATTTTTCTGCCAGACGGCTGCATGTCTCGATCACGTCTGCCTTCAGGTCCAGACCGATCACCCGGATATCATAACCCTTCAGCTCATGCAGATAGTGATACATGGCAAATGTAAGGTACGATTTACCGCACCCAAAATCAATAATATTCACTTCTCTGTCTTTCGGAAGCCTGGGGAGGATGTCCTCAATAAACTCCAGAAAGCGGTTGAGCTGCTTAAATTTATCATAACGGGCATTCTTCACCCTGCCCGCTTCATTCATAATTCCTAAATCTATCAGATAGGGCACCGGCACACCTTCCTGGAGCAGATATTTCTTCTGCCTATTGTGTGTCAGCATGGGAACAAATGCCTCCCTGCCCTGTGTTTTCTTTGTTTTGATGGTAAGCTTGCCTTTTTTACTGGCAAGAACCGTTCCCTGGATTCCCTTTGCCTCAAGCTGAAGCTGACGGAAATCCTTCTGCATCCAATCACTGATGAGACAGAGGACTTCAGCCCTCTGATGGTTTTCGTGAAGTTCCTTCTGTCCCACTGTTCTTGTTATCTGATACATTACCTGCCCCTTCAGTAATAAGGGACGTATCTGTATTTTAGACGGCCCCTCTTTTTGCCGGGGGCCGCTGATGATTACTCTTATTAACTCTTCATTTATATATAAATCCAGAAATCTTTCCAGTTCTGTCATATTTTCTCTCCTAAACAGTATACGCAGTCCCTCATACAGTCAGCGCTGAAACGGGCCGGCCTGCTGAACCGCTGCAGTATCATTACTATTGTAAAAGTTTTATGACAAAACCGCAAGCCCCAAGTGCAGTTTTATTATGACTGCGCCTGCTGCCTCGGGATTTTCATGCGCAAGTGCATAGAAACACCCGGCGGGATAGTGGCTGTGAACAGCATGGTCAGCGGTACATTCTTCTGCATCGCCTTCTCTGGCATCTGCGTCTGTATACTTCATTGAAAAACAGGACTTCGATCAAATCCCGCAGCGCTTCGTCCGGAAGGTTTCCGCATTTTCTGCAGAAGCCGGACTCCACACCTATCCTTTCGCTCTCTCTGCGTATCTGACTGTGGATGGAATCACAGACTTTGCGCATCATGTATTTGTCGGGATGTTCATCATACATCCTGCTGCCCTCATAATCCATACGGTCACAGGCATCCTCCACAAAACACTGGATGTAGGCCGCGTTTTCCGGATAGTTAGCCCGCAGGCGCCGCATATCCTGCTGCAGCACCCGCTCCTGCCCCAGCATTTCTTCCCTGGGGTCCACTTTCTTAACTGCCATAAAAAACCTCACTGATTCTTCTCATAGTCAGTATATGCAGAAAAGATATAACAGTTCAACAGGTATGCGCGTTCACCCGGCTGGCCGTATGGATACCCGGCGGCAGCAAACATCCCGTGTTACTGTCCGGCCGCGGTCCGGGGTGTGTAGGGCGGAACCTCTCCCCCCGGTTCAATGGTGTTGCTCACATACAAAAAATCATCATCATCCACTTTCCTTACAGTCACCTGATGGGAAAAGAGCTTATCCTTTTTAAGCTGAGGGCAGACAACATCCACCGTCATGGTCATGGTGCCATCCCCATTGTCCCTGGAGTCCACCACCTCAGGGTCTCTCTCCACCCATACAGCAGCGTTGCTGCCGGCGATCTGTGTCCAGGGATATGTGCCGGTCTGGCTGTTATAGCCTGCCTGTTCCCTTAACTGCTCCGCAGGTATACTGAAATATTTCCCTATCAGGTCCTCAAACTCACTTCTGCCGATCCCGTTTGGATATTGAGTGCTGTCCGGCAGGCTTCCCTGGTCAATCCGGTAAAGGATATCATACAGGTCATTGAAATTTACCTGCTGGAAATTCTCCTCATCCCACTCCACAAGAAACAGATTATTTGCTTCATATCCGATAGGCTCTATATAGTCCTCACAAAGTTTACGCAGTTCTTCATCCAGGGGAAGGACTCTTATGCCGACGGTCCCGTCTGCCTCCATCCCATCCGGTATGTACCTCTCATAGAAAAGATATCCTTTTTTTGTGTACTCCCACTTCCATGCCTGATAGCGGACCATATCCACCACGTAAGGCTCCTGCTTTTTATTCCAGTCTATGATCGTGTTGGTGACCGTCACCGCCCCTGTATCATCTGAGGCGAAATCGGTCTTATCCATTCCCCCGTCCCGGTGGATCCGGTACACAGAGATGGCTGCCTCTTCCTTTTTTTCCTGACTTACCAGAAATTTTTCCACTAACTGGTAGTTCTCCATATTCTCCCGGTTCCTGTTATCCAGGGCCGCATATCCCTGGCTGCCCATCTTTTTTACCAGTGCTGCCACGTTTTCCATGGAGAGCACATCCTCCTTGCTGCTGTTCTTCCTGGCCTGTATATACAGGTCCTGACA
>OMGQ01001177.1_pt1 | contig 16397 bp, 13 predicted proteins | sample 1646071 | NCBI WGS metagenome assembly OMGQ01 (sample SAMN05578585, study PRJEB25193) | human gut metagenome | biome: Human Microbiome; feature: human-associated habitat; material: feces | host: Homo sapiens | place: USA:Birmingham
CAAACAGAACGCAGTCTTTTTCTTTTGAAAATCAGGATAGAAAATTTTGAAAACAGAGAAAGACCTTTGACAGGAGAGGTCTGCCCTTTTGCTGATCCATGGTATGGCTCACAATGAGCTATGAATGTGAACCATTCAATATAACAGTTACAGGTATACAGAAAAGAAAATGAATACCTTCAGGCGAGACCACTATGGCAGCAGATAAGGAATTTTGTTTGAGATTTTATGCGGGATATACTATACTGAAAAAGAGAGAATCATGAAACGAAAAGTCGAATGATAAAAAATCAGAATAACGGAGGAAACCTTGCATGATTACAGGAGCCATTAAAAATAAAGTGGATAAAATCTGGACGGACATCTGGGCAGGCGGCATCACAAACCCTCTGACCGTCATCGAACAGCTGACATACCTGATGTTCATTCGTTCTCTGGATGAAAAAGAACTGGAAACAGAAGAATTTGAAAACCTGACGGGAGAAAAAATGGAACACATCTTCCCGGCATCTCCTGCGGGGCAGTCCATGCGTTGGAGCAAGTTCAAAAACAATGACCCCCGTGACATTTACGATGTCATGAGCCAGCGTGTTTTCCCTGCCATCAAAAACATGAAGCAGGGACGTCTGCCGGATTTTGACGAGAGAGGGGAACTGGTGGAAATCCCTGACGAGGCTGGAACAGGTGCCCAGAGCAATACCGCCTTTGCCCGTTACATGGAGGACGCCATGTTTCTGATTCCCACGCCGCAAGTATTGCAGAAGATCATCACCGGACTGGAAGACCTTTACGAGCATGATATTGCGGACTTGGATATGCAGGGGGACTTGTACGAGTATATGCTGGGCAAGCTGGCAACGGCTGGGCAGAATGGGCAGTTCCGCACACCCAAACACATTCGGGAAATGATGGTGGAGCTGATGCAGCCCACACCTGAAGACACCATTTGCGACCCTGCCTGTGGTACCGCTGGCTTTCTGGTATCCGCTTCGGAATATATCCGCAACCATTACGAGGACACCATGACCAGCGAGCAGTGGGAGCATTTCGCAGGGGACGCCTTCACCGGCTTTGATACGGACAGAACCATGCTGCGGATCTCCGCCATGAACCTGATGCTCCATTCCATCACCAACCCGGAGATCGACTATCAGGACAGCGTATCCAAACAGAACCAGATCAAAGAAAAATTCACCGTCTGTCTGGCAAATCCGCCCTTCAAAGGCACAGTGGACGCCGAAAGCATCAACGACGATCTGAAAGCCGTGACCAACACCAAGAAAACAGAGCTGCTCTTTCTGGCGCTGTTTTTGCGGATGCTGAAAAAAGGGGGCAGATGTGCCTGCATCGTTCCTGACGGGGTGCTTTTTGGTTCTTCCAAAGCCCATAAAAGCATTCGGAAAGAACTGGTGGAAACCCATCAGCTCAAAGCGGTGATTTCCATGCCCTCCGGCGTGTTCAAGCCCTACGCCGGCGTGTCTACGGCGGTGCTGGTGTTCACCAAAACAGGGGCAGGCGGTACAGAAAATGTGTGGTTCTACGATATGAAAGCCGATGGCTTCAGTCTGGATGACAAACGCAGCGAAATCGCCGACAACGACATTCCCGACATCATCCACCGCTTCTGTCATCTGGAGCAGGAAGGCGAGCGAGAGCGGACAGAACAGAGCTTCTTTGTGCCAAAAGAGGAAATCGCCCAAAACGACTATGACCTGTCCATCAATAAGTATAAAAAGGTGGAATATGTGCCGGTGGAATACCCTTCCACAACGGAGATTTTGGCAGACCTCAATGAGCTGGAAATGGAGATCACCAAAGGACTGGCGGAATTGGAGGGGATGTTGTGATGATTCAAAGGATTCCACTGAAAGATTTATGTTCTATAGATATTACAGATGGGACACATAAGACACCTACATATGCAGATTCAGGATATATATTTCTTTCATCTAAAAATGTAACTAGTGGGGAAATAGACTGGGATAATGTGATGTATATTCCAGAGGAGTTGCATAAAGAATTATATCAGAGATTGGCTCCACAAAAGGATGATATTCTTCTTGCGAAAAATGGTACTACAGGTGTTGCGGCACTTGTTGATAGAGAAGAAATTTTTGATATATATGTTAGTTTAGCACTGATAAGACCAGATAAAAATAAAATTATCCCAAAGTATTTGCTTTATGCCATTAATAGTGAATCATCAAAAAGATATTTTGATAGCCATTTAAAAGGTGTAGGGGTTCCTAACCTACACTTAACACATCTTCGAGAAACTCCTATTAGTGTTCCAGATTTTCATACACAAGAGGAGATTATCAAGAGATTGGACAAGGTCAGCGACCTCATTGCCAAACGTCGTCAGCAGTTAGATAAGCTGGATTTGCTGGAAAAGGCAAGGTTTGTAGAGATGTTTGGAGATTTTAGAATAAATTCGATGAAATGGCAGATAGCTTCTTTTGACGAAATAGCAACGATTGATGGAAATATGACAACTGATTATCAGAAATATGCGGATTATCCTCATATTGGTATAGATAGTATTGAGAAAGACACAGGGGAATTAAAAGGATATAGAACAGTCGCTGAAGATGGTGTAATTAGTGGAAAATATATATTTACACCTAAACATATCATTTATAGTAAAATTCGACCTAATTTGAACAAAGTTGCATTACCAGACTTTGAAGGTGTATGTTCGGCAGATGCTTATCCAATTTTGCCTATTGATAACAAGTGCAATCGAATATTTCTTGCCTATAATATGAGATCTCCATATTTTTTAGAGTATATTTTACAATTTTGTAATAGGACTAATTTGCCTAAAGTTAATCGCAAAGAGGTATGTGGATTCAAAACACCATTACCGCCATTAGAACTGCAAAATCAATTTTCTGATTTTGTAGAAAGAACAGAAAAAACAAAAACGGGCATTAAAGAAAGTCTAGAAAAACTTGAAACATTAAAAAAGGCTTTGATGCAGAAGTATTTTGGGTAAAGGAGGGATAAACATGGATGATAAGAAAGGAATTGATGATTTGCAAGTAGAGGTAATGAAGGAGATTGCCAAAGATGTATATAATGATTTGGGTAGACCGATTGCAAAGCCAACAGGAGAATTGGTGGGATTAGTACCAAGAGCAATCAAAGCGGCATTCGCACCGTTAGAAATTTGGACTTTGAAAAAAGAATACAATGTTGCAGAGGTGCAAAAAATGTTGGAGAAAAAACTCGAAAATGTATCACCGGATATGATTGAATCTCCAGAACCCTATATTGCAATTCCTGCTATACAATATATAAGTTATTGTATGGATAATGAAGAATTAAGAAATATGTATGCTTCACTACTTGCAAATTCAATGAATAAGGAAATGAAAAAAGGGGTACATCCAAGTTATTTAGAAGTTATTAAACAATTAAGTCCTGATGAAGCAAAATTGTTAAAAATGATTTCTCTGAATCCATATATTGCTACAATTAGGTTAAGAGCAGAAAATAAAGATAGATATGGTATAGACATTATCCAAAATTTTTCAGATATTTGTAAAGATGTTGGATGTGAATATCCTCTTAATGTGAGTGTATACTTTGATAATTTAGAGCGTTTGGGGCTTGTGAGAAAATCTCAACCATTATCTAAATTATCAGATGAAAAAGAATATAACCGTTTAAAGAATCTTAGTTATATTTTGCAACAGAAGAAAGAAATTGAGAGTAGACAAGATGGTTATACTACTGCGTATATTGTGGAAGGATTTATTGCGTTAACTGATTATGGAAAACAATTTTGTGATGTTTGTGTAATAGATCATAGAACTATCACATTTCAAATAAAGGATGACGAAGATTTCTGAGGGGGAGATATAATGACCAACTTTTCTTTCCTATGCACCCAAACCACCTACGCCCTTTTTGCCCCTGCCTGCGTAGAAGCGGAGCGCATCTTTGCCGCTTCTCCTGCCATGTGTGCCGTGGGCTGTCGGAAAGCCTTGGAACTGGCGGTGAAGTGGGTCTATGCCGCCGATACCTCCATGGAGATGCCTTATCGGGACAACCTCCAGTCCCTCCTCCATGAGCCTTCTTTCCGTTTTGCCGTAGACCGGAATACTTGGGGCAAGCTGCCCTTTATCGCCAAGCTGGGCAATGAAGCCGTACATACGGGGCATAACATCCAGAAGGGTGACGCCCTTTTGTGCCTCCAATCCCTTTTTGAATTCGTCCAGTGGATCGACTATTGCTATGGCATCGCCTACCAAGAACGGAAGTTTGACCCTGCCCGTATCCCTGCCGAGAAAATCGCTGTGGATGTGAAAAAGATCAAGGAACAAGAAAGCCTGCTGGATGAAAAACAAGCGGAGATTGAAAAACTCCGAAAGCAGATCGAGGAAATGTCTGCCCGTTTCACTGCGGAAAAAGACCGGCACAAGAAAGAGCGTACCTTCCAGTCGGAGGATCTTTCGGAATTTGCCACCCGCAAGAGGTTTATTGATGTGGATCTTAGGGAAATGGGCTGGAAGTTTACAGGCGTGGACGCCGATGTGCAGGTGGAATACGAAGTGGACGGCATGGCAGGCAATGCGGGGCAGAAAGGCTATGCGGATTATATGCTTTTCGGCAAGGATGGTCTGCCTTTGGCGGTGGTGGAAGCCAAACGTGCCAGCAAAGACCCTAATAATGGATGGAAACAGGCGGTTTTGTATGCGGACTGTCTGGAACGAAAGTTTGGCAGACGCCCCATGATTTTCATTACAAACGGCTTTGAAACTTATTTCTGGGACGATCAGACCAGCCCGAAACGGCAGGTCAGCGGCATTTTCAGCAAAAATGACCTGCAAAAACTCATGAATCGCCGGACAGAACGGCTGAAACTGGAAATGGTGCCCATCAGCGATAAAATCACAGACCGCTATTACCAGAAAGAAGCCATTCGTGCCGTCTGTGGACAGATCGAAAAGGGCTTTCGCAAGCATCTGCTGGTAATGGCAACAGGTACGGGCAAAACCAGAACGGCATCCAGCCTGACGGATGTATTGAGTCGTGGGAAATATGTGACGAATATCCTGTTTCTGGCTGACCGTACCGCATTGGTGAAGCAGGCGAAAGACGATTTCAAAAACTATCTGCCGGATATGTCCCTGTGCAATCTCTGCACCAATAAGGATGACCGCAACGCCAGAATCGTCTTTTCCACCTATCCCACCATGCTCAACGCCATTGATGATACGAAAACAAAAGACGGACAGCGGCTCTTTACCCCTGCCCATTTTGACCTCATCATCATTGATGAAAGCCATAGAAGTATTTTCAAGAAGTATCGTGCCATTTTCCAGTACTTTGATGCCATTTTGGTGGGGCTGACGGCAACGCCAAAAACAGACGTAGACCGGAATACATACGATTTCTTTGAAATGGAGCATGGGGTGCCTACCTATGCCTATGACTATGAAACGGCGGTTTATCAGGATAAAGTGCTGGTGCCTTATTATAATTATGAGGGGAAAACCAAATTTTTGGAGGAGGGAATTACTTACGACGATTTATCCGAAGAAGATAAGGCACGCTATGAAGATGATTTCACAGAGGATGGCGTCATGCCGGAATTTATCCCTTCTGCGGCATTGAACCAGTTTGTATTCAATGAAAAAACCGTGGATCAGGTGCTGCAGGATTTGATGGAACGGGGCATCCATGTGGCAGGCGGTGACAGGTTGGGGAAAACCATTATTTTTGCCCAGAATAAGCGTCATGCCCAGTTTATCGTGGATCGGTTCAACGCTCTGTATCCCCAGTATCATGGGAATTTTGCCCAGCGGGTAGTCTGTGACGATTCCTATGCCCAGACCGTCATAGAGGATTTCAAGATACCGGAAAAAGCGCCACATATTGCTGTATCGGTGGATATGATGGATACGGGCATCGACGTGCCGGAATGTGTGAATCTGGTGTTTTTCAAGAAAGTCCGTTCCAAAGCCAAGTTCTGGCAGATGATTGGACGGGGCACACGGTTATGCAAGGGGCTGTCCTGTATCGACCAGATCGACGGGGAATATACGGATAAGCGGCGGTTTTTGATTTTCGATTATTGCGGCAATTTTGAATATTTCCGTCAGCATAAGGAAGGCTATGAAACCAGAGAAACTAAAACACTGTCAGAGAATATCTTTGGAAAACAGGTAAGGCTCATGATGGCGCTGCAGGAAAGCACCTTCGCGGATGCAGACTATCAGGCATGGCGAAAGGAATTGGCAGAAACCTGTCATGGACAGGTGGCGAATTTGAAGCGGGAACTGATCGCCGTTAAGATGCGGCTGCGGTATGTGGAGAAATATCAAAAAGAGGATGCTTTTGCCCATATCAGCGATCTAGATAAAGGGGAACTGGAACGGGAGATTGCGCCGCTGGCTTTTCTGGATGATCCCGATGAATTTGCCAAGCGGTTTGATAATTTCATGTATGGACTGATGCTGGCACATTTGGAGCAGATGCCATCCTTCAAGTATGCGAAAAAACAGCTTTGTGATATGGCGACGCTGCTGGAAAAGAAGGTCACCATTCCGCAAATCAAGGAAAAACTGCCGCTGATTCGGGAAATTGGTACCGATGCTTTCTGGGAAGCTAAGGATTTGCTTTTGTTTGAGAATGTGCGGAAGGAACTGCGGGATCTGATTCAATTCCTGGACGAAGGAGAGAAAAAGCATCAGATTATCACAAAACTGACAGACCCTGTCACAGAGCAGCAGGAAGGGGTACAAATGGAGGCAGCCTATGATTTTGAAGATTATAGGGCAAAAGTGAGCCGATATGTCAATGAGCATGGGGATACCTTAGCCATCCATAAGCTGACTCACAATATACCGCTGTCTCAAGGGGATTATCAGGAATTGGAGCGGATACTGACCAGTGAATTGGGCAGCAGAGAGGACTATGTACGGGAATTTGGAGATACCCCCTTTGGTCTGTTGATCCGAAAGATTGCAAAACTGGATCATGAAGCGGCGATGGCAGCATTTTCCGCATTTATCAACGATCAATCTTTGAATCAGAAACAGATCGCTTTTGTCCATAAGGTGATCCAGCATATCGAATTGAACGGATACATGGAAAATCCTGCGGAGCTGACAAAACCGCCTTTTGATAAGCCCATCAGTTTTCTCAAACTCTTTGACGCAAAGACACAAAAAGAATTGGTGGATACCATCAATACGGTACGGGAAAATGCGGTGAAGGTGTCCATGTAAGATTCGGATCATTTTATCATATTGTATACAATTTTTACATCAAAAAAACAGTTTCAACCCGAAATATAGGGATTTGAAGCTGTTTTTTTCATTGCTCTGAAAAAAATTGAAAATCATGTGCATCAAATCCCTTCGCAGTGACCTGATATATGAAGGGATTTTTTCTGCGAAAAAACAAAAAGGTACTGAAAAATATACATAAAATATCCACGCTTTCAACAACTCGAATTTAGTCAAATGTAACGAACTTCAAAAATTTTTGAAAAACTGGTTATAAAATGCCTTCCTAGTGACCTGATATATGAAGGGTTATTTACCAAGAAAAAACAACAGGCTTGGCGCAGTATGTTTTAAAGTAATCAGATGGTTCAGGATCGTGCATTTTTCACAAACTATCAGAAATTTTGCAAAAACCTGCATAAAGTACCTCTCAGTTCGGCTTATAAGTGAAGGGATTTTTATTCGGACAATCATTCTGATAAAAAAATTGAAAAAATTTTCTGAAATTGGTTGTAAAAGGGGTCGTTTTTTCGGCTTATAAGTGAGGGGGTTTTTTCATTTAAAAATTTTCTTCAAAAGTTTGCGAAAAAAGCGGGGCAAACACCCTCATTTTTCGGCTTATCAGTAAGAGGTTTTTTCGTCCCTTCGATGGACCTTGAAAACTGCATACAGGCAATATAAATACGTTACTCTGTTTCGCCCGAAAGGGAAAAGCAGCACCATACAGTGCGCCATGACGATGAGCAGGATGTGAAGGAAAAAGGATTCGAGCGATTTTTACTGTATGGGAATGATCTTTTGGCAGGATTAAATGCCATGACCAAAGCAGAGCCATAATGATACTTCTGCCGAGTCCCAGACATCGCAAGGACGGCAGCCTCCATGACGGGGGAGGTGAAATGCCTATGTGTGCAGCCAAGCGCAGTTTATATTGCCATATTTTTATCTGCTTTCACCAGGGGTATAGTTAGTACCGTTGCTGAAAACAGATAAAAACAAAAGGAGGGAACTGTATGATAGAAAAGAAAGAAACGAGAGAGGTATATTATGCCCTGTCCAGAAAACTGCTGGATCTGATGCTGCAAAGCGGCTATCTGGAGCGGGAGGAGTACGAAAAAATCGACGCACTGAACCGAGAAACTTTTTCTCCGGAACTTGCCCAAGTATATGCGTAAAACCATAGATGTGTCAAAAAAGGTGTGGTATTGTGTTGTGCGAAAGGAGGGGACCTGATGGAAAAGAAGATCACAAAAATCGAACCGGTCAGAAAACAGGAGCAGCAGAACGCACCCATGATGAAGCGAGTTTGTGCATACTGTCGTGTCAGTACAGCGTCAGGGGAACAGAAGCATTCTCTGGAAGCCCAGATACGATATTACACAAAGCTGATACAGGAAAAAGAACATTGGATATGGGCAGGGATTTATGCGGACGAAGCCCAAAGCGGTACAAAAATGACCCATCGGGAGCAGTTCCTGCAAATGATACAGGACTGCAAAAAGGGGAAAATCGATTTGATCCTGACAAAATCCATCACTCGATTTGCCAGAAACACCGTGGACAGTATCAGCACCATTCGGATGCTGAAAGACATGGGTGTGGAAGTCTACTTTGAAAAAGAGAAAATCAGTACGTTTTCGGAAAAAAGCGAACAGTTGCTGACCATACTCAGTTCCATTGCCCAAAGTGAAGCGGAAAATATTTCTGCCAACAGCAAATGGGCGGTACAGCGTCGGTTTCAAAATGGTACTTATAAAATCTCAACACCTGCCTATGGTTACGAAAAAGACGAGTATGGAGAACTGGTGATGCAGATGGAAGAAGCAAAGGTGGTACGCAGGATTTTTGAAGCGTATCTGAGTGGGAAAGGCTGCTATACCATTGCCAAAGAATTGCAGGCAGAAGGCGTCCCTACCATACGGAATAAGGGGAAATGGCATGAAGTCGTGGTGCAGGAAATTCTCTTAAATCCTGTCTACGAAGGGAATCTCATTTATCAAAAGACATACAGCACCTCTTGTCTGCCCTTTACACGAAAACGCAATCATGGTACATATCCCAAATATCTGATTACGGAAAACCATCCGCCCATCATCACCAAGGAAGAAGCGGAAGCGGTGCGTCAGATTTATGAATACCGCAGTCAGTCAGCCAAAAATAAGGCGTCTTCCCTAAACCGATATGTATTCAGCGGTCGTATCCGCTGCGGCGTATGCGGAAACACCTTTCGCCGACAGAAAATTTATATGGGAAAGCCTTATGAAGCAGTCCAGTGGTGCTGTAAACAGCATTTGCAGGATATGACAAAGTGCGATCAGAAAGCTGTTCGGGAAGAGGTCATCCAAGAAGTCTTTGTGCATCTGTGGAATCGTCTGGCAGGAGCTTATGAAGAAATTTTTCTCCCCCTTCTGTCTGCCCTGAAAGCAGCGCCAGAGGACGGGCAAAAAGAACAGGAACAATGGAAAAACAGAATACAGGAAATCCAATGGCAGTGTCAGATGCTTCAGAAAGTTCTTTCGGAAGGGAGCATGGACGCTGCCATTTTTATCGAGAAGCGAAATACACTGGAGCAGGAGTTGGAAACAGCTCGACGAAACCTGAGAAAATTGCAGGACAAAGGCATCTTTGAGGAAGAAATCGCCCAGACAGAATACCTGATGGCAGTCTTTCGGTTGCGTCCTAAGGTCATGGAAACATTTCTGGAAGAAGCCTTTACGCTGATCGTGGAGCAGGTGATGGTATATGAAAATCGCTTGGAGTTTCAATTAAAAAATGGGCTGATTTTAGCGGAAGTATATAGAAAGGAGCGTTGATGGATGCAAAGACATATCCCCTTGGGCTATTGCGTGGTGCAGGGAAAAGCGCAGATAGACCCGGAAACCTGTCAGGTGGTGCAAGCTATTTATCAGGCTTATGACAATGGGGCATCCTGCAATGCCATCGCTAAGGACTTGACGGCAAAAGGCATACGGACGGCGAATCAGAAAGCAGTTTGGCATTGCTGCATGGTGGGAAAGATACTGGAAAATCAAAAATATCTGGGGGATAGCTTTTATCCCCAAATGATCGAGGAAGCATTGTTTCAGAGAGTGCAGAACCGAAGAAAAGAATGGGCGGAAAAACTGGGGAAAACAAACACTCTAAACGGGCATAACAACAGGACTTTGTGGAATAAACTCCTGATTTGTGGACAATGCGGCGGTGTGTATTGGCAGTGTGTGGATAAACAACAGGAAAAATGGTGGAAATGCAAAAAGGATGCCCATAAAAAGGGGATGGGCTGTGAAAACCTTTCTTTGACACAAGTACAGATGGAAGACGGGTTCCTGCGTGTCTTGAGGGAAGTCATGGAGCATCCTTCCTGTCTGATCCAAAGAAAATCAATAAGGGAAAGCAACCAAAGTCTTTTGGAAATCCGGCTGACAAAGGAAATACAAAATCTGTTGATGTCACCATGTTGCGATACAAAAAGATTAAAAGAACTGGCGTATGCAAGAGCGGTGGAACAGTATCAACATACGGTCTTTGATGACAGTGATTTTCAGACAGAAAAACTGCTGTATCTTCTGAGCAGTACGCCGGTTCCAACGAAGTTTGACAGCCATCTCCTGGCGGAAACCATGAGAAAAGTCGTTGTTGCGAAGGAAGGGTATCTGGAGTTTTATTTCAAAAATGGGTATCAGCGAAAAATATGGCTAAAGGAGGAATGAGTGATGTTACAGACCATAAAAAAGAATATTTCCGTGATTCCAGCGGTACCTGCCCATGCGGCAGAAGGAAGCCAGCAGACCAAACTGCTTCGAGTAGCCGCTTACTGCCGTGTCAGCACCTTACAGGAACAGCAAGAAAGTAGTTATGAAGCACAGGTAAATCACTATCGGGAAAAGATACAGAATCATCCCGGCTGGAAATTGGCTGGCATTTACGCCGATGATGGGAAAAGTGCCACCAGTACCAAAAAACGTCTGGTTTTTCAGGCAATGATCGAGGATTGTATGGCAGGAAAAATCGATATGGTACTGACAAAGTCCATCAGTCGCTTTGCCAGAAATACGGTGGATGCCCTGACAAATATCAGAAAACTGAAAGAAAAGAATATCCCTGTCATATTCGAGAAAGAAAGCATCAATACCATGGAGGGCAGCGGAGAATTGCTCTTGACTATATTAAGCAGTCAGGCACAGGAAGAAAGTCGGAACATCAGCGAAAACTGTCATTGGGGCATTGTACGGAAGTTTGAGGAAGGAAAGGTCATGGTGAACCACAGCAGATTTCTGGGCTATACGAAAGATAAAGACGGAAATCTTGTGATCGTGCCGGAAGAAGCACAGTTGGTGCGGCGGATTTATAAGCTGTATCTGGAAGGCAACAGCAGTTACCGGATCAAACGGATTCTGGAGGCTGAGGGCATTCCAACGGTAACAGGGAAAAAGACATGGAGCGCCACCACCATTGACCGGATGCTTTCCAATGAGAAATATATGGGGGATGCCCTCCTGCAGAAAACATATACGGTGGATTTCCTGACGAAAAAGAAAGTGAAAAATAATGGCATCATACCCCAGTATTACATAGAGAATGACCATGAAGCCATTATTCCAAAAGAACTGTTTTATCGTGTGCAGGAGGAAAAAGCCAGAAGGGCAGCCATCTATAAACCGGCTGTCAAAAGAAAAAATGGACTGCAAAAAGGGAAATACAGCGGCAAATACGTTCTGTCTGATCTTCTCTGCTGTGGAGAATGCGGACAGCCTTACCGCAGACAGGTCTGGTCAAAACATGGCGTAAAGCAGGCTGTTTGGAGATGTGACAATCGGCTGAAAAACGGGAAAAAGCGATGTAAGTATTCTCCCACACTGAAAGAAAAAACACTGCATACTGCCATTATGACTGCCATCAACAGCGTGGCAGAGGATCAGGGGAGGTTTGTGCAGGCGTTTCGGGAAAATGTCCTGCAGGTCATTGGAAGTTATGAGGCTTCAGAGAAAGAAAAAGAAATCCTCAAACAGATGGAAGACTATCAGAAAAAGCTGATGGGGCTTATGGAAATCGGGATGAAAGATGGACAAGATGATTTTGAACAGGAATATGAAAAGATCATGAGGAAACTGAAAGAACTGCAAAAAGCCAGAACACAGACTGCAAAAGAAAACAGGCTAGCAGAATGCTGTCAGCAAAGAACAGAAGATCTGGAACAGTATGTGAGAAAAACAAGCTGGTTACGGCGGGAGTTTGACGAGGAATTGGTGCGTAGGCTCATTCGAGTGATTAAAGTGGTCAACGAAAATAAACTGGAGATACAGTTTCAATCAGGGATCGTGATGGTACAGCGGATGGATTTTGAGGAGTGATGGGGAGGGAGGGAAACTTGAGGAGGTTTGAGAATGATAGGTTTTTAGGCGGTGGAAATAGAGAATCTCACTGCCTTTTTGTGTTGATGAGGAAAGGGTGATTTATAAAAAGCAAAAATTGGGGAATGACTATGGACTTTTTTCTAGATACATTGGAAAATGGACATAGAGATATGCGAAAAACAAACAGAATAAAAAGAGGATTGTTCTTAGCAAGATGAATGGAAAGAATAAGGTGATGGTATGCTTTTTTTCAGAAAAAAGAAGAACGAGGAATCAGTGGTAAAGCCATATCAGATTTATATAGAGCAAAAAGAAGATCATATAAAATATGGTTTTTCTTATTGGTCTCAGGATGATCCTTTGGAGGATTATCTCAAAATTGCTTTTGAAATTTTGGAAACCCTGTTGCAGGGATATTGGCTCTGGATCTGCAGAGTGGAGTGTGGCGCTGAAAAACAGAAAAAGGCACTGGAATATATGCAACGTTTTGCAAACATAGAGTACATTTATGACGCATATATCATTGTGGAAAGAGTGAATACGTTTCATTCTCATTTGCTGGAGTCTTATTTTCAAAGGGAAAAGGAACATGGCATAGAACATGATTTCCGGTCGTTTATCATAAATGGATTTCAGAATCATATGGAAATGAAAAAAACAGCAGAAGAGCAGTATGATTTTCTTTTGCATCATCAGGGAGATGTCTGGGTTGATTACGAAGAATTGTTTGAAGGTCCTACTATGGAGATGGAAATAAAAAATGGGCTTTTTGATATGGAAAAACTGCTGGAGCTGTCCATAACTGTATGTAAAAAATATGGCAAAGAAACAAAAGTAATTTATGGCGGTGAACAAAAGGTGCAAGAAACGTTTACGGGTGATGTATGATGAGAAAACTAGCAAATTTATTTCAGAAAAAGCAAAAACAAGAAAAGCTGCCGGAGGATATCTTTTTCAGTCCACGGTGTGTATATTACGAATCTGATATGGAAGGAATCAACAGTGGACAGGTTCAGGTGTTCACCCTCTATCCAAGTCTTTATATAGAAGAATCGGATGATGATTTTTGGAAGCTTTGCAATGGAATTTTACATGGACTGCTGCAAAATAAAAACGTGTTGATAGCAGTGAAAATCATAGACGGCAGTTCGGAAACGAAAAACGCAGTATTTCAGAGACTGAAAGAATGGAAAACTAGAAATCAGGAAGCTGTCATTCTGGAGTCTGATGAGGGATACCAGATATTATGCAGAGCAGACAAGATGATTTTTGATTTCAAACAATTTGAAGAAGATGGTATGGGGTTGTTTGACTATAAAATATATGGTTATTCTAAAAAGACGGAATGTCCGTATCAGGAACAGGCAAAACAGCTGATTACACAGCATCAGTACGATATTTATTTGTATTATTATAAATATCCGGATTATCTGGAAATCAGAGTGAAAAACAATCGAAAGATAAAGGATTTGCTTGATGTCATCGGCAGGGTATGCAAGGAAAATCAAAGGCGATTGTTTGTGGAGTATGAAGGATGATGCTGAGTATGCAAATGTAAAATTCGGTTATTATATAAATAAAATATGTAATTCTATTTAAAAACTATTATATTTACGAAAAAATCGTAAATAAATTGACTTTTAGGTATAATTGATATACGATAAAAATAGAAATGTATTGTTTTGGGGGTGAAAAACTAATGTTATTAATGTTTAAAGTGAAAAACTATACTTCATTTAAAAATGAAGCTATATTGGATATGAGAGCAACTGCATATGTACAGCATCCTACACATGTAATGCAAGTAAATGACAAACTAGGGCTGCTAAAAACAACCGCTTTGTATGGAGCTAATGCTTCAGGAAAGTCTAATCTAATCTCGGCAATGTTCTTTTTTGAACAATATATTTTTTCTCAGTTTATTAACAAAAATGAGAATCAGGATTTTGAATCTAACAAAATTGGTGTAAAAATGAAATTAGAACCATTTAGTTTATCAAATGAAACAAACGATGCTTCTGAGTTTGATATTATATTTTTGCATAATAATAAGCAGATACAGTATGGTTTTGAATGCACATCTAAGGAGGTTTTAACTGAATGGTTATATATTAACGACAAAAAGGTCTTTGAACGTACTGGTATAGAACTTTCTTTTGGCAGTAAATATCAAAAAATGTTGGGAGCTTACAAAAAGTTGCCAGCTGAGAGACTTTATATAGCTGTACTTGAATATTTTCTAGATGAAGAAGGAAAAAAAGTAATACTAGATGATTTTATTTCTTTCTTTAACAAGGAATACAATGTATTTACAGAAATTCTTTTTGAATCTACAGTAAAAGGTCTAGCGGGAATGGTTGGACTTTCAAAAAAACTTGTTAGTAATAAGGGATATAGAAACAAAGTAGAGCAGTATCTTCGTTTAGTTGATGTTGGAATCAAACGCTTAGATGTACAAACGGAGACGATTTTTGATGAGCGTACGGGTAAAAAAAAGAAAGAAAAAGTTATTCGTACCGTACACGATATTTATGATGAAACAGGAAATGTGGTTGGAGAAAAACTTTTTGATTTGCATCAGGAATCTACAGGCACACTTCGCTTTTTGGCATATATTCAAAATGCCATTGAAATGATTTCAAAGGGTGGTGTGTTTATTGTAGATGAAATGTCTGCAAGGCTACACCCGTTATTAACTAAATTGATTGTAGATATATTCTGTTCAAGTCAAAATACAAAAGCACAGTTGATTTTTACTACCCATGATATTTCACTTCTAAATAATAATCAATTTCGACGAGATGAGGTAGTATTTATAGATAAAAATGAACGTGGAGAATCTAGTTTATATGCTCTTTCTGATTTGAAAGTACGAGAGGATGCAACTTTTAATAAGGACTATCTTCAAGGAAAATATGGAGCTATTCCGATCTTTCATTATGATGATATTATGGGTGGTGGGTTGAATGGGTAGAACACAATTATCACCACAACGCCTTTTGGAAACAAAGCATACTAATTTGGGACGTATCATTATTTTTTGCGAAGGAAAAACAGAGAAATATTATTTTGATTATTTTGCAGAGATCATTAAGAAAAATAAGTACACTGATGTAGAGGTCGTTCTGGAAGCGGCAAATGGAAATGCACAGACTGTTCTAAATTTTGCAAATAAATTTATGGAAAGTGAGGAAAATAATCAGAAATTTAGTAATTATGGTAAATATCTAGCATTTGATTGTGATGATCCACCAGATATTCAAGCTGTAATATTGGCAGCAACAGAATATGAATTGTTGATTTCTAACCATTTATTTGAAACATGGTTGCTTATGCATTTTGAGGATGTGGATGAAAAGATATCAAAGAGAGAAATTTACAGGCGTTTATCGTCTCATTTGCATGATAATTATTCTAAAGGGCATAAGGGGAAAACGCGTGAAATAGTTCAAAACGGTGATATAGAAAAAGCTATCGATAATGCTAGAAAACTGGAAAATCAGTATTTTGATGAGGGGAAAAATATATTCACGGACATTAAAGATATGAATCCATTTACAAATGTTTATAAATTGATTGAACAGTTTATGGTTGAAATATCGTAATTTTAAAGAAAAGAAGTATGTGATTCTACGAATGGATTCAAACAATAAACAATGATATTTTACGGCATCCAGATGATAAGCCGATAATTGGTTTGTTGTTGGTAAAAGGAAAAAAATAAAACAGTAGTAGAGTTGAACAGGTCCAGTAAAAACGGACAATGACAAAAAGCCCCCTTATGTAGGATAATAGAACTACA
>OMGQ01001178.1_pt1 | contig 16397 bp, 13 predicted proteins | sample 1646071 | NCBI WGS metagenome assembly OMGQ01 (sample SAMN05578585, study PRJEB25193) | human gut metagenome | biome: Human Microbiome; feature: human-associated habitat; material: feces | host: Homo sapiens | place: USA:Birmingham
TGACCATGCCGCTGTAAACCTTCTCTCCGGCTCCCACGAACAGCGTTCCTCTCTCCTGGGCCGCAAATAATCCGTAGGTCACAGTCTCCCCTGTTTCATACGCGATCAGGGAACCCTGCTTGCGGTATTGAATATCTCCCTTATAAGGTCCATAACCGTCGAATACTGTATTTAAAATGCCGTTTCCCTTGGTATCTGTCAAAAATTCTCCCCGGTATCCGATCAAACCTCTGGACGGAATAGAGAATTCAAGCCTTGAATAACCGCCTTTGGCAGAACTCATACCCTGAAGTTCACCCTTTCTCTGGCTTAATTTATCGATGACGGCTCCGGCAAACTCTTCCGGCACGTCAACTACGGCAATTTCCATCGGTTCCAGCTTTTTGCCTTTCTCATCTTCCTTATAGAGGACTTCCGCTTTACTCACTGCAAACTCATAACCCTCACGGCGCATGTTCTCGATCAGAACGGATAAATGGAGCTCTCCACGGCCGGATACTTTATAACTGTCTGTGGTATCGCTTTCCTCTACCCTTAAACTGACATCCGTATTCAATTCACGGAACAGCCTGTCCCTTAAATGCCTGCTGGTGACAAACTTTCCTTCCTGTCCGGCCAAAGGACTGTCATTGACCATGAACTGCATAGCAATCGTAGGCTCTGAGATTTTCTGGAACGGGATCGCAGCCGGCTCATCCATGTCACAGATCGTATCCCCGATATGAATGTCTGAAATTCCGGAAATGGCAACAATAGAACCGATGCCTGCCTCTTTCACATCCACTTTGTTAAGACCCTCGAATTCATATAACTTGGTGATGCGGACCTTTTGCTGTTTCTCTTCTTCATGGGCATTTACAACCATATACTCCTGGTTTACCTTGATAGAACCATTGTCCACTTTGCCGACTCCGATCCTTCCCACATATTCATTGTAGTCGATGGTACTGATGAGAACCTGAGTCGGAGCCTCCGGGTCACCTTCCGGCGCCGGGATATAGTCAATGATGGTTTCAAATAATGGTTCCATGTTTTTCTCTTCATCGGTCAGATCCAGAACTGCGATTCCGGATTTTGCAGAGGCATAGACAAATGGACAGTCAAGCTGTTCATCAGAAGCATCCAAATCCATAAATAATTCAAGAACCTCATCGATTACTTCATCCGGACGAGCCTCCGGACGGTCGATCTTGTTGATGCAGACAATGACAGGCAGATTCATTTCCAAGGCTTTTCTTAAAACGAATTTTGTCTGCGGCATAGCACCCTCAAATGCATCTACGACCAGAATAACGCCGTTTACCATCTTCAGTACACGTTCCACTTCACCGCCGAAGTCAGCATGTCCCGGCGTATCGATGATATTGATCTTTGTTCCTTTGTAGAAAACAGCAGTATTTTTTGAGAGGATTGTAATGCCTCGTTCCCGTTCAATATCATTGGAATCCATGACACGTTCTGCAACGTCCTGATTCTCGCGAAATACACCGCTTTGTTTCAAAAGCTCATCGACCAAAGTAGTTTTACCATGATCAACATGAGCGATAATTGCAATATTTCTTACATCTTCACGTTTTGTTTTCATAATTAACACTCTTCCTGTTTAAAAACTTCATACAGTTACAACTTTTACATTTTACCATAAAAATATAAATTTACAAGCACTAGTAGTATTGTTTTTTGTTCTTCTCGACAAACCTCGCCACAGGATGTCGAACGATTGATTCAAAAATAGGTTCTTTAAATGATTTTTCTGCATAGACTTAGTATTGACTTAAAATACCAGACAGAGGAAGGGAGAATTACAAAATCATGTCAGATAAGATAATTGAAAACAACCAGGTGACGATTATGGGAGAGGTGGCGTCTCCGTTTACATACAGCCACGAAGTATTTGGAGAAGGGTTCTATATGGTAGATGTGTTGGTCAAACGTCTGAGCAATTCAGAAGACCGGATTCCATTGATGATCTCCGAACGTCTCATAGATGTGAGTCAGGATTACACAGGAGAGTTTATTATGGTTTCCGGGCAGTTCCGATCCTATAATCGCCACGAAGAGCAGAAAAACCGATTGGTTTTATCTGTATTTGTACGGGAAGTAGAGTTTATAGAGGAAGAATTGGATGGGGCAAAAACAAATCATATTCTGCTGGAAGGATATATTTGTAAAAAACCAATTTATCGAAAGACCCCATTGGGAAGAGAAATTGCAGACCTGTTGCTTGCAGTTAATCGCCCATACGGAAAATCCGATTATATTCCCTGTATCTGCTGGGGGAGAAATGCCAGATTTGCATCCGGTTTTGAAGTAGGGGAACATGTACAGATTCTCGGAAGGATCCAGAGCAGAGATTATGTGAAGAAATTGTCTGAGACAGAGACACAGATGCGGACAGCTTATGAAGTATCTGTCAGTAAATTGGAGTGTATAGATATAGAAGAAAATCAATCCTGTTGATTTTAAAGAGTTTGTGAAAAGGATATCATTTCTTGTAGATTGTTTTCAAGTGTGATATCCTTTTTGTGTGTGAAATTGTAATAGAACAGATAATTGGAGGACAAGATTATGATAAAAGCAATGATGCATGGATGTAATGGAAGAATGGGGCAGATGATTTCGAATCTGGTCAAAGAGGATGAACAGATCGACATCGTGGCAGGAGTCGACACATATCTGGGGATTCAGAATTCCTATCCTGTGTTTGCATCAATTGATGAATGTGATGTAGAGGTAGATGTCGTGATCGATTTTTCAAATGTTTCTGCGGTGGACGGAGTATTGGAGTATTGTGCGGCGAAGAAAATTCCGCTTGTATTATGTACAACAGGGCTTTCAGAAGTGCAGCTGCAGAAAATGAAAGAAGTATCGGAAAAGACCGCAGTCTTGAAGTCAGCCAATATGTCTATGGGAATTAATTTATTAATGAAACTTCTTAAGGACGCTGTCAAAGTGCTGGGACCGGCAGGATATGATGTTGAATTAGTAGAAAAGCATCACAATCAGAAACTGGACGCGCCAAGCGGAACTGCACTGGCTCTGGCTGATTCTATGAATGAAGCAATGGATGGCGCATATGAGTATGTGTATGACAGAAGTCAGGTAAGAAGGAAACGAGAGAAAAAGGAAATGGGAATTTCAGCAGTCCGCGGAGGTACAATTGTGGGCGAACATGAAGTGCTTTTTGCAGGAACAGATGAAGTGATTGAGTTCAAACATACCGCATATTCCAGAAGTGTATTTGGGAAAGGCGCAGTAGAAGCGGCAAAGTTTTTGGCGGGAAAACCGGCAGGAATGTATGATATGAGTGATGTGATTCAGTTTTAGATAGTGAGTTGTTGATAAAAACGGAAGGATAAGCGGGAAAATGGGAATGAAAACAGAGGAACAAAGATATCTGGAGCGGATGTCTGATCTGTATCCTACAATTGCAGCAGCATCTACGGAGATTATTAATCTGCAGGCGATTTTAAATCTGCCGAAGGGAACTGAGCATTTTATTACAGATGTTCATGGGGAGTATGAGGCGTTTTCACATGTGCTGAAAAATGGTTCTGGGTCAGTAAGACGTAAGATTGAAGAGGTGTTTGGCAATACTTTGACAAAGCAGGACAAAAAAGATTTGGCAACGCTGATTTATTATCCAAAAGAAAAGATGGCGCAGGTGAAAAAGCAGGAGTCAAACATGGATGACTGGTATTCTATTCATCTGTATCGTCTGGTAGAGGTGAGCAAGCGTGTTGCAAGCAAGTACACCCGTTCCAAGGTGCGGAAGGCGCTGCCGAAGGATTTCGCCTATGTCATTGAAGAATTGATTACAGAAAAGGCAGAACTAACGGATAAGGAATCCTATTATAATGAAATTATTACGACAATTATCCGGATCAATCGAGCGGAAGAGTTTATTGCGGCGCTTTCAGAGTTGATTCAGCGCCTGGTTGTAGATCATCTGCATATTGTAGGAGACATTTATGACAGAGGCCCCGGTCCTCATATTATTATGGATAAGCTCCTGAAATATCATTCGCTGGATATTCAGTGGGGAAACCACGATGTGCTCTGGATGGGAGCGGCAGCAGGTCAGCAGACTTGTATTGCAAATGTCATCCGCATTTGTGCCAGATATGATAATCTGGATATTTTGGAAGATGGATATGGAATTAATTTGCTGCCGCTTGCTACATTTGCATTGCGGGTATACAAAAAGGATCCATGCAAGTGTTTTGAATTAAAAGGAATTACACCGGAAAATACATCTGAAGTGGAAATGAACATGCGGATGCACAAAGCAATTTCAATCATTCAGTTTAAGTTGGAAGGTCAGACCATTCAAAGGCAGAAAGGGTTTGGACTGGAAGACCGGGCGCTGCTGCACCGGATTGATTACAAGGCGGGAACGATTGAACTGAATGGAAAAGAGTACCGGCTTTTGGATCCGCATTTCCCGACGATTGATCCGGACCATCCGTATGAATTGACGAATGAAGAGCAGGATATCATGGACCGTCTGGAGCGGGCGTTTCTCGGATGTGAAAAGTTACAGGAACATATGCGGCTGCTGCTGTCAAAGGGTGGTCTTTATAAAGTACATAATGGCAATCTTTTGTATCATGGCTGTGTGCCGTTGAACGAAGACGGTAGTCTGAAGGAAATTGAGCTGTTTGGAAAACGTTATAAAGGCAGGTCTTTGTATGATGCGTTGGATCGGTATGTGAGAAAAGGATTTTTTGCAATTGAGCCGAAGGAACGAGAAAACGGAAAAGATATTATGTGGTATATCTGGCTGAGCGCCAATTCTCCGTTGTTCGGAAAAGATAAGATGGCAACGTTTGAACGGTATTTTCTGGCGGAAAAGGAAACGCATGTAGAAAATAAAAATCCGTATTATGAATTGCTTGAAAAAGAAGAAGTTATAAATCGGATTTTTGAAGAATTCGGATTATCTCCGGAAGATTCATATATTGTAAACGGACATGTTCCGGTAAAACGTAAAAATGGAGAGAGTCCGGTAAAGTGCAATGGGAAAGTGCTGGTGATTGACGGTGGTTTTTCCAAGGCATATCAGAAAGAAACCGGAATTGCAGGCTATACGCTCGTATATAATTCCTATGGGCTCAGGCTGGTCGCACATGAACCGTTTGAATCTACGGAGGCGGCGATTGAAAAGGGCAGTGACATACATTCAGAGACAACGGTGATCAAACGCGTATTTGATCGACGTTTGGTGGGGGATACGGATGCGGGACAGGAGATCCGGGAGCAGATTGCAGATCTGGAAAAACTTCTGGAGGCATATCGAAGTGGTGAAATTAAAGAAAAATATAATGCTGTAAAATATATTTTTTAAAATTGATGTATATTTGCCGGCAAATTGCAGATATTACTCCTAGAAAAATATTTGAAAGGGAGTAATGAAAAAATGAAGAATATGAAAAAATGGGTTGTTTTATTAGTATGTGTCCTTGCGTTAGGAAGTATGACCGGATGTGGAAATCGCGATAATTCTGTTGATGGAGCAGATAACGGAACTACGAATACAATGGACTCGACCGATAAAACAAATACAACGGACAATGCGGATACAACAGATAAAGGTGATGGTGTGATGGATGAAGCAGTCCGTGATGTGACAGATGGGATTAATGATGTGACAGATGACCTTACGGATGGAGATGTTCGCTCTGAACAAACCCGTTAGAACAGCAGGAACCGGAGAACGAAATGATGTTCTCCGGTTCTTTTTTTCTTTTGTTTTTGGAATATCTATGGTAAAATGTCAAAATAAAAATAACAGCAGAAAAAGAATTTGAAATGAGGCGGGAAAGATGAGATTTAGACCATGTATAGACATTCACAATGGAAAAGTGAAACAGATTGTGGGCGGCAGTTTGACGGATCGGGGAGATTTGGCAGACTGTAATTTTGAGTCCGAGCAGGATGCGGCGTGGTATGCGGCACTGTACAAAAAGGACGGCTTACAAGGCGGACATATTATTTTGTTGAATCCGGTTACTTCTATATACTATGAGGAGACAAAACGACAGGCAATGGAGGCATTGGCAGCTTATCCGGGAGGTCTTCAGATCGGTGGGGGGATTACTGCTGAGAATGCGGCGGAATATCTGGACGCAGGAGCAAGTCATGTGATTGTTACTTCTTATGTGTTTCAAAACGGAAGACTGAACCGGGAGAATCTGCAAAAATTAAAATCAGCAGTGGGAAAAGAACATATTGTACTGGATGTCAGCTGTCGGAAAAAAGAAGGTGCGTATTATATTGTGACAGATCGCTGGCAGAAGTTTACTGAGGTGGAACTGGATGCAGAGATTCTGGATGAATTGGCAGGATATTGCAGTGAATATCTGGTACATGGAGTGGACGTGGAAGGAAAGTCTGCCGGTATGGAAGAAGGGCTGGTTACTGTTTTGAGTGACTGGGCTAAGATTCCGATTACTTATGCCGGCGGAATTGGTACGATGGAAGAATTGCAGCGGTTTCAAAAGATTAGCCGGGGAAAGCTGGATTTCACGATTGGAAGCGCTCTGGATTTGTTTGGTGGGAAACTTCCGTATGAAGAGATGATACGAAACTGTAAAGGTTTTATGAATAAGATATGAATTTGTTGAATTTGACATCATATGGTGCTAAAATGAAATTTAAAGTGTGCAAAAAACATTCTGAAACAGAAAAGAAATAGTAAAGAGACAAGGAGTTAATTGCAGGTTATGGGTTTGATGGAGAAAATATTCGGTACGCATAGTGAAAATGAATTAAAGCGTATTTATCCGATTGTGGATAGGATTGAGGCAATGGAGCCGGAGATGAAAGCATTGTCTGATGCTGAACTGAAGGACAAGACCAGAGAGTTTAAAAATCGTCTGGCAGAGGGTGAGACTCTGGATGATATTTTGCCGGAGGCTTATGCTGTTGTACGGGAGGCGGCATATCGGAGTCTTGGAATGCGTCATTATCGTGTACAGTTGATTGGAGGTATTATCCTGCACCAGGGAAGAATCGCTGAGATGCGTACCGGTGAAGGAAAGACTCTTGTATCTACACTTCCGGCATATTTGAATGCTTTGGAAGGAAAAGGTGTGCATATCGTTACAGTCAATGATTATCTGGCAAAGCGTGATGCAGAGTGGATGGGTAAGGTACATGAATTTTTGGGCTTGACAGTAGGTGTTGTATTAAACAGCATGGACAATGAAGAGCGTCGTGCTGCATATAATTGTGATATTACTTATGTGACAAACAATGAATTAGGCTTTGATTACCTGAGAGACAATATGGTGATCTATAAGGAACAGCTTGTACAGCGTGGTCTTCATTTTGCTATCATCGATGAGGTGGACTCTGTTTTGATCGATGAGGCAAGAACACCGCTTATTATTTCCGGTCAGAGCAGCAAATCTACAAAATTATATGAGGCATGTGATATTCTGGCACGTCAGATGGAACGTGGAGAGGCCAGCGGTGAATTTACAAAGATGAATGCTCTGATGGGAGAGGACATAGAGGAAACCGGAGATTACATTGTCAATGAGAAAGAGAAAAATGTAAACCTGACAGAAGATGGTGTGAAGAAGGTTGAGAAGTTCTTCCATCTGGAAAACCTGGCAGATCCTGAGAACCTGGAGATTCAGCATAACATTACGCTGGCTCTGCGTGCTCATAATTTAATGTTTAAGGATCAGGATTATGTGGTGACCCCGGAAGGTGAGGTTGTAATCGTAGATGAATTTACCGGACGAATCATGCCGGGACGTCGGTATTCTGACGGACTCCATCAGGCAATTGAGGCGAAAGAACATGTAAAGGTTCGGAGAGAAAGTAAGACTCTTGCAACTATTACGTTCCAGAATCTCTTTAATAAGTTTGATAAAAAGAGTGGTATGACAGGTACTGCTTTGACAGAAGAAAAAGAGTTCCGGGATATTTACGGAATGGATGTTGTGGAAATTCCAACGAATAAGCCGGTTCAGAGAGTGGATCAGGATGATGTCGTTTATAAGACAAAGGAAGAAAAATACAGAGCAGTAGTGGACGCTGTGGAAGAAGCACATGCAACAGGTCAGCCGGTACTGGTAGGTACGATTACCATTGAAGTATCTGAGTTACTCAGTAAGATGTTGAAAAAACGTGGTATACAGCACAATGTTTTGAATGCAAAATATCATGAGATGGAAGCAGAGATTGTTGCGGATGCAGGTGTTCATGGTGCAGTAACCATCGCAACAAACATGGCAGGTCGTGGTACAGATATTAAGCTGGATGATGAGGCGAAGGCAGCAGGTGGATTGAAGATCATCGGAACAGAGCGTCATGAGTCCAGACGTATTGACAACCAGCTGCGCGGTCGTTCCGGACGACAGGGAGATCCGGGTGAATCTCGTTTTTATCTGTCTCTGGAAGATGATCTGCTCCGGTTGTTCGGATCTGAGCGTCTGATGACGGTATTTAATACATTAGGTGTAGAAGATGGTGAGCAGATTGAACATAAGATGCTTTCCAGCGCAATTGAAAAGGCACAGAAGAAGATTGAGAGCAATAACTTCGGTATCCGTAAGAATTTGCTGGAATATGACCAGGTAATGAATGAGCAGCGTGAGATTATTTACGGAGAGCGTCGCCGCGTTCTGGATGGAGAAAGCATGCGGGATACGGTATACAGCATGATCACAGAATATGTGGAAAATACAGTGGATCGTTTTGTATCTGTTGAAACCGGACCGGAGGACTGGGATTTGGCAGGGCTGGACAGAACATTAAAAGAGGTGATTCCTCAGCTGCAGCTGCCGGATGCGAAAGAAGCAGAGAGTCTGCAGCAGAAAGAGCTGAAACATCTTTTGAAAGAGCGTGCGGTAAAGGCATACGAAGAAAAAGAGGCAGAATTCCCGGAACCGGAACATATTCGTGAGATGGAACGTGTGGTTCTGCTGAAAGTAATTGATGCAAAATGGATGGATCATATCGATGATATGGATCAGCTCCGTCAGGGAATTGGTCTCCAGGCTTATGGCCAGAGAAACCCGCTTGTTGAGTATAAGATGATGGGATATGATATGTTCGGCGATATGACCAATGCAATAGCAGAAATGACAATTCGAACATTGTTCCATATTCGTGTGGAGCAGAAGGTAGAACGTGAGCAGGTTGCTAAGGTAACCGGCACAAACAAAGATGATTCTGCAGTTCGGGCACCAAAGAAACGGGATGAAAAGAAAGTATATCCGAATGATCCATGTCCATGTGGAAGTGGAAAGAAATATAAACAGTGCTGCGGACGTAAGGCATAAGAGTTTATAGAGTTGAATTTGAATAAAAGAAAGAGGTGATCAAGGTGGTTTTATTAGATGAATTAAAACAAAATTTAACAGCATATGAAGAGCCACTGAAAGATTTGAGGGATTCACTTTAACTTAGCTGCAAAAAAAGAGCAGATTGAAGAGTTAGAGCGAAGAATCGAAGAACCGGGATTTTGGGATAAACCGGAAGAATCCCAGCATACAATGAAATTATTGAGAAGTCTTCAGGATTCTGTGAAACAGATTGAACAGATGTATGCAGACTATGAAGATCTGGGATTATTGATTGAAATGAGTGAAGAAGATCCGGATGAAGATACGATTTCTGAAATCCAAGAGGATTTGGAACGTTTCCAGTCTGAATTTGAAGAACTGAGGATTCAGACTCTACTGACCGGAGAATACGATAAAAATAATGCAATTGTCAGTCTTCATGCAGGCGCAGGTGGTACAGAATCCTGCGACTGGGCTGGAATGCTGTACCGGATGTATACTCGCTGGGCTGAGAAAAAAGGGTATACAGTGGAAGTGCTGGATTATCTTGAAGGGGACGTTGCAGGAATCAAAGGCGTTACATTTGAAGTGCAGGGGGAAAATGCTTACGGTTATCTTCGTTCTGAGAAGGGCGTACATCGCCTTGTACGTATTTCACCATTTAATGCCGCAGGAAAGAGACAGACATCTTTCGTTTCCTGTGATGTGATTCCGGATATCGAAGATGAGATTGAAATTGATATCAATGATGATGATCTGCGGATTGATACGTATCGGGCAAGCGGAGCCGGAGGTCAGCATATCAATAAGACTTCTTCTGCGATTCGAATTACGCATCTTCCTACAGGAATTGTTGTACAATGTCAGAATGAACGTTCTCAGCATATGAACAAGGACAAGGCAATGCAGATGCTCAAGGCAAAGCTGTATTTGCTGAAACAGCAGGAGCAGGCCGAGAAAGTATCAGATATTCGTGGTGAGATCAAAGAGATTGGATTTGGAAGCCAGATTCGTTCTTATGTAATGCAGCCGTATACATTGGTGAAGGATCATCGTACCAATGCAGAAATCAGCAATGTTGGAGCAGTTATGGATGGAAATATTGACCCATTTATCAATGCATATTTAAGTAGATAGTGAAAGAGGAAGAAATATATGGTAAATATAGCAGTATTGGGATACGGCACTGTTGGTTCCGGTGTAGTAGAAGTAATTCGCACAAACGGTGCACGTATCAACCAGAGAATCGGTGATGAATTAAACGTCAAATATGTATTGGATTTGAGAGATTTTCCGGGAGATCCGATCCAGGAGAAGCTGGTGCATGATTTTGACACCATTGTCAATGATCCGGACGTACAGATCGTGGTAGAAGTAATGGGTGGAATTGAACCGGCTTATACATTTGTGAAACGGAGTCTGCTGGCGGGAAAAAGTGTTGCCACATCCAATAAAGCGTTGGTTGCAAAGCATGGGGCAGAATTACTTTCCATCGCACATGAGCGGGACATTAATTTCCTGTTTGAAGCAAGCGTAGGCGGGGGAATCCCGATTATCCGTCCGCTGAATTCTTCTATGACAGCAGATGAAATTGAAGAAATCACCGGAATTTTAAATGGTACAACGAATTATATGCTGACTAAAATGTTTTATGAAGGCGCAGAATATGATGAGGTATTGAAAGAGGCGCAGGCAAAGGGGTATGCGGAACGCAATCCGGAGGCCGATGTGGAAGGGCATGATGCATGTCGGAAAATCGCTATCTTGTCATCGTTGATTTCCGGTCAGCAGGTAGATTTCGAAGATATTTATACAGAGGGAATTACGAATATTACAAAACAGGATATGATGTATGCAAAAGAAATGGGCATGACAATTAAGTTGCTGGCATCCAGCAAACGTCATGGAGATCATGTACATGCGATCGTGGCACCGTATCTGTTGAAGAGCGATCATCCGCTGTATAGTGTTAACGATGTCTTTAATGCCATTTTTGTACATGGAAATGTACTTGGAGACGCAATGTTCTATGGAAGTGGAGCAGGAAAACTTCCGACTGCAAGTGCTGTAGTAGCAGATGTGGTAGATGAGGCAAAACATCTGCATCGAAATATTATGACGATGTGGAAGAGTGAAAAACTGGAACTGCTCCCTATCTCAGATACAAGCAAGAAATATTTTGTGCGTATTTCAGGTGACGCAAATGCAATGAAAGCGTATCTGGACAGTCGTTTCGGTCCTGTTAAAATAGTTCGGGTAGAAGGTCTGGACGGAGAATTTGGATTTGTGACGGAAGAGATGACAGAAGGAAAATACGAGACAATTGCGAAAGAATTTCCGGGAATCATACATATGATCCGCATGGAAGGATAGAACCGGGAGGATATTATGAAATATATCATTATGTTGTGTGACGGAATGGCGGATGAACCGCTGGAAGAACTTCAGGGTCAGACACCGTTAGAGAGGGCACACACGATTAATATGGATCAGATGGCGCCACGTTCCGAGATTGGAATGGTTCGAACAGTGCCGGAGGGAATGGCTCCGGGAAGTGATACTGCCAATTTGTCGGTGATCGGCTATGATCCAAAGCAATATTATACAGGACGTTCCCCATTGGAAGCACTTAGCATAGGGGTGGATATGAAACCGGATGATGTGTCTTTCCGGTGCAATATTGTGACACTGTCAGAAGAGGAAGAAATATACGAGGAGAAACGGATTCTGGATCATAGTTCGGATGAGATCAGTACCGAGGAGGCTCGTGTGCTGGTGGATGCCCTGAAGGAGGGTCTGGAAAGAGAAGGATATACTTTTTATACAGGAATCAGTTACAGACATCTATTGATCTGGAATCATGGTGAGGTGTTAGATTTGACGGCACCGCATGACATACTGACCAGACGGATTGGGGAATATCTTCCGGAAGATAAGGTACTTCGTGAGATGATGGAAAAAAGTTATGAGATTTTGAATCATCATCCGATCAATGAGGCGCGCAGAGCCAAAGGGTTAAAACCGGCAAATTCTGCATGGTTCTGGGGTGCGGGAACAAGACCTTGTCTGACTTCTTTCGAGGAACAATATCATGTAAAAGGGGCAATGATCTCTGCGGTAGATTTATTGAAAGGAATTGCTGTTGGTGCGCAGATGCATAATATTACAGTAGAAGGCGCCAATGGCGGACTTCATACGAACTACGCAGGAAAAGCGCAGGCGGCGATCGACGCTCTGACAAAAGAAAACTATGATTTTGTCTATATTCATGTGGAAGCACCGGATGAAATGGGACATCAGGGAAGTGTTAGAGATAAGATTCAGGCGATTGAAAAGATTGATGAATTGATCATCGGCCCGGTGAAAGATACATTGGAAGCAGAACATGTGGATTTTCGGATGCTGGTTCTTCCGGATCATCCGACGCCGATTCGTGTGCGGACACATACCGGGGATCCGGTACCGTATATGCTTTATGATAGTACGCAGTCCTTTCGGGGAGCATCTGTTTATACAGAAAGAACCGGCTTGGACAGTGGGGTTATGCAGGAAGAAGGATATCGGCTGATCAGACATCTGTTATTGCAAAGTCTCTAAGAAAGGAAAGGCATCAGGGAAATTATGCTGATAGTAAAGAAATTTGGCGGCAGTTCTGTGAAAGATAAGGAACACATTTTTAATGTGGCAGAACGTTGTGTGGAAGAATATAAAAAAGGCAATGACGTAATTGTTGTACTTTCTGCGATGGGGGATACAACGGATGAGTTGATTGCAAAGGCGAAAGACATTAATCCAAATGCATCCAGGAGAGAGATGGATATGCTCCTTACGACTGGGGAACAGGTATCGGTATCGTTGATGGCAATGGCGATTGCTACATTTGGAGTTCCGACAGTATCGTTAAATGCATTTCAGGTGGGGATGCATAGTACCTCGGCATATGGAAATGCGCGTTTTAAAAAAGTGGATACAGATCGAATCGAACATGAACTGGAATACCGCAAGATTGTAATTATAACGGGATTTCAGGGGATTAACAAATATGAAGATTATGCGACACTGGGACGCGGCGGTTCTGATACAACTGCTGTTGCGATTGCAGCAGCACTTCATGCAGATTCCTGCGAGATTTATACAGATGTTGATGGTGTTTATACTGCAGATCCCAGAATCGTTCCGAATGCCAGAAAACTGGAACAGATCAGTTATGATGAGATGTTGGAGCTGGCATCGTTGGGTGCAAGGGTATTGCATAACCGCTCTGTGGAAATGGCAAAAAAATACGGAGTGCAGTTGGTTGTGCGTTCCAGTTTGAATCGTTCGGAAGGAACTGTAGTCAAGGAGGTAGCGAAGATGGAAAAAATGTTGATCAGTGGAGTGGCTTCTGACAAAAATACATCACGTGTGTCAGTAATTGGCGTGAATGATAAGCCGGGAGTTGCGTTCAAGATATTTAATACACTTGCAAAGAAAGGAATCAATGTAGACATTATTCTGCAGTCTGTCGGCCGGGCAGGTACAAAGGATATTTCCTTTACTGTAGCCCAGGATGATTTGGACGATACTCTGCGTACTCTGGAAGAAAACAAAGATGCATTGACCATTCAGGAAATTACACATAAAGATAATGTGGCAAAAATTTCCATAGTCGGTGCCGGTATGATGAGCAATCCCGGAGTGGCAGCAAAGATGTTCGAGGCTTTGTTTAATGCACAGGTAAATATCAATATGATTTCAACTTCAGAAGTGCGTATTACTGTATTGATCGATGAAAATGATGTGGAACGTGCGATGATCGCAGTTCATGACAGATTTGGTCTGGCAGGTTAATACCGATTTCTATAACTATAAGTAAAACATAATAAAACGACAATGCAAGAGAAAATAAGAGGTTTGCATTGTCGTTTTTTTGAAATGAAATTATTTTAATAATTTTTGAACGATATAACGGTCTTCATCGCTGGCATTTCGATATTTCAGAATAAGCTCTGCCTCTTCTTCGGTTAAAAAGAGAGAGGTATTGTTGTGCGGTTCCACAGCAGTCTGATAAGGCGGCCGGGATTCCCGAATAACGGACGGAGTGTAGCTGTCCAGAATCAGCTGATTCAGTGTGATTCCATATAATTCAGAAAGTTTAACCAAAAGTCTGACATCAGGATCACGTTTGCCGGTTTCGTAATTCGAATAAGCCTGACGTGTGATATTGAGATACTTACTGACTTTTTCCTGGGTATAGTTATGCGCCTCTCTGTAATTGTAAAGATTTTTCGTCAGCTGAAGATTTGTCACAATTTTTCCTCCGTTATCTGAAAATAAAACTTTGATATGATGCCTTATTATAGCAATTTTCCCAATAACAAAGATTGATATACAACGGAATGTGACGAAAGAAGAAAAAGCAACAAAATGTTTATTTTGTGCAGGATAGCGTACTATTGTGATACTTGGAGGAAAAGGTGACATCTTCACCAAACCATGCAGGCGGAGTGAAGTGAGAAGCAGTTTCTGTATCCGGAAATTCTACTTCTGCTAAGATCAGACCTTCCAGTTCCCCATGGAAAAAATCCAGTTCAATAAAGAGTTCATTGTCTGAGCCGGTGAGCGGAATGACATAACGGTCCTTGATGATCAGTCTGCCGTCTATTTTATTCTTCAAATGCTGATAGCTTTCGGCGGTCAACGGAAAGTTATACTCTTCACGTACCATGAGCCCTTTTGATTTGTAGGTCAAGATGTACTCCTCATTATCTTGACGGATCCGCACAACCGGAGCAGTACATAAATACCCCTGTTCGATGTGTCGGCGGGGAAAACTTTCCGGGGAAAAAGGAAGTTTTTCCTTGTCTATTAAATATTTACGTTCGATTTCCATAGATTCCTCCTGAATAATATATTCTATGCATATTATACTCTGACCAGGATAGGCTGTCATTCGTTTTTTGGAATTTCATTTTCCAAATATTTATGAAATATTTTTGAGAATGAAGTTCCGCTATTGACGGTAAAATCGGTTTTTCGTATAGTATAGGCAGTGAAGATAATAAGAGGAGGCAGTGGAATGAAAAAAGTCAGTGTATTTTTTGCGGATGGATGTGAGGAAATCGAAGCGCTCACTGTGGTGGATGTATTGCGCAGAGCTGGAGTTCATACCGACATGGTTTCAGTAACCGGGAATCTTGAAGTGACCGGAGCACATCAGATTGTAATAACAACAGATATAAGATTTGAGGAAATGGACTTTGAGGATACAGTGATGTTGGTGCTGCCGGGCGGCATGCCTGGGACCTTGCACTTGCAGGCACATGAGGGGCTTTGTACATTGCTACGGGCGTATGATAAAGAGAAGAAGCAAATTGCAGCAATTTGTGCGGCACCGAGTGTACTAGGGAAGTTGGGAATCCTGAGTGGAAAGAAAGCCTGCTGTTATCCGGGATTTGAAGAAAAACTGACGGGGGCAAAGGTGGTTATGGAACCGATGGTTGCAGATCAAAATGTGTTTATGCTATACTGTTCAAATGACTGCGAATGTTCATTTTTATTCGATAAAAAACAGGATACCTAAATGGAAACTGAAAGGATGAGCATACATCCTTAAGAAGATGAAAAGGTACAAATCAAGGAGGAAACTAAAAATGAGTTTACAGGTAGAAAAGTTAGAGCATAATATGGCGAAGCTCACAATTGAGGTTGCTGCTGATGAAGTAGAGAAAGCATTGCAGGCAGCATATTTAAAAGAGCGCAAGAAAATCAGCCTGCCAGGATTTAGAAAGGGAAAAGTTCCGCGTCAGATGATCGAGAAGATGTACGGACCGGAGATTTTCTATGATGATGCAGCAAACAGCATGATTTCTGAAGCATATGCAAAGGCATATGATGAATGTGACCTGGAGATTGTTTCTCAGCCACAGATCGAGGTTGTTCAGCTGGAAAAAGGAAAAGATTTTATCTTTACAGCTGAAGTAGCAGTAAAACCGGAAGTAACATTGGGCGAGTATAAAGGTCTGAAGGTAGACAAATATTCTACAAGAGTTACACAGAAAGAAGTTGATGAAGAGATTGAAAAAGAGCGCGAGCGCAATGCAAGAACAATCGAAG
>OMGQ01001180.1_pt1 | contig 16381 bp, 11 predicted proteins | sample 1646071 | NCBI WGS metagenome assembly OMGQ01 (sample SAMN05578585, study PRJEB25193) | human gut metagenome | biome: Human Microbiome; feature: human-associated habitat; material: feces | host: Homo sapiens | place: USA:Birmingham
AGTTGGTCTGAACCACACTGGAGATCTGGTCCACACCTGTTGTGGTTTGCTGGATCACCTCGTCCTGCTCTGTTGAGTTGTCCACGATCTTGTGGGCATTTACATTGATCTCCTCAACACCTGTATAGATGGCTTCAAAGGAGGCCGCAGTCTCTTCCGCTCTGACCGTTCCTTCCTTGACAGCATCCAGCGCTTTTTGAATGAGTTCAGCCGTGTTCTTTGAGGCATCTGCAGTTTTGCCTGCCAGGTTCCGCACTTCATCCGCAACCACTGCAAAGCCCTTGCCGGCAGCTCCTGCTCTGGCAGCCTCCACCGCCGCGTTGAGTGCCAGGATATTGGTCTGGAACGCAATGTCTTCGATGCTCTTAATGATATTCGCCACCTGCTGCGAATTTTCTGAGATCGTGTCCATGGATTCCAGCATGGCTTTCATCTTCTCTTCGCCATCCCGAACCTCATGCCCCATCTGGTCGATCTGCTGTCCAGTGGACATGATCATCTCCGTGTTCTCGCTGATCTGCCGGGCAACATCCTGCAGTCCCGCAGCCAGCTCCTGTACGCTGGACGCCTGCTCTGTGGCGCCCTGTGCCAACGCCTGTGAGCCGGCCGCAACTTGGCTGGAACCTGCCGCGATCTGATCCGCTGCCACAACAACGGACTTCAGCGCTTCAGACATGGTCTCCTGTGTTTTCAAAAGCGCAGTCTTTACCTTTGAGAATTCGCCCGTATAATCCTGATTTAAGGTGAATACAAAGTTGCCATGTCCCATTTCACTTAGGACAGCTGTGATCTCGTCAATGTATAGAATGTACTTTTTCAGCCGGTCCACAACCGCGTTGACATCCGCCGCCACAAGGCCGACCTCGTCCCTTGTAGAAATCTCCACCTTTGTATCCAGTTCCCCATCCGCGATTTTACTGGTAACGCCAGAAAGCGCCTTGATCGATTTCACCATCTTCATGCTGAGGAACGCAATGACAGCGGCAAAAATCAGGATCGCAGCAATAAACCAGAACACAATCGTTCTTGTGGTGCTCACCACATATTCCTGGTACTCAGCATCTGGTATCAGTCCCAGCACAAAATAGCCCGAGTCCTCCAGCAGCATAGTCGAGCCATGATAGATGGCTCCATTTCTTGTGTACTCCATGGCGTCAACGATCTGATGGTTCTGGATGACTGCCTTCATTTCCTGGGAATAGTCTATATCCGCAATGTTGGACAGGATCAGGCTCTCGTCAGGATGGTAAATAATATTGTTTTCATTGTCAAACACGGTCATAAAGCCCGTTTCACCCACTGAGATCTGGGCTATGTCGGAAACAAACGTGTCCAGCAGAACATCTATGCCCAGGATCCCAACAACTCTTCCATTTGCAAACACAGGCATCGCAAAGGACACGATCAGCTCTCCCGTGGCCACATCCTCATAGGCTCCTGTAACAGTCAGCTTCTGTTTGTTTACCACAGGGCTGTACCATGGACGGCTGGTCACATCAAAGTCGGAGGGATCCTTATAGGTACCATCTGACTGTAAAAGCTCCCCGATCTGCAGGTTGCAAAGCCAGGTAGACACAATCATACTGTCTGTGTCCTTAATATTGTTCAGCATCGTCAACAACCCAGCGTGCTCCGGGGTCCCGCCAAAGCCAGGCGTCCAGCTGGAGAGCCTCTGGTGCACCTCATCTGTTTGGGATGTCGCCGTTGCGATCCCCATGTACCACCGAAAATTCGTATCCAATTCCTGGGCCGCCGCTGCTGCCTCAGCAGAGAGGTAATCATTGTTCAACGTGATGACCACTTCGTCAACATCCCGGTTCAGCATTACCCCAACTACGATCAGTACAATGATGGATGGAGTAAGCAGTCCGATCAACATTTTTTTCAAAAGGCCATGCTTTACTTTGAACTTTTTTGTTTCTGTTGTTTGCTGCTCTGCATACATATTCTTCATATTCTTTTACCTCCAGCATTTCTTTTTTGGCGGTACACTCTGCCATAGCGGCATATCCTGATATACACTTCCTCCCTCTCTGACATGGTGATCGACAACTCTCCCTATTTTGGTTCCCAATGAGCACAAAAAAAAGCCTAAAAACCCAAAGCACTTCTTCTAAAATCCAACAAAAGAATGTGCTTTTGGATTTTTAGGCGCAGCAAAAGGACAGGCGTTGTCTGTCTGCCTGTCTGTCTGTCTGTCTGTCTGTCTAAGGCTACTGTAAAAGTTGTCTGCTGTCAAGCCTGATCACCTGCAATTTACGTAATCTTCACATATCTATATATCGGCAGATTTAATTGAAAACTAAGCGTTTTATTTTAAACCTGTCAAATATATCTGTCAAAATTGAAGTGTGAAACAAGGTTTTCAGGAGAAGCATTCCAGCAATTCCTTCCAGGGGTCCACTCCTCTCGGCCTCCAAAGATCAAAATCAGCACACCGTTCCCGCCTTCTCATGCGTTTGGCACTGCACTTCATCGGGCCGGACCCTGTACCGTTCCGGGACAGAGGCAATCATGGTAAAAGCTTTGGCAGGCACTCTGAGCCATACTGTGCCTGGGATAGACAAAATAGAGGGGACGCCGGATCTGACAGTCAGTCAAGGTCAGATAGGTCAGCTCTCCTGCCTCTACCTCCTGGGCGGCCACCTGTTCATACATAAAGCTGATGGCGCTGGTTTGTTTCAGCAGCTCTTTGATCATTCGAAAGCTTCCGCATTCCAACAAACCGGCAAACGCCTGCGGAGAACTTCCGAACTGAAACAGCTGGTTCTCCAGAATGGCTCGGGTACCTGATCCAGGCTCACGCAATATCAAAGGGTAGTGAAATAATTCTGCAAGCCTGTGTTCACCTTGGGCCAAGGGATGGTTCGCGGCGGCAACAGGAAGAAAACTGGCTGTATGAAACACATGACTGCAAAAATCTTCGTCATGGAAGATCCCCTCGATCAGGGCACAGTCCAATTCACCCCGGACGCAGGAATCCAGCATCTCCTCTGTGTTGCCCACGCGGAGGATCAGGGACTGGAAGCCGCGAGCCAAAACAGGGACTAAAAGTGATGGAAGGTAGTAGTCGGCAATGGACAATGTCGCGCCTACGCGGAGCGTTTGCGCCTGTTTGGAGAGCTGCTCCAGCAGCCGCTTCTCGTTGGCAGACTGAAAGGCCGCATATCGGTACAGCAGTTCTCCGGCTTGTGTAAGGGAGAGCTGATGGCCGGTGAAGTCGATGAGTTGGGCACCGTAGTGCTCCTCCAGCTTTCGAATATGTTGAGAAACCGCAGGCTGAGTGATATGAAGGGCCTGGGCAGCCAGGGTATAACTCCTTCGTTCTGCGACAGTAAGAAAGGTTTGCAGCTTCTGATCCAGCATAGTTTCACATCCATTACAAATTGTTATCATCTATAATATAACATAATTTGATTTTATAATCAACAGGTGTTATGATGAATGCGTTCCAAGGAAAATACTGTAACAGGAAGTGGAGTTATGAAGATTCTGAAGCAAACAGGGGAAGTTCTCCCCGGGTTCCTTCTGGCGCTGGTGATCGCAGCCTGCGCCAAATGGCTTGAGGGGCTGCTGCCCATCCATCTCATTGGGGCGTCGGTCATCGCCCTGTTCCTCGGCATGGGGCTCCATCACGTCAGGAAGCCCAGCGCCGGCCTGGTCAGAGGACTGAAGTTCACCTCTAAAAAAATCCTGAAATCTGCCATCATCCTGCTGGGAGCCTCCCTGTCCATCGGCGTTGTGCTGAACATCGGCCGGTTGTCCCTGACCGTAATGGTCTTTACCCTGCTGACCTGCTTCGGCGGCGGTTACTTTGTGGGCCGTGCCCTGGGCTTAAACTGGAAGCTTTCCAATCTGATCTCCGCCGGAACGGGGATCTGCGGCGGCTCCGCCATTGCGGCAATCGCTCCGGCGATCGATGCGGAGGACCAGGATATTGCCTATGCCATGTCGGCCACCTTCCTGTTCGATATGGTGATGATCGTCCTCTTCCCTATCCTGGGACGGGCCATGGGGCTGGATGACATGGCCTACGGCTTATGGGCAGGGACAGCGGTGAATGACACCTCCAGCGTGGTGGCGGCAGGCTACGCCTTTTCAGAGGGGGCCGGCGACTTTGCCACCATGGTAAAGCTGACACGAACTCTGGCGATCATTCCCACGGTTCTGGTGTTCAGCCTGATCGAGGTGCGTGAAAAGAGAAAAGCCGGCGTCGCAGATCAGGAGGAGAAGGTAAAGGTCACCTCCATTATTCCCTGGTTTATCCTGGGCTTCCTTGGCATGGCGGTGCTGAACAGCCTGGGCGTATTCCCCCAGGAATTGTCCCTTGGGCTGAAGGAACTGAGCAAATTCCTTATGGTAGCGGCTCTGGCGGCCATCGGATTGAATACCGATTTCCGTGAGATGCGAAAATCCGGCATCAACCCTATGATCCACGGCTTCATCATTTCCGCTCTGGTCGTCGTGGTGGCCATCGCGGTGGAATATTGCATGGGAATCGTATAAAACAGAACTCAACAGTTACCCCCCCTCCTTCGAATGAATTCATGGCACAGAAAGGCTCCGGATACCGTCGCGCCGTGCCTGCCGGTTCATGGAATGCTGTTTTTTCCGAAATCGACGACTCTTTTTAGAAAAATAGCCCCTATTCCCCGTGTGTTCCAGCTCCCTATGAGCGGCAGCTGGAACGCATGGGGAAATTTCATCCAAGTGGACGAAATCAAATTGGGGGCTGCGGCACAAAATCCCGAACACAAATGTGTTCGGGATTTTTCTGCAAAGGGCGGTCAAAACCGATATTTCTGTCAGAAGCAAAAAAGCGGGTCGCAGTTGGAGAGGAGGAGCAGCAAAATGAGTGCGCTCTGACTTTTGTAAAAAAAGTCGGAGCAAACGATTTGACGCTTGCTCCGACATGGCGGAGTAGGAGGGATTCGAACCCTCGAGCCGTGTTAGCGGCTACACGATTTCCAGTCGTGCTCGTTATGACCACTTCGATACTACTCCATATTCTATTCCAGCTGCCTCTTGAGTTGTTTTGCTCAAGCGCTCTTGTGTGACAGCGATATGTATTATAACAGATATTCTCCATTCGTCAAGTACTTTTTCAAAATTTCTTTTTTATTTTTCTTTCGCCCTCCTCTCCCCCATTCTGCACCTGATATTCAGGCGCCCGCCCTGCTCTGGGACGGGCGCCTCAGTTTGTCGAAGCATTCCTTCTGCAAGAAGTTCTGCTTTCCGCTGGCAGCGAAGGAAGGCTCGAACATCCCAAGTCCGCGGCAGCGCTTAAAACAGGGCGGGCAGCTGGAAGGACAGCAGCACCCCAGCCAGGAAGGAGCACAGGTTAGCGGTCCAGGTATACGCCGTGATCCGCCGTCCGGACAGGCCCCGCTCACCCGTCAGCTTCCGCCGGTAGATCCGCAGCTCCACCAGGGTCACCGCCACCTCCGCCGCCAGATAGACCGGCAGCGCCAGAATAGCCATCATCCCCTCCAGGGCCCCGTTGCAATAGGTAAACAGCTCCAATGCCAGGTTCAGGCCCAGCTGGGTAGCCAGGTTCACCACGGCCACCCACTTCAGCGCCTGTCTGGTGCGCAGTCCAAAAGCCAGGGCCAGCAGCAGTTCCGCCCCCAGGGTGAGGGCCACCCGACCCGCCAGGGCCAGCAGAGAGGCCCCGTATGGGTAATCCCGCTGGAGGCGCGCCGCCTCCAACTCCACGATCCCCCCGGGCATCAGCTCCACACCGGACAGGTCCAGCCGGTAATAGCTGTCGAAGGCGTACCGGTGATAGACCCCGCTCACCGCCAGGGCGTCCTCCTCCGGAAACCAGAGGGCGATCTTATAGGTGTGGGGTGGGTAGTAGGTCCAGCTGAACTCCCCATCGGAGCAGTCCTTCACAAAATTCAGCAGATGGAAGCCCTCTGAGTCCATCCGCTCCAGGGGCAGCAGGGCGTGCAGAGCCCGATCCTCCTCCGGATCCTCCGCCGCCTCCTCCTCGTAAAAACGGCCGTACGGCCCGGTGCCCTCCTGCTGGGACAGCAGCGTTCCCCAGCAGGTCCGGCCCTCCAGCCCCTCCAGAGCCACCACCACCGACGGCTTGGGACCCGCGTCCGCGCTGACCGGCATCGCCGTCAGAGGCAGCAGGAGCAGCAGGGCGGTCAAAATGGAACACCAGCGCTTTTTCATGGTGCACACCTCACTTTCTTCTTTATATCGTATCATGCACTGTAAAAATCGGCAAGGCCGCTCTTGACGAACGCTCCCTTTTCTTCTATATTGAAGGTACTTCCACATACATGGGCGGGCCGAATGCGGCTCTCCCCTGAGAAACGAGGATACAGAATGGATCTCTGCAACATCAACGACATCAAGTCCCTGCTGGCACGGCACGGCTTCCGCTTTTCCAAATCCATGGGACAGAATTTTCTCATTGAGGGCTGGGTGCCCCGGGACATCGCCGAGGCCTCCGGCGCCGCCCCCGGCTGCGGGGTGCTGGAGGTGGGTCCCGGCATCGGCCCCCTCACCCGTGAGCTCTCCCTGCGGGCAGAGCGGGTGGTCTCGGTGGAGCTGGACCGCTCCCTGCTTCCCATCCTGGCCGAGACCCTGGCCGACCGCCCCAACGCCGAGATCTGCCCCGGCGATATTTTGAAAACGGATATTCCCGCCCTGGTCCGGGAAAAATTCCAGGGGCTGACTCCCCTGGCCTGCGCCAACCTGCCCTATAACATCACCTCCCCCGCCATCACCACCCTGCTGGAGGCCAAATGCTTCTCCGCCATCACCGTGATGATCCAGCGGGAGGTGGCCCACCGGATCTGCGCCGCCCCCGGCTCGCCGGACTACGGGGCTTTCTCCGTATTCTGCCAGTACCACGCCCAAACAGAGCTGCTCTTCGACGTCCCGCCTGACTGCTTCCTCCCTGCCCCCAAGGTGACCTCCTCTGTGCTTCGCATGGTCCCAAAGGCTCCACCCGCCGTGGTGGATGACGAAGCCCACTTCTTCCGTGTAGTGCGGGCCGCCTTCGCCCAGCGGCGCAAGACCCTGGCCAACAGTCTCAGCGCCTCCTTGGGCGGCTCCTGCAGCAAGCAGGCTGTGGCCCGGGCCATCGACGCCTGCGGCCTGCCCGCCGCCGTCCGTGGAGAGCGATTGTCCATCTCCGACTTCGCCGCCCTGTCCAAGGCCCTCCGCCGTGAGGAGGCCGCCTCCATCTCCGAGTAAGGCCGGAGAACCTCGCCGCCCCATAGCCAAACTGTAATACCTGCCATAACGAAATAACCAAGGCCAATATGATTGACTTTATTCCCGCTTCCGTGTATTATTATGTATAGTTTGGAGCTCCCTCCGCCAGTCGGGTCACCGCCCGTCTGGTAGGAAGATCATTAGAAAAGAGGTCATTAAAATGGCAACCATCGATTTGAGCAAATACGGTATCACCGGTACCACCGAGATCCTTCATAACCCCTCCTATGAGACTCTGTTTGAGGAAGAGATGAAGCCCGGACTGGAAGGCTATGACGTGGGCCAGCTGACTGAGTTGGACGCTGTCAACGTGATGACTGGTATCTATACCGGCCGTTCCCCTAAGGACAAGTTCATCGTAATGGACGATGTCTCCAAGGATACCGTGTGGTGGACCTCTGACGAGTTCAAGAACGACAATAAGCCCGCCTCCAAGGAGGCCTGGGACGAGTGCAAGCGTCTGGCCGTTCAGCAGCTGTCCAACAAGAAGCTGTACGTCATGGACGTGTTCTGCGGCACCAACCACGACAGCCGCATGGCCATCCGCTTCATCATGGAGGTGGCATGGCAGGCCCACTTCGTTAAGAATATGTTCATCGCTCCCACCGCGGAGGAGCTGGAGAACTTCGAGCCCGACTTCATCTCCTACAACGCCGCCAAGGCCAAGGTGGAGAACTACAAGGAGTTGGGCCTGAATTCTGAGACCGCCGCCATCTTCAACCTCACCGAGCGCGAGCAGGTCATCCTGAACACCTGGTACGGCGGCGAGATGAAGAAGGGTATGTTCTCCATGATGAACTACTACCTGCCCCTCAACGGCATGGCCTCCATGCACTGCTCCGCCAACACCGACATGAACGGCGAAAATACCGCCCTGTTCTTCGGCCTGTCCGGCACCGGCAAGACCACCCTGTCCACTGACCCCAAGCGTCTGCTCATCGGCGACGACGAGCACGGCTGGGACGACGAGGGCGTGTTCAACTTCGAGGGCGGCTGCTATGCCAAGGTCATCAACCTAGACAAGGACGCCGAGCCCGACATCTACAATGCCATCAAGCGCAACGCCCTGCTGGAGAACGTCACTGTGGACAAGGACGGCAAGATCGACTTCTCCGACAAGTCCGTCACCGAGAACACCCGTGTCTCCTACCCCATTGACCACATTGAGAAGATCGTCCGCCCCAAGTCCAAGGGCCCCGACGCCAAGAACGTCATCTTCCTGTCCGCCGACGCCTTCGGCGTGTTGCCCCCCGTGTCCATCCTGACCCCGGAGCAGACCCAGTACTACTTCCTGTCCGGCTTCACCTCCAAGCTGGCCGGCACTGAGCGCGGCATTACCGAGCCCACCCCCACCTTCTCCGCCTGCTTCGGCCAGGCTTTCCTGGAGCTGCACCCCACCAAGTACGGTGAGGAGTTGGTGAAGAAGATGCAGAAGTCCGGCGCCAAGGCCTATCTGGTCAACACCGGCTGGAACGGCACCGGCAAGCGCATCTCCATCAAGGACACCCGCGGCATCATCGACGCCATCCTGGATGGCTCCATCCTGAAGGCCGAGACCAAGACCATCCCCTACTTCAACTTTGAAGTGCCTACTGCCCTGCCCGGCGTGGACTCCGGCATTCTGGATCCCCGGGACACCTACGCCGACGTCGCCGAGTGGGAGACCAAGGCCAAGGATCTGGCTTCCCGCTTCGTAAAGAATTTCGTCAAGTACACCGGCAACGACGCCGGTAAGGCTCTGGTGGCCGCCGGCCCCAAGGTCGAGGACTAATTTCCAGTTTCATCATAAGAGCTCCCGGTCTCCGGACCGTGAGCTCTGTGCTCTGCGCATCAAAACGCCCGGCGGACGCCGGGCGTTTTCATATACTGAGACAGCCCGCCCCAAGCTGGGGCGGGCTGTCTGGCAGGAGGGCCTTTTTGTCCGGCTCCGCCGGACTGTTCTCAAATCGCGCGCCGCAGGCGCACTCCATCATTCCTAATTTCACTTGCGCTGATCCCGCTCCCAATCCGGGATCTGCTTGGCCTGCTCATACAGGCGGACATAGCTGTCGTAGCGGCTCTTGGGGATCTCCCCTGCCTTCACCGCCGCCAGCACGGCACAGCCCTTCTCCTTGACATGGGCGCAGTCCTGAAACCGGCACCGGTCCCGGTAGGGGGCGAACTCCCGAAAGCGTCCGGCCAGTTCCTCCTTCCGGCACAGCTCCATACGCTCTGTATCAAAGGAGGAGAACCCCGGTGTATCGGCCACCATGGCCCCGCAGGACAGGCGGATCAGCTCCACATGGCGTGTGGTGTGCCGTCCACGGCCCAGCTTCTCGCTCACATCCCCCGTCTCCAAGGCAACATTGGGCTCCAGCGCGTTCAAAATGCTGGATTTTCCAACGCCGGAGTTCCCTGTAAAGGCAGATACCTTTCCAGAGATCAGGTCCCGGAGCCGGTCCAGTCCCTCCCCCGTCTCAGCGCTCACCTGGACGGTCAGGAAGCCGGCCCGCTCATAGATGGCGGCCAACTCCCCGCCGGAGGCCAGATCACACTTGTTGATGCACACGATGCTCTCACAGCGGTTCCCCTCGGCGATGGCGATGACCCGGTCAATGAGGAAGGGATCGGTCACCGGGATGGCTTGGGAGGCCACGATCACCAGTTGGTCGATGTTGGCCACCGCCGGGCGCTGAAACTGGTTTTTTCGAGGCAGGATGGCGTCAATGGCCCCCTGTCCGTTGTCCAGAGGGGTGAACTCCACCCGGTCCCCCACCAGGGGCGTGACCTTGGCATGGCGGAGCCTCCCTCTCCCCCGGCAGGCAGTGAGGGAAAGCCCATCGTCCACATAGTAGAAGCCGCTGAGGGCCTTTCGGATGATCCCCTCCATCATTCGACCTCATCAAAGTTTACGGTCTTAGTGCTGTACGCGCTCCCGTTCACCAGGAGGGTGAAATCCTCCGTCCCAGAGCCGCTCACAGTGACCTCCACCGCCACCTCCAGGTTGGTGTCCTTCTCCTCTGGGCCCCATACTGTGTTCCCGCTGCTGTCGATCACCTGGACGCTGACGAGTTCACCTGAATCAGGCAGATTAAAGGTGACCGTTTTGGAACTCTGCTGGCTGCCGCCGGCAGGACCTGTGCTGATAATGATATTCACCTTGGTCCCCGGGGCCACATCTGCCTTGGGCTCCACAGACTGGAACCAGACCTGTCCGGCGGGCATATCACTGCTGGAGTGGTCCACGGTGCCCCGCTCCAGGCCCAGGCCCACGATGGCCTTCTCCGCCTGCTCCTGCGTCATCCCCCGCAGGTCGATCATGGGGACGGTCTCCTCCTCCTTGCCCAGGCTGATGGTGAGGTAGATCTTGGTCCCCTCGGTGAGGGGCTGATCCTTCGTGGGGATGCTGGAGATCACAGAGTCCTTGGGGATGTGGTCGTCATAGTCGGTTGTCAAACTCTCCCAATCCATTCAGCTGGGACAGCGCAGTCTGAAGAGGCACATTGATCAGATCGGGCATAAGCACCTCGTCCGCGGGTCCGGAGCTGACCGTGACCCGGATGGTCCCGCTGCTGCTCACCAGACTGTTTCCGCCGGGATCCTGGTCCAGAATGGTACCGGCGGGCTTTTCGCTCTCCGCCTCTCCGGCCTGCTCCAGGGTAAACTCCCCCAGCAGTTCCTTGTCATTTCTGGCCTGATCAAACATCATGCCCACCACAGAGGGGACCCGGATGGAATTCTGGTTCGACCCCAGGGTATCGGAAAAGAGAGAGGAGAACAGAATAAACATCAGTGCCCCTACAAACACCAGAATGGCGGCCACCGCACCGATGATGGGCCAGTTGGGCCGGCGGCGCGGCTCCTCCTCGTCCTCCTCATCCTCCTCCCAGCGGCGGCCGGAGGAGGTCCCGCGGGCGCGCCCGGCACTGCTGTGGTCCAGCTCCCGCCGTCCACCGCTTCGGACGGCATTCACCTGAGCGGCGTTGAGGATCTGAGTGCGCTCCTCGTCATCCAAAAAGTCTCCCGGCAGGTCGCCGTGGCCGTAGTCCAAATTGATATTGGGGTTTTTCCGGAACTCCTCCAGATCGGCCAGCATGGCGTCGGCGGAGGGGTAGCGGTTGTCCGGATTGGGGGCCATGGCCCGCATGGTGATGGCCTCCAGTGCCTCCGGGATGGAGGAATCGATCTCCCGGGGGGAGAGCGGGATGGAGTTGATGTGCTGGATGGCCACCGAGACCGGGGTGTCCCCCTCAAAGGGCAGGCGTCCGGTGATCATCTCATACAGGACCACACCGGCAGAATACAGGTCGGAACGGGCGTCGATATGACTGCCCCGGGCCTGCTCCGGCGAGATGTAGTGGACCGAGCCCAGGGCCTCCTGGGTCAGGGTGCTGTGCCCCCCGGAGGCCACACGGGCGATGCCGAAGTCGGCTACCTTTACGCTGCCGTCCCGAAGGACCATGATGTTGTGGGGCTTGATGTCCCGGTGGATGATCCCCCGGCTGTGGGCGTGGCCCAATGCCTTGACGATCTGGGTGATGAAGTGGAGGGCCTCCCTCCAATTCAGCTTATTCCCCTTTTTCTGCATATACTGCTTCAGGGTGATCCCATCGATCAACTCCATCACGATGTACTCAAAGTCAGAGGAGCGGCTCACATCGTACACCGCCACGATATTGGGGTGGGACAGCATGGCCACTGCCTGAGACTCGTCGTGGAAGCGGCGGCGCAGCTCCGCATCCTGGACCAGGTCGTCCCGCAGAATCTTCACCGCCACCAGGCGGTTGAGCCGGTGGCAGCGGGCCTTGTACACCCGGGCCATCCCACCCACGCCGATCAGCTCCAGGATCTCGTATCGGTTGTCGAGTAATTTACCAATGTACTGATCCATGGTAAATTTTCTCCTTTCCATACAGGTTGGCTCGGACCGACCGGTCCGGCGCGGCACGGAGGCTCAGCACTGGATCAGGACGGCCGTCACATTGTCCGGCGCGCCCCGGTGCAGGGCGATCTCCAGCAGGCGGCGGCAGCAGGTGCACGCCTCGCCTCCGTGGACCACCTCATAGAGCAGCTCCTGCTCCGACACCACGTTGCTCAGCCCATCGCTGCACAGCAGCAGATAGTCCCCCGCCGCCATCGACTGGCGGAACACATCGACCCGCAGCTCCGGCTCGGCCCCCAGGGCCCGGGTGATCAGGTTTTTATGGGGGTGGGTTCGTGCCTGCTCCCGGGTGAGTTCTCCCCGCTGGACCAGGTCCTCCACCAGGGAGTGGTCCCGGGTCACCCGGATGATGCCGCCCTCCTCAGACAGGTGGTAGGCCCTGCTGTCCCCCTCGTTGAGGATCAGGGCCTCCTCACCGTCGGCCAGGGCGGCCACCAGCGTGGTGCCCATTCCGGCACAGCTCTCCTCCACGGCGGCCCGCTGAAAGATCTGACGGTTGGCCGAGGCGGCGGCCGCCTTCAGCCGGTCCAGGGTACGCGCCCCCTCCTCCTCCGACAGGAACTCATCCATAATAATATCCACCGCCATCGTACTGGCCACGTTGCCTGCCCGGGCGCCGCCCATCCCGTCGCAGACCAGGGCCAGCACCCGTCCGTCAGACAGCACCTGATGGGCAAAGGCGTCCTGATTCTGCTCCCGGATCACGCCCCGGTCGGTGATTCCCCAAACATTCATGGCAGTTCGTCCTCTTTCCCGCCGGTCCTCCGGCTGTCTCCCCCGGTCTGCTCCCGGCGGGGCTCTGTCTCCTGCATCGCCTTCCGCCGCAGCTGGCCGCAGGAGGCGTCAATATCGCTCCCCAGCCGGCGCCGGACGGTCACGGTGACCCCGTGGCGCTCCAGACGCTTCTGGAAGGCCGCCACCCGGCGGCTGGGCTTCAGTGGGCTCTCCTCCACGTCGTTGAGGGGGATCAGGTTCACATGGCCCGGCATCCCCTTCAGCAGGCCGGCCAGCAGATCCGCCTGCCGGTCCGAGTCGTTCACCCCGTCGATCATGGCATATTCATAGGAGATCCGCCGCCCGGTGGTCTGAAAATACCGGCGGCAGGTGTCCATCAGCTTCTCCACCCCCACCGAGCGGTTGACCGGCATGATCTTGGACCGGGTCTCATCATCCGGGGCATGGAGGGAAACAGATAATGTTAATTGTAACCCATACTGGGCCAGCTTGTCAATTTGTTCCGTCAGGCCGCAGGTGGACAGGGAGATATGCCGCATTCCGATGTTCAACCCCTCCGGGTGGTTCACCAGGGTGAGGAATTTCATCACCGTATCAAAATTGTCCAGCGGCTCCCCGATCCCCATGAGCACGATGTTGGAGATGGGGGCTCCGCTGTCCAGCTGGGTGAACAGCACCTGGTCGATCATCTCCGCCGGCGTCAGGTTCCGCACCTTTCCCGCCAGGGTGGAGGCGCAGAAGGCGCAGCCCATGCGGCAGCCCACCTGGCAGGAGATGCATACGGTGTTCCCGTGCTGATAGCGCATGAGCACCGACTCCACGCAGTTGCCGTCAGACAGCTCCCACAGGTATTTGATGGTACCGTCCAGCCGGGACACCTGCTTTCTGGCCACCTGGGGCGGTGTCAGAAAAGCCAGGGAGGCCAGCTTCTCCCGCAGCGCCTTGGACAGGTCGGTCATCTCGTCAAAGGAGGAGACGCCCCGGTACAGCCAATGGAAGATCTGCTTGGCCCGGAAGGCGGGCTCCCCCTGCTCCTTCAGCCAGGCGGTCAGCTCCTCCAGGGTCATGGATTTGATGTCGGTCACCGGTCATCCCTCCTTCCGCAGTCTGCACAGGTAAAAGCCGTCCGTCCCGTGGACCTGAGGCCACAGGGTGAGCTGTCCCTCCGGAACCTCCCCCACCGGTCCAGGGAGAGAGAACCCCTCCCGGACAAACTCCGGATGCTCTGCCAAAAAGCGGTCGGTGACCGCCTGGTTCTCCCGGCGGAGGATGGTACAGGTGGAGTAGAGCAGCACCCCGCCTGGCTTCACATAGCCGCAGGCGTTGTCCAGAATGGCGCTCTGGACCGCCGGCAGAGAGGCCAGCGGCTCCGGATCCTTATATCGGATGTCCGGCTTTTTCCGGATCACCCCCAGCCCGGAGCAGGGCGCATCCACCAGCACCAGGTCGAAGGCACCCTCCCACTCCGTCCGGCGGACCTTCCCGTCCGCGGTGAGGGCCTGGACACAGGACAGGCCCAGGCGCTCCGCCCCACGGTGTATCAGGGTTCTTTTATGGGGGTGGAGGTCACAGGACACCACCTCGCCCCGGTCCTCCATCTGAATGGCGGCGGCAAAGGACTTTCCACCGGGGGCCGCGCATACGTCCAGCACCCGCATTCCCGCCGCCGCGCCGGAGGCCAGCACCGCCAGCCGGGAAGCCGGGTCCTGGATGTAGAACAGGCCCCTCTGAAAGGCCTCCAGCTCCTCAAAGCTGCCACTACGGGAGAGGATCAGGCAATTCTCCAGCCAGGGGTGGGGCTGTACCTCTACACCCTGGGCCTCCAGAGAGGCGGCAGCCTCCGCCGCCCCCGCCCGGACAGTGTTCACCATGGCGGTCATGGGGGGCTGGCTGTTGTTGGCCCGGAGGAACGCCGCCGCCCCCTCTGAGCCCAGCTCGTCCAGCAGCTCCTCCACCAGCCACGCCGGGTGGCTGTACAAGGTGCCGTAGTAGGACGCCGGATCCTCCTGGGGGATGGTGGGCAGCTGGTCCAGGCTGCGCTCCAGGCTCCGCAGGATGGCGTTCACCATCCCTGGAGCCCGGGGATTTTTACAGTGGGCCCTGGTGAGGGCCACCGAGCGGTCCACCGCCGCACTGTGGGGGATCCGGGTGAGGAACAGCACCTGATAGGCCCCCAGACGCAGGGCCTGGACCACCTTGCCCTCCATCCGCTTCAAGGGAATATTGGAAAATTTTCCAAGGTAAAAGTCCAGAAGCAGCTTGTTCTGGAGCACCCCGAAGCACAGCTGGGTCGCTAGCGCCGCATCCCTGCCATCCAGCCCAGCCGCCGCCAGCTGCTTTTTCAGCGCGCCGTCCGACCAGCCTCCCTGCCGCTCGCAGGTGTTCAGGGTCAGCAGCGCCGCCTCCCGTGCATCCATCCTGTTCTCCTCCTCTTAACAACTCACACTTCTCTTTTCCGCCGGAGCAGCTTCCGCCCCCGCAGAGCCCCAATTCCTAACTCCTAATTTCCCAACGGGTGTCCCCGAAGATAATCGGCGGCAGACATCCGCCGGGATCCTGGCGCCTGAAGTTCTGTAATGCGAAGCACCTTGCCATCTCCGCACAGCACATCGATGCCGTCCCTTCCGCCGCCCAGCACCGTGCCTGCGGTCCCAGACTGCTTCTCCTCCAGCACCTGGGAGCGGTACAGCTTCACCGCCTCGCCGCCCAGCACATCGGTGGATGCCCTGGGCCAGGCCATCAGGCCCCGGATCTGGTCGTGGATCTCCTGGGCGCTCCGGCTCCAGTCCACCGGGGACAGTTCCTTGGACAGCATGGGGGCAAAGGACACCCCATCCGGATCCTGGGGGATTCGGGCGGCGGTCCCGGCCTCGATCTGGGCCACCGCCTCCACCAGAAGGGGGCCGCCCAACTCCGCCAGCCGGCCATAGAGCATCTCCGCGTCCTCCTCCGGGCGGATAGGAGTCGCCGCCTGGAGGATAATGTCCCCCGCGTCCAGCTCCGCCGCCATGTGCATGATGGTCACGCCGGTCTCCTTCTCCCCGTTGAGGATGGCCCAGTTGATGGGGGCCGCCCCCCGGTACTTGGGCAGCAGAGAGGAATGGACGTTGATACACCCCTTGGGAGGCAGAGCCAGGATGTCATCCGGCAAGATCCGGCCATAGGCGGCCACCACGATCAGTTCAGGGGCCAGCTCCTTCAAAATGGCCAGCGCCGTCCCGTCCCGCAGTTTCTCCGGCTGGTAGACCGGGATGTCATGGCCCGCAGCCTGATAGCTCAGGGCACACTCCTTCACCGGAGTGGGCTTGAGCCTGTTCTGGTGCCGGCCCACCGGCTTATCCGGCTGGCTGAACACACCGCACACCTCATGTCCGGCCTCGACCAGCGCCTTGAGGGAAGGCACGGCAAACTGGGGCGTACCCATAAAAACGATCCTCATGCCTCGTTTTCCTCCATCAGCTCGTCCAGTTCGTCGCTGTCATACAGTCG
>OMGQ01001183.1_pt1 | contig 16363 bp, 21 predicted proteins | sample 1646071 | NCBI WGS metagenome assembly OMGQ01 (sample SAMN05578585, study PRJEB25193) | human gut metagenome | biome: Human Microbiome; feature: human-associated habitat; material: feces | host: Homo sapiens | place: USA:Birmingham
CCATCCTCCTGCCTGTTTCCGGGAACTGTAAAAGACATAGTGCCAAACTCCTCAGTTAAATGCACCTCGGTCTGATCCGGGATCTGCAGGCCGAATACCTGCAGCGTCTGTCCGTAATCCCACTGTACAAGCCCAAAAACCGTTTTATAATACTGTCCGTCACTACAAAATTTGGCTATTATCATTGCCGTCTCCTTCCTGCCTGGAAGATTAACCGGCAAGGATGCCTCTTCTCTCTTCCTGGTTAATCCAGCCCTTTGCGGCTGCTTTCTCTACTACTTCTGCATTTCCAGTCTTTTTGTATAATCTTGTGATTGTTTCAAACATACGATGCACCTCCTTACACGAGTCCCAGGTTTTCAAGAACCAGAGTGTCGACGGTTTCCTCCAGGGCAGTTATACGGGCATCCGTTTCATCTGTCCTCTGCAGTTCTACAATAATAGCATTACCTTTAACCGGCACTGCATTTCCTTCCTTATCCTGTGTGTGATCCATGGTGATTTCCATCTGTTTTTCAATCCTCCGGATTTTTGTGAATCCAGAATGGATTCTAAACACCTCATTGTTATCATCAATCACCTGTATTTTTCCTGTGTTTACCATATCAGACAGTAAGATCTCATACTCCATGATGTTTTTATCCCCAGGAACTAATCCCAATGTGAGGGAATCACCTGACACCTGAATTCCATCTGCGATAATCCCCAGCTCCTGCCCATTATTTAATCTAATTTTACCCATATCACTCATCTTTCCATTTCGTTTTTTATATTAAAATAGACCGCTCATCACGGTCTGGCTCTAATTTCCATATAAAATCACCTACTTTCATTGAAAAATACTCATTACAACACACCCGGAACGGTGTATTCTGATGAAAATTCTTCACTTCTTTTGCTAAACTCCGCTTTGGGTGGATATATGATACAAGCTGGAAGAATCAATATAACTCCTAAGGCAAATACTCCAACGACAAAACGCCTAACCTTTCCAAAACCATTCAAAGAGCAGGCGATAGTCTTGTTGACCCCTGTTTCAGGAGTACCAGGACAAAAGGTGCTTGGCGTAGGTACATTAAATAACACCCGTGATGGATGTGATGTTATTTTAACGAGAACGGAAACCACAGAGACTGTAATTGCTTGGACCGCTATCGGGCCAGTATAGAATATTAATTACATTTGCCCTATTGCGATCCAGACCAAGATAGTCTCTGTATTATCTTTCCTTGTGACATAAGCCTCAAACCCATTTAATGTATTATAACTCGTGCCACACCCCAATAAAAAAGTACCAGGTACCGATGTTATAGGCGTAAGGACCACTCCTGGTTGACCTTTAAACGGCTTAGGAAAAGTTACCTTTTTCATGGTTGGTTCATTTGGTTTGGGAATTATCGTAACCCTACCGATTTGTATTGCCATTCCACCCAAAGCGGAGTTTATTTCACACCGAAAATTATCGGTTTCTACCACTTTTAAGACACGCCAAAAAAGCCTGCCGTTAGCAGACTAAAAAAACACTCATTTTATTGCTTATGCACTGTATTTTTCATAGCTGTATCTGATATTCTGCGGATTATTATATAGATAAATCTGTGTTGTCCTTATATCCGCATGGCCTAATATCTGTTGTACGTCCTGTATCGGCGCTCCTCTGTCAACAAGGTTCGTAGCAAGTGTGCGCCGGTATCTATGCGGATGCACCTTTTCTATCCCTGTATTCTCTCCCAGTTTCCGCAAGACCGCCTCTATTCCGGTTTTCCCCATACGTCCGTGTGGAGCGTGCCGGGAAACGAATAAAGCCGGGCTGTCATCCCGCCGATGAGCAAGATAATTTGCAAGGTGCATCGTTGCAACCTCTGTCAGGTATATCCTTCTCTCTTTTCCACCTTTTCCCAGCACGACCACATCCCTGCTGTGAAATTTTATGTCACTTATATTCAGCCGGACCACCTCTGATACACGGCAACCACTGGCATATAAAAATTCAATCAACGCCAGGTCCCTGAGATTAGTACAGGCGTTTTTCAATCGCTCTCTTTCTTCCGGTGAGAAGGGCTTTTTTACTGTCTTTTCGTACTTTATAGCCTTTATAGCCTTACAAGGATTCCTCCCGATCAGGCCCTCATCCGACAGCCATCCGAAGAAACTCGAAAAGCATTTCCTCATATTCTCCAGTGTCCGGTTCGCTACCTGCCGCTGCTGTTTATACAACGACAGATAGTACCGGATATCATAAGTATCCACTTTATACAGTGGCTTTCCCAGCGCCCGTATCAGTCCCATTATGTAAGGGGAATACAAGCGTATGGTTGTCTCTGCAGTACCTTCCAGGCGCTTTGTTGCAATAAACCTGTTGAGCATTCCTTCGGCGCTATTATCGGTGATCATCACCTCTGTGCTCCGTGGTTGCACCTCAAAATCATGCAACTTGATACACAACACCTCCTGCAGTTTGTCCAGTTGCTCCGCCGCCAGCAACGCTGTCATTGCTGCCAAAACGCTGTTAATAAGTTCCATTCGTGGTTCCATAGGCAAATCCTCCTTTTTGCCTATGATTATACCAGTTTCCAGTGTTGTGCTAAACTCCGCTATACCTCACGTTGAAAGGGGGTCTGTTAGAGCTAATGCAAGTACAACGGGAGCAATGACAACAATAAAATTTACAGAATTATTCACAACAATTCCTACAGTTGCACTTAGTTTGCAGGATTCCGGCTCTTCATGGGCGGATGTTACACATTTTTCTGCAAACGATGTAACAACTGCAGGATTTACCATTATGTGCAAATGTAAAAATGCATCTGGTTCGTCTTTAGAGACTATAAAAATAGCGTATATTGCGTTTGGCAAATAGAAACAGCCACTAATGTTTCCGGATTAAAGTGTTCTTATTAACCGGCCATCCACATATACTTTTAATTTCCACAAATCACCTTCAAGAACCCAATCGAATGATATTGTACTTGATGCTGTTTTCATTTTTATAGCACTATGGGTATGTGTAGTATCTGATTTGGCTTTTAGCTTCGTATTTATCTCATTTTCTGTATAATACCTGTCATCATGTGTATGCGATTTATCTGCTTTGCTATCTAAATTGGATTTTTCTGCTTTATTCCCCATAGCGGAGTTTAATGCAGTAACAGTATCCTGCACATTACTTGCAGTTCCATCTGCTTTTGTAAATGCAACATTACCTGCCGTCGTTTTGGGTTTAACCTCATTCTGAAGATAAGTCAAAAAGTTGGAAAATAATAGCTTCTTCCCCGTCCCCGTTGCTTCTTCCAATAAAAATGTATCCGTATTCTCAGGTGTCGCTTTATTAGCCAAATCAGCCACACGACTGAAAGCAAGGTACTTTGTATCCTTCATCCACTTGGATATCTTTCCAAATAACACCGCTATAGAATTCCCTGTCGCTAATGCCTCACGAGATGCTGCGTCTGTAAATGCGATAGGTGTTGTCACATCCACCTTTCCCGTTGCTCCCTGAGGTCCCTGCGGCCCTGTTGCCCCAGTCAGACCTTTATCCCCTTTTGGCCCCTGAGGTCCAGTTGGACCTGCTGGACCAACCGGACCTTGCGGACCTGTCGCTCCTGCCGCTCCCTTAGGCCCCTGTGGCCCCATTACACTGCCTAAATCAAGTTCGGGCATAATTTTCTACCTCCTAGTATAATAATGGTGTAGTCAATAAGGACTAAAAATAATAGTTCCAATATCTGTTTAAATAAATAACTGAAAGAGAGATTCTACCTCCATCAAAGGTTATGTTAATGGTAACTTAGCTGGACTTATAAGATCATGACCAAGTGGCCGTTATCGTCTATCTTATAGCCCGGTGCATCTGTGCCAGCGTAGACAACATAGAGGTGTCCATCCTCCCGCACCTGGAAGGCATAGACTCCTTTGCTCTCTACCACTGCGGCATCACCACCCCGGTCTCCTTTGTCTCCTCTGTCTCCTTTTGGCCCCTGGATACCCTGAGGTCCCTGCGGGCCTGCCGGACCGGTTGCTCCTATCGGGCCTTGCGGACCTGCCGGGCCATCGAATTCTCCTGCCTGTCTGCGCTTCTCCAGATCATCTGCAGTGGCATCGGCCCTATTGGCAGCTGCCTCTGCAGCCTGAGCCTGTAAGTTAGCTGAGTTTCCGGCGTTATTGGCATACTTTGCTGCTTCCACAGCATTTTTAATAGCTTCACCAACTTCTCCTACCAGCCTGTTGATGACCTCCTGTGTCCGCTCGTCCAACTCGATTGTCAGATCCTCCTCTGTCATAAGGCGCTTAACGACACCAGCGGAAAAGCATACATAAGTTGCTTTCCCATCCCTCACATTAGGGTCTCCCCTCAAGATTACCGCCCATTCCCCTGGCACCATCTTCTGCGGGTCAAAATGGTCATATCCTCCCCGCCTATCCTGTATTGCCATGATATCTCACCTCCCTTATCCTGGTATCCAGCGTACTAAAGAAACACCTGTGACAGGAGGCGGAGTGACGCCGCCCGACAGATATCTGCGCACTTCCACCAGCTTACCGGTATGTATATATGTGCTTGCTGTTTTGATGCGCGGTCCAATTCCGGAACCATGTCCTGCAAACTGATCATCACCAAGATACATTTCTACATGGGTGGATGCATCAGGGCTGTCGTTTGGTCCCCAGAAAACAAGGTCTCCGCGCTGTGCGCCTGAAACTCTCTGCATATCCAGTGAAAACACATCTTCATAATCCGGATTGTACCAGACCCGGTCCCCCTGTTCCATCTGTTCCCCGGTCCATGTACCTATCTGGATGCCCGCCCCGCGCTCAAATGCCTTCCACATCAATGACGAGCAGTCACTATACCCCGTAGGTTCGTCAAATACCCGCTGTCTCAGGTTCCAATCATTTGTATAGGTATTTTTACCCACACGGCTTAATACAAGCTGAACTACATCCTCTATCCTGCTTGTCCCATAAGTAAGATTGTTATACCAGTACCGGGCATTCTGTTTTCTCTCCTCCAATTCCAGCACCCCGGGCCGCTCGTAATTCCGCATGAATGCTTCTGCCAGATATTCAGGGGTCTGTGTAGATTTTGTGAATGCAGAAAATGAGAAATTAAAAGAGGAAGTGGCAATCCATTGCTGGTTGTTTGCCACTTCCCATAAAATGCATTCCAACTGCCCGTTAAAATATGCTGTCGTATTGCCGTAATTGTTTCCCCAGGGATATCCTCTGGCATCTGCCCATGATGTGTAACCCGTTGCCGGTGTCCACTGCACCAGGCCATACCCGCCTGACATGTTGCCATATATTAAGGATTCCCATAATCCAGGGTTCATTGTGGATTCTCTTTGCATGTTACCGAGTATTCCAGCGATGGCATTCTGGGTCCAGCCTCTGGCATAGAGATAATCTGCGATATACTGTGCATTGTCTGTCATTTGTGGTTGGGACAGATATGCATTGCTTATTATAAGTGCCATATTTCTGTCTCCTTAAAATGTCCCTTCTTTTGTATTCCCGCCTGTCAGTACCCCGTTTTTAAATTGTAGGTAACTGCCGTCAGAAAACTCTGCCCTACCAGTCTTCCCCCCAAGTAGTTTCGGGGGCCCATCATCGCTATCAACCACAACCACATCCGTGATAACACCATTGCGGGAGTACCCAATATTAAACCCATTTTTGCTGTAGACACCCATAGCCCCACCGCCCGTGACATACATCCACCCCGCGCTCGAACCTTTGTATCGGTAATCTATACGGTTTTGCTCAATGACAACACCTGTTTTATCTGCACTAAGGTTGCTAAATGCCCCTTCTAACCGAACATTTGTCGCCCTCACACCATTCCTGTCCCAAACACCTATCTCTTTTCCTGAAGCATCCAGGATGCGTAACACACCATTTACATTTTTATCTCCGCCTAATGTAAGGGTACCACCCCTCGCCCAGTCGAAACGGATACCAATAGCCGACAGAACATTGACCACAGCATTTCCCTGGCTGTCCATGCCGGCATTCCAGGTCTTCCCTCCATCCGTAGACACGGCAAAGGCGTTCGCTGTCATCTTCCAGATGGTATCTGATTCCTCCAGGGTGGGCTTGTTATGCATATAAAAAACGGTGCTGCCATCCTCCAGCTTTTCCTCAGTCTTATATACGCCAAAAGACTGGGTGATCAAACTGGTCAGGGCCTGCACCGCCTTGTTATACTCATTTATCTGTACTTTGGTATTTTTCTTTGCCTTTACAAAGGCTTGTGTAGCCTCTGTAAACCTGGATGCACTGTTACGGGTCGGCGTTTTTGCGTCACAGGATACCGACTGATAATTACCTATCTGGTATGTGGTATTTGTAATATAGCACTGATAGGTGTTCTGCTTATAGTCTGTCACTATGGCCGGGTCTCCTGCCTCTATGGCTGGATCAGATTGGCAGGATACTGACAGCGGACGGAATTTCATTCCTATCAGGCAGCCGCCTAAATGCTCAGCGACCGTCTTACCATTACCCTTACGGATAAAATCATTATCCTTTACCTCCAGTACATAGCCTTCCACACCTGTCATATAAGACGCCGGAGCATCCTGTACAGTGGTGTCCTGCGCCTCAGTTACCTTGATCCCGGTTATCACCACATCATCCGTGGCAACACTTATGCTGTTTAAGGCATATAAATGGTGGTAGACCTGTAAGCTCTCAAATGTTCTGCCGTCCAGGCTGTCTCCATCTGTCCAGGGCATGAAACTGCCGCCATCTGCACTATCACCAGTCTGATAGGATGGGATCCCATCGTCAAAGCTACCGCCATCCATGCCATTATGACGTCCAAATACGGCAGTATCATACCATCCTGACGTCAATCGGCCATATGCATCACACTGCCAGTAACGGCAGGCTATCTGCCCCACCCAGGTTAGCACCTGCCTGAAGGTCAGTGCTTCATCGGCAGGCCGTTCCTTTACTGTGTAATTGCGGTTTGGAAAATCCGCAGATGCCTGCACCACGCCACATACACTGCAGGCATCCGCTACGACCTGTCCAAGGGTGGCCGGATATTTTAATCTGCTGTCTGTATATGGCTGATCAAATTTCGCCATGTTGTCATAAGCTGTGACAGAGATGACTGCACCTGTAAATTTTCCCGGCTCCCCCGTGTATATCCCCTTCGGGATCCACTCGATCCTGTCCTCTGATAGCTGTAGCCCTATACTGGCATTTATGACCGCGCCCTCAAAATCATAGGCATTGAACCTGCCATCCGTATTATCTAGACGCAGTGTACACTCCCCGATAGACGCGGAACCAATATCAAAGCTATCCGTACTGGATACCCCTGTTTTAACGGTCATCCCGTCTGACATCAGGTCAGCATTTGTTAATACTATCTCTGTCCCATCCGGAAACCGCATCACTGCCCGTACATGAAATATCCTGTCCTGTACAACAGCCCGTCTGTAATCCATACTTGTTTTTACCATGTCATCACCTCTGTATAATATCCACCGTAACACTGCGGTACCAGAATATCCCATCCCCCAGGCGGCCTATCTGTTCTTTGGATATGGTCCCCCGGTATACTTCTATCGTCACGTTGATACCGTCATCCCGAAAGGTAAACGGAAAAAAGCCTGCCACCAATGTACGTTTGATAAGAGCAACCTCTGATTCCGGGAGCACACCCCATTTGATGCTGACGGTCTTTTTATCGGCAACCGGATCACCGACCATCGTCCCATCCATTGTACGGCCCGTGTCTGAAGTCCATATGATCTCATCATTAACGGAAATGGAGACGGGTGCCGGCAGCACCACGCCTCCTGCTCTTAAAATATCTTTCATTTATGTCACCTCTACCGGATTATGGCGGTAATTAGCATTACCCAGTGCTCTGTCAAGTGCCCTGGCCAAAAGTTCACCATCCACAAAGAATCCCATCTTCCCGACTGCGGCAATAAACCTTGTCACTGCACTGTTGACGATGGATTCCACGTCTGCCTTTGACAATCCGCTGCCGCCTGTGGCCTTGACTGCAGTATTTACCATAGCCTGCAGTTTGTCTTCCGGAGCCACGATCTCACCGTAATGGCGGTTATCACCGATCATGGCTAGACGCGGGGTATTGGCTTTTACAAAACCGCCTTGTGCCAGCTTGGGGATTTTTGGAATGTTAATGCCTTTTCCCCCTAGTCCAGGTACCCAGCCTGGAACTTTGATTTTATTCAAACCACCTATCATTTTGTTGATCATATCTATAAAGGCGTTTATTGGTACCTTGACAATGCTCGCAAATCCTTTGAAAACACCTTTTACTATATCTACAAGGCCTTTCCAGGCACGCGTCCAATCTCCAGTAAATACTCCGACAATAAAATCTATCAATCCGCCTAATACGGTAAGTATACCGCCTATGACACCAGAGATAACCTCCAATAAATTCAGGAATCTGTTCCCCATCCTTTCAAGAATAGGAGCTATGACTGGCATGATATTTTTCGCGATCCAGCTTATAAGCGGAGCTAAGACTTTTTCCCATATCAGTTTGATCAGGTCAGCGAGTTTACCGATTAAATCTATCGCTTCATTTATCATTGGTTGGACCGAATTTTCCCAGATATCCCCGAAACGGTCTGAAAGCCCTTCCAGAACGGGAACAATATACTTTTCGTAACCATCCAAGATTTTTCCGACTATATCGCTAAACCCATCAGCAAATGCCTGGAACATAGACTGTATATGCTCATCATACACTTGGCTCATTTTTTCAAATGTATCTTTTACACCCTGATGCAGGATTTCAAGACTTTCAGCAATTGGTGCCAATGTATTGTCAATAGCTTCTTTGATCTTGTCTTTATTGTCAACAATAGGCTGGACAACCGTGTTGAGGATATCACGGGAAAACTGTTCAGCAATGTCAATAACTCCAAGGAACCCATCACTGAAGATCCCTATCAAGCTTGAAGTGATGCTTTTCGCATTGTCACCACTAAAAACTGAAAATATATCGGCAAGCGCAACGATCAAATCCCCTGCCAGATCTGATATCTCACTACTCACATTAAAAATAGATATCAGTCTGGATTTAATATAATCTTTGCTCCCTTTCAAATAACCGTCTATACCGCCTATCAGGTTATCGGCGATAGTGACACCGATACTCGCCATACTTCCGGCAGCTCTTCCGGCATTATATACCATAGCGTTAAAAAGCTTTTCGGCTGCGCTTATAACCTCTCGGTCGGTGAATATATCTTTGAAAGACTGACCTATGCCTTTAATGCTTTGCTTTATAGACTCTATTTTTTGTTGGCTGTTTCCGAACCCAATGAAAAAACCTTTTTTACAAAGCGAAGCTAATTCGTGACATTTCGAGACCAGACCATCCATCATTTGATTTGTTTGGTCAATTACGGTATCCCCTTCAGCTAAAGAGTCAAAGTCCATACTGCCAACTCCTGCGCCGCCTCCGGTGTCACCGGCATTCTTATCCTGTAGCTTATTGATCTTGTCAAAACCCATCAGGCTTCTGGATGTCTTCTCCGCCGCTTTTCCAATACCTTCTGTGGATTCTGTCAGAGAATCTGCTGCGCCTGCAGCCGCCGACAAGTCAGACGCTGTATCTTCAAAACCTGAACCACTTTCCGCTTTCTTACCCGTCAGCATCTCCGTGAAAGACTTAAATACCGACGCTACGGTCATCAATTTGGCCAGTAGCTGATTCAACACCTTCAATACAGGCGTCAGTATATTTATGAGCCCCTGGCCCAGTGTTGCTTTTAAACTGTCAAACTGTAGTTTGAGCACACGGACCTGGTTTGCCCATCCGTCAGACGTCCGGGCAAAGTCTCCTGATGCCGTTGTAAGTTGGTCTTGTACAAACTGGTACCGCAGAGCCACTTTCTCTGCCTCGCTCATGGCCTGTGTGGTTTTTCCGAAACCATTTGCCATAGCGTAAGCATCCAGTGCGCTCTGAGTCATAACTATACCAAGGTCTTTTAGACTTTCTGTCTCACCAGTAAACACGGATTTAAGTTTTGTATATGCTTCATCCTGTGAAATATTGTAAAAGGATGCAACGTCACCAGCCAATCCCGTTAGGGTTGTACTCATGTCATACGCCTGTTGCTCAGAAAATCCAAAAGCCTTTGCCATTGCTCCAAAGGTACCGGTAAATTGTTTAGCCATCGTCTCCGATAAGCCGAAACTGGACGCTGCAGATTGAGCGAACTCATCAACTTGTTTTGACATAGATGGAAACGTTACGTCAACAACGTTCTGCACCTCCGCCAGATCGGAACCAAGCTCAATGCACTGTTTCCCGAAATCAACTAACTTTTTTACAGCGAAAGCAGACGCAAGGGCTACACCTGCCTTTTTTGCCAGACCTGTGATGCCTGACATTTGTTTCTTAAATTGGTTCTGGTTTACTACCAGATCCAGACCAATCTGGCCTACGCTCTGCGCCATTTATACTCACCTGCCTTTAAAGGACAGGCACATCGGCACAACGTCCTAAATTCTTAACTCAAATTCTTTTTTACAATCTTTATTTTTGCATTTAAAAAAGACGCCTTTACATTCAGCGTCTTTGTCATAAAACACATTCAATGGGTGCCCACAATATGGGCATTGAACCTTTTTTCGTTTTTTAATAATCACTTGTCCCTCTCCTAAAAGGAAAACTTTATATTTTCCACTTATGTCCACAAGCTAAACATTTCACATAACCTTTCTTACTGCTTAACCCTCCTAAAATCGCCCCAGTAGTACCCGCTATACCGTTTCCCACTATAGCTCTTCCTATGCTAAGTTTCTTATCAACATATGTTACACTCGTGCTCCCACACTTTGGACAATATGCAAGGCCTTCTTTTTTTGCCTTTACTATCTTTTCCTTTTTTGTGGGCATTATTTTGCTTTGCTTTTTAGCAGCTTCTGAATCCCATAAAGCCTGTCTTTCTTCCACCTTGCTAACCCATTTGGGTGTTCCCGATTTAGGATGAGGCACATTTGCTATAATCTCCTCTATCTGTTGTGTATCATGTGAATCCACAACAGGAAAATCTTTTGCTTTCACACCACAAGATGGACATTTCTTCGCTGCATCTAATAATTTATCACCACAATTCAAACAAATTTTCATAGTCTAATCCCCCGTATATTGATATTGGGTTTATTATATCAAGTATAAGGAATATTGTAAACTATTGTGATTCACCACCTGCTGCATAAATAAGTGCCTCTTTCAGGGATTCCAGGAAACTGTCCATATCCTCCTGGGACATCGCCTTTGCTCTCCTGGTCCTCCATTCCATCCGGATACGTCTCTGCTCCGGACTGAAATACTCCAGCATTTCCGGGTCGTCTTCTGACCGGATAGACACCATCCGGCCCAGAGGCGTATCAGGCCCCAAGCCGGACAGCATATCTTTAAATTCATCCCATTTCATTTGCTGCAATTCCCGTGATAAACGTAACCCGTACTGTGTTTGAAAAGATGATATAACAAGCCCAAAATCATCTATCAGGTCATAGTACGGGTCATTACTCTCCCGATTCTTCCTCGCCTGTTATCAGACTGATAGAAGAAAAGACCAGCGTCTGGAAATCTGCAAACTGCAGCTTCATCTTATCAATCTTTTTGCGGTCCGCTTCACTGAAGATCAGTTCGTACATCTTCACTACATCACTAGGCTGTACATTTTCGCCATCCCCCAATATGCCCATGATCTTCAGGACTGTGGCTGCGTCGGCATTTACTTCCAGCTCTTTGTCTTTTATGACCAGTTTAGGATTCTCCTCAAACTGCAATTTATCTGTAATATCAACTATTTTGCTCATTTTGCTCCACCTCCCGAAGGCAATGTTACCGTCGGTTTTCCATTACTCATCACATCAAATTCCAGCGGTCCAACCTCAGTAGATTTACCGGCTCCCGTATTTGTGATGTTATAAACTGCAGCATCCCAGGAGATGACCGTCCCATCCGGGAACGTCCAGCCAAAATACCCTTCCGCATCCCGTCCATTCTTAAATGTCTTATTAAATACATAGTCGTTTCCGGTATCCCCGATATTTCTTTTGCCGGATACAGAGATGGTGATGCTTTTTGCTGTTGCCAGCCTGCGTACCCAGCCCTCTGTATCAAAGGGATACCATTCTTCCACACCATTATCAAATTTTACAGAAAAGGTCTCCATATCCGCAATGGATGTAGCCCCTTCCTTCGCAGCCCCTGCCTGGAACTGATTTTCATAACAAGGATATACTCCTGTTTTTCCTGCCATATCTTTACCTACCTTTCATAATACAATGTCAGCCAGATGACACGCTCATACACACCGTTATCGTCCGTCCCCACGTCAATAGGCTCCGGTACGTCCAGCTTCAGGTAATTCACATGTTTTCCGGCAATCTCTAAATCTGTCACCTGCATGATCCTGTCATACATGACCTGCGCAGCTTCCTCAGTCTCATTTGCATACTTATTCCAATGAATTAGTATACTGACCTGCCTGCTGGCTGTCTTTGTGCATTCCAGACCTCCCAGAGCGATATTAGGCCTGCCCGATATCTGCCGCTGGTAAACCCCAACAGAGCGCTCCTTCTTACTTTCAACTTTTCCAATGTAGAAATGATCTCCAACACCCAGCGTTTTGACCCAGTCACGGATATCTGACAATTCCATGCTCACACCCCCGTAATACGTTTATATATCTGTTTATATGCCTTCTGGCAGTCCTGCTCTTTACTTCCTCCGGGCAGCCAGTCTTCGTACCATTCACCACGCGCATAAGGATTTTCTTTTGTCCGGAAATTGTATTCCGGATGGTAATACAAGCGCCTGGCATATGGCTGGACGGATACTAGAGATACCTTCCCGGATCTACTTTCTGTATAATCAGCAAATGTACTGTCATTCTGTAATGTACCTTCGTCAAATGGCATTACCTGGGCCTGTACCACCTCTGTATGCAGGTACTCTGCAGTCTGCTCCAAGGCTGTTACCTGGGCTTCTGTAAGAACCTGAATACGGCCCCAGTCCATCTTAATTATTGATTTAACATTAATCATACAATATCCAGCCTCGTGTAATTTACAGTGCCGTCAGGATTCCTGGCTTTCGTCCCCTGCAGGATGTGTCTGGTCTCCCCAAATACTGTGACGGTACCTCCAGAGATAACCGCCGCAGCCGGCGCAATATCGCCACAAAAAAGAGCCGTTCCGGACAACTGTATATACTTCTGCTCATTGTCCATAACAGTCTTTGCACTGTCCTGATAATTACACTGCAGCTCCCCCTCAAATATCAATTCCGGACCGCCATTCTCGTTCAGCCCCTCACTGTATATGGTCACATAAATATCTGTGGTACAAGCCCATTTTGGCACTAAACATGGATACATAAAAATCACCTCAACAATCTGCAGCACAGCCCGGTCTGGCATAGCTGCTCATATACATCACGCCGCATGGGAATGCCTTTCTGGGTAGTCACATTCCAACTCTCACCAAACTGCATAGATACACCATTGATTCCATAGCTTTGCAATATCATGTCAAAAATTTCCCGGTTCTGAAATTCAAAATCCGCCTGCTGACATACAATATCCTGAATAATCTCCTGCTGAAAGGGTGTTAAATTTATAAACCCCTGATCCACAATCCTGTTGTAGGTTAAGGAATCAATGTGACGGCTCGCCTGTTTGAGAAATTTTTCCCGGACATTATCCGACAGTAAACTGCCATTGTAGATGTCTGTGTAATATGCTGTATCTACATATGGTTTGTACATATCACTCACCAGCTTTCTTTGCATGATTTGGGGTCAGCTCGTCCCCACAGCTTTACAAAATTTAAAAACTTCTTTTCCATTATCTTCAGTACTTTCAAAACAGTTTTTATGTGCTGTCCGCACGTACAGTTTTATGTGTGTCTCACAGAACAGTTGATAACCCGGTGTCTCCGTGTAGTTTTAGCCTTCGGGCATAAAAATAAGACGCTTCCCCTGCGTCTTAAATGGCCATGTACAGACCACCTTCTAAGTACCATTAATAAGTCTCAAAAATAATCCTCCTTTCTCCGGCTATTTCTTGAGCGCAAATAAAATACCACCTGTCATTTCTGACTGGTGGTATCACTTGACTACTTCCGGTAACTCTTTATGCTGCTCTATAGCCTTTTTAATATCTCTGACATAATCCTCATAATCCTGCTGTCCATACTCCAATTCAATATATTCATCCGGATCACCTTGGAAAATTTCATAATACTGATCATACAAAGTTTCTAATTCAGGTGTCATACCACCATACCACATTATTTTATCATCTCCTTCAAAATACGAAGCACTTCTACTGTTGTCTCCGGAAAAAGCACTTCTGCAAACTCCAGAACTTTTTCGTTGTCTTGGAATATCATTCTCCCATATTGAGCCCAAGTCTCACGTTCAAGACTTTTCTCTTTTTTCCAATATGACTCCTCATGCCGATATCCCAAACTTATTTTTCCAGCAGACATTCCGTTTAAGATATCAGATATTCCACGGTACTCTTCCTTTAATTTTAAGCCACGTCTCCCCATCTCAAATGCTTCTGAATATTTTGAGTATAGCATATCCTTGATAGAGTTTCCATGCTTCTCAGAAGCTTTCATCAAACGCTTATAATCATTTAGGATCTGTTCTTCCAATGCACCATTGTCAATAATTCCATAAGTTTTATCTATTTCATGAAATAATTCATGCGCTATGGTTTCAGCTGTTGCGCTCTGTGATACATAAATAGTGCAGTTATTTAAATCAAAATAGGAATTTTTGCGTTGTGATTTTCCAAATCTTGTCCGCTTAAATGCTTGTTCAAATAATATTTTGGCATCCACATTACTGACAACGTCAACTTTTTCTTTAAATTCTTGTAATACATCTGTATTTTCATAATATAAAATATCCTTCAGTCTCAGCAACCAATTCTTTTTATCTTCCCAGATTTTGGCTTTTTCCCTGTAACTTTCCTGATTATCACTATCCAGGGAAAATCTCGCCATTCTCCTATACTTCTCCTCCTGTCTTGCAGCATACTGTTTTCTGTTTTCCAGTCTGCTCTGCTCCTCAATCTCCGACAGCTCCTTTTGAGAAAATCTGTCATCCGGCAAGGCGCTGATACCGGAAAAATAGGTAGTATGGCCATCCTTACAGCGGGGATGGTACAATCCAGCCGATATAGCCTTGCTCAAAAGTGGATAGTTTCCATCTGCTTTACTCCCACCACTCCAGACATCATCTATAAAAACCTTGCCTACAAAAGGCAGACATTTCGGACAGGAATTCCCACGTTTATTCATAATGACCAGATGCATGCCCCATTCCTGGCGCTTCTGTCCCTCTCCCTGCAGGTAAGCCCGCTTGCCGGCTGTCCTGACTGCTATATCAACATAGTCAGATAACGTATGTCTGGCGCCATTGGCATACTCCACACAATTTAGTCCTGCAGACAACATATCCTTTGCAGCCATATCTATAATAGTCTCATAAGTGCCCGCTTTGGTATTAGCATAAACCTGAACATCACTGATAATCTTACGATACTGATCATTAACACATCTCAGGACTGCATTTTCAGCCTTCTCTATATCTATCCTGGAAGATTTAATAAGGACATTCAACTTTTGGTCATTGATTTTAGATAACGCTTCCTTTGTTTCTCTACTGACTTTTTTGGCAGGATAACCTTTTTTAACAACCTCCAGTATTTCTTTTTCCTGGTCCATACCGCCCTGCTGATTAGCTGTATAGATAAAGGATTCTATTTCCTTATTAATGTCTTTAAACTGTTTTTTTAATCGTTTTCGGTTCTCTTTCTTATATTTTTCCAGGAGTCTCAGCTGTAATACCTGCCATTGTTCCCAGTTTATTTTTTCCGCGCGATCACTAGCTCGATTATGCTTCATATTGTAAATCACAATGGACATCAATTCTTCCTCTATTTTCCGGAAGGTCTTACCGACATCGTATTCATCATTTATGTACTCTGGCATTCGCCATCACCTTGAATCCTTGGGCTTTAAACTGCCCTATCATTGCTTTAAGCTGCGTTGTACTGTCACAATGGTCATTCCTAAGTTCTGCATAGTCATCCTTTTCCAGGGCGTACACCCCCAGTGCTACCTGCTCACTGGCTATCTCCAGCAGTCCCTGGTACTCCTTCCGGGTCATCCGGTATGTTCTCTGTCCCACTTTTACCTTCATCTTCCATACCCCCTGTTATGAATCCATCTAGTTCCTGATTTACACCTGGTTCTACTTCCTCTGCAATTCCCAGCTCGGCTTTAATCCTTTTTACTTCCTTCTGCTTCCAGTCTTCATCTTTGT
>OMGQ01001185.1_pt1 | contig 16317 bp, 17 predicted proteins | sample 1646071 | NCBI WGS metagenome assembly OMGQ01 (sample SAMN05578585, study PRJEB25193) | human gut metagenome | biome: Human Microbiome; feature: human-associated habitat; material: feces | host: Homo sapiens | place: USA:Birmingham
ATCATTTTGGTGCAAGCGTGATTCATGGGCAGCGTAGCAATATTTTGCGCTTACGAACTATGGTCGAAAAGAAATCACAAAAAGAAAAAATATCATAAGAAAAAAGATTGTGAAAATAAGGAGGAAATGATTATGGCAGCAAACGTAGAGAACATGTTCTATGTAAGGGAAACACCTTGGCATGGATTAGGAAAAAGGGTCAATGAGGCATTAAATTCCAAAGCAGCATTGACGGAGGCAGGCTTAGACTGGAATGTGATTCAGGAACCGATTTATACGGAAACAAAAGAATTGATTGAAGGATACAAAGCAAATGTCCGAGATACAGACCGTCAGGTACTGGGCGTTGTGACAGACCGCTATAAGATTGTACAGAATGAGGAAGCCTTTGCCTTTACCGATGAACTGCTGGGAGAAGGTGTCCGTTATGAAACCGCAGGCAGTTTGCAGGGCGGAAGAAAAGTATGGTTACTGGCACATTTACCGCATGAGTACATTATTTCCGGCGAAAGAATCAGTCCATACTTGGTATTCTTCAACTCTCATGACGGTTCGGGGGCAATCAAGGCAGCAATCACACCGATTCGTGTCGTATGTCAGAACACATTGAATTTGGCACTGTCTACGGCAAAACGGTCATGGTCTATGATTCATACCGGAGATATTAAAGGTAAGATGCAGGAGGCAAAAGATACTCTGTTTATGGCGGAAAAGTATATGGATAATCTTGGCAAAGAATTTGAAACACTTCGTAGAAAGAAACTGACTGACCAGCAAGTATTGGAGTATATTGAAATTCTGTTGCCACTAGAAGAAGACTCTACCCCACAGCAGATAAGGAATATGAAACGTCTTCGAGAAGATATGAAGATTCGCTATTTTGACGCGCCGGATTTAAAAGACGTCGGAAAAAATGCCTATGCTTTTGTGAATGCGGTCAGCGATTTTGCCACCCATGCAGAGCCGTTACGCAGGACAGCAAACTATAAGGAAAATCTATTTGCAAGAACAGTAGAAGGCAATCCGCTGATCGACAAGGCATATCAGATGGTGAAAGCAGCGTAAGGGGGAAGAGGGATGGATGAGGAATTAAGGGAGCTGTTCTGCCTCAAGATTGGACTGGAAAATACCTGTTTTAAAAAGAAGATGTTAAAGCAAGGCGTAGAGGTATTGTTTGAACGGGCATACCAGATTGATACAATGCTTAATTTATATGAATTATTGATAGAAATGAGCCAGAAGATGGAACTGGAAGTGTTAAAAACTCTTCTTGTGTTTCCAAACCTTCTGGCTTTTCTCTATGACCGATGGTTGAAAGAGGAAGATTCTCATATGGAAGAATTGCAATGTTCTCTTGAGAAAAATGTGGAAGAACTTCAGGAAAAGTATCAGAAAGTAAAAAAAGAAGAAAGGGAGGAAATCGCAGCATGAAAAAACTGGTATCTACATTGAATTTAGACAAAAAGGAATGGCTTAAATACCGAAAACAAGGGATTGGAGGTTCTGATGCGGGGGCAGTCTGTGGACTGAACCCGTATCGGACAGCTATGCAGGTGTATCAGGATAAAATTTCAGAGGAAACAGAAGAGATTGACAACGAGGCTATGCGTCAGGGAAGGGAATTTGAGGATTATGTGGCACGAAGATTTACAGAAGCAACAGGAAGAAAGGTCAGACGTGCCAATGCAATGTTTTATCACGAAAAATATCCGTTTATGCTTGCAGATGTAGACCGTATGGTTGTAGGAGAAAATGCAGGGTTAGAATGCAAGACAGCAAGTCCTTATGTGACTGAACAGTGGGAAAATGGAAAAATTCCACTATCCTACCAAATCCAATGCCTCCATTATATGGCGGTTTGCGGTGCAGAGGCATGGTATATCGCAGTTTTAATTTATGGGAAAGAATTTAAGTATTACCGGATAGAGCGTGATGAGGAAATGATTGCAGATTTAATTCGGATAGAACAAAATTTTTGGGAGGAACATGTGTTAAAAAGACAGATGCCAAGCCCTGACGGCTCTAAACTTGCGGACAGTGTCATTACAGAATATTATAAACAGACTATCACAGAAACCATTCCTTTGACGGGATTTAATGAGAAAATAAAACGGCGTCAGGAACTTTCAGAGATTATCGGGAAGATGGATACAGAGAAACGGCAGATTGAACAAGAGTTAAAACTGTATCTTGGAGAGGCAGAGATTGCAGAAAATGAGCAGTACCGAGTGTCATGGAAAGCAGTGCAAAGTAACCGTTTAGATGAGAAGCGCTTAAAAGAAGAACAGCCGGAAATCTACGAAAAGTATAAGAAATCGGTGTTGAGCCGAAGATTTACGGTAAAAGCAGCGTAAGAAAGGAAAGAAAAATGAAACATGATTATGTAATAGAGTTTTTAGCAATGTTGTTTGGAAAGAAGTTTTATTGACGAGTCTAAATTAGAATATTTGGATTGTTTGATATAACTGGTTATGATAATATGTAGATATACAGAAATACTATTTTGGGAAAAATAATCATCACAGAAAGAGGTGAGATGGATGTTGTCTGAAAAAATGAAAGAAGACCTGATTCATGGGCTGCGGTTGATTTTTGGTGATGATATTCAGACAATTATCTTATACGGTTCTGTTGCAAGGAATGAAGCCACAGAAGAAAGTGATATTGATATTGCAATTATTATGAGAAAAGATATGGAAGAAATTGAGAAGGAACAATTTCTCCGCTGGTCTGCTGAAATGGATATTCAATACAACAGAGTGTTTTCAATCGTTGATATTCGAGAAGAACAGTTGGAAAAATGGGGAGAAGTTCTTCCCTTCTATAAGAATGTCAGAGAGGAAGGTGTTGTTTTGTGGAAAGCAGCTTAAAAGAACTGGCAGGATACCGTATGGAACGGGCAAAAGAAATGCTTTCAGCAGCGGAGGACAACTTGAAGATTGGTCAGTACAAAACTTCTTTAAACCGTTCCTATTATGCAATCTTTCACGCAATGAGAGCTATGAATATTTGGAAAGGTTTTTCTGGAAGCAGTAGAAAAATATTTAACCGAAAAGAAATAGAGGAAACAAAGATTAAGAGGTGGATATAACAGTCTACCTCTTATTTTTATATATTTTTAGGAGGCAAAGAAAACGATGGGAATAGAAGACGAATTAGCCAAAGCAGGATTTATTGCTGAAGTAGGTGACATAACAATAAGGAGAATAATGAATAAAAAATGGGAAATATTACATTGAATCGTATGACAAAATTGATGTAAAGTTGTATATGTATAAAAATAGGGAAAAAGGAGAAAAAGTTTATGAAAAGGAAAAGCGTAGCAATGCTATTGTCAATGGCTTTAAGCGCGTCTATGCTGTTAGGTCTTGCGGCTCCTATTAAGGGTGGAGTATCTGCAGCGGAGACAGAGGTCACAGATGCGCAATGTACTAAAACTGGTACAGCAGAGCCAGAATCTGATGAATGTGTACCTGATGCAAACCAGTACAAGTATCAAAAAGATGAACTGGCTGCATTTTGTCATTTCGGACCGAACACATTTAGTGGAGAAGAATGGGGCTGGGTTGGCGGTAAAGATATTTATGCCGGAAAGACAGCTGATGAAATTTTTCCACTTCGAAAGGAAACCAATGTAAAACAGTTGGTTGATGAATTGTGGAATGCAGGTTTTCGCAAATTGATCATCACTGCAAAACACCATAATGGTTTTTGTATTTGGCAGAGTGATTACACAGACTACGATATGGGTAGTGTGAAAAATTATAAAAATGGTCAAGGGGATATTCTGGCAGAGATTTCTGAAGAATGTACGAAAAAAGGAATGGATATGGGATTGTATCTATCCCCGTGGGATTTCCATGAGCCATCATTTGGATTCCGTAATCCAGGAGAAGAAAGTAAACCGTTATCAGAAGATGACTATAATATATACTACAATAATCAGCTGGAAGAGATTTTGAGTAATGAGAAATATGGAAATGCTGGACATTTTGTAGAAGTTTGGATGGATGGTGCAAATAATAGTCCTTACAAGCAGGTTTATGATTTTGAAAGATGGTTTAATACAATTCAGAAGTATGAAGGAAAAGAAGCCAAACAGGAAGCCGACTGCTTATTATTTGGTGCAGGCGTTCATACAACAGTTCGTTGGATTGGAAATGAAGATGGATTAGCAGATGAAAATACATGGTCAAAGTCAATTAGGCAGAAAAATCCACAAACAGGTGCAGATGAATTATTACATTCACAAAATCAGAAACCAAATGGAGATCCGAATGGAAAGTTCTCTGTAGGATTTGAAAATGGAAATCAATGGACAGTTCCGGAGGCTGATGCCAGAATTACTTCTGGATGGTTCTGGGGTGAGAATAAGAAAGATCCAAAGAGTTTGAAACAATTATCAGAAATGTATTTTAATTCTGTTGGACACAATGCTACATTACTTTTAAATGTGCCATTGAATACAGATAGTGAAGTGGATGCTCCAACACTGAAAAGAGTGCAGGAGTTTGGTCAGAATATTCAGCAGACATTCAAAACAAATCTTGCAAAAGCTGAGGATGCAACTGTTGTTGCAAGCAATGTAAGAGGGAATGATGCAGCGTTTAAACCGGGACAGGCAATTGATGGTAATGATGCTACATATTGGACAACCGATGAAGGTAATAAGAGCGGAAGTCTGACTGTTAAATGGAAATCACCAAAGACTTTTGATGTTGTTTCTATTGAAGAAGCAATTCAGAAGGGACAGAGAATTAATAAATATAAAGTAGAATATAAAGCAACTGATGATGCTCAATGGCAGGAGCTGAAGAGCGGAGTAACAATTGGAGCAAAGAGACTTGTAAGAACAAATCCGGTTTCTGCAACACAGGTACGTATCACTGTGGAAACACCGGAAGGAAAAGTTCCAATGCTCAGTGAAATTGGTGTTTACAAAGCTAGTAAGGCGTTCCAGTTAAGCGGTACAGCTCCACAGGGAATGACAGTGACCAGCGTGGGTGATACAGAGAAGTTTGCATTTAGTTCAGGCTGGAATCCGGAAACAGGAGTTCAGTATATCAATGGTAAGAATACATGGTCAAATCAGGCAAATGCATCCTTCACATACAAATTTACAGGAACAAAGGTTTATTTGATGGGAACAGTTGATCCGGGACATGGTGAAGCAGATGTTTATATTGATGATATGGCAAAGCCCGTTCAAACGATTAATACAACAAAATCTCCGCGAGAAACAGGAGTTGTTATATTTGAATCTGATAATTTGTCAAATCAAGAGCATACATTGAAACTGGTGGCAAAGACAAACAAAGCAATTGGTGTTGAAGCTGCTTATGTAATTAATAATGGCGAAAAGGGAATGCTTGAGATTGAAAATAAAGCTTACACAATGAATGAAGACAGTGATTTGGCTGTTAAAATTAAACGTGTAGGTGGTTCTAAAGGTAAGATTACAGCATTGTTATCACCGAACCCAGGAACAGCGATTCAAAAGCATTTTGATACAGGATTAATTACAACTGTTACATTTGAAGAAGGTGAAACAGAGAAGACAATTGAAAAAGCGGCACATGCAAATCGTGTGACTGAAGTAGAAGGCGATAAAGACTTTACTTTAGAGCTGACAAGTAATGAACCGGTTGTAGGATTGGGCAGCGAGGCTCGTGTTACAATCAAAGACCTGGATGGATATCGTGGAGAGTTAGAAGCATTGGTAGAAGAGTGTGAGGGAAGAACTCCAAATGGATATGAATCAGGATGGGATGCATTTAATACAGCTTTGGAAGAGGCACTGGATGTATTAGCTGATGAAGAAGCACCGGCAGAAAATGTGTTGGCTGCTTATGAGAAGTTGAAAGAAGCAAAAGAAGGACTTGTGGCTCGTACTGCGGTTTATACAAAAGAAAGTCCATTTATCTTCCCGGCAAAAACAGAAGCTGTGGAACTGTTAGAAGCAGAATTGGCAACAGAACTAATTAATAGTGATGATACTGATTCAGATCCAAACTGGGATTTGGCTCTTGGTCATGCAGATTGGGCAAGTGGAAGTGGAGAGAAAAATATTGTAAACTGTCTTGCGCAGAAGGATTTGGTAAAATATGCTTATCGTGCTGATGTGGCAGGAGAGTATGAAGTAACATTGACTTACGGCAGTGGTTCTACAGTAAATAAATTAAAATGGACTGAAGAAGGAAATAAAATCGAAGAAGGTCAGACAGATGCCTTAGCACAAGGAAATGGAAAAACAGTGAAATTTACTTTGAAAGTAAAAGAAGCTGGTGAAGGTACTCTTGTATTGACAGCACCGGATTCAGGTAAAGGACCACAGCTTGATAAATTTGAGATTAAGTTAAAAACTCCGGCAAATCTATCTGACCTTACAACATTGAATACAAAGATTGAAGAGGTTGAAGCGCTTCTTGCTTCTGAGGAGAAAGATCAATATTCAAAGGAGCTTCTGACAGATTTGCATAAGATTTTAAGAAAAGCAAAAAATCTGACAACTGCAGATGCACAGGATGATATTGCAAAAGCTGTAAAAGAGATTGAGGATAAGTTGGCTGAAATCAAGACAACGTTTACGATTACAGCAAGTGCCGGCGAAAATGGAAAGATTGCTCCGGAAGGTGAAGTAAAAGTATATAATCGTTCTTCACGTACATTTGCAATTACACCAGATACAGGATATCATGTGGAAAAATTAATCGTGGATGGTCAAGAAGTTGATCCACAGACAAGTTATACATTTGAAAATGTAGAAGGAAATCATGAGATTTCCGTTGAATTTGCAAAAGATGCAGATAAGCCGGTCGATCCAGATCCGGAAAAACCGGTCGATCCAGATCCGGAAAAACCAGTTGATCCAAGTCCGGAAAAACCAGTGAATCCAGATCCGGAAAAACCGGTAAAACCAAATGGTGGAAATGGAAATCAAGCTTCTGGAAATAACACAGGTGCTGTACAGACAGGGGATGCTGCAAATGTCTTGTTCCCAATCGCGGGAGTTGCTGTAGCAGCCATTCTTGCAGGAGTTGTTGTATTTAGAAGAAAGAAAATGAAATAATAATGTTCTTATGAGAAATGGTGCCGAGAATTTTCTTGGCATCATTTTGCATAACAAAGAAGAGAGGGGGCTTTTTATAATGAGAATAGGAATTGTTGGCACGAATACAATTAGTGATCATTTTTGTAAAGCGGCTATGCAGGTGCCAGAGGCCGAGGTGTATGCGGTGTATTCACGAAAAAGGGAGACTGGGGAGCAGTTTGCTGAAAAGTATGAGATTACAAAAGTTTTTGATGATTATGGACAGTTTCTGGATTCAGAGATTGACGCTGTTTATGTGGCTTCACCAAATATTATGCACTATGAGCAAACTATGAAAGCACTGGAACACAAGAAACATGTGTTGTGTGAAAAAGTAATGGCAACAAATGAAAGAGAAGCATGTGAAATGCGTGATTGTGCGGTGAGAAATCAAGTGATCTTGTTGGAAGCAATGCGCCCTGATTTTGATCCGGCATATCTACTGATAGATAAATATTTACCGGAAATAGGAAAAATTCGTAGAGTTACATACGAATATTGTCAGTATTCCAGCAGATATGACCGATATAAGAAGGGAGAAGTCTTAAATGCATTTAAGCCGGAATTGTCTAATGCGGCAATTATGGATATTGGAGTATATTGTATTCATTCACTGGTGAGACTTCTTGGAAGGCCGAAATCGGTTAAGGCATATTCTGCGAAACTTTCGAATGGGTTTGAAGGAAATGGAATTGTGCTGATGGAATATGAAGATTTGGTTGCGGAGGCAGTATATTCAAAGATATCTGTTTCTGTAAATCCTAGTGTGATCCAAGGTGAGGATGGTTCTATTTTGATTGATTCCATTGGCAGACCGAAACAGATAGAATTTCGGAAGAGAACGGGATGTAGAGATGCTTTGTCAGGAAGTGATATGATTACCATACCTTATGAACCGGTGGAAAATAATATGGTCTTTGAAGTACAGGAGTTTGTGCGTTTGGTAAAAGCAGGAGAAGTGAAACATAGATATCTGGAGTATACTTTAGATACAATGTGGATAATTGATGAAGTAAGAAGGCAAACTGGGATTGTATTTCCTGCTGATTTAGTGCTATAATAAAAAACGAGTATTGAACGAAGGAATATGCATGGATTTCATGCAAGAAAATAAAGGAGTAAGTGAGATGGAATTAACAACAGTTCGAGAATTATTTAAGAACAGAGAACAGTATCTTGATAAGAAGGTTACGGTCGGCGGATGGATCCGCAGTATTCGTGATTCGAAGACATTTGGATTTATTGTGGTAAATGACGGTTCTTATTTTGAAACATTGCAGGTTGTGTATCATGATTCAATGGAGAACTTTCAAGAGGTGTCTAAGCAGAATGTGGGAGCTGCAATTATTGTGACAGGTACACTGGTTGCTACTCCGCAGGCAAAACAGCCGTTTGAGATTCAGGCGGATGAAGTTGTGATTGAAGGACCGTCTGCGCCGGATTATCCGCTGCAGAAGAAACGGCATAGTTTTGAGTATCTTAGAACAATTTCTCATTTGCGTCCGAGAACGAATACATTTCAGGCAGTATTTCGTGTACGTTCTCTGGCAGCGTATGCAATTCATCAGTTTTTCCAGGAGAGAGGATTTGTGTATGTGCATACTCCGCTGATTACCGGAAGTGACTGTGAAGGCGCCGGAGAGATGTTCCGGGTAACTACTCTGGATATGGAGAATCCACCGAAGAATGAAGATGGAAGTGTAGATTACAGTAAGGATTTCTTTGGAAAAGAGACCAATCTGACAGTAAGCGGTCAGCTCAATGGAGAAACTTATGCACAGGCATTCCGCAGTATTTATACATTTGGTCCGACGTTCCGCGCAGAGAATTCCAATACAACCCGCCATGCGGCAGAGTTCTGGATGATTGAACCGGAGATTGCTTTTGCAGATCTGGAAGATAATATGGAGCTTGCGGAGGCTATGCTGAAGTATGTGATCAGTTATGTGATGGAGCATGCGCCTGAGGAGATGAACTTCTTTAATTCATTTGTGGATAAGGGACTGTTGGATCGTCTGAAGAATGTTGTTGAGTCTGATTTCGCAAGAGTAACTTATACTGAGGCGATTGAGATTCTGGAGAAGAATAATGACAAGTTTGAATACAAAGTATACTGGGGATGCGATCTGCAGACCGAGCATGAGCGTTATCTGACAGAGGAGGTTTATAAGCGTCCAGTATTTGTTACAGACTATCCGAAGGAAATCAAGGCGTTCTATATGAAGTTAAATGAAGATGGCAAGACAGTGGCAGCAGTGGATTGTCTGGTTCCGGGAATCGGTGAAATCATCGGCGGAAGCCAGAGAGAGGATGATTATGAGAAACTGCGTGCAAGAATGCAGGAACTGGGGCTGAAGGAAGAGGATTATGGATTCTATCTGGATCTGAGAAGATTTGGCTCTACACGTCATGCCGGATTCGGACTTGGATTTGAGCGCTGCGTGATGTATTTGACGGGTATGTCTAATATTCGTGACGTCATTCCATTCCCGAGAACAGTGAATAACTGCGAATTATAATATCATGAATGATAATAGGTTGTAATTGAAGGAAAGATGAGTAACCGAGGGTGTCCGGAGTTGGTTTTGAATCAACTTTTGTGATGCCCTCGTTTCAAATGGAGAAGAAGATGAAATTTATTCATATTGCAGACGTGCATCTGGGAGCAGAGCCGGATGCCGGAACAGCGTATAGCGGCAAGCGACCGCGGGAATTGTGGGATACATTTGGAAAGGTGATTTCTATTTGTGAACAGGAAAAAACAGACCTTTTGTTAATTGCGGGAGATTTGTTTCACAGGCAGCCGCTTTTGCGGGAACTGAAGGAAGTGAATTATCTGTTTGAATCACTGACGCATACAAAGGTCGTTTTGATTGCGGGGAATCACGATTATATTGCGAACGGCTCCTATTACCGGACATTTTCCTGGAGTGAGAATGTATATTTTTTGTCGGACCGGGAAATGGATTATGCTTTTTTGGAAGATTTGAATACAGCAGTTTATGGGTTCAGCTATGATGCGCGGGAAATCCGGGAGCCGAGATATGATCGAATCCGGGCAGGAAAAGCTGCGGAGCATGAAATTTTGTTGGCACATGGTGGTGATGAAAAGCATATTCCGATTCGCCGAAGTGCGTTGGGGTCTTCCGGATTTGATTATATTGCTTTGGGACATATTCATAAACCGCAGGAAGTCATCCCTCAAAAGGCAGTATATGCAGGGGCGTTGGAGCCTGTTGACCGAAATGATACCGGTAAGCATGGGTTTGTACGTGGAGAAATTAAGGATCATGTTGTGAGAGTTTCTTTTGTTCCGCTCGCAAAACGGGAGTATCGGCAGATGGAATTGGAAATTACGCCTCAGATGACGATGGGGAGTATACGGTCATGGATTGGCAGAATTATAGAGGAAGAAGGGAAGGAAAATCTGTATAAATTTACTATGAAAGGATTTCGTGACGCTGATCTTTGGATTGATCCGGAAGGATTGAAGGTGAGCGGGAATGTTCTGGAAATACTTGATGAGACAAAGGCGGCTTATGATTTGACGGCGTTACAGGAGAAGAATAAGGAAAATTTAATTGGATGTTATATCAGAAGGTTTGCTTATTGTGAAGCTGGAAGTGTAGAAGAGCAGGCATTGTACGAAGGGGTGCAGGCGCTGATGGAGAGTCGGAGAGAATAAGGGCAGGAAGAGAAAGGATGCAGATTTTAGAATTACATTTAAAACATTTTGGAAAGTTTACAGATAAACATATTTATTTCCCGGAGCATGTGCAAGTGCTTTATGGGGAAAATGAATATGGAAAATCGACGATATATGCATTTATAAAAGCAATGTTGTTTGGAATGGAGCGTGGCCGGGGGCGGGCTGCAGGAAAAGATGATTTCAGCAGATATGAGCCATGGGAGAATCCCAATTATTATGCGGGGATGATGCGGTTTCGCTGTGGAACAAGGATTTTTCGTTTGGAGAGGTCGTTTGACAGATATACAAAACGGGTTTCTTTGACGTGTGAAAATGATGGAGAAGAGCTGTCGGTAGAGAACGGGGATCTGGAGATGCTTTTGGGCGGGATGACTGCTGCTGTTTTTGAAAATACTGCTGCAATCGGTCAGCTGACTGCGAGGCCGGGACAGGGACTGACGGTGGAATTAAAGAATTTTGCTGCAAATTATTATGAGACCGGTGGGAGTGATGTGCAGCTGCAAAGGGCGCTTGATATTTTGAGGAATAAAAAGCGTCAGACAGAGCAGACTTTGAAAATGCAGCGGGGAGAACGGGAAAAGAAACGGAATCGTCTGGAAGAGAGAAAGCGGTTTGTGGAACAGGAACTCAAACGGTTGGGTACTGCTTATACAAAAGCGGAAATGACGGTGCGGAAAGAGCGAGAGCAGGCGGCAGAAGTGCATCCGGCTGCAAGCGGGAACAGTGAGAATATATGGCGGAAGGTGAGTCTGGCGCTTCTTCTGGCAGGTGTTGTTTTTGCGGCGGTGAGCGGCGCAGTGTGGGTGCTGGGGAAAACGGCCTGGGGAGTTGGAAGTGCAGGTTTTGCGGTGCTTGCTTTTTTGTGTGGGCTTATGGTTTTGCGAAAGTGTGGAAAACATGTTCCGGAAGAAGAACCGGCGTGGATAAAACAGCAGTGGGAGATGGAGCGGATTCAGGAAGAACGGAAGGAAAAGCAGCTCCAGATTCAAAATTTGCTGGAAGAAATAGAAGAGACGGAGTTGGAGTCTGCCGAAGAAACAAAACAAAGAGAAAGGCGGCAGGCGCTGGAGCTGGCAGAACAGCGGCTGAAAAAGACTGCTGAAGAACTGGCGCAGGATTTTGGGAAACGGTTGAATCAGGCGGCATCTGAGATTCTTTGTGCAGTTACAGAGGGAAAATATACACAATTGTTGGTGGAAGAAGATTTGGAACTTACGATTTTGAGTGATGGACAGAGAATTCCGGTGGAACGGCTGAGCCGGGGGACGATGGAGCAGATTTATTTTTCTCTTCGCATGGCGGCTTTGGATCTCTTATTTGAGGAGGAGGTTCCGGTGATCTTAGATGATGCGTTTGTATTTTATGATGAAAAAAGATTAAAATCTGCTTTAAAATGGTTGAGCGAACAGCCTAGACAGGTTATAATATTTAGTTGCCAAACACGCGAGAGAAACTTGATGCAAAAATGGAAGGATGAAGTTTGATGAAAATTACATTGCCGAGAAAAGTGACAATGATTATCAATAATTTGCAGCTGCATGGCTATGAGGCGTTTGCCGTCGGCGGATGTGTCCGGGATTCGATTCTTGCCAGAAGGCCCGAAGATTGGGATATTACAACTTCTGCAAAACCGGAGGAGATTAAGAAATTATTTAGAAGAACGGTGGATACGGGGATTGAACATGGAACGGTAACCGTTCTGCTGGGAAGAGACAGCTTTGAAGTGACCACATACCGGATTGATGGGATGTACGAAGACAGCCGTCATCCAAAAGAGGTTATTTTTACAAATCGATTGGAAGAAGACCTGCGGCGAAGAGATTTTACGATTAATGCAATGGCATATAATGACGAAGTGCGTCTGGTAGATGTTTTTGGTGGAATGAAGGATCTGAACCACCATCTGATCCGATGCGTGGGAGAACCGAAGGAACGGTTTCAAGAGGATGCACTGAGGATCTTGCGGGCAGTGCGGTTTTCGGCGCAGCTGAAATTTCCGATTGAGCCGGAAACAGCCGATGCGATACGGGAGCTGGCTCCTACGTTGGAAAAAATCAGTGCGGAACGAATCCAGGCAGAACTTGTAAAATTATTGGTTTCTCCACATCCGGAGCAGATTCGGGATGCCTATGAGCTGGGGATTACCAAGGTAATATTGCCGGAATGGGATGCCATGGAAGGTGTGGCACAGAATACACCGCATCACAAATATGATGTGGCGGAACATACGATACATGCCCTGAAAAATGTAAAGCGGGATAAGATCCTGCGCTTGACGATGCTGTTCCATGATATGGGAAAACCGGCTATGAGAACGACAGATGAAAAAGGACGGGACCACTTCAAAGGCCATGCGCTTGTAAGTGAGGAAATTGCCCGTTCGGTCATGAGACGGCTGAAGTTTGACAACGATACGGTGAAAAAGGTCACTCGTCTTGTGTGTTATCACGATTATCGGATTGAGGCGACTCCGCAAAATGTGCGGCGTGCTATGAATCGGATCGGAGTGGATCTGTTTCCATATTATCTGGCGGTGCGTATGGCAGATGTAAAAGCGCAGAGCCCTTATCGCAGACGCGAGAAGATTGAGAATATCATCGCAATGCGGGAGATTTATCAGGAGACGCTGATTCGTGAAGATTGTGTAACACTGCGTGGTCTGGCTGTCAGTGGCAAAGACCTGATGGCGATCGGAATGAAACCGGGAAGAGAACTGGGGAATATGCTCAATGAGCTATTAGAATGGGTCATTGATGAACCAGAGTGCAACAAAAAAGAAATCTTGTGTGAATATGTAAAAGAAAAGTTAGGTCTGTAGCATACTCAGGCTGCCCTCCTCATAGATTAGAACGGAGATAAAAACTAAGTAAAGGCAGGGGGCAGCCATGAGAGACTATGAATTAGAAATTCTGGAGCATTATGACATTGAAGTAAGAAGCACCCATAAAATAAGGGGTGCGTTTTTTTGCGATACGAATGAAGGGACAATGGTATTAAAAGAAACGAGAGTTTCCGATAAGCGTGCCCCTTTCATGTATAAAATGCTCTGTAAATTGGAAGAAGAAGGATATCCCAATGTAGATCTACCCGTTGCAACGGATGAGGGCTCGTTTATCAGTACCTCCAGAGACGGAACCAGATATATGCTGAAACGTTGGTTTTACGGCCGGGAGTGTGATGTGCGTAAACAGCAGGATGTGCTGGCGGCAGCGGAAAATCTTGCGGTACTGCATCAGAAAATGCGGTGGACGGAGCCGGAGAACGGGGAAGTGCCGATGCGGGGGAGACATTTGCGGGAGGAGTTTCTGAGCCATAATCGTGAGTTGAAAAAGGTACGGAGCTTTATGAGAAATAAGGTGAATAAGGGGAACTTTGAATATTTGTTTCTAAAGTATTTTGAGCAGATGTTTCAATATGCGGTTCAGGCGCTGAGACGGCTGGAAACGTCAGATTATGATTCGTTATATCGGAAGAGTATCGAGGGCGGATATTTAGTACATGGAGATTATAATTATCATAATGTTCTGATATTGGGGAATTCTGAGGCGGGCGCAATGGCGACAACGAATTTTGAACATGTCAGGGTGGATGTTCAGATGCAGGATCTGTACTATTTTTTGCGAAAAGTGATGGAAAAGCATAAGTGGGATGCGGAACTGGGGCGAAGGATTTTAGAGGTGTATCATGCTGTGCGGCCATTGGAAGAGGCGGAACGGGAATATTTGGTGTTAAAGCTGTTGTATCCGGAAAAATTCTGGAAGACAGCCAGTGCATATTACCATTCGAATAAAGCCTGGATTCCGGAGAAGAATGTGGAAAAACTGCGCCTTACAATTGCCCAGTCCGAAGAAAAGATGCGGTTTTTGGAAGAGGTGTTTTAAAAACGTCTGTAAAACGCCGGAAAAAGCGTGAAAATCCGCCAAATATAAGGAAATCTCTTGACAAAAATGCATGGAACAGGTATAACAGAAAATAAAGGTGGGGTCGTGCCCATGCGCGAAGACAGGCCTTTGTTATTCTGTTAGAATAGAAAGTATTTGACTACAATAAAGAGGAGGAAATTATCCATGAACAAAACAGAATTAATCGCAGCTATTGCAGAGAATGCAGAAATTTCTAAGAAAGATGCAGAGAAAGCTCTGAAAGCATTTGCAGATGTTATTACAGACGAATTGAAGAAAGGCGAGAAAGTTCAGCTTGTAGGATTTGGAACATTTGAAGTATCCGAAAGAGCTGCAAGAGAGGGTAGAAACCCACAGACAGGAAAGACTATGAAAATTGCTGCATGCAAGGCACCGAAGTTTAAAGCTGGTAAAGCTCTGAAAGACGCTGTGAATGCATAATTGCAAAGCCTCGAAAACGAGACTTAAATGTTTTTGAGTTCAGTGGAATTTAATATAACAGAAAAGCAGGGGTTTCCCCTGCTTTTCTGTTATATAGATCAAGTATAGATCAAAGCAGATAAAAGTGGAAGAAAAAGAGGAGAATGATATGAGACTGGATAAGTTTTTGAAGGTATCCCGTTTGATCAAGCGGAGAACAGTGGCGAATGAGGCTTGTGATGCAGGCAGAGTTCTTGTGAATGGAACGGTTGCCAAGGCATCGGTAAAGGTGAAGGTCGGAGATATTATTGAGATTCAGTTTGGTACAAAGACGGTGAAGGTGGAAGTGCTGGATCTGCAGGATACGACGAAAAAAGAAGAGGCAAAAGATCTGTTCCGCTATCTGTAATATTCGGATGCTCCTATTCATATATATGTGATACAGAGGATAAAGAAGTTCGTGTATCAATGAAAGGAGAATCTGGATGGAGGAACGACAGATTGCAAAAATGCATAAGCTGGTTGTAAATAATCGAAGAACAAGTATGGTCACCGGGGTGTTGGATGTACTTTCGTTTGATCTGAATGAAATATTGCTGGAAACGGAGCAGGGGATGCTGATGGTAAAGGGAACGGACTTGCATGTGAACCGCCTGAATGTAGAGAAGGGTGAGGTGGATCTGTCCGGGAATATCGATAGTTTTGCGTATTCCAGTGCAGAGCATCAGCCGGGACGGCAGGGAGACAGTTTCTTTTCCAGACTGTTTAAGTAGGTCAGGAATATGATGCTTGGAATCGGAAATGAAGCAATGATCTTTCTTTACGCAGGGCTGACAGGGGTTGTGACCTTTTCGTGCTATCAGTGGCTGAAATTATTTCGTAAATTGATTCCACATTCTGTTGCGGCGGTCAATATTGAAGATCTTTTGTATTGGCTGGCAATGAGTGCGTATGTGTTTCGACAGATGTATTATACAACATATGGAAGTGTGAGATGGTTTTTTATACTAGGTATTGTATGTGGAAACGGGACCGCATATTTTGTAAAAAAAACACTAAAAAAACTCTTTCTGAAATGGAAGAAAAGCCTTGAAAAACGGGGGGAAACCCGATAGAATAAATATGATAAGCAAGGGGAGCTTGTAAAAGGGATTAATTAAATGGGTGAGTTTAAATGAACGAAAAGAGAAAGAAAA
>OMGQ01001189.1_pt1 | contig 16271 bp, 17 predicted proteins | sample 1646071 | NCBI WGS metagenome assembly OMGQ01 (sample SAMN05578585, study PRJEB25193) | human gut metagenome | biome: Human Microbiome; feature: human-associated habitat; material: feces | host: Homo sapiens | place: USA:Birmingham
CGGTAGGGAATTATGTCGCCGAAGCGACCCGCCGCAGGCGGAGAATCCCGCGAGGGGGATTTTATCTTATAGGAGGAAAACAAATTGAACCGAACATTTGAAACATTAGAATTTAATCATATTTTAAAACAGTTGGAAGAGTACGCTTATACAGAGAGAAGTAAGGAGAAGATCAGGGCTTTGGAGCCGTATCTGAGGGAAACGGACGTAAAGGTTGCTCTGCGCGAGACGACAGAGGCCAGGGAAATGCTGGACAAATTCGGGAATCCCCCGTTAGTGACGCTTGATCAGGTGGAAGAACTGCTGAATACGGCTCAGAAGGAAGGATGTCTGACTGCTGAACAGCTTGAGTATATCGGAATAACGCTGACGGCGGTAGAGAGGCTGAAAGACTATCTGTCAAGGGGAAAACATCTGGAGTCCGGCCTTCCGTTTTATGAGGCGGACCTCTATCCGATGACGGATATAAAAGAAGAGCTGGCGGCATCAGTCAGGAATAACCAGGTTCAGGATTACGCCAGCAAATATTTAAAGGATACCAGGGAACAGATTGCCAGGACGGAAGAAAAGATGCGGACAAAGGCAGAAGCCGTACTGAAAGCGAATAAAGATGCTGTATCCGAACAATTCATTACTTCCAGGAACGGCCGCATCTGCATTCCTGTAAAAAAAGATTATAAATTCAGAATACCGGGAACCGTAATTGATAAATCGTCTACAGGAGCCACACTGTTTGTCGAACCGGTGTCAGTGGCGAAATACGGCGAGGAGCTTCAGCTTTTAAAGCTGGACGAAGAAAATGAAGTCAGGCGCATTTTATATACGCTGACAGCGCTGATAGCGGAGCAGCAGGAACTGTTTTATGAAAATATCAGGGTGATAGAAAAACTGGACTTTATCTTTGCCAAGGGAAAGCTGAGCGCTGCTGTCTGCGGCACGCTGCCGAAGATAAACCTGGAGCGCAGAATACGGATCAGGAATGGCCGTCATCCGCTTTTAGATCCCACAACCTGTGTACCTCTGGATTTCGAGATTGGCCAAAAGACAAGAGGAATTATTATAACGGGGCCAAACACGGGAGGCAAGACGGTAGCGATCAAGACAGTGGGACTCTACTGCCTGATGGCCCAGTGCGGTCTGCATCTACCCTGCGGGGAAGCTGATATCTGTATGAACAGCCAGGTACTTTGTGACATTGGGGACGGTCAGAATATGACTGAGAACCTGTCCACCTTTTCCGCCCATATTACGAACGCTCTGGATATTCTGAGACGGGTGAACCGGGAGAGCCTGGTTGTAATGGATGAGCTGGGATCCGGAACCGATCCGGCCGAGGGAATGGGAATCGCGATTGCCATTTTAGAGGAGCTTAGAAAGAGCGGGTGCCTGTATCTTGTTACCACCCACTATCCGGAAGTGAAGCAGTACGGGGAGAATGCGGAGGGAGTCTGCAACGCGAGAATGGCCTTTGACAGAGAAACGCTGAAGCCAAAATACCGGTTGGAGATAGGCCGGGCCGGTGAGAGCTGCGCTTTCTATATTGCCAAGAGTCTCGGTATGCCTGCGGATATGCTCCGCAGAGCCAGCCAGGCTGCATATGGGGAGAACGGCAGTCCGGATATCATGGACGCCCTTCCGGAACAGCTTGAACGCCGGTCTGCGCCGGTCATACAAAAAGAAAAAATCCATAAGAATCATCAGACGGAGGCAGACGCATTCCGGCTGGGAGACTGTGTTATGGTTTATCCCGACAAAAAGACGGGAATTGTCTGCCGTACCGCAAATGAAAAGGGCGTGCTTCAGGTTCAACTGCAGGATAAGAAAATATGGATTAACCACAAAAGGATAAAACTTCACGTCCCAGCATCCGAACTGTATCCGGAGGATTATGATTTTTCCATTATCTTCGAAAGCGTGGAGGAGAGGAAAGCGAAACACCAGATGGAGCGTAAATACTGTGAAGGAATGGAGAGAACTATACCATCCACAGACTGATTGTGGTATACTATGAGCACTTGATGAGGTATTACACGAATCTAGTGCGAGTCATACCTGAACCCTTGGTGAGGTACTCCACGAACCTAGAGTTCATGGTATACTATGAGCACTTGATACATTAAAATCACCCGGTCAGCGGCCGGACAGAAACAGGAGGGATAGCAGATGACACAGCAGGAGCTAGTCCTGTCGGCGGAATTCTTTCTGCGCATTCTCACAGCGGCAGTCTGTGGAATTGTAATCGGATATGAGAGGGAAAACAGAAATAAAGAGGCGGGGATCCGTACTCATGCAATTGTTGCTTTGGGCGCTGCCCTGATCATGATTGTGTCAAAATATGGATTTTCTGATATTCAGAACTATGATGCTTCCAGGGTTGCTGCGCAGATCGTCAGCGGCATCGGATTCCTCGGCGCCGGAATCATATTCATCAGGAACCGCGCTGTGAGCGGCCTTACGACGGCGGCCGGTATCTGGGCCACGGCAGGGGTGGGAATGGCGGTGGGTTCCGGTATGTACTATATTGGTATTGCCGTTACTGTTCTCATTGTCTTGATGCAGTTCGTTCTGCACAGGCAGTTTGTGATTAAAAAAGAACACAGGTATGAAAAACTGGTCATTATCATGAAAGACCATCCGGGAATTGAAGAGCTTCAGGAAAAACTGCTCGGACAGAAGGTGGAAGTAGACAGTCTGGAGCTTGAGATGACGGAAAACCAGGAGTACAGAATGGAGCTGGGAGTTTTTCTGCCGAAAGAGTACAACAAGATGGAACTGACCAAAATACTGATGGACTGTAGCGGCGTCACATATGTCAGATGCTGACCCCGCAGGACGCGGCTGATGAAGCCGGTAAAAGAATAAAAGTATAAAAGAATCCCCTTCCGTTTTTTTCCTGATGGCAGCCTGTCAGCGGGAAAATAACAGAAGGGGATTTTGTAAATCAGGATTTCGGTTTAAATCAGAATTTATGAAATACCGGAGAACTGGTTTCTTACCTTCAGAATTTTCATTGCCTCCGCCTGCTCTGTCGTATACCAGCCTTTGGCAGACATTTTTTTGTAAATGTCATCCTGCATGCAAAGACTGTTGTTTAAGGCCTGATCAAAGCTCTGACGCACATCCTGGGTCGAAGATTCGATCGTACCGTGAAGATACAGATCACATACGCCTTTGGTGGTCAGAAGCAGGTTTTCCATTATACATCTGTCATCCATTTTTGTAACCCTCCTTTCATCATTAGGTTAAACGATAGAAACTGTCAAAAATCTGCTGATGCTTGTCTGCGATCTGCTGAACACAGGTTTTCAGTTCCTGATCCTGAAGATTTTGGATTGCATCCTGACACTGAGTTTTAAAAAATTTCTCATGTCCCAGAGCATCCTCGATATAATCTAATTCCTTTGGACTCATAATTATCACCTCCACATTTAGTATGTGAAGATTACAGGAAAGTATCATCACATTTTCCTTCCAAATTTATTCCAATATATTGAAACGTTTTTTGTGTGAACAGCAGCGGATGTAAAAAATCGTAAGATACGTAAAGATAAATTCTCTTGTAGCAGATGTTTCCGGAAGATATAATGGAAAATAATGAGAGAAAGCAGGGTGAAATATTATGATTACAATAAAGAATGATATCAAAGAGAAGAAAAAACAACGCAAAAAATATTTAACGCCATGTGCAGCAGTGCTGCTGATATGTTCCCTGGCGGCCTGCGCAGGAGGCGGGGCACAGAAGAATGCAGGAGGCGGGGCCGGGGCGGCAAGGGCTGCGGAGACAGAGGCAGGAACAGAGGAAAATGTAAGTAAGCAAGAAGCAGCATCTTTAACTGGTGAAGAGACGGCCAATTCGGCGGAATCCGCAAAAGAGGAGACGCAGACACCGGTGACAGAGAGCCGGGCGCAGGACTGGTCCGCCCTCCCTAATCCAATTGTGGATGTCGGTTCTTCGGAAGACTTTGAAGCGGCAGGACTGAGACTTTGGCTTCCGGCCAATAAAGAATGGTATAGTGATCCTGACTACAGTATGATAGGTGATAAGGCTGCGCAGATTCAATTTTACGATGAGATTACTAAATCAGATGCCATCGCGAGGGCAGCCAAATCGGAGGAAGGTGATATTTCGGGTATTTACTATGTGTTTGATGACAGCAGGAAACAGAGCTGGTTCACAAAACTGGAGGATGGAACGAAGGTGGACATCACGGTCCGGGTCACCTCAGAAAATTCAGATGTCCATGGGGTCCTTGCCACATGGTCGGCCGGTGATACCAGCTACAGTCTTTGGGAGGATGATGCCTGGGAACATCCGGATGCCGTGGCGAAAATGGCGATTGAAATTATAAAGATGAGCGATCCGGGAAGAGAGACAGAGCAGGATTAAAGACCGCCCTGTTTTAATTGACGGGGGTGATTTATGCGCGGAGCGGGCCCGCCGTTTCCAGCGGGCCGTGTCCGGTTTACAGTAAATTGTCCGCCAGCTTCATCCGTTCCACCACGGGAACGTGGAAGGGACAGCGGCTTTCACAGCCCCTGCACTCAGTACAGTCGGCGGCGTTGGCGCTGAGCTGACGGTAATGGGCGCGCACGGCGGCGGGTACCTCCCGGTGCATGGAGGCCAGGTCATAAAGCTTATTCACCATGGCGATGTCGATTCCGGCGGGACAGGGAGCGCAGTGGCCGCAGTAGGTGCACTGGCCGGAGGAAGAAGCTTGAGTCGGCGCGCGGGCCAGGACGCTGGCATAGTCCTTTTCTTCTGCGGAGGCGTTTTCATAGGCAACGGCCATGAGGACATGCTCCGGCGTATCATATCCGGCCATCACACTGGCGACAGCGGGCCGTGTAAGCGCATAATGAAGGCACTGGACAGGCGTGAGTGCCACGCCGAAGGGGGAGGTGCGGGCATCGAATAAACGTCCGCCGGCATACCCCTTCATGACGGTAATCCCAACTTCAAGGTGTTCGCAGATGCGGTAAAGCTCCTCCCTTTCCGGCGCAATGCCGCCCAGTGCTTCATCGTATTCATCGGCAAAATACTGGTTGATGTCTTCGGTTGGGGGAAGCAAATCAAAAGCAGGATTGATGCTGAACAGAATCATCTCAATCTCACCGCTCAGGGCCGCCATCTTTGCCACAGCCGGATTGTGGGTGCTGAGGCCGATATGGCGGATTACCCCGTCTTTCTTAAGTCCTCTGACATAGTCTATGTATTCCCCTGACATAATCCGCTCAAACTCTGCGGCCTCATCCACGAAATGGATCATGCCCAGGTCGATATAGTCTGTGCCGAGTCTGGCAAGTAAATCTTCAAAGGCGGCTTTCACCAGAGGCATACAGCGGGTGCGCACGTACTGTCCTTTCTGCCATGTGGAACCGATATGTCCCTGTATAATCCATCTCTCCCGGCGTCCTTTCAGAGCCGCTCCGATATTGGAGCGTACATTAGGTTCGGACATCCAGCAGTCCAGAATATTGATTCCCTGCGCCTCGCAGGTGTCGATCACTTCTTTTATTTCCCGGGAGTCATGGCGCTCCAGCCACTCTGCCCCAAGGCCGATCTCACTTACTTCCAATCCTGTTTTTCCAAGCTTTCTGTATCGCATACAAATCTCCTTTATCCGGTGCAAGTCTCAGACACGCTAAAGGGCGCAAAAGACCTTTTGACCCCAACATCATATTATAATTAAAGTATAAAAGGGAAACGCCGTTTTGCCAAGGGGAATCGGCAAAACGGCATCTGGTTAATCAATCCCGGTGCATTGTCTGTACAATGACCGGATGTTTTGCGGCGGCTTTCATTGACTTGTGAGGCAGGGTGCCTCCATGCCGCCTGTATACCGGAATAATAAACAGAAAAAGGGCGATGGAAAGAATGAAAAACAGGATATAGGACGGAAGATAGCTTCCGGTCCTGTCTGCCAGCATTCCCGGTACGGCGCTGGAGACCAGTCCGCCCAGCGCATAGGAGAGCTGGTAATTTTTCAGTACTGTGGCGTAATTTCCCACCTGGCAGAAATCGGAGGCCATAAAGAGGCCAGCGCAAGCCCCATACCGAGAAAAAGAAAGGTGATTCCGAACAGAAGGCGGCCGGACTGAGGCGCGAAACAGCAGAGCAGCTGGCCGATACAAAGAAACAGGCAAAATAACGCCGCTGTACGAAAGCTGCCTGCCCGGTCGGCAATCCAGCCAAAGGAACATTTACCGGCTATGAGCAGTATGCCCATCAGCGACAGGAAAAAGGAAACAGTAGCGGCTGAATGGCCGGCGCTGGTATAAAGCAGGGATAAATAATTAAAACCGGTCAGTCCAAGCACTCCAATCAGAAAAGAGCCGCACAGGATACGGAGCTGTTCCCTCCGGCTGAGCCGGTTGTGGAGCAGTGTGCCGCCGTGAATGCAGTCCCTGGAGCTGCCGGAAGAAACTTCTGTTTCCGGGAAATCTTCCACACCTGCTGTTTCGATCCCTGTATGTTCAGGCGTGTTTTCTCTGATCAGTGCCACAATGGGAAGCGTTACGGCCGCAACAGCCAGAGCTTGCGCCAGGAACGCGGAGGAAAGTCCGAAATTCTCAATCAGAAACAGCAGCGTCACGGGACCCAGAACAGAGCCGATTCCGCTGCCGGAGGCAGCGATTCCAAGCGCCGCGGCAGGTTTCAGAGGGAACCACTGCCGGATGAGCAGAGAGGCGGGAATCATACCGCCCATCGCATAGCTTATGCCGGACAGAGCCGATGCGGCGCAGTAAAGGAGTGGTGTGGATGATATGCCGTAGATAAAAAATGAGAGCGAGGCAGACAGCATTGCCAGTGCGATTCCTTTTTTCAGGCCGAGCCGTCCGTAATAGCGGTCGGCGGCGAACATTGCCAAAAGGGAGGTTACACTTTTCATCGTGGCGAGCAGGGAAATCTGGGTATTGGAAAAACCGTGGACTTTTATAATAAAAGGCAGGCAGATGGAAAATGCATTGCTGACAAGCCCGACACAGACAAAAACCATGACGGTGCTGAGCGCGCATATGGTAAAGCGGTAGGGTTGAGCTTTCATGGATATTCCTCCTGCTGCCGTTTGACGGCATAATTGTTATTGATGACGGTGATCTTTGCGCGGAGCGTGCAGGTTATCGTTTCATCCGCCTGCCATTACTGCCATTATCATATTAGAGAAATATATATTTGTAAAATGAATTATACAGGTATATAATATAGACAAAATCGATATTTATCATCGCGGAGGAAGTATGAATCAGGCTGAAGTGGATGCATTTCTTGCAATTGTTGAGTCAGGCTCCCTGACCAGGGCCGCACAGAAGCTGTATCTGACACAGTCCACACTGAGCAGCCGTCTCGACTGCCTGGAGAAAGAACTCGGCGCGCCTCTTCTAATCAGGAAAAAAGGAATCCGCAGGGTGGAGCTGACCGAGGCGGGAAAGAAGATGGTTCCCGTGGCAAAGAAGTGGAAAAAACTGTGGCAGGAGACAAAGGAGATTATCTGGAAGGAAGACCGGCAGACCATGTTCCTGTCAACGATACAGAGTGTCCAGACTTATCTTATGGGGCCTGTATACAGGGAATTCCTGGACAGGGCGGATAACTGCGACATGTGTATTCTGGCCCTGGATTCGGGTGATACATACAAGTTAATAGAATCGGGAGAACTGGAAGCCGGACTGATTGCCAATCCCGGTTATTCAAGGACGGTGGCCTCGATTCCCCTGTTTCAGGAACCGATGTGTTTTGTATGCGGGGCAGGCAGCTCCTACGGCGGTCCGGTTCATCCCGCATCCCTGTCGGTCAGAAATGAAATCTATCTGGAGTGGCATCCTGAGTTTGTCCTGTGGCACACCTACTGGTTCGGAGACGGGAGGCGGTGCAGGGTGGAGACGGACAATATGCAGCTATTAGAGCAGCTAATCGAACAGGATGAATACTGGAGCGTACTGCCGAAATCGGCTGCTCTCAGCATGGAGGGCAGGATGGATGTCAGAATCCTTCCGATTGAGGATGGCCCTGAAGACAGAGTGGTGTATCTCCTGCTGAAGCATAAAGAAGACTGTCCGCCGTCTGTTCGGATCCTGCTTCAGATGCTTAAGGAATATCTGGAGAAGTTGGGAATCCTTTGGATTGAGGAAGGGAAAATCTGATACGGAGTAATGAGGTGCATATGGAAATGAATACGGAACGAAAAAGAATATTGTTTGCCGACGATGATCCGGAGATTCGGGAGGTGGTCCGTATTCTTCTGGAGCATGAAGGCTTTGAGGTTATCGAGGCCTCCAATGGAAAAGAGGCGGTGGAAAAGTCCGGCGGCTCTGTGGATCTGATTATCCTGGATGTGATGATGCCGGGGAAGTCAGGGATTCTGGCCTGTCTGGAGATAAGGAAAAAACTGACGGTACCCATCCTGTTTCTTACGGCCCGCACCCAGGATTCCGATAAGGCGCTGGGATTTTGCGCAGGGGGAGATGATTACCTGGCAAAACCATTTTCCTATACGGAGCTGGTTGCGAGAGTCAAGGCAATGCTGCGCAGATATTACGTCTATCAGGGAGGCGGAAACCGGAAAGAAGATGACGCACAGATACAAATCCGGGATCTGCTTCTTAATAAGGACAGCCGTGAGGTGCGTCTGGAGGGAGGAGAAATTCTTCTTACGGATTTGGAATACCGGATTCTCCTTCTCCTCGCGGAGAACAGGGGGAAGATTTTTACGATACAGAATATCTATGAGAGCGTTTGGGAAGAACCATATTATTACATTTCCAATAACACGGTGATGGTACATATCAGGAATCTCAGAAAAAAACTGGAGAAAGATCCGAAAAATCCGAAATACATCGTCAATGTATGGGGAAAGGGGTACCGGATAGAGTGATGAAAAAACTTCGCAGCAGATTATGGATTAAGCTGATTCTGTCAGCCGTCTTTGCCGCCGCCTGCGCCGCCTTTGTCTATGTGTGGGCGCTGGAGCTGTCCTACCGCCTTTTGGATCAGATTTATATTAATCCGGCCGTTATCTTAAAGCGGGAAGAGCAGTATATAAAGGATTTTCAAAGCTATGTGACAGAACAGAAGCTTTCCATGAATGACAGAAAGAAGATAAAAGAGTTCACCAAAACGGATTGGACGATTGTCATGGCGCTGTACCAGGAGAATGATATAATCTTCAGCAGTGACAGCCGCTTTATTGTGCCTCTTCCGGCGGATGAATACGGGGAGACGATAAAAGACACATCTGAGGCGTCGGGAGTTTTTAATGTGACGTTCACGGACGGCGCAGTACAGGCAGCACTGGTTTATACGGGATATGAGAATTACCAGTCCGCCGGAGTGATTGTGACGCTTTTGAGCGGCCTTTGTTTTGCCGTAATTTTATATCTTCTGATTCGAAAAAAAGTAAAATATATTGAATTGCTGGGGAAAGAACTGGAGATTTTAAAAGGTGGAGATTTAAATTACCAGATTACGATAAGGGGAAATGATGAACTGGCGGCTCTGGCGGGAGAGATGGATTCCATGCGCCGGGCCATCCGCTCCAGACAGGAGGAGGAAGAGCTGGCCCACCTGGCGAACCGGGGCATAGTGACGGCCATGTCGCACGACCTGAGAACGCCGCTGACGGCTCTTATGGGTTATCTTGATATTCTTTCCATAGAGGAGGATCCCGGCAAAAAACAGAAGTATCTGTCGGTCTGCCGTGACAAGGCGTGCCAGATAAAGAGCCTGTCGGATAAGCTTTTTGAGTATTTTCTGGTATACAGCAGTGACCAGGATGAACTGCACGCGGACGAGGTGAACGGTGCGGAATTTGTGGGACAGATAGTTGAGGAGAGCCTGTTTGACCTGGAAAATGAGGGGATTGAGGTGGCGCGCCGGGCCGGAGAAATTACATGCAGGCTATTGGTGGATGTGGATCTGATGCGCCGGGTTTTTGGAAATCTTTTTTCCAATATCCTGAAATATGCGGATCGGAGCCATGCCGTTCAGGCGGAATACGGAGAGACAAAGGATGAACTGGTCATCCGCCTGCGAAACAGCGTGGCTGCGGATGCATCGGAGCGGGAGAGCAGCAATATCGGCCTGAAGACATGCGAAACGATACTGAAGCGTCACGGAGGCACTTTTTCATATCAAAAAGACGCCGGTATGTTTGAGGCGGAGGTCAGGATTCCGTGCATCAGGGAATAAGCATCGGATAGGGAAAAACATTGGGCAGGGATAATCTTTAAATCAGGAATAGATTCAGGAGAATGAGATGAAGATACAGGAATTAAAATTATTTAACGGATTGACGGAGGACGAGCTTCAGCGGAGCCTGGTCTGTTCACAGTCAAACATCGTGGAGTATGAAAAAGATGATTATATCTTTTCTCAGGGGGAGAGGCCCAGGTGGCTCTACATGATTCTGTCCGGGGAGGTTCTGCTGGAACAGATTAATATGGCGGGACGCCAGACTTATGCGGAATATCTGGGTGAAAGGCAGCAGTTTGGCGTTGTGGACCTGTTTCTTAAGCGGAAACAGTATTCCTACTCGGCCAGAGCCAGGAGCCATGTGAAGCTGCTTAAGATATCAAGCCATTTTTTCTATGGAACGTGTGAAAATAACTGCATGCACCACAGCAAAATTCTTTTTAACATGATGGGGGTGTTTGCCGAGGAGGCGGAGAAAAAATCAAAAAAGATACAGCTTTTGACCTGCGGCAGCTTAAGACAGAGGATAGCCCTTTATCTTCTCCAGAACAGCGGTGAAAATAAAAAGGTTGAACTGATGATGAACCGGGAGGAGCTGGCGGCCAGCCTGAATGCGGCCAGGCCTTCTCTGTCCAGGGAATTATCTCAGATGCAGGATGAGGGGATTATTAAAATGGAGGGTCGCAAATCCATCAAAATCCTTGATTATTCCCGGCTTCAGGAAGACCTGGCCGATGTTTCAGATTAAATTATCAGTCTTCGGGAACAAAAACGTCTTTTCCAAGACCGCATATCGGACATAACCAGTCTTCGGGCAAGTCCTCGAATGCAGTTCCCGGAGCAATTCCATTGTCCGGATCGCCTACCTCCGGATCATACTCATAGCCGCATGGTTCACAGATATATTTTTTCATTTCTAATTACCTCCGTAATCTGTTTAATAATACGTTTGAATTACTCAGCCTTCCAAAGGCCGTGAAGATTGCAGTACTCGTAGGCAGCGATAAATTCATCGCCGTCGCCAAGAAGAAAAACGGCTTTTGGTTCTTCGCCGGGTTTCAGGGAAGCAAACTGTCCGCCGGCTTTTGTTTCAATATAAATGCCCGTAATATAGTGTTCCTCCAGCATGGGATGAGATACGGAACCTACCGATACTTCCACTCTGTTTCCGTCAACCGAGACAACGGGTACATGCTTCTCAGCCGCGCCGTCCGAGGTGTTGGCCTTCAGGGACTCAAGTCCGACTTCTTTTTCACCGTCTAAAGCCACCAGATTTAATAAGATATTTTTCTTGTCGTCACTTCTGTAAAATTTATTCATAGCAGACCTCCTGTTTGTTTTTTGATTTGTTATTTGTTCTGTAGATAAGATACCATAAAATGAATGAAGTCCGTAACAAATGTTACGAAAACAAAAAAACTGTAAGAAAATGGAAGTCTGGAATATTCAGGCTGGATTTCTGTACGCATTCTGCTATAATTAGTAGGACATGGCCCCAATAAGGGAATGGCTACAACTAAAGGAGAATGAACATGAGACAGAAAACACTATCAATCGAACAAATCGTATTATGCGGCATGTTTGCCGCACTCGTTGCCACCGGCGCATTTATAAAAATAAGTATCCCCGTACAGCCTTTTCCTATGCATTTTACCCTGCAGTTCTTTTTTGTTCTGCTGGCTGCTTTTGTACTGGGCGGGAAATTGGGAAGTGCCAGCGTCCTTGCGTATCTCGTAATTGGGCTAGTGGGGGTTCCCGTCTTTGCGGCAGGAGGCGGACCGGCCTATCTGGTGCGCCCGACCTTCGGCTTTCTGCTGGGGCCGCCTATACGACAGGAACACTTTCTGAGCGCTTACACCGCCATACGTTTCTGAATCTTCTGGCAGCGGCATTTGCCGGTATGATGGTCATGTATCTGTCCGGGATGCTTTACTTTTATTTTATCAGCAATTACGTAATCAGTATGCCCGTAACGTGGGGAATCGTGCTTGTAAATTGTTTCCTGCTTACGGTGGGAGGTGATTTCCTCCTCTGCGTGCTGGCTTCCGCTCTGGCAGTCAGGCTGCTTCCGATATTACAGAAGATACGGTAAAACTTAAATTTTTATGACAATTTCATTTGTTTTGAAAAAACGGTGGAAATTCGGCTTGTGGTCGTGCTATATTATAAACAGGCTGCTAAACGGCCAAAACAAAAACAGATAGAGGTTGAAAGAATGAGAAAAAGAAAGGTCTTAAGAACTCTGGGAGCGGTGTCGGTTCTGGCGCTCGCATTCAGCTTTACTACTCTGGCAGATGACGCGTCGCAGTTTGTGACGGGGACAGATGTGAATGGTATTGTGATAGGAGGACTTACAGAAGCAGAAGCAAAGGCGAAAATCGAGCAGTCCTACGCTTCGAGCTACAACCTGACAATTATTGAGAAAGACGGAAAGAAAGAGAATATTAACGGTACGGAGATTGGGTACAGGGTAACGGTCCCTGACAATCTGAAAGAAATTCTGAGCCAGCAGAATAACACGGGACGCCAGTCAGGACCTTCTTCCGATAATTCCCATACACTGGAGCTTCAGGCTTCCTATGACGAAGCGCTTCTCACGGCGAGAATCCGTGGACTGGAATGTATAAACGGAGGCAGCATCATCACGACGGCGGATGCCCGTATCTCGCCTTATCAGGAGGGACAGCCCTTCACGATTATACCGGAAGTGCAGGGCAATAATGTGGATGCGGCAAAGACGGAAGCGGTAATTAAGGCCGCAGCTGCCTCCGGACAGAGCCAGGTGAATCTGGTGGAGAACGGATGCTATTATACGGTACAGGTTACAAAGGACAATGAACAGTTAAAGGCGCTCTGCGATAAGATGAACCAGAGTAAAGACATGGTAATCACATATAATTTCGGCGAGAATAAGGAAGAGCTCACCGGCGCCGTGTTCACCAGCTGGTTCACCGGTTCCGAGGATGGACAGATTCAGGTTGACAGAAATGCCGCCGCAGCCTACATCGCTGCATTGGCGGCCAAGTATGACACGGCCGGAACCGCCAGGGTTTTTCATACGGCGACAGGCAAGGATGTGACACTAACAGGCCCGTACGGCTGGAAACTCAATCAGGCAACAGAGGTTGAGGCGTTAATCGCGATGATCCGGATGGGACAGAGCCAGACATGGGAACCTCAGTATACCGCCTCCGCCGCCAGCAGGACGGCTCCTGACTGGGGGAACACCTATGTGGAGATTGATCTGGGCGGCCAGCATGTCTATATGATTAAGGACGGAGCGATCGTTTGGGATGCCCCGTGCGTCACGGGCAATGTGTCGAAAAACTATACGACTCCGGAAGGAATATACAGCCTCACCTACAAGCAGACGGACAGAATCTTAAGAGGCGCCAAGCAGGCGGACGGCACTTATGAGTATGAGAGCCATGTGGATTACTGGATGCCGTTCAACGGTGGAATCGGTCTTCATGATGCGGACTGGAGAAGCAAATTCGGAGGCACGATATATCAGTACGGCGGAAGCCACGGATGTATCAACCTGCCGCCGGCGAAGGCGAAAATTCTGTATGATCTGGTCTATACAGGCATTCCGGTCATCTGTTACAATTAAACTGAAACGGTAAAGAGCGGGGAGACCTTACGCTGCTAACGATAACCTGTCCGCTCTGCGTACAGGTCACCGCCATCGATAAAAAAGATGCGGGATTCACTTCGAAATGAATCCTGCATCTTTTTTTGAGGCTTGTGTGAGCACGCAGTGCGGAGCAATCCGGTATCAAAGGGGGCAAAAGACCTTTAGATCCCAACATCTTAACAGGATATTTCTCCTGTAAATAAAAACCGCTTTGCGGGGGAACGCACTGCGGCGGTAGGGAATAATGCCGCTACAGCGACCCGCCGCAGGCGGAGAATCCCGCTCTCGGGAGTCTTTATCGGTACAGCTAAAGAGTAGAGCATGTTTTACCGGTTTCGGAACATGTCATTTAACTGTTGTAAAAGCTCGACATCGGAAGAGGACAGCTTTAAGTTAGTCTCAAGTGTCCTTCCGTCCGTTGTTTTCACCGACAGCTCTATAATATTGCCTTCGGCCAGGCCGTTTTGATAAACGGCATTCAAAAACATCGGAAATTTCGGATGGTTTTTTACAAATGTATCACAGGAATTTTTAATCAGCAAAAGTTCCATTGGGTTCATGGCGCACCTCCTATAATAAATTATTATGTGGCAGCAAAAGAAAAAGACCGCAGAATGAGACGGTGATTGAAGAAGCTGCCTTCCTATTATAATAAACGCCCGGATTCCTGTCAATTCGGTCAGAAGGGCCGGGGAAACGTGACTAAATCACAGAATGCCGGTAATAGACGGTAATATAATAGCAGCAGACGGTGAAATGCAGGAAACGGTGAAATGCAGGAAACGGTGAAATGCAGGAAACGGCACCGGACGAATGAAAGAGTTGATTCGTACAATATAGAGTTAAGTTGAAAGGCGGATATGATGATGGAAAATAAGAAAAGACGGACATTGATAATCGGGGGAGTAGCGGGAGGGGCCACTGCGGCTGCCAGACTCAGAAGGAGGGATAATGACAGGGAAATTATTGTATTCGAAAAGGGAGAATACATTTCCTATGCAAACTGTGGGCTGCCCTATTATGTTGGAGGCGTTATCAAAGACAGAAACGCGCTGCTTCTGATGAACCCGGAGACAATGAAAGCGCGTTTTGATATTGATGTTAGAATATCAAGTGAAGTGACCGCAATAGACAGAGAGAATAAGAAACTGGCCGTTTTTGACAAAAAGTCGGGGGAGACATATGAGGAACCTTACGATGACCTTGTGATCGCAACAGGCTCTTCCCCCGTGGTTCCTCCGATCCCGGGGATTGACGGCGAGGGAATTCATACACTTTGGACGGTGCCTGATACGGATCGGATAAAGAGGATAGTGGAGGAGAGAAAGCCCGAAACGGCAGCAGTCATAGGAGGCGGTTTTATCGGCCTGGAAATGGCTGAAAATCTGCAGAAGGCTGGCATCGGCGTAAGTGTAATTGAAATGCAGAACCAGGTGATGGCGCCGCTGGATTACGAACTGGCGGAACTGCTTCATGAAAATATGACAATGAACGGTGTGGAACTGATTCTGGGGGACGGAGTCGTTTCATTTGTAGCCCGGGATGACGGCTCCACCCTAATTAACCTGGCCGGAGGCCGGACAATCCGGGCAGAGATGGTACTGCTCTCCATTGGGGTAAAGCCGAACAGCGCTTTGGCACGTGCTGCGGGACTTAAGGTGAACGCTCGGGGAGGCATTGTGACGGATCGGTTTCTGAAGACTTCCGATGAAAACATTTATGCGGTAGGAGATGTCATTGAGGTCGAGAATTTTGTCCTGCAAACGCCTGCCATGATACCGCTTGCGGGGCCGGCCAACAGACAGGCCAGAATCTGCGCCGACAATCTGGCCGGCGACAGGAAAGAATACCATGGAACAATGGGAACCTCCGTTGCCAAGGTATTTGACAACACGGCAGCTGTTACGGGAGCTAATGAAAAAACCCTGAGGGCAATGGGAATGGTAAAGAATAAGGATTATTATTCTGTTCTGATCAGCCAGAAATCCCATGCGGGATATTATCCCGGTTCGACAGTCCTGCATATGAAAATGCTGTTCGGCAAAGACGGCAGGCTGTTTGGCGCCCAGGCTGTAGGCCCGGACGGGGCGGACAAACGGATAGACGTGATAGCATCGGTTATGCGCAGCCACGGAACTATTTATGATTTAGAGGAACTGGAGTCCGCCTATGCGCCGCCTTTTTCTTCAGCCAAAGATCCTGTGAATATGCTTGGTTTTACTGCTGAGAACATTCTCACCGGATTAGTGTCATTCATCAGCTGTGCAGAACTTGACGAGCTGTCGCCCTCTTCCCGGCCGGCGCAGGATATGACGATTCTGGATGTGAGGGAGGAGATTGAATTCCTGGAATACCACATCCCGGGTTCCGTCCACATTCCTCTCGGAAAGCTTCGGGGAAGACTGGACGAACTTGATAAAAATAAAATGACGGCCGTTATCTGTG
>OMGQ01001193.1_pt1 | contig 16216 bp, 15 predicted proteins | sample 1646071 | NCBI WGS metagenome assembly OMGQ01 (sample SAMN05578585, study PRJEB25193) | human gut metagenome | biome: Human Microbiome; feature: human-associated habitat; material: feces | host: Homo sapiens | place: USA:Birmingham
GGCAGAGGGCCCCGCCGCGCGCCTATCTTTTCCCGTTAGAGCAGTCATATGGAGTTCCCTCCGTCGTCCCTACATCGTGGGGAAGGTGAGGTAGCTGCCGCCGACCAGGCCGATGGCCGCCATGGCGCCGCCCAGCGCGATGACCCAGACCGCGCCCTCCTGGGCCTGCGCGTCGTGGGCCTTGCCGCCGGAGACCCAGCGGAAGACGCCCACGGCGGCGGTGATTCCGCCGACGAAGGTGAGGATCTGCCACAGATAGTTCAGGAGCTGGTTGAAGAAAGCCATATGGGGTTTTCCCTTCTGATTCGCGGCGCCGCCCGTGTGGCCTTGGCGCCCTGTTTGACCCGCCGCGGCGGGTGAGATATGACGACCGGCGGGGTCTCCCCCGCCGGGGGCCTCCTACATGAAGAACTCGGGGTCGAAGAACGAACGCGCCTCCTCGATGCGCCAGCGCATCTCCTCGATCTCGGCGCGGTGCGCGCGCTCGCGCTCGCACTTGCGGTCCCAGTTCCAGTCGTCCAGGTTGAACTCGCCGACCTCGCGCAGCTCGTGGTAGCGCGGGTGGTCGATCGTCCTGTACTTCTTGTCGAGGAACGGGAAGGCGTTCTTGATGAACACGATGCAGTCGTCGCCGCTGAACTTCTCGGGGTTGTTGCCGAGGTCGGCCGCGGCCATGAGCTCCTTGCCGATCTTGTTCTCGCTCTCAGACCAGTTGCCCTGGCGGCCGTGCGACTCGCTGCGGTTGCGGACCGTGGCGGTGAACTTGCCCAGGCGCTCGGAGATCTTCTTGTTGGTCTCGAGGTCGCAGCGGCCGAGGAATAGCGTCGTGTCGCAGTTGCCCTCGATGATGTCGGCGTTGTCCTTGTACATCTTCTTGAGCTGCGTGACCGATTGCAGGATGGCCGTGATGTAGATCCAGCGCGAGCGCAGGGTCGCGATCTTGACGTCGAGGTCGGGGATGCGGCCGATGTTGGCGAGCTCGTCGAGGATGCAGTTGATCGGGATCTTGCAGTGGGAGCCGGGGTTCTTGTCGGCGATGGCCGTGTTGACGTCGAACAGCTGGTAGAGCAGCATCGCCAGGATGAAGTTGAATGTCTTGTCGGTATCGGACATGACCAGGAAGAACGCCGTGGGCTCCTGACCGATCATCTCCAGCTCCAGCTCGTCCTCGCTGAAGAACTCGCGGACCGCCGAGACGGCGAACGGCGCCAGGCGGACGTTGCACGACGCGATGACCGAGGCCTCGGTCTCCGGCGAGCCGGAGGTGGACTTGAAGCCCTTGTACTGCTTGATGACGAAGTACTCCTCGGAGGCCTGCGCGGCGGCCTCGTCGCCGCCGTGGTTGGCGACGATCCACTCCTCGAAGCCCTGGAAGCCGTCCTCGGCGGTCGTGCCGAGCATGATGATGTCCAGCGGCGTCTTGGTCTGGCTGGGGTTGTCCTTGCCGGCGAGCTGGAGCAGGTCGAGCATCTGCGGGAACGTCTGGTACTGCGGCTGGTCGGCGTAGAAGTAGAAGAGGTATCCCATGAGCGCCATGTAGAGCTGGCGCTCGGCCCTGACGAAGAAGTCCTCCTTCTCGGCCTCGGCGTTGCCCGACGTGTTCTCCACCAGCAGGTTGACGATCTGCATGATCGAGGTGGAGTCCTGGAGGTAGAGCAGCGGGTTGTAGTGCATCGATTGGTTGATCTGGTCGGGTTTGGTGTTGACGACCTTGAGCTTGTAGCCGTGGCGAAGGAAGAAGTTGCCGTACTGCTTGAGCGTGTCGCCCTTGGGGTCGGTCGTCACGATCGAGCTGTTGAGCTGGAGCAGGTTGGGGCCGACGAAGTTGAAGGTCTTGCCCGATCCGGAGCCTCCGAGCACGTAGACGTGCTTGTTGCGCTCGAGCGCCGGGTCCGGGATCTTCGACATCTGGAGCTCGGCGCGCTCGGACAGGATGATGTTGTCGTCCTCGATCTTCTCGACGTAGTCGGGCTTGGGGTTGGACACCTTGTTCGTCATGCCGAGCTTGGCCTTGATGAAGTCCTTCGGGTTGTTGCGGGCGAAGCGCAGCGCGTCGCGGGTGCGCTGCGGGATGCGGATGGGAACGCGCTTCACGGTCGAGGTGTGCGCGAACTGCTGCATCTCGTCGTCTCGCGCCCAGCGCTGGTTGCCGTACTCCTCGCCGCGCAGCTTCTTCTGCTCCTCGCGCTCGCCGGTCCAGTCGTATTTGGTCATGGCCACCAGCGCGATGGCGCCGAAGGCCAGGAAGAAGAACGGCATCGTGCGGGAGTCGAGGTAGAACGGGTCTTGCAGGATCACGGCCCACTCGGCGACGGTGTGGTTGGAGCCGACGGTGAGCGGGTTGTCGATGAACCAGGCGGCGATGCGGTTGAACATCCAGCCGCACAGCGTGCCGCCGAGGATGAGATAAAGGAATCCCCTGAGGGTGCGCATGGGCTACTCCTCCTCCGCGGTCTCGCCGCCGTCGGGCGCCGCGGCGCGGTGGTAGTGCTTGCCGCCCTCGGCCTCGTCGCCGTCCTGCCCGCCCGCGGCCTCAACCATGGGCATCGACAGGGCGAAGAACGTCTTGAGGCGCATCGAGGCGCTGTCGAGCACGCGGTCCGCGATGGCCCTCCGCTCGGAGCGGGCGGGCGGGAACATGGCGAGGAACCCGTCGAGCTCGGCGATGGGGTAGGACCAGCGCGAGGCCGACAATTTCATGTAGTCGTAGTCCATGTTGGCCATGGCGCGGTCGAGGTAGTTTTGCTCGCCGTCCACGTACTTGTTGCCCTTGATGGCGGCCTCGAGCGCCGCGCATCCGTGCGGGTCGGACGGGGCGGTGCGGGCGCATAGCAGGACTTCGTGGACGTCGAGCGGGTTGACGCGGAAGCCGTCATGGCCCTCGCCGCCGTCGCGGATGGATGCGAGCTCGCCGTCGAGCGCGCAGTACCCGATGACGCAGGCGAGCAGCCGGCGCTCCGCCTGCTCGAGGTATTCCCTCGTGTAGCCGTATTCGCGGGCGGTCTCGGGGTATTCGCTGCGGTAGGCGGACGAGGAGATCGGCGAGTAGTATTCGGGGCTGTCGCCGAACTCGAGGATGCCGGCGGCGTCGTATCTGAACGTGTCGGAGCTGCCGTGCGCGACGATCTCGTCGGCCATCGTCGCGCACGAGGCGGCCAGGGTCTCAAGGTCGATCATCGGTGCATCCCCTCGTTGCGTGCGGGCATGGAGGGCTGCATCTTGCTCTCGGCGATCTTCTTGGCCGCCTTCGTCTGTCCGACGGGGGACTCAGGCGAGGCGGCCCGGGAGTTTCCCAAGGCCTCGCTGAGCAGCGCGGCGTTTTTCTCGGCGGCCGCGGCCTGCTTCGGGTCGATCTTCTTCTTGTTCTCGGAGATGAAGCAGCCGCGGTCGATGGCGGCCTCGAGCACCATGCCGGGCGCGGCCGCGAACGCGGCCCCCTCGGCCTTCATCTCGTTGTAGAACTCCTTGCTGCCGTCCGAGCCGGTCTTCCAGAGCTCGGGTCCCTGGGTGGCATCGACTTCGGCGCTGGCGACGGGGCGGCCGTTGCGGGTGCATTCGAAGGAGGCCTTGTTCTCGTCGTCCGGGTCGAGGGTCACGCGATACTGCTCTCGGGAGTGGCCGCCGGCCGACCCGACCCAGCTGTTGCGGCCGTCGCCGGTGCGCTCGAACTCCCAGTTGATGCCGTTGCGCTTGAAGGCGCGGGGATAGCGGTCCTGGTCATCGCGCTCGATGCCGCGCGCGCACTCCTCGAGCTCCTTGCGGTCCATGCCGAAGGACTCGACGCCGATGTTGATGAGCGCCTGGGTCATGATGTCCATGTCCCGGCCCTGGATGCCGATGGAGACCGCGGGACTTCCGTCCATGGGGTTGACGGTGTCGAATACGGAGAACTTCACTCCGTGGTTCATGAGTTCGCGCTTGAGCTTCTGGATGTCCTCGCGATTGTCGGCGACCGCCCCGGGGAAGACCATGGCCTCGCGGTACTGGTCCGGGTTCTGGGCGCGCACGGTCTCGGCGGAGACGATGCCCTTCTCGCCGCGGCCGTCGACCATGTTCGCGGCCCCGTGCGTGAGGGCGCGGGCGAATCTCGCCGGTATGCGGTCGTTCCTGTTGCCGGCCGCGCGGGCTCGCCGCGCCTGGGCCAGGCCCTCGAGCAGGTACTTGATGATTTCTGAGGCTGATTGCACGGCTGCCGTGCCGGTCCTGAACGCGAGCTGTACCGCCTCGTCTTCTGCTGCCATTTCTTCTGACCCCTTCTGTAGAGCAGATGTGGATATGGGCCTGCTGGGGTCAGGTGGCGTGGCCGGGGTCGGCGGAAGGTCAGGTGGTGAGGTCGATGCAGTCGGCAGGCCGGACCATCGACGGTGGCATTATAACCAATTGTCTGAGTTTCTATTCAGTCGATTTCCGCCTGTTCGGGATGCAGGCGGGATCGACCCCGACGAGCCTGGCGACGGAGTCGCGCGTTATCTTGCGGTGCCCCCGCTCGGGGGTCCACTGCCTGAGGTCCCCCGACTTGACGAACCTCTTGACGGTCGACGCGCTGACGCCCAGGAAGGCGCACGTCTCCTTGACGGTCAGGAATCTCGGCAGAGCCGCCAGGTCCTCGATGACTGAGCTCATTGCCCCTCCTCGGCATCCATGACGGCGGACAGCGGGAGCTCCGCGTAGAGGCAGAGCTGGACGATCTCGAGCCCGTCGAGCGCGGGCGCGGCGCGCGACGTCGTGGAGAGCCCGAGCAGCCTCAGGATCTTGGGCAGCGGAATCCCCGTGCCGCGGACGATGTCGAGCGCCGTGTCGCCGGTTTCCCCGAGCGCCGCGGCAAGGGCGTCCAGGTGTATGCCGTCTTGTCTGTTCATGTCGGAAGCCTTTCCGTTCCATATTCCGATACCGAAAGTACCGGGGCCGTATCGACCCCCGACGGGAACAGTATATGAACGGGGGGACCCGATGCGGTGCGATACTTGCCCGCACGGGGTAGAAAGGCCCCGCGCGTTTCGGCATGGAAGGAAAGTGATGCGTTCGATGAGGTCGAGGGTTCCGGAGAAGTCCGAGCTGGCGGCGCAGCTCAAGCGCTACCGCTACGATGCGGGGCTGAAGGGCGATGAGGCGGGAGCGGTCATCGGCAAGAAGGCCACGACGGTGTACAAGTACGAGGCGGGGACCCTGTGGGTGTCGCCGGCCGACCTGCGCTCGCTGCTCAACGAGTACGGCGTGAACATGGTCACGGCCTTCACCGAGATCGGCGACCCGAGGGCGGGCGGCAGGAAGAAGGACGAGTCGGCCCTGCGCTGGCGCAAGATGCGGACCTACTACGACATGATGAACCCGGCCAAGCAGAGGACCCTGCTCGACGTCGCGAGGGCGATGGCCGAGGACTTCTGAGCCGTGCGCGTGCGCACATCAGCACACCGGCATATATGCGCATGCGCATATATCTATAGCTGCGCATCTGCGCAGTTAGGAATCTGGACATCTGCGCGAATCAGCCCTTGCGCGGGAGCGCGCGGGCGCACGACGGCGCCTCCGCCTGCACAGGCTCGTCCTCGGCGATGGACGGCGCCCTCATGGCATGGGCGTCGGTGTCGATCCAATGCTCCCCGGTCTCGGGGTCGTCGTGCTCGGCGAAGCGGTGGGCGGCATGCCCGACGTCCTCGAACGGGCTGCGGGTGCTGACGAGGTAGCGGCGGCGCGCCTGGGTGCCTATATGCCCCATGGGCGACTCGATATCGAACCAGGGCTGGAAGATCTTCGGCATCGTGACGCAGCACACGTTGTCCTGCGGATCGTAGAGGTGGAGTCGGCCGTCCTGCCCGAGCGCGACGGAATATCCCTCGGGCACGGCGACGTAGTTCACGACGCTGCAATGCGTGCGCGACGTGTCGACCTCGTCCATGGTGTAGCCGAGCTGGTGGGGCGGGATGAACGCGTTGTACGTGACGTATTCGGGGTGCTCGCGGATCTGCTCGGGCGTGAAGCACATCTCGACGGCGCCGGGCACGTCGATGTCGCCCGTCATGTAGAAGGTGTCGTAGAGCGTGCCGACTACGGCGATCTCCGCGGTGTAGCCCTCCTCGACTACATGGGTCGAGGCCTCATGTGCGTTGTAGAGGTCCGACCAGCGCCTCATGAGGTCGCTGGACTTGACGAGCTCGGGGTCGAAGTACCTGTCTCCGGGGCGGTAGATCTCCTCGTCGGGGATGTCGCGCTTCGATTTGAAAAGGCCCATGGTGGTCGCTCCTTGGATGGTGGCGCGGCGGGATGCCGCGCCCTGCCGATTATCCGCCCGCGCCGCGCCGAGCGCAATGCGCCCTTCCCGCACGGGAAGCCGGACGCGGTGCGGTTTCATATTCGCACATATACCCAAACGCGTACATGCGCATACGCACATTCGCGCATTTTCTTATTTACGCATGTACGCACGGGCGCGGAAACGCGCCCGTGCATCTGCGAATCCCCGGGCTAGCCGCACGCGAGCGATTCCCATGAGATGATCTTCACCGGCCGCGGCGCCTTGGGATCGGGTGCGGGCTCTTCCGCCTCCTCTTTCTTCTCGTCGCCCTGGATGCGCGCCGGCAGCTCGGAGCCCTGTCCGGCATATCCTTCCGGTAGCGCCATGACCTCGTTGACGGTATCGACGCTCGCGCGCAGGTTCTCCGGGCTGGAGCTCACGTAGATCTTAAGCGTGAAGGAGGGGTCCGTGTGCCCGAGCCAGTTGGACACGGTCTTAGGGTTGACCCCGGACATGATGAGCTCGGTGGCGAAGGTGTGCCGCAGGCGGTGCAGGCCGCACTTTCCGCCGCCGATGTTGAACGTCCGCACGAACGTCCTGAACAGCTGGTTGGCGTATCTCGGCACCATGAACGCGCCGTCGATGTCGCCGACGACGAAGATGTCGTCCGTGAACGGGACGCCGGCATCGCGGCAGCGGGCCTCCTGCTCCGCCCGTCGGCGCTCCAGCCCCTCCATGAGCCCGTCCGCGATGGGCAGCGCCCTCATGCCGGCCGGGCTCTTCGGCCCCTTGAGGTAGCCGTTGGAGGAGGGCAGCGCGCCGATGGCGTTCGTGATGCGCACCGTGCGGCGGTTGAAATCGACGTTCGTCCAGCGCAGGGCGCAGATCTCCCCGCATCTGAGGCCCGCGAACAGAGCGAGCCGCACTATCGCGTCGAGCGGGCCGTGGATGCACGGGAGGGCGGCGAGCAGCGCGTTCTTCTCTTCGGCGGAGAGCGCGCGGGGAAGCGGGCGGTCGTGTTTGGGCGCGCGGATCCTGCGCAGGTCGAGCGGGGGCCGGAGCATTCGGAAGCTGGCGAGCTCGAGGGTTTCCCTGACCGTCCAGAGCATGAGGTTCACGGTCTCGGAGCAGTACCCGTCCTCGACGAGCGAGTCGATGTAGAGCTGCACGTCCTGGGCGGTGACCCTGTCCACGGGGATCTCCCCCAGGTCGCCCAGCCGCCTGACGTGTTGGCAGTAGCCGGTATAGGTCGACTTCTCGATGGCGCCGACGGAGAGCGCATGGTCGATGTCGTCCCGCCTGAGCTCGCCGACCGTGGGCATATGGCCCACCGTCGCCTCGATGGCGGCGGCCCGACGCTCGTCTTCCGGGTCGCGGGGAAGGTTGTAGAGGTATTCGGCCGCTAGGTGCTCGGCTTCCGCGCGGCTCGCCGCCGCGCCGATCGTGGCCCACTTGCGATCGCCCTTGTGCTCGGCATCGTAGACCGCGCGGTAGCTCATCCTCCATGAACCGCCGCGGCGGGCGAGGGAGACCCTTTCGTAGTGCATGTTCCTCACTCCTCCTCTTCATCATGGGCGAGCCTGAGCCCGTAGAGCGTGCATCCGGCGCCCACGATGCGCAACAGCTCGTTCGTATCGCTTCTGAGGTGCTCCACGTCGCGGCGGCGGCCGTTCTTCTCGAGCAGCAGCCTGGATCCGGCCGAGGCGGCCCAGGAGCGCGGCGCGCCGCCGAGCCATGCCGGCAGCCGCATCACGGAGGGCTCGGGATATGCGACGAAGAAGTTCGGCTCGCCGATGCTCTCCCGCCAGATTCCGCGGACGGTGACGGTCATGCGCTCCGCATCGAGGTCGTCGGCGAGTATCCCGCAGATCTCGCCGGGCTTGAGGCCGCATCCGAGGGTGAGGCCGATGGCCGCGGCGGAATGCCCCGATCCGGATGCGCCGAGCGCCCGCGCGGCCTTGAGGCCTGAAGGGGAGATCGGGCGCTTCTTCCTGGGCGGACGGGGCACGTCGAACGGGACCTCCGAGAACGGGTTGGAGGCGCACAGCCCGTCGGCGAGCGCATGTCTGCCCGCGGCGGCGCAGATGGTCTTGAGCCGATAGCAGCGGACGCGCGATATGCCGCGGGATTCGGCCGACTCGAGCGAACATGCCGCCGCGGCGGGGCTTATCGAGTCGACGGCGCAGCCCGCTATCGCCCCGAGGGCCCTGCATTCCTTTCGATAGTTCGCGATGGTTTTCCTGGCGGTCCCCTTGACCGCGATGATCTCGAAGTAGCGGTCCAGCGCCTCGGCGAGCGTGCACGCCTTCGGCCCCGGCAGGGATGCGAGCGCCGCCGCGCGTGCGCCGTCCTCGCTTTCCGCCCGGAACCTCCTGCGGAGCCTCTTGCGCGACGCGTCGATGATGTCAACCTCCCACACGCCGCATCTGAGCTCCCTGACCGACCTGATCCTCGCTTCCGGCAACGTCCGGCCTCCTTTCTGGTGATGTGGAAACATGCCTCCCGAATGGCTCGAGATGGCTCCGGGGGCGGTTCTTTCGATGGAGACAGGGTAATCCGACCTATCTCCGTCTGGAAGGACGATTTATGCTTCTAGCAGCGCAAATGTCGGTATTGGTTTGAGGATTTGATACAGGGTTGGAACGAAATGGCTAGAAAAGAAACCGCAAGTCGCCCGAAACTCCTGATCGTTGATGGGTACAACGTGCTGCGTTCCGGCAGCCGCTACCGCAACGCGCCCGACGAGGACTACACCGACGACACGTTCAACGCCGCGCGCGAGATGCTCATCAACGACGTGGTGAACTACGCCGGAGGCGACTACAAGGCCGTCATCGTGTTCGATGGCGCGAAGAACGCGTTCTCGAACGGCGAGGCGGAAACCGTCGGCGGCGTGCGCATCGTGTTCTCGCCGGCGGGCCAGTCGGCCGACAAGGTCATCGAGAAGCTGGCTCACGACGCGCGCGAGCGCCAGGTGGAAACCCTCGTGGTTACCAGCGACGCCACCATCCAAGACACCACGTTCGGCTTCGGCGTGGATCGCATGAGCGCCGACGGCTTCTCGCGCGAGGTGGGGATGTACTACGAGGAGGCGCGCCTCGACGAAACCCCGAAGGTGGCTCAGAAGAACACGGTGGCCTCCCGCATCGACCCCGCCACCCTCGCCAAGCTCAAAGCTCTCCGCGACGGAGCGGGCCGGTAACCGGACGGCATACTCGAAGGTGACGGTTTCGTGAATCTCCGACACTTGGTCAACCGTGTGTCGGGTTACGGGCAGTTCTGGCATCCCTTGTTGGTTGTTTCGCTACACGGTGTTGGTTATCATGCATGATGTAGGGTAACCAAGCGCGCGTATACGCGCAGGCGAAGCGGACAGGCGGGCGGGTATGGATCGCATCATCGACGGCATCATCGCGCGACGCAAAGCCGTCGTGGCGGCGTTTTTGACCGTCGCCGTCGTGTGCGCCGCGATGATCCCGTTCGTGGGAGTCAACTACGACATGGACTACCTGCCCGACGAAGCGCAATCCACCACGGCCGTCTCCATCATGAACGACGAGTTCGCCCAGGCCGTCCCCAACGCCAATGTGCTCGTCCACGACGTGGGCATTGCCCAGGCGCTTGCGCTCAAGCATAAGATCGCCGAAGTGGAAGGCGTCGAGGGCGTCATGTGGCTCGACGACGTCGTCGACGTCACCGTGCCCCTCGAGATGGCCGACGCCTCCACCGTCGAGACGTACTATCGCGATGGCGCTGCGCTGTTCCAGGTCACCGTGGCCGAAGGCTCCGAAAGCACGGCCGTCCCCGCGCTGCGCGCCCTCGTGGACGAGGCGGGCCCGGGCAACGCCGTGTCAGGCGAGGCCGCCGATACCGCGCAGACCACGGCCAGCACGTCGAAGGAGGCCGGCGGCGCGGCGCTCATCCTCGTGCCCGTCATCATCCTGTTGCTCGTGCTGTCCACCACGTCGTGGATCGAGCCTCTGCTGTTCATCGCCGCCATCGGCGTTTCCATTCTCATCAACATGGGTACGAACATCGTGCTGGGGCAGGTTTCGTTCATCACGTTCTCGGTGAGCCCCATCCTGCAATTGGCGGTGTCGCTGGACTACGCCATCTTCCTGCTGCACGCGTTCGCGGCCGAGCGCCAGCGCACGCCGAACGTGGAGCGTGCCATGGCCTTGGCTATGCGCAGGTCGCTGTCCACCATCGCCGCCAGCGCCGTCACCACGCTGTTCGGTTTCGCCGCTCTTGCGTTCATGCAGTTCCAAATCGGCGCCGATCTTGGCATCAACCTGGTGAAGGGTATCGTGTTCAGCTTCTTCACCGTCATGGTGTTCCTGCCGGCGGTCACGCTTTCGCTGTACAAGCTCATCGACAAGACGCGGCATCGGCCGCTCATGCCCTCGTTCAAGAACGTGGGCAAGGTACTGTCGAAGGTGCGCGTCCCGACTCTCGTCCTCGTGCTGGCGCTCGTTGTTCCCGCGTTTTTGGGTCAGAGCCACACCGTGTTCACCTATCAGAACAGCGAGCCCGACCCGAACCTGCGTGCCGGCGCCGACACGCTTATGATCCAAGACGAGTTCGGCCAACAGAACGCCGTGGTGGTGCTGGTGCCGCGCGGTGACGTGGCCGCCGAGGCTGCGCTTTCGCGCGACCTGGCCGAGGTCGATCATGTAACGGGCGTCATCTCGTACGCGTCCACCGTGGGCGCCGCCATTCCGCAGGGCTTCCTCGACCAAAACGTGATCGACCAGTTCTATTCGCCGAACTACGCGCGCATCATCGCCTACACCAGCACCGATGTGGAAAGCGACGAGGCGTTCTCCACGGTGGAAGCCGTACAGCAGGCGGCTGCGCGCCACTACGACACGTACTACACCGCCGGCCAGTCCGCGAATCTCTACGACATGAAGAACATCGTGGCGGTGGACAACGTGGTGGTCAGCGCCGTAGCCATCATCGCCATCCTCATCGTGTTGCTGGTGACGTTCCGCTCGCTCACGCTGCCGCTCGTGCTGCTGCTCACCATCGAGTCGGGCATCTGGATCAACCTGTCTATCCCGTACTTCATGGGCGAGTCGGTGAACTTCATCGGCTACCTCGTCATCAACACGGTGCAGCTGGGCGCCACCATCGACTACGGCATTCTGCTGACCACGCATTACCTGCGTCACCGTCGACGCGTCCCGGCGCGCAAGGCCGCGCACCTTGCGCTGGGCGAAACGTTCCCGTCGCTGCTCGTGTCGGCTGGCATCCTGGCCACCGCTGGTTTCGCGCTGGGTTTCTCGTCCAGCATGTCGGCGGTGTCCAGCTTGGGCTTCCTGCTCGCCCGTGGAGCGCTGCTGTCGCTGACGCTGGTCACGTGCTTCCTGCCGGCGCTGCTCGTGCTGCTTGATCGCGTTATCCGGCGCACCACCTGGCATGCGAACTTCGCGCCTGTCGCGGCTGCCGAGCCTGCGGTGCCCGCAACGGCCGGGGCTTCCGACGTCGCATCGTCCGCGGTGCCCGAGGGCGCCGAACCCGCTCCGCTCCCCGCGTCCAAAGGAGACGAATCATGAAAAAGCATCCTTGTCTGCGCACCTGCGTCGTCGCGCTGCTCACCGTGACGCTGTCCGTCGCCTGCGTGCCGAGCGCGCTCGCGCTGGCCGAGGGCGATGCGGCGAGCTCTTCCTCTGCATCTGCCGCTTCCGCCTCGTCCGCGGCGACGTACGAGAAGTCCGAAGTGGTGTACGCGACTTTGGCGGCGAGCGGCGCGCCGAAAGCGGTGTACGTGGTCAACCGCTTCGATGTGGAGGCGCCGGGCACCGTCGTCGACCACGGCGACTACACGACCGTGCAGAACCTCACGAACGAGACCGAGCTGACGCGCCTCGGCGACGCCACCACGTTCGAAGCCGAAACGGGCACGCTGTACTACCAGGGAGACGCTGCAAACGCCGCATTGCCGTGGAACGTGTCGCTGTCCTACGAACTGGACGGCAAGAAGATGGAGGCCGACCAGCTGGCCGGCGCTTCGGGCAACTTGGCCGTCCACGTGACCACCGCGCGCAACGAGGCCGTCGACCCCGCGTTCTACGATAGCTTCATGCTGCAGATCACGTTCACGCTGCCGGGCGACGTCGCCTCCGACGTGGAGGGCGAGGGAGCCACCATCGCGCAATCCGGCGAAGACGCTACAGCTGCCTTCACCGTCCTGCCCGGTCAGGATGCCGATTTCACGCTCACGGCCAAGGTGCGGAACTTCAAGATGCCGGGCGCGCAGATCGCCGCGCTGCCGTACTCGTCGGTCGTCGAGATGCCCGACACCTCAAGCATGGTCAGCGGCATGACGAACCTATCGGACGCGGTCGGCGCGCTGGCGGAGGGCACGTCGTCGCTCGCCTCGGGCGTAGACGAGCTGACCGGCGGCGCACAGGATCTGTCGTCGGGCGCTGCGGCGTTCGGTCAGGGGTTGAACAGGCTCAACGGCTCGTCCGGCCAGTTGGTGAGCGCGTCGAGCCAGATCAACGCTGCGCTGTCGGCTGTCGCGAGCGGTTTGCAGGGTGCTGATTTTTCGCAGCTCGACCAGCTGAGGCAGCTGCCGGGCGGGCTGAACGCGCTCGCGGACGGGCTTGCGGAGCTGCGTCAACAGGTCGTTCGCGTCCAGCAGGGCTACGCGCAGGCGCTCCCGGCGCTCGAGGGCGCCATCGAAGGCATTCCCGCCGGCACGTTGACAGAAGAGCAGATCGGAAGCTTGATGGCCCTTGCAAGCACGTCGCAGAACCCCGACGACCTCGTCACGGTGAATCAGCTCCTCGCGAACTACCAGGCTGCCCAAACCGTCAAGGGCACGTACGCCGCGACGAAGGACGCCTTCTCCGGCGCCGACCAGCTGTTGGGCGCGTTGGCGGCCGATGCGCAAAGCGGCGGTGCCCTCGCCCAGCAAGAAGCCGCTCTCCGCTCCATGGCGTCCGCGCTCGAAACGGCCGTGGGCGGCGGCCAGCTCGACCAGCTCTCCCAGCTCGTCGACGGCATCGCGCAGCTGTCTGGCGAGTACGGTCGGTTCCACGAAGGTCTCGCACAGTACGCGTCGGGCCTGTCGGCGCTTGCCGAGAACTACGGTCAGCTCGAGTCCGGCGCGAACCAGCTTGCCGGCGGCGCGGGCCAGCTGGCCGGCGGGGCGGGCGAGCTCAGCAGCGGCATGAACCAGCTCAACGCGTCCACCATCACGCTGCCCGAAACCATGAAGCGGCAGATCGCCGACATGACTGCCGAGTTCGACTTCCCGAAGTTCGACCCGGTGTCGTTCGTGTCGCCGCAGAACGCCAACGTGGAAGCCGTGCAGTTCGTCATGACCACGGCCGCCATCGAGCAGCCTGAAGCGCCCGAGCCGGAAGAGCCCGAGCAAGAGCAAACCATCTGGGACCGCTTCCTCGCCCTGTTCCAGGGGTAGCGCGAACGGGGGTGTCGGCGCCCCCGTTCGTCACCTCTCGCGTATCCCGATCGCCTCGAACAACTCGGCGCGCAGCTCGAGGTGCGCGCGCGTGTAGCCCGGGTCGACGTAGCGCAGGCGTTTTCCCAGGCGCTTCGCCAGCTGATGCGCCAGCCGGTTGAACGCCCCGCTGTCCATGACCTGCCCCTTCGACACGGTGACCACGGTGAAGCCGAGCGTGATAAGGGTGCTGCGCCGTCGCGCATCGCTTTCCCGCCGTTCGGGGTCGACATGGTGCAGCTCGCTGTCGTACTCCGCGGCCAGCTTCGATTCGGGCCAGCACAGGTCGCATACGCAGTGCTTCCGGTCGGCCATGGCGCGGAAGCTGGGCGGCACGTCGACGCGGTAGTTAAGTCGCGGTTCGGGTAATCCGTACCCGCCCAGGCCGTACGGCAGGCACAGCAGCATGGCCAGCGCAGACTCCATCGGCGAGGCCGATCGGTCCAACACGTAGTGCAAAGCCCGCAGCGCCTTCTTCCTCCCGCGAGCGTTCGAGGCGCCTTCGACGAACGTCCGCAGCTTGGCGACCGTCGTCAGCGGCGCGTCGCGACGCGGTGCCGGCCCCTTGTCTACCAGGACGTACGTTCCGCACAACTCGTATCCCAGCATTATGAGCCGTGCGAGCGACAGCCGGTTCGCCATCTGCAAGAAGCAGAACTCCGGCGTGCTCATCAAAAAGCCCTCGCCCGCGTCGACGAACGACCTCTCGGGGAGGACGGAGCAAAAGCTGCTGAGCACGGCAGGCGTTCTCGTCCGGACGTCGACGCTGCCCACCAGCGTGCACAGGGGCAGGGTGCATCCGGCAGGACGCCGATTTCCCTCGGAAAGGGTCGGTCGCTCGCTTGAAGCGAGCGCACGTCGCGCACGTCTTGTTGCCGCTTGCCGCGCATCGTAGCCGCGCAAGTAATTCGGCCCCACCGTTCTCCAGTGGTCGAGCGCCGATTCGTATCCGATAAGTATATCCATCAGGTCATCGTAACATAATCTGGCAGAGAATCACGGTTTGGGCGCAACTGCATCGCGATTCCTGCGTCTGTGTTGGCTGCCGAAAAACCTGACCTGGTGCTTCTTTGGATATCTGGGCTTTTGGTTGGAGGGGAGACATTGATTTTGCGCCTAAACCGTGATTCTCTGCCAGAATGCGAAACCGCGGCCGAAAATCCGTGTGCAATCCGGTCTCGCGAACGATGACGCTCCGGTTGGCGAGGGTGCTTCGGGCGAAACTCGGAAACGAGGCGGGCGCGTCGGCGAAACGACTCGCAACTTCGCAGCGGGCGCGCGGCGCCGTTGCCCGATGCTCGCTCGCTTCAGGCGCGCTCCTCCACGCCGTGCTGGATCATGCTCATCAGCAGCTCGGACATCTCGGCGGGGGATTGCGGCGTGCCCTTCTTCAGCCAGTGCGACAGCATGCCCAGAGCGCCCGATACGGCGAACAGGTACATGTACTCCAGATCGTCGGCGTCCACCGCCGCATCCTGGTCGGACATTTGCAGGTCCACCAGATGCGCCAGCTCCATGATCTGCCGCTGGAAGCCGCCCTCGCTTTCGTCCAGCAGCATGAGGAACACGTCGGCGTTCTCCTTGGCGTATTCCAGGATCTTCTCCACGTTGCGCGTGCGCGGCTCGCCGTCGGCCAGGAGGCGCGCCTTGAGATCTTCGAGCGCCTCGGCTTCGATGTACGCCAGCAGGTCGTATTGGTTGCGGAAATGGGCGTAGAACGTACTGCGGTTCACGTCGGCGGCGGCGCACAGCGCCTTCACGGATATTTTCGAGATGTGGTTCTCGCGCATGAGGTCGATGAGGGCGCTCGTGAGGGCGCGCTTCGTGTACTGCACGCGTCGATCGGTCTTTCCGGTTTCCATGGACGCCTCCTTCGGCTCGATCGTTCCAGTATAGGACATGCGGGACGCATCGGCGCCGGCCGGTAGCCGTTGCTTGTCGAAGCGCGCGGGGAGGGCCGGCGCGTTGCGCAGACGGCGATGCGCGAGGTCCGAACGCGCAGCCGTTTTGGAACGCCGGTATCGGGGGATTCGTCCGCCGCTTCGCCGCAGCCAAGCGCATCGAAGGACGACCGCATAAAAGTCGGCATGACCGATGTCATGAAATCCCACTTCGCAGGCGTATGCAACCGCCGGTTGCGTAAAATGATAACCAGACATGCTGGTGCAACGTGCCGGGCAACCGTAGGCTGGTAATCGAGAAGGAGCGGACGCCATGTCCCCAACGTCGAAGAAGGGATCGTTCATGACCGTCGAGATTGCCCAGCGCTTAGCAGCCATGCGACGCGAGCAAGGATACAGCCAGGAGGAGCTGGCCGAACGGCTCGGCCTGTCGCGGCAGGCGGTGTCGAAGTGGGAGCGCGCCGAGTCGTCGCCCGATACGGGAAACCTCATCGCGCTCGCGAAGCTGTACGGTGTGTCCCTCGACGACCTGCTGCGCATCGACGACGACGTGGTGGACGACGTGGCGTTCGAGGAAAAGGACAAGGACGCCACCGCCGAGGCGCAGGCGCA
>OMGQ01001195.1_pt1 | contig 16205 bp, 18 predicted proteins | sample 1646071 | NCBI WGS metagenome assembly OMGQ01 (sample SAMN05578585, study PRJEB25193) | human gut metagenome | biome: Human Microbiome; feature: human-associated habitat; material: feces | host: Homo sapiens | place: USA:Birmingham
CAAAGATCATAAGCATATTATTTTCAATGGAAACGGCTATGATGAAAGCTGGATCAAGGAAGCGACCGAAAAGCGAGGGCTTCTCAATTACCGTACTACGGCAGATTGTATGCCGCATCTGCTCGATAAGAAGAATGTGGAGATGCTTACTTCCCACGGCGTCTACACGGAGGCAGAGCTGAAATCCAGATGTGAAATCATGTTGGAGAACTATTGCAAGACCATCGTTATTGAAGCTAATACGATGGTAGATATGGCAAAAACACAGATTGCGCCGGCGATTGAAGCATACAGCGCTGATGTTGCCAAAGCAGCTGCGGCAAAGAAAGTCTTTGATTCTACCCTCGCATGCAGCTATGAGACTGGCGTTGTAAGACGTCTTTCCGCGCTGACGGACGGGATCGCAGAAAAAACAGAGGAGCTGGAAAGCGCGCTTCTGTCTCTGGATAGTGCTGAAGATATTGAAACGGAATCCGTTATGATCCGAGATACAGTGCTTAATCTTATGTGTGAGCTTAGACTGGCCTGTGATGAAGCGGAAACCTTAACAGCAAAGACTTATTGGCCCTTCCCAAGCTATGCAGATTTGCTATTTAATGTTCGATAGCTATGAAGATGATTAATAGGGGGGCGTGGCATGGTCATAGAAGAATTTGCTAAGCTTGTACAGGAAACAGTAACCTCAGAGGTTTTTGGCGTTTGGTTTTTGATTGGGACCGCATTTGTATTCTTTATGCAGGCTGGCTTTGCAATGGTGGAAACCGGATTTACAAGAGCTAAAAACGCCGGAAACATCATTATGAAAAAACTGATGGACTTCTGTATCGGAACAGTCGTGCCTGAACGCTGCACTTGCAGGACTTGTCGGTATCACCGCCGGATGTGATGCATTAGATGCCATCGGCTCTATTGTAGTTGGCATCGTGTCTGGTATTCTTGTAGTAGCTGCTGTTGAATTCCTCGATTTGAAATTACATGTCGATGATCCGGTCGGCGCGGTCGGCGTCCATCTTGCAAACGGTGTGTGGGGCACGCTTGCGGTTGGTTTGTTAGCCAGCCCGCAGGCCCCTGCTGGATTAAACGGTTTGTTTTATACTGGAAGCCCGAAGCTGTTTGGCATCCAGTTGCTTGGTATCGCGGCCGTTCTGGCTTGGACCGGTGTGACGATGACGATTGCTTTCCTGATCATCAAGAAAACGGTTGGGCTTCGTGTTTCTCCAGAAGAAGAAATGAAAGGCCTCGACAGCACGGAACATGGTCTGCCGAACGCATATGCAGACTTTGCCCCGGCTGTAGAAAGTCTGGATTACGGTTATGAGGATGCGGCTGCCGTCAGCGGAGATATTCCGGTGGCGGAGGCTATACCAGTCCAAAAGGTTCCGACCTTTGACAACGGCTTACCGAAATTTACCAAGATCGAGATCATCTGTAAAGAGAATCGCTTTGAGACCTTAAAACAGGCCATGACCTCTATCGGTATTACCGGTATGACCGTATCGCATGTTCTGGGTTACGGTATGCAGCAGGGTAAACCGGAATACTATCGCGGCGTTCAGGTAGAAGCCAATCTGCTGCCAAAAATACAGGTTGATATTGTGGTCAGCAAAGTACCTGTCCGCAGTGTGATTGACAAAGCGAAAAGGGTTCTTTACACGGGACATATCGGCGATGGAAAGATATTTGTTTATGATGTTGAAAATGTCGTAAAGGTTCGTACCGGTGAAGAAGGGTATGATGCCTTGCAGGATGTGGAGTAAATATGAAAACCTGTAGATAAGAAATAGGATATGTCAAAAGCGTTTGAGAAAAGAGAAGTAATGCAGTAGACTCACCAACAGCGAGTACGGGATGGTGGAAGACGTATGGCGAGCCTGCATGAATAACACTTTTCGAGCTGCAATCTGAAAAGAGAGAATCTTAGTAGGTGCGCCGTACCGTCGCACGTCAGATGACAGAGCCTTGTTAGAGGTTCAGAAATGAGAAAAAATCAGGTGGCACCGCGAGTACAGCAATCGCCCTGAGGAATGCTGAATTTACTTTTATTCACGGAGGTAATTTCTATGTGTTCTATTATGGGGTACTGTGGCAGCGGTGCTGTTTTTAAGGCGTTTAAAAAAGGATTTGACCGCACTATTTCACGTGGTCCGGACGACAGCCGTATTATTGATACAGGGAAAGGGTTCCTCGGGTTTCATCGTCTTTCCATTATGGGGTTAACGCCTTCCGGCATGCAGCCGTTTGAGATGGATGGAAGCTATGTTGTCTGCAACGGAGAGCTTTATGGATTTGAAACGCAAAAACAACAGCTTATGCAAAAAGGATACACATTCAAGAGCGACAGCGACTGTGAAATTATACTTCCTTTATACCGCGAATACGGCATAGACATGTTCTCAATGCTGGATGCTGAGTTTGTCTGCATTATTTACGACGGCCAAGCTGGGGAATATATTGCTGCGCGGGACCCAATCGGTATTCGTCCTTTATATTATGGCTATGACTATCGGGGCGTCATTCTCTTTGCCAGCGAAGCCAAAAACCTTGTGGGGCTGGCTGATAGGATCATGCCGTTTCCTCCCGGGCATTACTATAAGGGCGGAAAATTTATCTGCTACTCCGATATCGCTAAAGTCGATAAAGTATGCCATGACGATCTTGAAACCGCCTGTAAGCATATTCGTGAAAAACTGATTGCTGGCGTAGAAAAACGTCTTGTGGCAGATGCAAAAATTGGTTTTCTACTTTCCGGAGGACTGGATTCATCACTTGTATGCGCTATAGCTGCAAAAAAGATCAAAGCGCCGATCAAAACTTTTGCGATTGGTATGAGTGAGGATGCTATCGACTTGAAATATGCAAGACAGGTTGCCCGATATATTGGCAGTGATCACAGAGAAATTTTTATGACGCCTGATGAAGTGATTGCAACATTGGATAAGCTGATCTATCTTCTCGGAACGTATGATATTACCACCATTCGGGCCAGTATGGGAATGTATCTGATTTGCAAGGCGATCCATGAACAGACGGATATTCGTGTACTTCTTACCGGTGAAATTTCCGACGAGCTCTTCGGGTATAAATACACCGATTTCGCACCGTCGGCGGAAGCGTTTCAAAAAGAAGCGCAGAAACGTATCCACGAGATACATATGTACGATGTGCTTCGTGCCGATCGGTGTATTTCCGTAAACTCTCTGGAAGCACGGGTTCCCTTTGGCGATTTGGATTTTGTTAAATATATGATGGCCCTGGATCCGGAAATGAAACTCAACAAATTTGGAAAAGGGAAATACCTTCTTAGGCATGCTTTCGAAGGCTGCGGATATCTTCCGGATGAAATATTGTGGCGTGAAAAGGCAGCGTTTTCTGATGCGGTAGGGCATTCAATGGTGGATTATCTGAAGGAGTACGCTGGGCAGCAGTATTCCGATGAGGAATTTCAAGCAGGCTGCAAAAAATACGGCCATGCCCGTCCGTTTACTAAAGAATCTTTGCTTTATCGCGACATTTTTGAAAAGCATTATCCGGGACAAGCTGGGATGATTGCGGATTTCTGGATGCCCAATAAGTCGTGGGAAGGCTGCGATGTGAACGACCCATCCGCTAGGGTGCTTTCCAACTATGGAGACAGCGGGAAATAAAAGAAAAAGCGAAGTGACAATGCCTTAAAATTAATTATTGCTGTCGGGTTATAGTGCAAGATTTGCAGAACCGAAAAAATCGTATCATGAAAGGATGTAGAAGGATTATGAAGGAATAAAACAGCTTGATACTGCATCAGGATAACAACAGACATATAAAGGCGTTTGCATGCAAGTGCTTTTGATGAATTCGAATGAAGGAGCAAGAATTGTGACAAAATATATATTTGTGACTGGAGGCGTTGTATCCGGTCTTGGCAAGGGGATCACTGCCGCCTCTTTAGGAAGACTGTTAAAAGCGCGCGGCCTGAAAGTTGCCGCGCAAAAGCTGGATCCATACATCAACGTAGATCCCGGCACCATGAGCCCATATCAGCACGGCGAAGTATATGTGACGGAGGATGGCGCTGAAACCGATCTGGATCTCGGACATTATGAGCGTTTTATCGATGAGGATCTTAATAAATATTCCAATCTCACCACAGGTAAGGTTTACTGGAATGTATTGAATAAGGAACGCCGCGGCGAATATCTTGGTTCAACGGTGCAGGTTATTCCGCATATCACAAATGAAATCAAAGAATTTGTGTACAGTGTAAGCGTAAAAACAGGGGCAGACGTGGTCATCGTTGAAATTGGCGGCACTATCGGCGATATTGAATCCCAGCCGTTTATTGAGGCTATCCGTCAAATTTCTCTTGAAGCAGGGAAGGAGAACAGCCTTTTCATCCATGTGACATTGGTTCCCTTTCTCAGTGGATCGGACGAACACAAATCCAAGCCAACGCAGCACTCTGTAAAAGAGTTGCAGGGGATGGGCGTTGCTCCGAATATCATTGTACTTCGCTGTGATGAGCCGCTGGAAGAGTCGATTTTCAAAAAAATATCGTTGTTCTGCAACGTGAAGACAGACTGTGTAATCGAGAATATCACCCTATCAAATCTTTACGAAGCGCCGCTTATGCTGGAAAAATCAAATTTTTCTTCCGTTGTATGCCGTGAACTCGGCATTGATGCTCCAGAATCCAACCTTAATGAATGGAAAGCTATGGTGGAACGCATTAAAGCAAGGACACACCATGTAGACATCGGTTTGGTGGGGAAATATGTCAGTCTTCACGATGCCTATCTTTCGGTAGCAGAGGCGCTTCGTCACGCCGGATATTATCATAATACCCATATCCATATTCATTGGATTGATTCGGAAGAGGTCACAGAGAAGAATGTTGAAGAAGCGCTTGCAAATCTTGACGGTATTCTTATTCCCGGAGGATTTGGCGGCCGTGGAATTGACGGAATGATTCTTGCAGCAAAATACGCAAGAGAACATAAAATTCCGTACTTCGGTATTTGCCTTGGCATGCAGATCGCTGTCATTGAATATGCGAGAAATGTAGTCGGAATATATGATGCAAACTCCGGAGAATTTGATGAATTGTGTAAACATAAAGTGATCGACTTTATGCCGGGGCAAAGCGATGATATTGATAAGGGAGGAACGCTCCGGCTTGGAGCCTATCCCTGCAGTATCAAATCAGGCACGGCAATGGAGCGCTGCTATGGTACGCTGAGCATCAGCGAACGGCACAGGCATCGCTATGAATTTAATAACGATTACCGGGAAGCTTTCGAAAAAAACGGACTGACGCTCAGCGGTACGTCTCCCGATGGAAGGCTGGTGGAAACGGTAGAGCTTACCGAAAGGCCGTTCCATATTGGAGTTCAGTATCATCCGGAATTTAAAAGCCGACCGACCAAAGCACATCCTTTATTTAAGGGTTTCATTAAGGCATCTCTCGAGACGGCAGGAGGAAGGAAACTATGAGGAGTCTGGAATCAGAGATACATGAAGAGTGCGGGGTGTTTGGCGTTATGACACCTGAACCCTGTAACGTGGCGGGCATTTCCTACTATGGGCTGTATGCCTTGCAGCACAGAGGGCAGGAGAGCTGTGGTATTGTTGTAAATGACGACGGCGTGTTTGTTTCTTATAAGGATGTGGGACTTGTAAGCGAAGTCTTCTCATCGGATATTTTGTCCCGTATGCCGAAAAGTTCGATGGCGGTTGCTCATACCCGCTACGGTACAACCGGCGGAACCAATCGGAACAACTGCCAGCCTATTGAGGTTAATCATCAGAAAGGCCGAATGGCTTTGGCACATAATGGTAATCTCAGCAATGCAGCTGAATTGCGAAATGGGCTGGAACTTTCCGGAGCCATTTTCCATACTACAAGCGACACCGAAACGATTGCTTATATTATTACAAAAGAGAGGCTTCAATCCGCATCAATCGAGGAGGCTGTAAGCCGTGCGATGAATACTCTGGACGGTGCATACTCTCTGGTTCTGATGTCGCCGCAAAAGCTGATCTGTGCCAGAGATCCGTATGGCTTCCGACCTTTGTGCTATGGTAAAACGGCTGACGGAATGTATGTAATTGCATCCGAAAGCTGTGCTGTTAAAGCCGTTGGAGCCGAGGTCATACGAGATGTAGAACCTGGTGAAATATTGGTGTTCAGCAAAAACGGCATATGCTCCAGACGTGAACACTGCGGCGCAAAGGATAAAAAGCTCTGCGTTTTTGAATACATATATTTTGCCCGACCGGATTCTATTATAGACAGTGTTTCGGTCCATGCATCCCGGATAACAGCAGGAAAAATTCTTGCCAAGACGCATCCTGTAGAAGCGGATATTGTCATTGGTGCTCCTGACTCAGGCCTTGACGCGGCTCTTGGGTTCAGTGAAGAATCCGGCATACCTTACGGAATCGGGCTGATAAAGAACAAGTATATCGGAAGAACATTTATCTCATCAGGACAGGAAGCAAGATTGGACAGCGTTAAAATTAAACTCGCTGCTGTCGAGGGAAGTGTAAAAGATAAACGGGTAGTCTTGATCGACGATTCCATCGTGCGGGGCAATACCATGGGATGTGTTGTAAAGCTGCTGCGCGATGCCGGCGCAAAAGAGGTTCATGTTCGGATCTCCTCGCCGCCGTTTCTGCACCCCTGTTACTACGGAACGGACGTTGATTCCGAGGAGTATTTGATTGCCTGCAAACACAGCGTTTCTGAAATCCGTGATATTATTGGAGCTGATTCGCTGGGTTATTTTCCAATAGATAAATTAAAATATCTTACAGGCGGTCGTAGCTTCTGCAGCGCTTGCTTTAACGGCAACTATCCGACAAAGATTCCCACTGATACCAGAAAGGATCGGTTTGAAATGCGATTATCGGATGTTAAAAAATGAGATAAGCGAACCAGAAAAGACTCGAGAGAAAGGAAATTTCAGTTTTGGCGCAGATTCTAACCGTGTGCTTGAAATTGTATTCAATACTTCTATGGCCGGTTATCAGGAGATGCTGTCCGACCTTTTTTATACCTATCAGGCTACCATGCTGACTTCTCTAGATACGGTGCGGATGATTCTGAATGTGCTGGAGGAGGTCACAATCTGTATCTCTGCAATCGATGAAAAATGAGGTGTCAGAAATGAAATTTACAAAAATGCAGGGACTCGGCAATGACTATTTGTATGTTTATGGCGAAGCTCCTGCAAATATTTCAGAACTATCCAGAAAGCTGTCTGAGCGTCACTTCGGAGCAGGAGCGGACGGAATGATTTACATTTCAAAATCGACTGCTGCCGATTTTAAAATGCGGATCTTCAATGCAGATGGAAGTGAAGCGAAAATGTGCGGGAACGGAATCCGCTGTGTTGGAAAATATGTATATGATAAGGGGTATACAGATAAAAAGTCTCTCAGCATAGAAACGGTGTCAGGAATAAAATATCTGACGCTTCAGGCTGCTGGAGGCGAGGTTAAAAATGTAACTGTCGATATGGGAAAAGCAGAAGGGGAAAATCGCTGACACTCACTGTGGATGGAATTTTCATATCGCTTATTCCGGTGTCAATGGGCAACCCACATGCAGTCATTTTTGTGGATGATATCAAAACAGCACCGCTTATTGTGATCGGCCCGAGGATTGAGCGTCATGAAGCCTTTCCAGACGGCGTAAATGTAGAATTTGTAGAAATAATATCCGAAAACAAATTGTGTATGCGCGTATGGGAGCGAGGAAGCGGCGTTACGCTGGTATGCGGAACTGGCGCCTGCACTTCTGTAATGGCGGTGGTATATACGCACAATAGCCATTATGATGAGACGGTGTGGTTTGAGCTTGATGGCGGTACCTTGAAAGTGAAAATAAATCCTGATAATACGGTTCAGATGACAGGACCTGCCGAAACAGTATATGAAGGGGAGACGGAGATATGTTAAAACCCAATACAAGATACAGTAAGCTGAAGGACACTTATTTATTCAATACCATTTATCGTAAGACGAAAGAGTATTTGGATGCTAACCCCGGAAAAACAGTATTGCGCATGGGTGTTGGCGATGTGTCTCTTCCGCTGTGTACTGCGGTCATAGAAGCGCTTCACAAAGCAGTTGACGATCAGGCGAATGCCGCAACTTTTCACGGTTATATGCCTGAAATCGGATCGGCGGATCTCCGCCATGCAATTGAGGGATACTACCACCAGATGGGGGTGTGTATTACAGAAAATGAGATTTTTGTATCCAGTGGTGCCTGTGATGATCTGGGCGATATTTTGGAACTATTTGATCGGGATAACACGGTAATGGTTATTGAACCAGCATACCCTGAATATGTGGACACGAATATCCTTGCGGGCAGAAAAATCATCCATTTGGCTTCAGGTAAAGAAAACGGCTTTTTACCTGAACCGAGTAAAAAGGCGGAAGCAGATATTCTTTATATTTGTTCTCCTAATAACCCTACTGGCGCTGTATACAGTCGTAGAGGGTTGCAGGCATGGGTCGATTTTGCTAATGAGATCGGAGCGGTTATCCTGTTTGATGCTGCATATGAGATCTTTATTGAGGAAGAAGATGTACCACACAGCATCTACGAGCTAGATGGAGCCGACCGATGCGCCATCGAAATATGTTCGCTTTCAAAAACTGCCGGTTTTACAGGCACACGTCTTGGATATACCGTAGTTCCGCATAATCTTATTCGAGAGGGCATGAACTTAAATGAAATGTGGTCTCGTAATCGTGAAACACGGACAAACGGAATTTCCTATATCCTTCAGAAAGGAGCTTTAGCGGTATTTACGCCGGAGGGACAGCGACAGATTCGCGAGAATCTTCATGTGTATAAAGGAAACGCTTCTTGTTTTATGAAAGCACTGGATGCTGCCGGAATTTGGTATTGCGGCGGAAAAAATTCTCCTTATATTTGGATGAAGTGTCCCGATGGTATGAGCGGATGGGAGTTCTTTGACTACTTACTCCATGAAATTCAAGTGGTTGGTGTCCCTGGTGAAGGATTCGGAGGATGCGGAAAGGGTTATTTCCGGTTCTCTACTTTTGGAGGTCCTGAAGAAACTAAGGAAGCAGCCAATCGCTTGTGCCGACTTTTGAAAGAGGGAATAACGCCATGAAGGTAGCTTGCCTGCAAATGGATATGAAGTTCGGATGTACGGATGAAAATTTTTCTCATGCGGAGGATCTGATCTGTAGGGCAATGAAAGAAAAACCAGATGTCCTTGTTCTGCCGGAAACATGGAATACAGGATTCTTTCCAAAAGAGAATCTTGCGGAGCTTTGCTGTAAAGATGGAAATAGGGTAAAGTCATATATCGGTGGATTGGCAAGGCAATACCAAGTAAATATTGTTGCTGGATCGGTTCCTAATATGCACGATGGAAAAGTATATAATACCTCTTTTATTTTCAACCGTGATGGGGATTGCATTGCAAGCTATGATAAGACACACCTATTCACTCCCATGAGAGAAGACAAATATTTTACATACGGCGACCAGATTTGCAGTTTTATTCTGGACGAAATAAGGTGTGGTATTATCATTTGTTATGATTTACGTTTTCCTGAGTTGATCCGAAAACTTGCACTGCAGGGACTTGATATGCTCTTTGTAGTATCCCAATGGCCAAAGAAGAGAATCTTCCATTTACGGACGCTGACAACGGCGAGAGCAATCGAAAATCAGATGTTTGTTGTATGCTGTAATTCCTGTGGCAAGGCAGACGAAACGATTTATGGAGGTAATTCCGCTGTGATTAATCCGTTGGGAATAACGCTTTCTTGCGCCGGAGAAGAGGAAACTATACTGTTGGCAGAATGCAATCTACAGACACTTACGCAGATCCGTAAAGAAATGCCTGTGTTTAGTGACAGGCGCCCGGAGCTTTATAAAAAGTAATATAAAATATCCGAACTGGAAAATTATATGATGGAAAACCTATATAAAATTAATATCTGTCTGCATTACGCAGCACGCTTGAAAATGGGTGCAGGCAAAAATGAAGAAAAATATAGTTATCATAAAGGGTGATGAGCAAGAGGATAGGCATATGCAGATTAATACATCTACAGATTATGCGGTTCGCATTATTTTGTATCTAGCAAAAATATGTATAACTGTGTCCTCATCCAAATTTGCGGCATCTTCTTCAGGTTGGTGCCCGATTGAGGAATGCAGATCTGATATCAGCTGCATATGGACCAGCAGGATATATGTTGAAGCGTCCTCCTAACGAAATCTCGCTGCGCAATATCTTTTCTGTAATGGAATGCCCTGTAGAGAAGCCATCAAGGGAAGGACTTTATGAACAAGATGATTTTCAAATACTTGATACAGCGTATTTATATGTAAACACTGTCCTGATTGAGATCTTCAAAAGTATTACTGTAGATAGTCTATTGACGCAATTGGCTGACCAATGTTTTTTAGCACCATGATTGATAAACCAGCAGTGCAAAATTTATTGTAAGAGGAATACCGTCGATATAGAAGAAAGCTGATGTGAACCTATGTAAAGAGTAAGGCCTCGATTTTAGCATACAGCGACAATACTTTCTTTTGCTGTCCAAGGAGGCTTCCAATACCTCCCGCCAATCGATACCGAAGTATTGTCACCCAGCATTAAATAGCTGTATTCCGGCACCTCTAGTATCCGGGTAGCATTTTCTATTTCTGAATTGACTGATACCGAGTGTGTGATCATCCAGACAAACTATATCGCCCGGAATGGCTGCAATACGTTTTACCAAATACTGTCCGTCTTTTTCAAGCACCACGATATCTCCTCGCTACAGGTTCTCGTACGAACGGATACCAATAATAAAACTGTCTGTGGGTATAATGGGTTCCATAGAAGAAGGCGCATATCCAAGGAACAATACAAAACGGAAAAGAAGAAATGCGCTCAAGCTGCACAAAAAGGGAATGCTCAGAAGTCGTATTGTCTTTTTAGTCATCTTCATCTTGTGTTCCTTCCTCAGTGCATGTAATCGGCATAAGCCCCGACATCCTAAACAAAAAGCGGTTTCTTTAAGAGAAAGAAGCCGCTTTATCCGCTTGATATACATTGATTTTTAGCTTTGGTATGAAAACGCCCTGTGTGGATTAGCTTCATCCTCACGGGGCATAGCAGGCAGATTGTTCCATCTGTTCACTGTTTGTCGATTCAAACTCCTTTCCTATAGAATTGTGGTGGATTTAGTCGAGATAAGGTGGTTCTTTGACTTGTCTGTCCTTATTATACTTCATTCGTCTTCTTTCAGCTCCTTAGCGCGGGCATATAGCTCGAATTCGCAAAGCGAGTGTCCTGTCGGGTTTCCCACGGTTTCGTCGATGATAAGATTGTAAATTCGCTCGTTTGTGAGATCATCTGCTGTGGACCTTTTCACTTTTGCATAGAGTTCCTCAAAGGTCACAGCTTCACCCTCTCTACCAGCTTGTCAATGTAGGCTTTGAGATCGCCACGGTGGAAAAACCACGCTTTGCCCCTGCTTAAAGCCCGGCAAAACGCCGTTTTTTTCATGCGTGCGATTGCTTCCGGGTACACCCGGAGCAGCCAAGCCCGATTCCGCTGTGTTGCAGATCACGGGCAGTTCGTTGATATCGTGAATCACGATCAACGGCTTTTTTGGTCTCGGTCTGTGTTCGTAATACATTATTTGTCCGGTGTAGATGTGGTGCAGGCTTGCGCGCAGATGGGGCACGCTGACGTGACGACCACGCTCAAGATATATACGCACTTGGACGCGGTGCACAAGAAAAAGAGCGTTGACAAGCTCGACGAATACCTGCAAAACGGCGCTTGCTGAGTGCTTCCGACTGACTGACATGTGACTTGCATGCAAGTAAAAATAGGGCGATTTTGCCCTGATTTCCCCAAAAAAGACAAAAAGAAAACCGCATGGAAAGCTAAAAAGTGGCTTAACCATGCGGTTTTTGCTTGTGTGACTGTTATGAAAAAGATACCCACTAAAAAATGAAAATTCCGGGTTCAGAACGAGTCCGTTTTCGTTTTCACGTTGAGATTTTCTGATATTTACTTTTTGATATCCCAATTATACCATAAAAATTAACTGTTCAAAAGTAACGCAAATATAAAATTTACGGCATAGAAACAGAGGGCAGAATTTGGCTATTTCATTTTTGAGTTTCCAATTCCGATCTCTGTTCACTCATTTTTTGACGCTAAACTTCCACTTTAGTTAGAGGGATACTATAAATGTGTGTATGCAAAACTTTGTTTGTTCTATCATAGTTGTACTGCTCTGAGATAGGATAAACTACACGTATAGATTTATGCATTAAAGCATATAAACAGACGCCGAGAGCAACAGGTTTAGTACTTAAAGGTGCGATGCACACGGAAGATTCTCCATCTAACAGACTATTTAAAAAATTAAAAGTTTCAAAAGGATTATTTGCAGGAACATACATTAGTTTGCTTCTGTGCGTAGAAAGCAAGTCATAATTATTGATTACACATATATCTTTATATTTAGGGAAAAAAGATGGAAGATTGTTTACTAACAATAGCTCTTTATATTGTATATCTTCTGTAACCTTAGATGCAAGTACACCTTCAAATCCTAGAAAAACTATCATTTGAGAGTGTGCCAGACCATCAGAAATACCACCAAAGCCTAGCAAATCAGTGGTTTTGAGATTCCCATAGTATGAGCAATAAGACGTAAATGGTTCCTCCGGAAAATTATATTCAAATGGAGTGGAATATGCGATATCAATCTTTTCTTTTGGATTGGAGGCTTGAAAATATTTTAGCAAAACAAACATTTCAGGAGTATGAATACAGGAAATATCTATAAGAATTTTATCGCTCTTCAGTTTATCAGAAATATCTAGTAATCGACTCAAGAAAATTGTTTGTGACTGATCGGCTATGATTGGTAAGACTTGTGCAGATGGAAATAGTCTCTCTATTTCCTGATTGGACATATCTTGTTGATACTTTAGTAAGACTATAGTACTAATAGTAGTACTTTTTTGACTTAAGATTTTTGCCATTTCCCAAGTGCGCTCATCTGTTCCATCTGCTAAGATAAATGTATCATAGGAATGCGGATCAATTTCTAAAGCTGAAAAAATAGTATAGCAAATACTCATTGTGTTCCTCCTTGATCAAAAAGTGATAATTGATTTACAGGAGGAATATCTTTAATATTCTTTGTCGGACTTACTCTTTTCCTTCTAGTGGATGCACTGAGCTTATTCTTTTTAAATTGTCCAGTTAGCATCTCTTCAATTTCTTTAGCCGAAAAATCTACATTTATTCCACCTCGAGTACGGTACGAGATATTAAAAATTGGTGCAAATATTTTATTTATTGTATATATATCTCCTTCTTTCGAAATACCCGCAGATAAACGTTGAGTTTTTTTCTTACGTTTAATTAGAGACCAACTTATTGCAATATCTAGAATTTTTTTGTCCTTTGGTGATAAATCATCTGGATTATAAATAAATTGATTTGTTTCAGGGTATCTAACAAGCCGGTCTTTATGAAATTCGGAAAACACATTTCCCAAACTTAATAGGAACTTCCTAATTGCATTACCATCTTGAATTATTGAACAGACGGAATTAAACTCACTTTGAGAATAATTTTTTATTGCGCGAGATTGTGATTCAGCAGAAATCCTTTTAGTTGCTAAAAAATTTTTCTTTTCATAGAAAAAAGCATCGCTTATTATTGCTTTACACAAATTAATAAACGTACGAGCATTTCCTTCTGAAAGATGACAAAGTGTATTGAATCCATAATATAATTTGTCTTTGCGATAGGCGGTACATATTAATATTGCAATAGCATATCTGTACTTATTGTTGTAATCATTTTTGTACTTTTCAAACAATGGATGTTCTGCCTTGTCGAAGAATGCGTGCATCGCGCTAACCGTAAATTTTGCTACATCAAGAGGATCTTCATTTTCTTCACAACGAGAAACCCATAATGCATTGATTGTTTCTGCAATTCGATTTTCTGGATAAGAGATTATTTCAATAATCTGATCTAATAAATTAGCTTGAGATTTTATTCTTGGATTAGAATTCAAGATATACGATAAATGCAAATTTTTTTCATTTGCAACCTTTTGACATTCGGCATCCAGATCTTCTTTATCACCTAAAATATCTATGATGTTAGATGGCAACAGAGAAGAATCTATTGATTCCAAACGTTTTTTAGCTATTCCAAGCAAGTATGACCGTAAGTCCTGTATGTCTTGATCTTGATCTAACACAATTAAATGGTAATCGTGCAATTCGCGTAAATATTCAATATCATTAATTGTTTCTTTCGTTACAATATTTTCACTTCTCCTCCCAATACGCATAGAAATATCCTGACGACAAAATTTTATCATAGTATTAAATTGTTTTTGCAATTCATTTGGAAGATTTTCAAATTCGTCAATTAATAGCAAATAATTTAAATTTGATAGTTCTGGTGCTGTTAAAGAAATTGCGTGTATCAATTTACTACTTATGTCATAGATACTCCACACATGTTTTGGCTCAAATTTTGCTTGGGTAAAAAGAGCTTCATTTTTAAAAGTGTTTATATAACGAATTTCTGAAGAAATATAACTTGAGAACGAGTGCATATTATCGAAATTACAGTCTGACCTTAATTCGTTTAAAGCAGAAACTTTCAGTATTTCATCTGCAAAATTGCTACCATAATCTTCGGCTAGTTTACAAATCATTTCGATTAGGCTTTTGACAAAAAAGAGCTCCAAGTAGTGTTCAAAACAGGCAGTCCAATTTGATTTTACAGCAATGCTAAATACACTTTTGAATTCTTTCAAAAATGAGTCATCACATCGAAAATAAAAGCCGACCCCCTTATCTGAGAGCAGTTGCTGTTTAATAGTAATTTTGTTTTGGCTAGCACGTTCACATTGTACAGGGAATGAAAAATATTTTAAGATTGTGGTCTTTCCTGAACCACGAGATCCTTGCAGAATAATAGGCATTTTTTGAGTAAAAAAACGTTTTTCATCAAAATCTTTTAATGCTCCTGTAGAAAAAGGCGTAAACCAATACTGCATAATTAATTCCGGATCAAGGACATTTGCATTATAATCATCGAAAGGATTTTTAAATGAAGAAATCATACTCTCGTTTAGCTTGTTTGGCATTTTGATATTTCTCCTTTCGGTAAAAAATGGGCTTCCATCCATTGGATGATGACCAAAAAATAGGTAAACTGTTGTTTGGAATATTATAAGAAAATCCAAAGCAATATTGCCCGTCTCTATGCCCAAGTGGTTTTTTGGGCTCAATTATTTTTCCGTATCCCTCAGACATTATTTTGGCAGGTTCTTTTAGATCGGGATATTTAAAAAAGCATAACGATTCTTCTGAAAAAGCTCGATTTCGTTCATCCAAGACTGCACAGGAAATAACCTGAATATTAAGATCATTGAGTTTTGAAATCGCTTTATTGGTTGTTAAAATTGTTAAATAATAAATTTTCTTGTTTTTAAATTGTTCTTCATTATCGTAGAAAAAACGTTGTGCAGTTCCTCCACTCATGATAACATCATCTATACATACAATAATGTCAGATTTTGTTGCCGCAATGGATGTAGGAAATACAAAGCAATCTGTACTAAGTCGCGCTTCCTGTCGGAAATGATATAAAATGAGACCTCCACTTTCACTGGGGCGCCCGATAGAAGTGAATTTTAGCGTACCTATGCAAGCCTCAACTTCTTCAGAAGATGTTAATTCATAATCGGTCATTAAAGCATGAACAAATTTTTTGAATAGAATGGAACACAAATGGTTTATTTCTGCGTCATTATAATATGTAAAATTGCATAATAGCCACAAGGCTAAACGCCTTTCTTGTTCTACATCAAAAAATTTACCATTAAAGTTTTCTAACCAGATATTAATATCTTCAATATCTAAATCAATTTTCCAGGATTTTTCAAAAACTTTCTTTAATACCGACATCATTGTTTCAAGTGATGGGAAATCGGTGGGGAAGTCAATATGTGCCATACTATTTTCTCCCAAATCTATATTTTGATCCCTCATAATAATTACGATCAAGCTCGATGGAAATCCATTTTCTACCCAATTTTTCTGCGATGATACCGGTTGTATTACTTCCGGCAAAACAATCTAGCACAATATCGCCTGGTTGCGTCAAAAAATTAAT
>OMGQ01001197.1_pt1 | contig 16168 bp, 21 predicted proteins | sample 1646071 | NCBI WGS metagenome assembly OMGQ01 (sample SAMN05578585, study PRJEB25193) | human gut metagenome | biome: Human Microbiome; feature: human-associated habitat; material: feces | host: Homo sapiens | place: USA:Birmingham
AGCTGTATCGGGTGATGAGTGGTATCTGTCAGGGAATTACGTGGGGGCTTAATGAGTAATAAATATTGCCAGGAGCTGGTGGAACTGCGGAACAAACCAGCCCATGAACTGAAGGAAGTGGGTGATCAGTGGCGCACGCCGGACAACATTTTCTGGGGAATTAACACCCTGTTTGGCCCGTTTGTTCTGGATCTGTTCACTGACGGTGATAACGCCAAATGTGCCGCGTATTACACGGCGGAAGACAACGCGCTGGCGCATGACTGGTCAGAACGCCTTGCGGAGCTTAAAGGTGCTGCCTTTGGTAATCCTCCATACAGCCGCGCCAGTCAGCATGAAGGGCAATACATCACCGGCATGCGTTACATCATGAAACATGCCAGTGCCATGCGTGATAAGGGCGGGCGCTATGTTTTCCTGATCAAAGCTGCCACCAGCGAAGTGTGGTGGCCGGAAGATGCGGACCATATTGCTTTTATTCGCGGGCGTATTGGTTTTGAACTGCCTGCCTGGTTTATCCCGAAGGACGAGAAGCAGGTGCCGACAGGAGCTTTTTTCGCTGGTGCTATTGCTGTTTTTGACAAGACCTGGAAGGGACCGGCAATCAGCTACATCGGGCGCGATGAACTTGAGGCATGTGGTGAGGCCTTTCTGGCGCAGGTTCGCCAGCAGGCAGAAAAACTTGTCAGGGAGATGGCGGCATGACGACGTTAACTCAATGCCAGCAGCAGGTGCTGGATATGCTGATTTCTTACCAGAAAGAACGTGGCTTTCCGCCAACCAATCAGGAGGTGGCAACCATGCTGGGATACCGTTCAGTGAATGCAGCGGTGGAGCATCTTCGCGCACTGGAGAAAAAAGGCGTCATCACGATAAAGCGTGGCGTGGCCCGGGGGATCACGCTTCATACCGCAGTGAAGGACGACGACAGCGAAGCGGTCGGTATCATCCGCGCACTGCTTGCCGGTGAGGAGAACGCCAGGCTGCGTGCAGCCCACTGGTTACATGAGAGGGGCCTGAAAGTATGAAGTTGATCCTTCCTTTCCCGCCCAGTGTGAACACGTACTGGCGACACCCCAACAAAGGGGCATTTGCTGGTAAGAGCCTGATAAGCGAGGCGGGGCGAAAATTTCAGAGCGCGGCGTGCGCAGCAATAGTTGAGCAGTTACGTCGTCTGCCGAAACCAACGTCGGCACCTGCTTCAGTGGAGATCGTGTTGTTTCCTCCGGATAACCGGATCCGCGATCTGGACAACTATAACAAGGCTCTGTTTGACGCCCTGACCCACGCGGGTGTGTGGGAAGACGACAGACAGGTGAAAAGAATGCTGGTGGAGTGGGGACCGGTTATCCCGAAAGGGAAGGTCGAGATCACTATCAGTAAGTATGAGAAACCGGCGGGTGCAGCCGCCTGATTAAGAGGAGAAACGAAGTATGAATAATCTGATGGTCATTGATGGTATTGAAGTTCGTCGTGATGCTTATGGGCGTTACAGCCTGAACGATCTGCATCGCGCAGCAGTAGCATCTGGTGCAAATGCCAGAACCAAGGAGCCAGGAAAGTTTCTTTCCAGCCAACAAACTGTTGAGCTTGTTCATGAATTGACCAACACCCAGAATTTGGGTGTTGACCCGGTGAGTGTGATTCATGGGGGAAATGAACGGGGAACGTATGTCTGCAAGGAACTGGTGTATGCCTATGCAATGTGGATCAGCCCGTCATTCCATCTGAAGGTGATCCGTACTTTCGACATGGTAACCAGCGCACCGGAAAAATTATCCGGACAGGCTGCTGACAAGATGCAGGCTGGTGTGATTCTGCTGGACTTTATGCGCCGGGAATTAAACCTGTCTAACTCTTCAGTGCTTGGTGCCTGTCAGAAACTCCAGGAGGCTGTTGGCTTACCGAATCTGGCACCGCGCTATGCCATTGATGCTCCTGCTGACGCGCCTGATGGCTCAAGTCGTCCTACGCTGTCGCTGAGTGCACTGCTGAAACAGTATGGTATCCGCCTTACGGCTAATCAGGCATATCACCAGATGGCGAAGCTGGGGATCGTTGAACAACGCGAACGATACAGCCGTACCGCGATTAACAACATCAAAAAATTCTGGTCGCTGACAGCGAAAGGTTGCATGTTCGGCAAGAACATCACCAGTCCCGCAAATCCGCGCGAGACGCAGCCGCATTTCTTCGAATCCCGATTCCCTGAGCTGTTAAAGCTGCTCGATACCGTTCATTGAGGTGACCGTGAGAGCACTACTGACCCCTGAAATTGCCCCGCGTATGGGGATCGTATTGTTCAGGCCAGGTTCAGAGCTGATGCCCCTGTTTATGCAGGGGCGTGTCCTGCTGGAGCCTGAGCCGGAACGTTATTCATCTTTCGCCAGTGGTGCCGTTCCGGCGGCATCACAACCGCTGGCGGATGATCCTGCCGTTCGGGCCGTGTTCCGCAATGAGGAAGTGATCCGTCGTGCTGGTGGCGTGGAATGTCTTGAAAGCTGGTTACTTCGTGAAAAAGGCTGCCAGTGGCCTCATTCCGACTGGCACAGCGAGAACATGACAACAATGCGACACGCGCCGGGCGCAATCCGTCTGTGCTGGCACTGCGATAACCAGCTGCGCGATCAGTTCACGGAACGGCTGGAATCAATGGCAACGGATAACTGTGCCCGCTGGGTGTTGTCTGTTGTGCGTCGGGATCTCGGTTTTGATGATAGTCACGTTGTGACAATGCCGGAACTGTGCTGGTGGCTGATTCGTAATGACCTGGCGGATGCCTTACCGGAAAGTGCAGCCCGTAAGGCACTGAGATTACCGAAGCCTGTTGTGCCGTCTGTCACCCGGGAAAGTGACCTTGTGCCTTCGGTTCCTGCCACCAGCATCATCCAGGATAAGGCGAAAAAGGTGCTGGCGCTGAAAGTGGATCCGGAGTCGCCGGAGTCTTTTATGTTACGCCCAAAACGTCGCCGCTGGGTTAATGAAAAGTACACACGCTGGGTTAAGACACAGCCGTGTGCATGTTGTGGAAAGCCTGCTGATGATCCCCACCACCTGATAGGCCACGGTCAGGGGGGAATGGGTACAAAAGCGCATGACCTCTTTGTGTTGCCTTTGTGCAGAAAGCATCACGACGAGCTGCATGCGGATACCGTGGCATTTGAAGAGAAGTATGGCTCCCAGCTGGAGCTGATATTTCGTTTTATCGATCGTGCGCTGGCAATTGGCGTGCTGGCCTGATTTTGTGGAGAACGTTGATGCGTGATATTCAAATGGTTCTTGAACGTTGGGGGGCATGGGTGGCAAATAATCACGAGGATGTCACCTGGTCGTCTATTGCTGCAGGATTTAAAGGACTAATCCCTTCAAAAGTAAAATCCCGCCCGCAATGTTGTGACGATGATGCGATGATCATTTGTGGGTGCATGGCTCGCCTGAAAAAGAACAACAGCGATTTGCACGATTTATTAGTGGATTATTATGTAGGTGGTATGACGTTTATGGCGCTTGCCCGTAAACATGGGCGTTCTGATTGCTGGGTTGGGCGTTTATTGCAAAAGGCTGAAGGTGTAGTTGATGGCATGTTAATGATGTTAGAAATTGAGCTAGAGATGGATCGTTAGAAGACCTCTTATTGAGGGGGTAATTGAATCAGTTTAATGTGTGGGGAGTCGATTTATTCTCCCCATTTTATTTAATTAATTTACTTAAGGTTTTAATTCATCAAGACGTTGTTGGATAGTGTTTTTGCTTGCGTTGTCTGTTATAGCCATTTGTTGTACTTGCCCCATTGCCATTTGAGTTTCCATCCACATATCGGCCCACACTTTTGTATCGTTATTAACTTGAGCGATAGTAAATCTGACTTTTGATACCGGGGTTGTTGAATAGGCATTGCCGATTAACATTTGTCCAAAAACAGCAGAGCCGCCTTCCAGTTCTTTACCACATATAACACTGCTGTTATCCGCGTTGTAAATTATCAACCCTCTACTATTGCAGTAATTCACAAGGGCATCTTTGACTTTATCTTTTGTCATATTTTGATAAACCCCCTCAGGTTTTCCTGATTGAGTTTTCTTTATCAATGGTACGGAAGAAGTACAACCTGAAATGATAGTTGCGCTAAGTAATAGTACAGTCATTTTATTCATGTTTCTTATCCATTGTTAAGGGCATACCCACACAATTATTTTTATTGGAGATGAATAATCAACCGTTTACAATCGTAAAAAATCAAATATGCTGTTAAGAGTGGTTACTTCGCCACACAACTTAAACCCGCCGCTGAGCGGTTTTTTTGTACCTGTAAACTTGGTGCAGTACAGTAAACACGCTGGTGGTCGTGAATACTGACTTTTTATCTTGCTGGCTTTTTAGACAAGAGTTATTGGTATGTCATGTTAACCAGAAGGGGAAAAGACATGCTAAAACAGCAAGATATGACAGAAACCGCCGCCGCAGTCCTTCATTTCTTACCTGCTGACAAGTGGGTAACGCCACGCATGATGACGAGAACTACCGGAGTAAGCGAAGCCCGGTGCCAGTTAATACTGACCCAGTTAGTTCTGGCGGGTCTGGCGAAGGGTAACGGCGGGTACGGGAATAAATTCAGACGCTGCCAGTAATGGCGGTTTCCTGCTGTGAAAATGGGCGGCTGGTGGGTGTTGGTAGCACCTGCCAGCCATTCGCTCATGCTTACTGGTCACAAGCGAACCACGGCCCACTGCTTTAGCGCAAAAGCAGAGTGAGCCTACCAGAGTTACGCTTACTGATCCATGAAAAACACTGTAAAAATAAACAGTGTTGATTTAATCAACGCTGATTGCCTGCATTTTATTCAGTCCCTGCCTGATGATTCCATTGACCTGATTGTTACCGATCCGCCGTACTTCAAGGTGAAACCCAACGGCTGGGACAATCAGTGGAAAGGGGACGAAGATTACCTTAAGTGGCTGGATCACTGTCTGGCCCAGTTCTGGCGGGTGTTAAAACCTGCTGGAAGCCTTTACCTGTTCTGTGGGCATCGCCTGGCATCTGATATTGAGATCATGATGCGTGAACGTTTCAACGTGCTTAACCATATCATCTGGGCGAAGCCGTCCGGACGTTGGAATGGGTGTAATAAAGAAAGTCTGCGCGCATATTTTCCTGCCACAGAGCGCGTTCTGTTTGCTGAACATTACCAGGGGCCATATCGCGGCAAAAGTGACGGCTATGCGGCAAAAGAAAGGGAACTCAAACAGCACATAATGGCACCGCTGATATCGTATTTCAGGGATGCTCGTGCCGAACTGGGTATAACGGCAAAACAAATTGCCGAAGCCACAGGTAAGAAAAATATGGTTTCCCACTGGTTTGGTGCCAGTCAGTGGCAGTTGCCGAATGAGGCTGACTATCGGAAGTTACAGGCACTGTTTTCCCGTATAGCGGCAGAGAAGTTTCAGGAACAACAACTGGAACAACCACACCACCAGCTGGTGGCATCTTATGATTCACTGAATCGCAAATATTCTGAATTGCTGGATGAGTTTAAATCTCTCCGGCGCTATTTCTCCGTATCAGTCTCCGTGCCTTATACCGATGTCTGGACGCATAAGCCCGTTCAGTTCTACCCGGGTAAACATCCGTGCGAGAAACCGGCGGATATGCTCCGGCAAATAATCAATGCCAGTAGTCGACCTGGTGATCTGGTTGCTGATTTCTTTATGGGATCCGGTTCCACAATAAAAGCGGCAATGGCGCTGGGGCGTCAGGCGTTAGGTGTTGAACTTGAGTCAGAGCGGTTTAATCAGACGGTGAAAGAGGTAAGTGAACTGGTGGGGAAATAATTCTGGTGGCCACGTTGCGTGGCCTTTTTATTTCCAACACAGCACCCGCAAATATCGCGAGGTGAGAGATGACGAAATGCCTCATAACCCAAATACATGGCCGGACTGGCTGGAGTTGTTTCAGAGCTGGTGGCGTGGAGACACACCGCTTGGTGCAGTGATTATGTCGATCGTTATGGCTGGTTTGCGCATCGCCTATTTTGGCGGTGGTGGTGGCTGGAAGCGAAAAACGCTCGAGATTTTGCTATGTGGCGCTCTGACGCTGACCTTTGCATCCGCTCTTGAGTATGTCGGATGGCCTAAATCGCTTTCTGTTGCCATTGGTGGTGGCGTGGGGCTGATCGGTGTCGATGCTATTCGTGGGGCTGCAATGCGAGTAATCGGTAACAAATTTGGTAGCTCGAAGGAGTAATTTATGCAGGCACTAAATTCCCAGCGTAAAGCTTTCCTGGATATGGTGGCATGGTCAGAAGGAACGGATAACGGACGGCAGAAAACCAGAAATCATGGTTATGACGTCATTGTAGGCGGAGAGCTATTTACTGATTACTCCGATCACCCTCGCAAGCTTGTCACGCTAAACCCCAAACTCAAATCAACAGCAGCCGGACGTTATCAGCTTCTTTCACGCTGGTGGGATGCTTACCGTAAGCAGCTTGGCCTGAAAGACTTCTCCCCCAAAAGCCAGGACGCAGTGGCATTGCAGCAGATTAAAGAACGTGGCGCTTTACCGATGATTGATCGCGGTGATATCCGTCAGGCAATCGACCGTTGCAGCAATATCTGGGCTTCACTGCCGGGGGCTGGTTATGGTCAGTTCGAGCATAAGGCTGACAACCTGATTGCAAAATTCAAAGAAGCTGGCGGAATGGTCAGAGAGATTGAGGTATGAGCAGAGTAACCGCGATTATCTCCGCTCTGGTTATCTGCATCATCGTCTGCCTGTCGTGGGCGGTCAATCATTACCGTGATAACGCCATGACCTACAAAGAGCAGCGCGATAAAGCCACATCCATCATCGCTGATATGCAGAAGCGTCAACGTGATGTAGCAGAACTCGACGCCAGATACACAAAGGAGCTTGCTGATGCTAACGCGACTATCGAAAGTCTCCGTGCTGATGTTTCTGCTGGTCGTAAGCGCCTGCAAGTCGCCGCCACCTGTGCAAAGTCAACGACCGGAGCCAGCGGCATGGGCGATGGAGAAAGCCCAAGACTTACAGCAGATGCTGAACTCAATTATTACCGTCTCCGAAGTGGAATCGACAAGATAACCGCGCAGGTTAACTACCTGCAGGAGTACATCAGGACGCAATGCCTGAAATAATTTTTTTGCAAATCACAAAGTCAATTTAATGAGCCTCGCGATGCGGGGCTTTTTGCAATAAATGCGTACCGCAACGCATGTTTTTTACACCGAACCTGCCCCTTTGGAATGGGCCTTTGAGGATACCAGTTAGTGCTGGCGAGCCTCGGTGGGCTGGTTTCCTGTGCGGCAAAGGTTCATTTCAAAGAGTAGGTACACGCTATGAAATCATTAACCCTCTTCAATCAACCAATTCGTATCGGTGAAGATGGCATGATCTGCCTCACTGATATGTGGAAAGCCAGTGGTAAAAGTGAATCTGAATCGCCTTACCACTACCTGCGAAACAAGCAGACCAAAGAGTTCTTAGCCGAGCTGGAGAAAAACCACGAATCTGTGGTTTTTACTGAGCGCGGTGTACACGGTGGAACATATGGCGGGAAGTTTGTTGCTTACGATTATGCGGCTTGGTTAAACCCCGGGTTCAAGTACGCGGCCTATAAAGTCCTCGATGACTACTTCACCGGAGAACTTCAGCATCGCAACAGCTTAAGTGCGCAGCTCAACATGAAATGTCATGAGTTTGACCAGAAGAAAGACATGGCGAGCTTCTGCGGACAAGGGCTGGCAGCATGGCGCTATACGAAGCCAGTGTTGGTCGCTGAGATTAACTCCCTGGCTAACCAGCTGCAGATAACGATCCCCGGGCTGTCCGGTATTTGCCGGTATGAAATTACCGGAAGGCGCGGTCGTTACTGAGTAAGAGCAGGCATTACAGCAGCCCTTCACTGAGGGGCTGCGATAATGTGAGGAATAAAAAACCGGCAGGGGAAATCCATTGAAGATTTGCCGGTGGCAAAAGATGGCCATGCTTTTAACCTTAGTAGCAGAGCTACGGAGTTCAACAACGACCGTCGCCGTTATCTTGCTGAAAGGCGTTTCAATGATTTTCATCAATTTATTCATCAGCAATGGTGATAATCACTCTCATTTTGGCGGGTCCTTCCGGTGGGGTGGCCTGCCACGGGGCGGAAGGCGCGCAGGTTTTCGCTATTTATGAAAATTTTCCGGTTTAAGGCGTTTCCGTTCTTCTTCGCCGTAACTTAATGTTTTTATTTAAAACACCCCCTGAAAAGAAAGGAAACGACAGGTGCTGAAAACGGGCTTTTTGGCCTCTGTCGTTTCCTTTCTCTGTTTTTGTCCGTGGAATGAACAATGGAAGTCAACAAAAAGCAGCTGGCTGACATTTTCGGTGCGAGTATCCGTACCATTCAGAACTGGCAGGAGCAGGGAATGCCCGTTCTGCGAGGCGGTGGGAAGGGTAATGAGGTGCTTTATGACTCTGCCGCCGTCATAAAATGGTATGCCGAAAGGGATGCTGAAATTGAGAACGAAAAGCTGCGCCGGGAAGTTGAAGAACTGCGGCAGGCCAGCGAGACAGATCTGCAGCCAGGGACTATTGAGTACGAACGCCATCGACTTACGCGTGCGCAGGCCGACGCACAGGAGCTGAAGAATGCCAGAGACTCCGCTGAAGTGGTGGAAACCGCATTCTGTACTTTCGTGCTGTCGCGGATCGCAGGTGAAATTGCCAGTATTCTCGACGGGATCCCCCTGTCGGTGCAGCGGCGTTTTCCGGAACTGGAAAACCGACATGTTGATTTCCTGAAATGGGATATCATCAAAGCCATGAACAAAGCAGCCGCGCTGGATGAACTGATACCGGGGTTGCTGAGTGAATATATCGAACAGTCAGGTTAACAGGCTGCGGCATTTTGTCCGCGCCGGGCTTCGCTCACTGTTCAGGCCGGAGCCACAGACCGCCGTTGAATGGGCGGATGCCAATTACTATCTCCCGAAAGAATCCGCATACCAGGAAGGGCACTGGGAAACACTGCCCTTTCAGCGGGCCATCATGAATGCGATGGGCAGCGACTACATCCGCGAGGTGAATGTGGTGAAGTCTGCCCGTGTCGGTTATTCCAAAATGCTGTTGGGTGTTTATGCCTACTTCATAGAGCATAAGCAGCGCAACACCCTTATCTGGTTGCCGACGGATGGTGATGCCGAGAACTTCATGAAAACCCACGTTGAGCCGACCATCCGCGATATTCCGTCGCTGCTGGCGCTGGCCCCGTGGTATGGCAAAAAGCACCGGGATAACACGCTCACCATGAAGCGTTTCACCAATGGGCGTGGTTTCTGGTGCCTGGGCGGTAAAGCGGCAAAAAACTACCGTGAAAAGTCAGTGGATGTGGCGGGTTATGATGAACTTGCTGCCTTTGATGATGATATTGAACAGGAAGGCTCTCCGACGTTCCTGGGTGACAAGCGTATTGAAGGCTCGGTCTGGCCAAAGTCCATCCGTGGCTCCACGCCCAAAGTGAGAGGCACCTGTCAGATTGAGCGTGCAGCCAGTGAATCCCCGCATTTTATGCGTTTTCATGTTGCCTGCCCGCACTGCGGGGAGGAGCAGTACCTTAAATTTGGCGATAAAGAGACGCCGTTTGGCCTCAAATGGACGCCGGATGATCCCTCCAGCGTGTTTTATCTCTGCGAACATAATGCCTGCGTCATCCGCCAGCAGGAGCTGGACTTCACTGATGCCCGTTATATCTGCGAAAAGACCGGGATCTGGACCCGTGATGGCATTCTCTGGTTTTCGTCATCCGGTGAAGAGATTGAGCCGCCGGACAGCGTGACCTTTCACATCTGGACGGCGTACAGCCCGTTCACCACCTGGGTGCAGATTGTCAAAGACTGGATGAAAACGAAAGGGGATACGGGAAAACGTAAAACCTTCGTGAACACCACGCTCGGTGAGACATGGGAAGCGAAAATCGGTGAACGTCCGGATGCTGAAGTGATGGCAGAGCGGAAAGAGCATTATTCAGCGCCCGTTCCTGACCGTGTGGCTTACCTGACTGCCGGTATCGACTCCCAGCTGGATCGCTACGAAATGCGCGTATGGGGATGGGGGCCGGGTGAGGAAAGCTGGCTGATTGACCGGCAGATTATTATGGGCCGCCACGATGATGAACAGACGCTGCTGCGTGTGGATGAGGCCATCAATAAAACCTATACCCGCCGGAATGGTGCAGAAATGTCGGTATCCCGTATCTGCTGGGATATTGGGGGCATTGACCCGACCATTGTGTATGAACGCTCGAAAAAGCATGGGCTGTTCCGGGTGATCCCCATTAAAGGGGCATCCGTCTACGGTAAGCCGGTGGCCAGCATGCCACGTAAGCGAAACAAAAACGGGGTTTACCTTACCGAAATCGGTACGGATACCGCGAAAGAGCAGATTTATAACCGCTTCACACTGACGCCGGAAGGGGATGAACCGCTTCCCGGTGCCGTTCACTTCCCGAATAACCCGGATATTTTTGATCTGACCGAAGCGCAGCAGCTGACTGCTGAAGAGCAGGTCGAAAAATGGGTGGATGGCAGGAAAAAAATACTGTGGGACAGCAAAAAGCGACGCAATGAGGCACTCGACTGCTTCGTTTATGCGCTGGCGGCGCTGCGCATCAGTATTTCCCGCTGGCAGCTGGATCTCAGCGCACTGCTGGCGAGCCTGCAGGAAGAGGATGGTGCTGCAACCAACAAGAAAACACTGGCAGATTACGCCCGTGCCTTATCCGGAGAGGATGAATGACGCAACAGGAAGAACTTGCCGCTGCCCGTGCGGCACTGCATGACCTGATGACAGGTAAACGGGTGGCAACAGTACAGAAAGACGGACGGCGAGTGGAGTTTACGGCCACTTCCGTGTCTGACCTGAAAAAATACATTGCGGAGCTGGAAGTGCAGACCGGCATGACACAGCGACGCAGGGGACCTGCAGGATTTTATGTATGAAAACGCCCACCATTCCCACCCTTCTGGGGCCGGACGGCATGACATCGCTGCGTGAATATGCCGGTTATCACGGCGGTGGCAGCGGATTTGGTGGGCAGTTGCGGGCGTGGAACCCACCGAGTGAAAGTGTGGATGCAGCCCTGCTGCCCAACTTTACCCGTGGCAATGCCCGCGCAGACGATCTGGTACGCAATAACGGCTATGCCGCCAACGCCATCCAGCTGCATCAGGATCATATCGTCGGGTCTTTTTTCCGGCTCAGTCATCGCCCAAGCTGGCGCTATCTGGGCATCGGGGAGGAAGAAGCCCGTGCCTTTTCCCGCGAGGTTGAAGCGGCATGGAAAGAGTTTGCCGAGGATGACTGCTGCTGCATTGACGTTGAGCGAAAACGCACGTTTACCATGATGATTCGGGAAGGTGTGGCCATGCACGCCTTTAACGGTGAACTGTTCGTTCAGGCCACCTGGGATACCAGTCCGTCGCGGCTTTTCCGGACACAGTTCCGGATGGTCAGCCCGAAGCGCATCAGCAACCCGAACAATACCGGCGACAGCCGGAACTGCCGTGCCGGTGTGCAGATTAATGACAGCGGTGCGGCGCTGGGATATTACGTCAGCGAGGACGGCTATCCTGGCTGGATGCCGCAGAAATGGACATGGATACCCCGTGAGTTACCCGGCGGGCGCGCCTCGTTCATTCACGTTTTTGAACCCGTGGAGGACGGGCAGACTCGCGGTGCAAATGTGTTTTACAGCGTGATGGAGCAGATGAAGATGCTCGACACGCTGCAGAACACGCAGCTGCAGAGCGCCATTGTGAAGGCGATGTATGCCGCCACCATTGAAAGTGAGCTGGATACGCAGTCAGCGATGGATTTTATTCTGGGCGCGAACAGTAAGGAGCAGCGGGACAAGCTGACCGGCTGGATTGGTGAAATTGCCGCGTATTACGCCGCAGCACCGGTCCGGCTGGGAGGCGCAAAAGTGCCGCACCTGATGCCGGGTGACTCACTGAACCTGCAGACGGCTCAGGACACGGATAACGGCTACTCCGTGTTTGAGCAGTCACTGCTGCGGTATATCGCTGCCGGCCTGGGTGTCTCATATGAGCAGCTTTCCCGGAATTACGCCCAGATGAGCTACTCCACGGCACGGGCCAGCGCGAACGAGTCGTGGGCGCACTTTATGGGGCGGCGAAAATTCGTCGCATCCCGTCAGGCGAGTCAGATGTTTCTGTGCTGGCTGGAAGAGGCCATCGTTCGCCGCGTGGTGACGTTACCTTCAAAAGCGCGCTTCAGTTTTCAGGAAGCCCGCAGTGCCTGGGGGAACTGCGACTGGATAGGCTCCGGTCGTATGGCCATCGATGGTCTGAAAGAAGTTCAGGAAGCGGTGATGCTGATAGAAGCCGGACTGAGCACCTACGAGAAAGAGTGCGCGAAACGCGGTGACGACTATCAGGAAATTTTTGCCCAGCAGGTCCGTGAAACGATGGAGCGCCGCGCGGCTGGTCTTAAACCGCCCGCCTGGGCGGCTGCGGCATTTGAATCCGGGCTGCGACAATCAACAGAGGAGGAGAAGAGTGACAGCAGAGCTGCGTAATCTCCCGCATATTGCCAGCATGGCCTTTAATGAGCCGCTGATGCTTGAACCCGCCTATGCGCGGGTTTTCTTTTGTGCACTTGCAGGCCAGCTTGGGATCAGCCGCCTGACGGATGCGGTGTCCGGTGACAGCCTGGCTGCCGGAGAGGCACCCGCGACGCTGGCGTTATCCGGTGATGATGACGGACCACGACAGGCCCGCAGTTATCAGGTCATGAACGGCATCGCCGTGCTGCCGGTGTCCGGCACGCTGGTCAGCCGGACGCGGGCGCTGCAGCCGTATTCGGGGATGACCGGTTACAACGGCATTATCGCCCGTCTGCAACAGGCTGCCAGCGATCCGATGGTGGACGGCATTCTGCTCGATATGGACACGCCAGGCGGAATGGTGGCGGGAGCATTTGACTGCGCTGACATCATCGCCCGTGTGCGTGACATAAAACCGGTATGGGCGCTGGCCAACGACATGAACTGCAGTGCAGGTCAGCTGCTTGCCAGTGCTGCCTCCCGGCGTCTGGTCACGCAGACCGCCCGGACAGGCTCCATCGGCGTCATGATGGCTCACAGTAATTACGGTGCTGCGCTGGAGAAACAGGGTGTGGAAATCACGCTGATTTACAGCGGCAGCCATAAGGTGGATGGCAACCCCTACAGCCATCTTCCGGATGACGTCCGGGAGACACTACAGTCCCGGATGGACGCAACCCGCCAGATGTTTGCGCAGAAGGTGTCGGCATATACCGGCCTGTCCGTGCAGGCTGTGCTGGATACCGAGGCTGCAGTGTACAGCGGTCAGGAGGCCATTGATGCCGGACTGGCTGATGAACTTGTTAACAGCACCGATGCGATCACCGTTATGCGTGATGCACTGGATGCACGTAAATCCCGTCTCTCAGGAGGGCGAATGACCAAAGAGACTCAATCAACAACTGTTTCAGCCACCGCTTCGCAGGCTGACGTTACTGACGTGGTGCCAGTGACGGATGGCGAAAACGCCAGCGCGGCGCAGCCGGACGTGAACGCGCAGATCACCGCAGCGGTTGCGGCAGAAAACAGCCGCATTATGGGGATCCTCAACTGTGAGGAGGCTCACGGACGCGAAGAACAGGCGCGCGTTCTGGCAGAAACCCCCGGAATGACCGTGGAAACGGCCCGCCGCATTCTGGCCGCAGCACCACAGAGTGCACAGGCGCGCAGTGACACTGCGCTGGATCGTCTGATGCAGGGGGCACCGGCACCGCTGGCTGCAGGTAACCCGGCATCTGATGCCGTTAACGATTTGCTGAACACACCAGTGTAAGGGATGTTTATGACGAGCAAAGAAACCTTTACCCATTACCAGCCGCTGGGCAACAGTGACCCGGCTCATACCGCAACCGCGCCCGGCGGATTGAGTGCGAAAGCGCCTGCAATGACCCCGCTGATGCTGGACACCTCCACCCGTAAGCTGGTTGCGTGGGATGGCACCACCGACGGTGCTGCCGTTGGCATTCTTGCGGTTGCTGCCGACCAGACCAGCACCACGCTGACGTTCTACAAGTCCGGCACGTTCCGTTATGAGGATGTGCTCTGGCCGGAGGCTGCCAGCGACGAGACGAAAAAACGAACCGCGTTTGCCGGAACGGCAATCAGCATCGTTTAACCTGACCCTTCATCACTAAAGGCCGCCTGTGCGGCTTTTTTTACGGGATTTTTTTATGTCGATGTACACAACCGCCCAGCTGCTGGCGGCAAATGAGCAGAAATTTAAGTTTGATCCGCTGTTTCTGCGTCTCTTTTTCCGTGAGAGCTATCCCTTCACCACGGAGAAAGTCTATCTCTCACAAATTCCGGGACTGGTAAACATGGCGCTGTACGTTTCGCCGATTGTTTCCGGTGAGGTTATCCGTTCCCGTGGCGGCTCCACCTCTGAATTTACGCCGGGATATGTCAAACCCAAGCATGAGGTGAATCCGCAGATGACCCTGCGTCGCCTGCCGGATGAAGATCCGCAGAATCTGGCGGACCCAGCTTACCGCCGCCGTCGCATCATCATGCAGAACATGCGTGACGAAGAGCTGGCCATTGCTCAGGTCGAAGAGATGCAGGCAGTTTCTGCCGTGCTTAAGGGCAAATACACCATGACCGGTGAAGCCTTCGATCCGGTTGAGGTGGATATGGGCCGCAGTGCGGCGAATAACATCACGCAGTCCGGCGGCACGGAGTGGAGCAAGCGTGACAAGTCCACGTATGACCCGACCGACGATATCGAAGCCTACGCGCTGAACGCCAGCGGTGTGGTGAATATCATCGTGTTTGATCCGAAAGGCTGGGCGCTGTTCCGTTCCTTCAAAGCCGTCAAGGAGAAGCTGGATACCCGTCGTGGCTCTCATTCCGAGCTGGAGACAGCGGTGAAAGACCTGGGTAAAGCGGTGTCCTATAAGGGGATGTATGGCGATGTTGCCATCGTCGTGTATTCCGGACAGTACGTGGAAAACGGTGTCAAAAAGAACTTCCTGCCGGACAACACGATGGTGCTGGGGAACACTCAGGCACGCGGTCTGCGTACCTATGGCTGTATTCAGGATGCGGACGCACAGCGCGAAGGCATTAACGCCTCTGCCCGTTACCCGAAAAACTGGGTGACCACCGGCGATCCGGCGCGTGAGTTCACCATGATTCAGTCAGCACCGCTGATGCTGCTGGCTGACCCTGATGAGTTCGTGTCCGTACAACTGGCGTAATCATGGCCCTTCGGGGCCATTTTCTCTCTGTGGAGGAGTCCATGACGAAAGATGAACTGATTGCCCGCCTCCGCTCGTTGGGTGAGCAACTGAACCGTGATGTCAGTCTGACGGGGACGAAAGAAGAACTGGCGCTCCGTGTGGCAGAGCTGGAAGAGGAGCTTGATGACACGGATGACACTGCCGGTCAGGACACCCCTCTCAGCCCGGAAAATGTGCTGACCGGGCATGAAAATGAGGCTGTATCAGCGCAGCCGGATACCGTGATTCAGGATGCGGCTGATCTGGTCACCGTTGTGGCACTGGTGACGCTGCATACTGATGCACTTCACGCCATCCGGGATGAACCTGTGGCATTTGTGATGCCGGGAACGGCGTTCCGTGTCTCTGCCGGTGTGGCAACCGAAATGACAGAACGCGGCCTGGCCAGAATGCAATAACGGGAGGCGCTGTGGCTGATTTCGATAACCTGTTCGATGCTGCCATTGCCCGCGCCGATGAAACGATACGCGGGTACATGGGAACGTCAGCCACCATTACATCCGGTGAGCAGTCCGGTGCTGTGATACGTGGTGTTTTTGATGACCCTGAAAATATCAGCTATGCCGGACAGGGCGTGCGCGTTGAAGGCTCCAGCCCGTCCCTGTTTGTCCGGACTGATGAGGTACGGCAGCTGCGGCGCGGCGACACGCTGACCATCGGTGAGGAAAACTTCTGGGTAGACCGGGTTTCGCCGGATGATGGCGGAAGCTGTCATCTCTGGCTTGGGCGTGGCGTGCCGCCTGCCGTTAACCGTCGCCGCTGAAAGGGGGATGTATGGCCATAAAAGGTCTTGAGCAGGCCGTTG
>OMGQ01001200.1_pt1 | contig 16101 bp, 12 predicted proteins | sample 1646071 | NCBI WGS metagenome assembly OMGQ01 (sample SAMN05578585, study PRJEB25193) | human gut metagenome | biome: Human Microbiome; feature: human-associated habitat; material: feces | host: Homo sapiens | place: USA:Birmingham
GCGGCGACGGCAAGGTGCAGTACCTGATGGAGGCCGTGAACGTGCTCGCACGGCTCGACAATGCGATCGAGCGCGACGTGTACGTCGGCCGGCTTTCGGAGGAGCTCGGCGTCGATAAAAACGCGATCCTCACGCAGATGAAGCGCAGCATGCGGCAGGAAAGCCGTGCCGCCCAGAAGCGGCAGCTTCGGGAGACGACCGAGGCGCTTTCCGCGCGGCGGGACGAGATCAACCCCGAGAAGCGGAGGCACGTGCGCGTCGCGAACGCGGAGGAGCGCTTGATTGCGTGCCTGTTCGCGCACAACGAGCTTGCGGCATCACTTCGGGAAAAGCTGCCGCCGGAAAAGTTTGTGACCGGCTTCAACCGCCGGTTATATCAGAGCCTCTTGGGAAAGATTATAAACGGAGAAACCGCAAACGCGCCGGGAATCAGCGATTTTTCGGCGGAATGCACGCCGGACGAGATGGGGCGCGTCGCCGCGATCCTCCGCGAAAGCAGCGGCACGACGGCGGAGGACGCCGAGCGCTTTGTGCAGATCATTCTGAGCGAGGGCGGGCTTTCGGATGCGGAGGCGATCCGCGCGAGCGACCCCGCGCAGCTGCAGGCGCAGTTTGAGGCGCTGCGCAGGCAGAAAAAATAGATGGAAAGCAAGTCGATCGACCGATCGGAAGGAATAAGGGAAAATTCAGGAAAGGTTTGGTAAACAGTATGGCAGCACAGGATAAGAAATCCGTCATCCGCGAGCTGATCGAGCTCGGCAAGAGCAAGGGGCAGCTCACCACGAAGGAGATTCTCGACGCGCTCGGTGAGCTTGATTTCGACCCGGAGCACATCGAAAAATTTTACGATACGCTTGAATCGCACGGCGTCGAGATCATCGAGGATTTCGGCGACATCCAGATCGACGACGTGGATCTGACGAAGGTCGCGAACGAGACCGCGGAATACGAGAGCGGCGTCAGCATGGAGGGCGTCGCGATCGACGATCCTGTCAAGGTGTATCTCAAGGAGATCGGCCGCGTCCCGCTTCTGACCTCGGAGGAGGAGGTGCGCCTCGCCATCGCGATCAAGGACGGCAACGAGGCCGCGAAGAAGCGCCTTTCAGAGGCGAACCTGCGCCTCGTCGTCAGCATCGCGAAGCGCTACCTCGGCCGCGGCATGCAGTTCCTCGACCTGATTCAGGAGGGCAACCTCGGCCTGATCAAGGCCGTAGAGAAGTTCGACTACACGAAGGGCTTTAAGTTTTCCACCTACGCGACGTGGTGGATCCGGCAGGCGATCACCCGCGCAATCGCCGATCAGGCGCGCACGATCCGCATCCCGGTGCACATGGTCGAGACGATCAACAAGGTGAAGAAGGTCTCGAGCCAGCTTCTGCACACGACGGGCCACGAGCCGACGGCGGACGAGATCTCCGAGGAGCTCGACATGCCGGTGGATAAGGTGCGCGAGATCATGCGCGTTGCGCAGGAGCCGGTTTCGCTCGAGACGCCGATCGGCGAGGAGGAGGACAGCCACCTCGGTGACTTCATCCCGGACGACGAGGCGCCCGCCCCGGCAGACGCGGCCTCGCACACGCTTTTGCGCGAAACGCTCGGCGACGTGCTCGATTCGCTGACGCCGCGCGAGGAAAAGGTGCTGCGCCTGCGCTTCGGCCTTGAGGACGGCAGAAGCCGCACGCTCGAGGAGGTCGGCAAGGAGTTCAACGTCACGCGCGAGCGCATCCGCCAGATCGAGGCGAAAGCGCTCAGAAAGCTGCGCCACCCGAGCCGCAGCAAGAAGCTGAAGGATTTTCTCGACTGAGCCGGAAAGGACGCTTTGTTATGCATATGACGCTGGAGGCGGATTACGCCGTGCGCATCGTTGAGTTTCTCGCGATGCACGCGGAGCGGGTCGATGCCAAGACCATAGCGGAAAAAACGAATGTGACGCTGCGCTTTACGCTGAAGATTCTGCGCACGCTGGTGGCGGACGGCATCGTCTGCTCCTATAAGGGCGCGAAGGGCGGCTACAGGCTCGCGCAGCCGCCGCAGGAGATTACGCTGCGCCGCGTGATCGAGGCGGTGGAGGGGCCGTACATGCTTTCCCGCTGTCAGGGCGAGAGCTACAGCTGCCACCGCACGGACTGCCGGCTGCACAGCATCTACAGCGAGATCTCGAAGCTCGTGCGCGACCGGCTCGATTCGTATACATTCGATTCGATCTGCTCTTGCGACGAGGAGGAACAGGCCGAAAAATAGACCGCATTCTTTCAGAAAGAATTGGCTGCCGCTGAAAACGGCAGCTTTTTTCGCCGGGAGGAATTTCCGGTGCGTATCTGCCGCCCGGACATGCCGCGCGCATAGACACGGCTTATCGGGGCGGCAGACTGCACGTTTGGGGGTTGCCAGCCGGTGTGCCGGGAAAGACCGGTCTGAAGCGTCGGGCACAAAAAAGGCTGCACAGATACCTCTGTGCAGCCTCGCGCTTTTTATACCGAAATACGGAAAAAATCGATGGGAAATGCTTGACAATCCATACAATATGGTGTACTATATTATAATGTATCATCATGGATAGATATGCGATTTCGCTTTCTTTAGCGCATTATAACATATAATCCGCAAAGAATCAAGCAAAATCTGAAATTTCCACATGAACGGATATTTTTTTCAGCGTTTTTAAGCTATTTTGTCTTAAGAACATGGGCCAAAATCTATGAATGGAGTGGTTGAGTCAATGGTGAATGTTAAGCCGGTACAGCTTGGCAAAAACACGCGCATGAGCTTCGCACACATCAACGAGGTTCTCGACATGCCGAACCTGATCGAGATCCAGAAGAATTCCTACGATTGGTTCCTCAAGGAGGGCCTGCGCGAGGTGTTCAACGATGTGTCCGGCATCACGGATTTCAACGGGAATCTCGTGCTGGACTTTGTGAACTACAAGCTCGACGAAAAACCCAATTACACGGTCGCCGAGTGTAAGGAACGCGACGCCACGTTTGCCGCGGCGCTGCGCGTGACTGCGCGCCTCCTCAATAAGGAAACGGGTGAAATCAAGGAGTCCGAGGTTTTCATGGGCGATTTCCCCCTGATGACCCCTTCCGGCACGTTCGTGATCAACGGCGCCGAGCGCGTCATCGTTTCCCAACTTGTCCGCTCCCCGGGCGTCTACTACAAGATGGAGTACGACAAAACGGGCAAGCAGCTCTTCTCCTCCACCGCCATTCCGAACCGCGGCGCATGGCTCGAATACGAAAACGACGTCAACGACGTGCTCTATGTGCGCATCGATAAGAACAGAAAGATCCCGATCACGGCCTTTATCCGCGCACTGGGCATGGGCACGGACGAGGAGATCAAGGCCTATTTCGGCGAGGACGAGCGTATCCTCGCGACGATCGAGAAGGATACCACCCACACGATGGAAGAGGGCCTTTTCGAGGTTTACAGAAAGCTGCGCCCGAGCGAGCCGCCCACGATCGAGAGCGCACAGTCGCACCTGAACGGCCTGTTTTTCGACCCGAGACGGTACGATATGTCGAGAGTCGGCCGCTACAAGTACAACAAGAAGCTGAACATCGCACGCCGCATCACCGGCCACAAGCTGGTAAATGCAGTCGCTGACCCGATGACCGGCGAGGTGCTGGCGGATGCCGGTGAGATTCTCTCCCGCGAGAAGGCAACCATGATGGCTGCCCGCGGCGTAAACAGTGTTGTGATCGAGTCTGCCGAGGGCACTGCCGTTAAGGTATTCGGCAACGGCATGGTAGACGGAAACGATTTCTCCGAGTACCTCGGTGGCGCAACCGCAGAGGATCTGGGTCTCAAGGAGAAGGTTCGCTTCACCGTCCTCAAGGAGATCATCGACTCCGGCGTACAGGGCGACGAGCTGAAGAAGACCGTGAACATGCTGGACCACGCCGCCGCCTTTATGCAGGTGAAGAACGCCCTCATCGACGGGGAGTATGGCGTCATCAAGAGCCTGGAGGAGGTCTCTGCCGTGGGGCACCGTATCGTGCAGGGCGGCGCCATTTTCCACGAGTCCGTGCTGGTGGACGAGAAGGTCATTGAGGACATCGAAAGCCTCATTCCCCTGGCCCCCCTGCACAACAAGGCCCACAGCCAGGGCATCCGCGCCTGCCGCGAGGTCTTCGGCGAGCAGGTCCCCGAGGTGGTGGTGTTCGACACCGCTTTCCACGCCACCATGCCCCCCAAGGCCTACATGTTCAACGTCCCCTATGAGTATTACGAGAAGTACGCCGTGCGCCGCTACGGCTTCCATGGCACCTCCCACCGCTATGTCAGCCACCGCTGCGCCCAGCTTATGGGCCAGGATATCAAGGACCTGAAGATGATTACCTGCCATCTGGGCAACGGCTCCTCCATCACTGCCATTGACGGCGGCAAGGTCATCGACACCAGCATGGGCCTCACGCCGCTCGACGGTTTTATGATGGGTACCCGCACCGGCACGCTCGACCCCTCCGTCGTCACGTTCATCGCCGAGAAGGAGAACCTTTCCCCAGCGGAGCTTTCCGACCTGTTCAATAAGAAGTCCGGCCTGCTCGGCATCTCGGGCGTTTCGAGCGACGACCGCGACATCTGCAAGGCGGAGGATGAGGGCAACCCGCGCGCCCGCCTCGCCCACGAGATGCTCGTCTACCAGATTCAGAAGTTCATCGGCAGCTACGCCGCGGCGCTGAACGGCGTCGATGCGATCGTGTTCACCGCCGGCCTCGGCGAGAATCAGGACACGCTCCGCGAGCGCATCTGCACGAATATGGAGTACCTCGGCATCAAGTTTGACAAAGAGGCGAATGCCGGCGTCCGCGGCGTGGAGAAGAAGATCTCCGCCGAGGACAGCAAGGTGGCTGTCTACGTCATCCCGACGAACGAGGAGCTCGTCATCGCGCGCGACACAAAGGAAATCGTCGAAAAAATGTGAGCCGGCGCTTGCGCCTGCATCTAAACAAAAAGCCTGCACGGGTATCCGCGCGGGCTTTTACTGTTTTTTAGGAGGCGCTTTTAATCTGCGGGGCCACGTCCTGCGCCGCTTTTTCAGCCGTCTCTTTTCGCGAGATGGTATAGGCGCGTAGTGGTGTCGCGCGTTGTGTCGTGCAGCTCGCGGCAGACCGCGAAGCCTGCGTCCTCGAACAGCGCGCCGAAAACCGGATGGTAATAGACGATCCAGATGTCCCGGTCGCGCTCGGACTGGCTATCCTTGATTTTTTGGATGACCCGCTCAAAGACCGGCTTTCCGAACGGGTTGTAGAAGTAAAAGACGTCGTAATCGGCGTAGCCGGCAAATTCGACGGCGTTGGCCTCGATGCAGTCGGCATGCAGGTGCAGCCGCGCCATGTTTTGGCGGGCGATTTTCAGCAGATAGGGGTCGAGGTCCAGCCCGGCGATCCGCTTGTAGCCGGCCGCTGCGGCGCAGCGCATGCACATGCCCTTGCCGCAGCCCACGTCAAGAAAGGCTGCGCCTGCGGGGTCGATCGGAACGGCCTGCAGCATTCTTTTCATATCGCCGGCGTCCGTCATGCTGTAGCCGTGAAACTCGGGCGTATTCTGCTGGAGCAGCCCGACATAGACCATGCTGAAATCGAGGCCGTGCAGCCGCTCCCACACGCAGCTGAACAGAAATTTTGTCCACCGTTTGGCGCGCACGGTAAAGCTGTAATTGCTCATTTTCTATGTTCCCTTCTAAAAATAAAGTACAGGGGGGACGGCGGCCGCATGCACCGGTTTGCCTGCATATTTATTTTAAACCGATGATCGGATCATGTCCAATACTTATTGATTATTCTAAAAGATGCCTGTGAGGTATAGAAAGATGGGATCTGGAATTCGAACACTTCTGCGCAGATAAAAAACACACTTCGGCAGAATGGAAATATTTACCGGCGCTTTTAGGCGCATTATTTCAAAAAAAGGTTGCAATCCTGTAACCTTTGCGCTATAATTGTAAATGTCTTGAAATATCTGTCCGTTTCTGTGCGAAGGAAACGGATTCCGGCTTGGTGCGGCCAGCCTGCACCGTTATGATTCTATAGAGTGAGGATTGGTGATTTATGATGAGTTTTTCCGTGCGAAAAGGCGGAAAGCGCGCGGCGGCGCTGCTTCTGTCGCTTCTGCTCACAGCTTCCGTCTGCCCGCTTGCGGCGTATGCGGAGGAGACGAGTGCGAAAACGACGGAGTACGTCAACCTGCGCAGCGGCCCCGGCACGAATTACGATTCGAAGGGAGTGCTGGCAGAGGGAACCTCGATTACGGTGACCGACACGAGCAACAGCGAGTGGTATGCGGTTAAGACCTCTGCCGGTACGGGATATATTTTCTCGCAGTATATCGCGCTCGGCGGCTCCGGCAGTTCCGCGAAAACGACGGAGTACGTGAATCTGCGCAGCGGTCCCGGCACGAGCTACAGCTCGAAGGGCGTTATCGCCTCCGGTACCGCAATTACGGTTACGGATACGAGCAATTCGGAATGGTATGCCGTGCAGCTTTCAAACGGCACGACGGGCTACATGTTTTCGGAATACATAAAGATGAGCGGCAGCAGCTCTTCGTCCTCGGAATCGGAATCCGCGCCCTCGACGGAATCCACTGCGGCGAAAACGACGGAATACGTCAATGTGCGCAGCGGCCCGGGTACGAATTACAGTTCGAAAGGCGTTATCGCCTCGGGTACATCGCTGACGGTTACGGACCGCAGCAACTCGGAGTGGTACGCGGTGAAGCTCTCGAACGGCACGACGGGCTATATCTACTCGATCTACCTGAAAATCACGTCGGAGGGCGGCTCATCGGAGAAGCCCGCAGACGGCAGTGTACAGGCCAAAACGACCGCAGACGTGAACCTGCGCCGCGGTGCAGGCACCAGCTTCGGCGTGATCACGGTGCTCGATACCGGCATAACCGTGACGGTCACCGAGGCGACGAACGCGCAGTGGTATAAGGTGAAGCTCTCGAACGGTACGGAGGGCTACCTCTTTACGGAATACCTCAAGATCACTTCCGGCGACATCAATTCTGTGAAGCCGGAATCGAACCCGACCCCCGCGCCGGGCGACGGAACGGTGACGGCCAAGACGACGACGGACATCAACCTCAGAAAGGGTCCGGGCACGTCGTACGGCGTGATCGACGTGATCGACGAGGGCGTGTCGGTCACCGTTACCGAGGCGACGAACAGCGAATGGTATAAGGTCAAGCTGTCAGACGGCAGGGAGGGCTACTTCTCGGCGCAGTATCTGAAGATCACCTCCGGCGACATCAGTTCGGTGAAGCCGGCAGACAAGGACGACGGCAAAGAGGACGACAACACGAGCGACGAGCCCGGTACCGGCGAATATGTACGCACGACGACCGGCGTCAACCTGCGCAAGGGAACGAGCACATCGACCGACGTGATCACGGTTCTGAATTCCGGCACAGTGCTTGAGGTGATCGACAGAAAGAACAAGGACTGGGTGCATGTCCGCACGACGGGCGGCACGGCGGGCTACGTCTCCGCACAGTATGTGACGGCGTACACGCCCTCGGGCACGAGCGGTTCCGTCTCCACCTCCTCGGCGACGATCGCGCAGTATAAGACGCTTTACATGGAAGGCTCCGGCAGCTCGCTGATCTGGGCGAGCTCGGATACGTCTGTCGCAAAAGTTGAGGCGGGCGTGGACAACCAGCTGTTCGTCTACGGCGTTGCGCCGGGCACGGCGAAGATCATCGGCAAGGGTGCAAACGGCAAGGAAGTGGCATCCTGCACGGTCACGGTCACAGCGCCTGAGGCGGTGCGGTTTGCCTACACGACGCCGAATATCATTTCCGCCGGCGCGGGCTTCGAGCTTAAGGCGGTCACCGACACGCAGAAATCGAGTGTGAAATTTGAGATTGATGGCGTCGGTACGTACGAGACCTCCTCATATGAATCGGAATCGCAGAAGGACAACAATGTCCGTATCTTCTCGGCCTCTACGTCGATCAGCACGCCGGGCACCTACACGGTGCGCGCGTATTCGAATTCGGGCAGCGGCTACTCCTCCGATTACGAGGAGTTTACGATCCTTGTCGTTTCCACGACGGATAAGACGAGCACCTCGAACGAGGCGCGCCGCGTCAGCGACGAGATGCTCGAGAATATCGCCTCCTATGAGGGCTATGTGCCGGGCGTCAGCCCGGATACGCTGGCCGGCAATATCCCGACCGTGGGCTACGGCTATGTGGTTGCGAAGAACACCTCGTTCTACAACAACCTCACCCGCACAGAGGCGAAGGCCATGCTGGCGGATACGGTGAATTCCGGCGGCTACACTTCGGATGTCAACTACTTCATTTCGCAGAACGGCCTTCTGATGAGCCAGAGCCAGTTTGACGCGCTCGTGAGCTTCGGCTACAATGTCGGCTCCTCCTATTGGCGCGGGTACGGCAGCTGCTATGTGCGCACGGTGATTTTGAACACGGTCGTGCCGCCTTCGGATCTTTCTTCTTCGAACGCATACAGCGGCAAGGTCACCTCGACCACGCTGACGATGTACAGCGACCACGCAAGCTCGTCCTCCAGTGTCGGCTCACTGAGCGAGGGCAACAGCGTCAAGATCGTCGGCTACTGGCGCGACGACAGCACGAAACACGCTTGGTACAAGGTCACGGCGAGCGGCAAGACCGGCTGGGTCCGCGCGGGCGACGTAGCTTTCAGCGATACGTCCGGCCTCACGCGCGATCTAAGCTATGTGGATGCGTACACCTTCGGCAGCAACCTGCTGGATTGGCACGTCGCGGGCGGCCGGTGCTACATCGGCCTCTACTACAGGCGGCTTGCCGAGGCGAAGGTTTTCTCCTACGCGAATTACAGCGAAGCATCGCCGAGCAGCGGAAACTACAAGGTGAATACCTATGGCTACGATGTGCCGACCTGTTTGTAAGAAAATCCATGCGGTAAAATAAAAGAGAAGCGCTTGATCCGGCGGCGGATCGGGCGCTTCTCTTTCGTTGCGGTGCAGCGGCTTGAAGCAGGGCGTCCCGGCGGCAGGCGGGGAAGCCTTGTCCATATGTTCTGATTTTAAGCGCAAGGCACTGTGCAGGTGCCGTTGTGGCGGTGCAAGCGGGAGCGTGGGCGAACTGTGTTTTGAGCCGTAGAACGGCGTGTGCTTACGGCTTTGCCCAGTATTTTCGGTCGAGCGTGCGGTAGCGCACGGCCTCGGCGGCGTGCCGGGCTTCGATACATTCGGCGCCGTCCAGATCGGCGATCGTGCGCGTAACCCTGAGCACGCGGTCGTAGGCGCGGGCGGAAAGGCCGAACCGCTCGAACGCGGTTTTGATAAGGACATCGGCGGCCGGCTCGGTACGGCAGACCTCTCGGAGCCGCTCGGGCGGGATCTGCGCGTTGCAGGTGACGGACGAGCCTTGAAACCGCCGCGCCTGCACGGCCCGCGCCGCATCCACGCGCACCTTGATCTGTGCGGAGCTTTCCTCCTTCTGTGCGCTCGTAAGGCTGTCAAAATCAACGGGCGGCACCTCGATGTGCAGGTCGATGCGGTCGAGCAGGGGGCCGGAAACGCGGCCGAGATAGCGGGCGACCGCGCCGTCCGAGCAGGTGCAGGGGCGCGTCGGGTGCCCGTAATACCCGCAGGGGCAGGGGTTCATCGCGGCGACGAGCATGAAGCCGCAGGGGAAGGCCACGGTGCCGTTGACGCGGGAGACGGTGACAGTGCCGTCCTCGAGCGGCTGGCGCAGCGTTTCCATCGCACTGCGGGAAAACTCCGGCAGCTCGTCGAGAAAAAGGACGCCGTTGTGCGCGAGGGAGATCTCGCCGGGGCGCGGCAGCGATCCGCCGCCCGAAAGGCCGGGGCCGGAAATCGTGTGGTGCGGCGCGCGGAACGGGCGGCTTTCGACGAGCGACGCGCCGCCCGGAAGCAGGCCGGCGACAGAATAGATCGCCGTCGTCTCCAGCTTTTCCGCGGGCAGCATCTCGGGCAGAATGGAGGGCAGGCGCTTTGCGAGCATGCTTTTGCCGGAGCCCGGTGCGCCGATCAGCAGCACGTTGTGGCCGCCGCTCGCGGCGATTTCGAGCGCGCGCTTTGCCTGTGCCTGTCCGCGCACGTCGGCGAAGTCCGGCGGCGTTTGGCCCGCGGCGCTGCCGGACTCTCCGGGTACAGCCGGCTGGATCGGCTTTCGTCCGCGCAGGTGCTCGAGCAGGCCGAATACATCCGAGACGGGGTAGACGGAAAGCCCCTCCACCACCGCGCCCTCCGGGGCGTTTTCAGCGGGGACGAACATGTGCTTGAAGCCGAGCCGCTTGGCCTCCATCGCCATGGAGAGCACGCCGCGCACCGGGCGGAGCGCGCCGGAAAGGGAGAGCTCGCCGACGAAAACACAGCTTTCCGTACCCGCGCCGAGTTGGCCCGTCACCTTTAAAAGCGAGATCAGAAGCGGCAGGTCGTAGATCGGCCCCTCCTTGCGCCGGTCGGCCGGGGCGAGATTCATCGTGATGTGGCTGACCGGGAAATCGAAGCCGCAGTTTTTCAGGGCGGCGCGCACGCGGTTGCGCGATTCCTTCACGGCGGCGTCCGGCAGACCGACGAGGTCGAAGGCGGGAAGCCCGGCGGAAATATCCGTTTCCACTTCGACAAGAAATGCCTGCATGCCGAAAAGCCCCATGCTGTAGGATTTTGAAACCATAGCCCAGTCCCCTTACATTGTGTTTGCTTTCATTATATATCAAATGTCGGATTCTGGCAATACACAGGTGAATTTGTCGTTTTCCTATAAATTGAAAAACTGCCCGAGCAAATTTTGTGTATAATATAATTTATTTTCTTGACTTCCGTCACAGTTTGGAGTATGATAAGGACACAGTAGTCATTTGGAGCGTAGCCATGCAGCAAATCGGTCAGGTCGGAAATCAGGAGCAAACGGATGAAGCGCTTGTAAAGGCGTTTCAGGCGGGGAACACGGAGGTGTTTCCGGCGCTTGTCGCCCGGTATCTGACACTGATTCGGCGCAAGGCGTGCAGCTTTCGCGAGATCTTTTCGCTTGAGCGGGAGGATCTCTATCAGGAGGGGCTTTTGGGGCTTTTTGATGCGGCGAATACGTATGCGGCAGACGGCAGAGCGTCGTTTGAAACGTATGCGGGCCGGTGCATCAGCAACCGGATTGTCAGTGCGGTGCGGCGCAGTGCGAGCAGGAAGAATTCCTTCCTCAACCACGCGGTGCCGATCGAGGCGGTGGCCGACCTCGGCGCCGGGCAGGCGACGGATCCGCAGGCGCTTTTGGAGAACCGCGACGAGCTGGACGGTATCCTGCAAAAGGCGCACGTTTCACTCTCTCCGTTTGAGCGAAGGGCGCTCTCCCTGTATCTCGGCGGCTGGCGGCGCGCGGAAATCGAGCGTGCGCTCGGTATACCGGCGCGCGCGTTTGACAATGCGATGGCGCGTGTCCGCAAAAAGCTGCGGCGGAAATGACGCGCTGCATATGCCCTGCTTAGCTTTTGGCGTTGTTTTTTCAATGAGGCGGTGCAAATCCGCTTTGGGGCAAATATTTTATTAAGACCAAAGCGAGGTAAGATCAACATGTACGAAGACAAGACTCTCATCTGCAAGGAATGCGGCAAGGAATTTGTATTCACTGCCGGCGAGCAGGAGTTTTACGCCTCTAAGGGCTTCGAGAACGAGCCGCAGAGATGCAAAGCCTGCCGCCAGAACCGCAAAAACGCCACAAAGCCGGAGCGTGAAATGTACACAGCGGTATGCGCCGCCTGTGGCAAGGAAGCTACGGTTCCTTTCAAGCCGCGCGAAGACCGCCCTGTTTATTGCAGTGAGTGCTTTGCACATATGAAAGAGGAAAGATAACAACGGTGCCCGGCCGCAAGGCCGGGCCTTTTGTTTTCGGCGGGGCGAATAGCGTACGGCCGAAGCGCGAAGCGTGCCGTGCCTGCGCCGGAGGCTTTCAAAAATAGCGCCGCACTTTTTTCATGTACTGCGCATAGTCGGCGCCAAATTTTTGAAGGCATCGCTGCTCCTCAGCGAGAATGACGAAATGCCCGGCGAGCTGGAGCACCAATACGGCGGCGGGCAGCACAGGCGAACGGAGCAGCAGGGCCATGGCACAGCATCTGCCCGCAGAGGCAGGAAAAGCGGATACAAAAGCAGCACGGTAGTCGCCGCCTGATAGAGCCAGTAAACGAACGGCCTGCGGCTCTCCGTCGGGGCGAAATGCGCCGCGCATGGTGCCGCGCTTCTGCCGACGGCCGCGAGCAGGAGAAATCTTATGCAGAGAAAGGGGATCCGCGGCAGTATACCCATCATTTCGCTTTCTCGATCTTTCCGGTCTGACTTCGACTTATTACAGCATGGCGCGCAGCGCATTGCACGCCTACTTTTATATTTGCGCCCTGCTTCTGGGTACCGGAACGGGCGGAGAAGGAGGCGCTCTGGCTTTCGCTTGCAAAAAATGCGGGTAGGCTGTATAATAAGACGGAGTAGACAGCGGAGGGCGCGGCGGAGAGGCTTGCGGCGTGTCCTGCCGCCGGCGGAGGGATACCGTGGAAAATACCGGAGAGAAAAAGAGAATCACGCTGGATGCGCGGCTGCAAAAATGCGCTGATTTCGTGCGCGCGGGTGTTCGCGTCGCCGATGTCGGCACGGATCACGGCTATCTGCCGATTGCACTGCTGCAAGGCGGCAGGATAATTTCCGCCGTCGCCGCCGACGTGAACGCCGCGCCGCTCGAGAGCGCTGTGCGCAATGCGGCGCGATTCGGCGTTTCCGATAGAATGCGCTGCGTTTTGTCCGACGGTCTTGCCGGGCTTTCGGCGGCGGATGCGGACGACGTCGTGATCGCGGGCATGGGCGGCGAGTTGATTTTGCGCATCGTCGCAGAAACGCCGTGGCTGCACACGCCGGAGAAGCATCTCGTTCTGCAGCCGATGACGACGGCTGACCGCCTGCGTGCGGGGCTGTATGCAGCCGGATTCGCCATCGACCGCGAGGAGGCCGTGTACGACGGGCGAAAAATATACACGGTGCTTTCGGTTTTTTATACCGGCGAAGCACAAACGGCGCTGCCGCTGCGTATGCTCCATATGGGGGGACTTCTGCCCGGAAGCCCTCATAGCGCGCGGTATGCGCAGAGCGTTCTGCACAACCTTGAGAACCAGTGCGCGGGCCTGCGGCATATGGGCCGTGACACGGCGGCGCTGGAGGCGGCGGTCCGCGAGATCCGCGCGGTTTATATACCGATTTAAGGGGGCGTTTTTATGACGGTGGAGACCATTTACAGGGCGATCGATGCGATCGCACCCTTTTGCGAATCCATGGATTTTGATAATACCGGTATTTTGATTGGCAATCCGCAGGCCGCGGTATCGGACGTACTGATCTGCCTCGACGTGACGCCGCGTGTGCTGCGTGAGGCGCTCGACTGCGGCGCGGGGCTGATCATCAGCCATCATCCGGTGATTTTCCACAAGCTCGGCGCACTTTTAGAGGGGAGCATGCCGTATGCGCTCGCTCGCAGCGGTGTCTCGGTGATCAGCGCGCATACAAACCTCGATAAAGCGTACCCGTTCGGCGTGAACCATGCGCTCGCGTCGGCACTCGGCCTCGGGCACGTGCGGGGGATCATCCCGGACGGCGGCGCGCATATCGCATATATGGGCGAGCTGCCGCAGCCGGTGACCGAGGAATGTTTCGGCGCGCAGATCAAGGAGGCACTCGGTCTCTCCGCGCTGCGCTACACGCCGGCAAGCTGCATGGTCCGCACGGTCGCCGTTGTCGGCGGCGCAGGCGGAGAGTACGTGGGCGCCGCGGCAGACTGCGGCGCAGATGCCTTTGTGACCGGGGAGGTCCGACACCACGAAGCGGTCGAGGCGCGGATGCGCGGCCTTGCGCTGTACGAGGCCGGGCACTACCACACGGAGGTCGTTTACCGGCAGATGCTCTGTGCGGCGCTCGCTGAGCGCTGTCCCGGCGTGCGGTTCCGCGTCTCCAAGAGCGAGCGCCCGCCGATGGAATTTTTATAGGATTTTTACTGCGCCCTGCGGGGAGTGGGGCACGGATGACTTAAATCGGTGCGGGGTTGTGGCCCGTGCCGTCTTTTCAAAGAGAGGAGCGTGGACGATCATGGCACTCGACGGTGCATTTCTCCACCATTTAAAAGCAGAGCTCAGCGAAGCGCTCGTCGGCGCGCGCGTCGACAAGGTTTTTCAGCCGAACCGCGACGAGCTGATCCTCGCGTTTCGCGGCTTCGACGCCGCCCATAAGCTGCTGATTTCTGCCCGTGCGAACAGCGCGCGGATCGGCCTGACGAAAATCCCTGTGGAAAACCCGATGCAGCCGCCGATGCTCTGTATGCTCCTGCGCAAAAAATTGCAGGGGGCAAAGCTGCTCGGCATCGAGCAGCCGGCGCTCGAGCGTGCGCTGCTGCTGCGCTTTGACAGTGTCAACGAGCTTGGCGACCATGTGGAACTGACGCTCGCCGCAGAAATCATGGGGCGGTACAGCAACATCATCTTAGTCGACGAAAACGGCAAAATCATCGATGCCTTAAAGCGCGTCGATGCGGAAATGTCCTCCGAGCGGCTTGTGCTGCCCGGCCTTTTGTACCGGCTTCCGCCGCCGCAGGATAAGCTCTCGATGCTCGCGTGTTCCGAGGAAGAGGTGCTCGGGCGGATCGATGCGTTGCCGCGCGATATGGAGCTATCGAAGGCTCTGCTTGCCGTTTTGCAGGGCGTGTCGCCGATCGTTGCGCGCGAGGTTCAGAACAGCGTCGGCCGTGGCGGCGAGCTTTTCATCCGCAGCATGACGCCGGAGCAACGGGAGCGCACGCAATATTTTGTAAAGCGGCTGATTCAAACCGTGCGCGAAACGTCCGGCAAGCCGCACATGGTCTCGGATTTGCAGAGGAAGCCGAAGGATTTCTCGTTTCTCGACGTCCACCAGTACGGTGCCTCGATGGTCGTCGTGCGAAAGGAGAGCTTCTCCGGCCTGCTCGACGATTTCTACGCCGAGCGCGATCAGATGGAGCGCATGCGTGTCAAAAGTCAGGATCTCCTGCGGCTGCTGACGAACCACGCCGACCGCCTGAACCGCAAGATCGCGAATCAGACGGCGGAGCTCGAGGCGTGCGCGCAGCGTGAAACGCACAGGGTGATGGGCGATTTGATCAGTGCGAATATGTACGCGATCAAAAAGGGCGCAAAAACGGTTCGGCTGCAAAATTTCTACGATGAAAATCTCAGCGAGCTCGAAATCTCGCTGGACCCGGCGCTGACGGCGCAGCAGAATGCCCAGAAATACTATAAGGCCTATCGAAAGGCCAAAACGGCGGAGGAAAAACTGACGGAGCAGATCGAGCTTGCAAAAATCGAATTGACCTATATCGACAGCGTTTTTGAATCGCTGGCTCTGGCTGAAAACGAACGGGATCTCAACGAGATCCGCGCGGAGCTCGCCGAGCAGGGCTATGTCCGCCGGCAGCGCGGGAAAAAGAACCAGAAGGCCGCGCCGGTTTCCGCACCGCTTCGCTTCACAACGCGGGATGGCTTCACGGTGCTGGTCGGCCGCAACAACCGGCAGAATGACAGACTGACTATGAAGGATGCGAACAACAACGACATCTGGTTCCATACCAAGAACATTCCGGGGTCGCACACAGTTCTTGTGACCGACGGAAAAGAGCCGACGGAGGCTGCGATGGAGGAAGCGGCGATTCTGGCCGCACGCCACAGCCGCGCGAAGGATTCCGCACAGGTGCCGGTCGACTACACACAGATACGGCACGTCTCAAAGCCACAGGGCTCAAAGCCGGGCATGGTGATTTACGTGAATTACAGAACGATTTTTGTCGATCCGACAGAATCCTAAAAAAATTTCAAAAAAGGTATTGCATTTTTCGCTGAAAGGTGTTATAATGCTGAAGTACCAAACGGGGGTGTAGCTCAGCTGGGAGAGCGCTTGAATGGCATTCAAGAGGTCAACGGTTCGATCCCGTCCATCTCCACCATAGGATTTTCTCCTGATGTATGCGCACAGTCTAGGATTTAGACTGTGCGCATCAATCAAGAGAAAACATTGGTTTGGGCAATATTTTCTCTAATAATCTTGAGACTTCTCAATCTTC
>OMGQ01001205.1_pt1 | contig 16057 bp, 22 predicted proteins | sample 1646071 | NCBI WGS metagenome assembly OMGQ01 (sample SAMN05578585, study PRJEB25193) | human gut metagenome | biome: Human Microbiome; feature: human-associated habitat; material: feces | host: Homo sapiens | place: USA:Birmingham
AAAAAAATGTATAAATTTGTAGAAAAATTCTATATTTACTATTATATAATTCCTTTCTTTTTAAAAGTAGGAGGGGAATTAATGAATAAAGAATTTATTTTTAAAATTATAGATGTAAAAAAAATAATAAAGATGAAAGTATGTTAGATATATTAGCTATTTTTGATAACATAATAAATAAATATTCAAGAAAATTAAATGGAGAAGATACTAAGCAAGATTTATATGTTTTTTTAATAAAGCTTATAAATAATATAGATGAATTATCAATTGTTAATTATGAAGATAAACAAGTATTATCTTATTTTTCTAAATCATTAAAAAATGAGTACATAAGATTATCAAAAAAAAATGATAGAAGAAAAAATAATGAGGACTACAATTGTGAAGATAGAGTATGGGGTTATAATTTTATAGAAAGTAATATTGAAGTTGTAGATTCGATTAAGAATCTAAATAACTATGAGAAAAAAATAATAAAGATGGTTGTGCTTAATGGATATAGTGTTTCAGAAGTGGCTAAAAAGACAGGAAAATCAAGACAAGCAATAAGTCAAGTTAAGAATAGAGCTATAAGTAAATTGAAAAAGGTGTACTTAACATAATAAAAAACATATATTAATTTTTTAATATATGTTTTTTATGTTTTCTAAATCATTTTTTATAGTTGGAAGAACTTCATTTAGTTGTTGAATTATTTTTTGATAATTTTCTTCTCTAATTTGGTTTTGTTTTAAAATATATAGCAATAAATAGCCAAATAACAAAGCAAAAATACCTTGAGTTGTTAGAAAATTAAATAACTCTGAATCCATAATAAACACCTCCTTACATAAAATATAGAGCAAATTAATAGGTAAATAGTAAACATTAAAATTTGATATAAGTAAAAAAAAATGAGTTAATATAAAATAAAAATTAAATATATGGAGGAGAATATGGACGAAAAAAACTATGGATGAAAATAAGTGGAAGTATAAATCATTATTTAAGATATTATGATAAAAGAATGTCAGATGAAGAGTTGTTGGAGGATTATGTGGAATATGTTTTAGGGAGTGAAAATGGGAGATATGAATATTTAGATAAGCAAACATTTGAGTACATAGAGTTAAGTGATGAAATTGTAGAAAGGACAATAAATGCGTTTAAAGAAAGATTAAAAAAGAAAAGGGAAAAGGAAAAAATTAATGAAATAGGAGAAAATTTTAGTAGAAATAAAGAAATTAAAAAGGAAATGGGGAAAGTTATAGATTTTAGTAAATATAGAAAAGTATGATATAATTAGTTGTCGAACAAAGGAGGTGAATTAGTGGGACAAGCAATAAAAAAGAATAAAGTAGAATATATAGATAAGGTTCATGGAAATAGTAAAGGGTGGATCACGAGAAGTTGTATAGATGAAAATGGATATAGTCAGTGGCATTATAAATATAAAGAACTTAAAGAAACAGACTTAACAGAAGAAAACATATATATAACATTGAATACATTTTTTAAGCCATATAGAAGATTAGAATGTATAAAAGAGTTAAATGCTTTATTTATAGATTTGGATTACTATAAAACTAAATTCACAAAAGAGCAAATAATAATGAATTTAGAGGAGAATTATTTCAATAAAACAATTCCAGCAACTAATTATATTTTAGATAGTGGTCGTGGATTAGCGTTAATATGGTTGATAAATAAAGTGCCAAGTAAAGCATTGCCATTATGGAAGGCTATAGAAGAATATTTATATAATAAATTAAAAGAATTTGGAGCAGATAGACAAGCTTTAGATGCAACAAGAATATTAAGAGTACCAGGAAGTATTAATTCAAAATCTAAAACAGTAGTAAGTATAATAGATGAATACGACTATATTTATGATTTAAGAGAAATACAAAAAGAGTTTCTTCCTGAATTAAAGCCAAAAGAAAAGAAAAAAGGGCGCTCGAAAAAAATAAATTATATTTATAGAGAGCGAAGTTTATATTATGCAAGAATACAAGACATAACAAAATTATGTGAACTTCGCGAATATGATTTAAAAGGACATAGAGAAATAATATTATTTTTATATAGGTATTATCTATGTAGTTTCACAGAAGACGTCCAGAAGGCCTTAGAAGACGTTTTAGAGTTAAATAGTATGTTTATAGCACCTTTAAAAGAAAATGAGGTTATAAGGGCAACTAGGAGTGCTGAAAAGTGTTATTTAGATAAAAATAAAGAATATAAGTATAAGAATGATACTTTAATAGAGCTCTTAGAAATTACAGAATATGAAGAAACTAAAATGAGTACAATAATTTCTAAAAATGAATATAAAAGAAGAAATAATGAGTATAACAAAAAGAAATATCAAGAAAAATTAAAAGAAGAAGGAAAGCTATCTAAAAAAGAAGAAGTAAAGGTAAGAAGAGAAAAAATAAAAGACCTTTTAGCAGAAGGTCTTAGTCAAAAAGAAATATATAGTTTATTAAAAATATCTAAACGCACATGTGTAAATGACGTTAAATTCTTAAAAGAGCAAGGTTTAATATAGCCTTGCTCTTTTGATTATAGAGTATGTAATTAATTTTTTCAAGAAATAATAGGTGCAATTTTTTTTCAGCTTGTATTATAGGGTTACTTCGTAACCTGTTCTTTTTTATATTGGAAGGAAGAACTTATTTTTCGTTATATAGGATTTTTAAGTTGTTTATCGAAATCTTAAATTATGGGTTTATTCTAAAATGGAGGGTTTAAGGGATGTTGAGGAGTGTTGCAGAAGTATCAGTTTTAACTGGTTTAAGTAAAGTTAGTATTTATAATAAAATTAAGTTAAAAGAAATAGAGAAGTATGTGGTTAAAAACAAAGGTATTACTTATATTTCAGATGAAGGTATTAATTTAATATTTAAAGGTTTAAACTTTAATAATGATACATTAAATGGTTTAAATATTGATAGAGAAGATGTTGATATAAGTATTAAAAATACTGACTTTAAAGAGTTTAAACTTGAGTTAAAAGAGTTCAATAAAGAATATTTAAATAGTTTAAAGTCTGAAAATGAAGTTTTAAAAAAGCAATTAGATGAAAAAGATAAACAAATATCTGAATTGCATAAGTTAATTGAAAATAGTCAGATACTTTTAAAGGAAGAGCAGAAAAAAAGTGAACAACAGTTATATTTAGCAGAACATTTTGAAGAAGTAGATAATAAGCTCCAAGATCTAAGAGAAAAAATGGAGCAAAAAAGAAATGAAAAAATAAAATTTTTTAAGATTTTTTCAAAGTAGATTTATAGAGTATTTTTTAGTGAGGGGAAATTTATGAGGCTAGAAAAAAAGAAATATTTTTTATGTCCAGTGTGTGGAGAAAAACTTAAACTTCCTAAGACAGAAGAATTAGCAATTATATTTATAAAATGTAGGTGTGGATGTGGTAGTTTTATACAAGTTAGAAATGGCTATCATATTCCATCTAAACGAGGTCTTGAAAAAGTATTTTAAAAATTTATTTAATTTTAGAAATAAGGTTTTAGAAGTATCAGAAGAATAGCAAGCATAGGAAGTGTGTACACAATTCCTATAAATTTAAAATTAAGTTTTACTCAAATTTTAAATTTATTTATTGGGAGAGCTGCCCAAGCCCTTTTGAAAAAATTTTTTTTAGATGATGTTTACAAATTGAGATTTAAAATACTCTTATATTTAGGGGAATTATTTTATTTATGGAGCAGTAGCTCCATTTTTTTATAAAGAATAAAAAAATGGAAGAAAAGAAACAAGATTATTGATAAAAAATAATGTAGTGGTATGGGAGTTTATATGGCGTTTATATGGCATTTATATGGCGTGATATGGGCGGTTTGGAATTTTTTTTGATAGCACAGAAACGCTAGGCTTTGCCTAGCCTATCAAGGATTTTGATAGCAGTTTCTCTTTATGCTCTTATAAAATATCTTCATGTATAATTTCCAGTTAAGATATTTTATAATTCATATTTGGATTTTGATTAAACTTTTTTAAAGTTTATGGTTGAGCATAGCGAGGGCAAATCCCTTAAACAAGAAAGAAAAGGAGTTAATTTGTAATTTCTGATTATGGAAGGTTAGCAACAACAGAGGATATTATAGCACCAGCATTACCTAGGGTAATAGATCTTGTAAATAAGAGAATAGAAAATAAAATAGTAAGAGGGCTAGATAAAAAATATTTAAAGTAAGAAAATTTGAATATTTAGATAGAGTATTAATTATATTTTTTAGAATGACCAACTGGAGTATTAAGTAACGGAATGGAGAGTTAGCGTAATGAGTAAGTTAATACGTAAGGCGGTAGAAAGAATTTAATTTTAAAATCTTTTTATATTCCTATTTACTTTGATGAATATTATTTAATTAGGTCTTAAAAAATAACAAAAATCAATAAAAAAATACGAATTTACATAAAAGTTTATTTATAGTAAACTTTATAGTGTTCCTGAACCATTGATAAACGTCGTAAAACCGTAAAATTAAAAAAATGAAAAAGCAAAAACTGCGCAGAAACTTAATTCTGCGCAGTTTTTTCATTTTTACATTTTACATTTTACGATTTTAAGCCATTTGTAAGGGGTAAAAACACCATTCTAAGTTTAGCTCCAGTAAACTTTAACGTAAAATCGCATTTTTAACCCCTTAATTATTTATATTTATGTTAATAAATTAATTAGCAAACAAATGTTATTTAATTAATTTGTTAATATTGTTGTTCGTTAATTATTTTATGAACAGTAGCAACACTACAATTCATATCTTTAGCAATAGCTCTGTAACTTTTACCTTGTAATCTTAACATTTTTACTCTAGCCTTTTGCTCTTCAGTAAACATTTCTTTTCTTCCAGCACCTCGTTTGTTTTTTAATTTATATATTCGATAATTACTCTTTAATTCTTCAGTTTCCTTCAGCAATTTTTGTATGGTATCTCTATCCCTTTTAATAGTATCATCTTTAGATTTAGTGTTTATTTCATTTAATCTTATAATAGCTTTCAACTGTTCAATTTCACTATTCATTTGACGATACATTGGGCTATTTTCAAATTTATCGTCAGCCATCATTTGCATTTGTGATATTTGATTATGTAATTCAACATTAATTTTATTCTGTTCATTTAAACGCTTTTCTAAATCTTCAATAATTTCTTCTAACCCTTTAATAGTTTTTCTTGCCACTATAACCACTCCGTTAATTAATTAATTTATTAACTTAATGATAACATTTTTCTAACTATTGTTCAATAATTAATTTTGTAACACAACTAAATTTCATACTTACAGATTGCTTTTAATCTATATTTTAAATCATTATTTACTCTACCATTCCTCCTTCTTCCTTTATAATCTTTGTAGCTATAAAAATTAAAAAAGGAGCCTCTAGCTCCTTAAATTAAGTATAAATATTAGATTATTAAATTACTTAAATATTATTTTATTGTAAATTATACAATTTTATGATATAATTCCCATATAAATTTTTAACATATTATATAATATTTATAAATTTGTTGGGGGATTAATATGAAAAAATTTTCAAAAAAATTACTATCAATTTTATCATTAACAATATTCGGATTACTATTTGTAAATGCTCCAACTACTTCTGCTGAAACATTAGAAAGTGAAAATTTAGTAAAACTAGAATATACAATTGATGAAATAAAAAAAATGTCTTTAGGTGAATATTATCAAAATATATTCCCAGAAACTTTCAATGAATTTGATCTGGAAACTAGAGCAGAATTATTTGCTACTCCATATTCAACTCAAACCTTAGATGAAAAAAATAGAATAATTGATGCCGGACTTATGACTGCATCTTCAACTTTATCTAAAGTATCTAGTAGTGAAATTAAATTTTCAGCTAAAACTCAAATGAACTTTACTGATGGAAGCAAAGCTAAAAAAATACATCATTCATCAATAATATATGATGATAAAGGTAGTACATGGATGATTAGAAGTGAATCTAAAACAGATTCAAATTACTTTAATATGAGTGGCCCTAAAAGTATAAAAAAAGGAAAATACAAAATGGAAACAGTACATACTGTTGATATGCCTTCAGGCTATTGGCCACAATCAACAAGTAGAACAACTACTTCTGCATGGCTAACAGTAAATTAAACAGTATATCGAAAGGAAATCTCAATGAAAAATATAGAAAATCAATTAGTTTCACTAAAAATTGAATCTCTTTTCATAATTATACTAATTATAGCCATAGTTTTAATAGCAGCATTTTTGATTGTCAAAAAATATAACAAGAAAAGAAGAAACTAATTTTTCGAAAAAATTTTTATAAAAAAAATAGGGGCATTTTACCCCTATTTTTTTATAAAAATTTCATAGTAAATTTATTTATTTTTTATTTACCTCTCTTTTCCAACTAAATCTAAGGCTCTTTTCATAAATTCTTCTTCAATTATTAACTTAAATATCTTAATCTTATTAACTCTTTTTCTTCTTAATCCTTTAATAGTTTTTCTTGCCACTATAACCGCCTATTCGTTCAATAATTAATTTAATAACCTAATTCAATTTAAATTCATCTATTAAAAAATAAAAAAAATTGAAATTTAATGATGTATATGAAATTTCAATTTTTCATTTTTTCTATTTTACTGCTTTTAACTTTGCAATATCTTTATAATTATTAGCCGTAACTAGTTCAACAGTCGATAGATCTTCTCTTATTCCATCAACTTTATTTAATATCTCATTTCTAAACTCTACTAAATCAGCAGTTTGCTCTACAACTCCATCAAGCTTCTTTTCTATTCCATCAACTTTAGATTCAAGTCTTTTTAAAATTTCTAATATTTCTTTTTCCATTAACAACAGCTCCTTTGCATTATTCTTTAAATTTTAGTTTTAGCTTACTTTTCTATTATATCATAAAAGGACACCTTTAAAGATGTCCTTTTAAAGCAAAGTTTCTAATGGAAAATTTGCAAACTAAAACTTAGATTAAGTATATCATTTTTATAAATAACATTCTATTAAACTTTTTAAAAGTTTAATTTAAAAAAGTATTTAGTCTTAAATACTTTCTACCGCCTTACGCATTAACTTACTCATTCCGCTACTTAATACTCCAGTTGGTCATCAAAAAAATATAATTAATACTACCTATCTAAGTCATTGAGTTTTCTTACTTTAATATTTTTTTATCTAAACATCATACTATTTTCTCTTCTCTTATCTACAAGCTCTATTGCCCTAGGTAATGCTGGTGCTATAATATCCTCTGTTGTTGCTAACCTTCCATACTCAGAAATTACAAAAAATCCATTAATTAATTCTAAAAGTATTTGAGTATTTCTATCAGTATCATTACTAGATTTTTTAATTTCTTTCATATCAACTTTGATTTGTTCTGCTACTTCTTTTGCTATTATTTTAATCATAGCTTCTGTTGTAATATCTGAATTTTGTCTATGCTCTCTAATTATTAAATCTAAGGCTTCACTACTATATTTAAGATTATTTTTCTCTTTAACTTCTTCTATATATGCTACATTTTTTTCTGTCATTTTATATTCTTTTCTTATTCTTGCCATTTTATTTAACTCCTTATCTTTTTTTATTAAGGTGTTTCCCCTCACTATAGATCACTCATAAACTAAAAAAAGTTTAATCAAACACCAAAAAGGAATTATAAAATATCTTAACTGGAAATTACACCTTTAGATATTTTATAAGAGCATAAAGAGAAACTGCCCCCAAAAACTTTTGGGGACTAGGCAAAGCCTAGCGTTTCTATGGGTACAAAAAAATTTCCAAATGTCCCACTATGCCACATAAAAACCGTACTAAAACCGTATGTAATCAGATACTTTGTCGGTAATTATTTTCTTAATTTTATCATATATTTTTTTAATCTCAAACTATTTTTTTATAAAAAAAATGGAGCCACTGCTCCATAAATAAATAATCCCCCTAAAATATAAAAAGTATTTTTAATATCAATTTGTAAACATCAATCAAAAAAAATTTTTAAAAAACTTTTTTTTATCAGCTTTTGACCTCTCCATCTTTAATTTAATCTCTTGTAATTTCTGCTCAAGCTCACTAACTCTAAGCTCCAAGCTCTTTGTACCCTCAAATTTTTCTTTCTCTCTCAAAGCTCTTTCCTCTGTTGCTACAATCATAAACTCACTCATGCTAATCTTTTTCTTTTTTGCTATATCTTTAAATAATGCTTTTTGCTCCTTACTTACTCTAATCTTTATATAATCATCTTTTATAGCCATTGTTCCCACCCCTATAAATTAATTTAATCCCTTGTTATCACCATACCATAAAAATAATAAAAATCTTGTCTAATCCTAGAACAGGTACTAAGTACCCTATAATACAAGGGCTGAAAATTTGATACCTAGTTAAATTTAAACTTGCAATAGTCTGAAAGGTATATTTATGCACGAAAATGACCCTAAGGGATAAGCTCCTCCATATAGCTCTTAAGAAAAAATGACCCCCTTTTTTTTTTATAATACTTGCAAAATTATAGTATTGAATTAGCTCCTAAAATGCTTTATAATACAAAAAGAACAAGGCTATATTAAACCTTGCTCTTTTAAAAAACTAATATCACGTTTGTATGTTTTAATAGATATATCAAGTTGTGAACATATATCTTTTCTCTTAAAGTCTTGCTCCAACAAGGCTTTAATTTTTTTCCTTCTTTTTTCTATTTCTTGCTTTTTAGATACTTTTCCATCAGCTCTTAGCTTTTCTTGATACTTTTTCTTTTCAGCTTCTTTTCTATTTTCACTATTCCTTTTATAGTAATCTTTGTTCCATTCCTCTTGTGTCTTAGTTTTATATATACTCTGTAATCCTAATCTATCACAAAGCTCATAATCAAGCTCTAGGAAGTCTATAAGAGTTTCATTCTTATAAAGATACTGACGATAGTTTACAACCCTTGTAGCACTCTCTATTATGTGTCCTCTTAGTGGCTCATTAAAGTTATTATTAAACTTCAACATTTCCTCTTTGGCTAACTCATAATCTTCCGATTTAAGCTCTCCATTTTGATATTTATTTTTTATTAAAATATAATTTCTATACAAGAAACATAACCTTGACCTAAGCTCTGTTACTCCAATACTGTTTAAATGGCTCTGTATCTTCTCAAAATCCATTAACCTATTACAGTTTAAAGAATAAACGTTATGTAGCTTCACAACCTTTTTAGGAGCTTTTACACGCCCTTTACGTTTCTTATACCACTTAGGTAATTCATCAAGCCATAGCTCTTGTAATTCGTTTAGAGTATATCTTACTGAATCATCATAAGAAAATACTTTAATCTCTGCTCCATTCTTAGTGTTAATACTTCCTGGTATTCTAAAATAACTTTCTAGGTTCTGCTTTTCTGCTCCATACTCTTTTAACTCTTGTGAGAACACCTCTGAAATTCTTCTAGCTAGTGTTACCACATTATCCCTAAACTTAGGTATATAGCAAGTTTCAACGCTATATATAAGTCTTATTTGATTTCCATACTCTACAAAGTTAGGGGTAGGTATCTTCCTCTCAAAGAAGTCCATTTCTAATAATTTTATTACTTGATGTGGCTCTAACTCTTTAAGCTCCTTAATATTTTTATAATCAACATCAACTGGAATTGCATTGATACAAAATAGATTGCTCCTTGTAGCTCTATCCATAGTTCTAAATGGATTTAAGCTAAATAATATATCTTCTCTACCAAATGAGTTAATTACTTGTCTTAACTTCATTGGGTCTTTTAATGAGCTTGTTGGATATACTTTATTTTTTCCTGTAGTCTTATTCAAAACCCTTACAAAACATTCATCATTATTCACATAAATATATTTCAATAGCTCTGAACATTCTTCAATTTCTGATTTACTATATCTATCTAATTCTCTTACTGCTTGTACCATTACTTCACCTCCTTTGTTGGACTATTTTATTTTACTTTATATTTACCTGTTAGACAATGAATTTTCTTCCATCTATTGACAACAAGGTATAATATAATTTACCTACAGTGTAAGCTCCTCCATATAGCTCTTAAAATTTGGTACCTTTTTTATTTTTAGAAAAAGGGCCAAATGCCCCTTATAGTAAAATTGAAAAGTAAATGTCATATTAGATATATATCGAATATTACACTATTTATTGCATTTCTTAGCAATCTTTATAACACTCCTTAATGCTCCATCATTATTCTCTAATACATCTACCACTAAAACTCTAGCTTTAATATCTTTATTGTCTTTTTTAGCGTGAACCCAAACAATATCACCTTTCTCTATTTGACCTTCCAGTCTTTCTGGTATCTTCCACACATACCTCTTATTATGGTTTATATAGTCTTGTCCCTTTTTAGTTCCTCTTTGAATTTTTTTAATATGAAATCCCTCTATAACTTTCATAAATTTCCCTCCTATTATCTTAGCTATATATCAAATATAGTATTATCTTTCCATATCCCAAGCTCTTACTTTATTAGGCTTATTAACTGGTATGATCCTAGGATTATCAGTATTGCTCCTAACGTTATTCCCGTTTGAATTGTATATTGTTTTACTCTGTCCTTCCAATTCAGTTTGTCTATTCTCTCTACTTGAGATACTGTCTGACTTAATACTCTCATCATTTCCATGTGATATTTCTTTATATTTTCTACTTCCTTCAAAGCCTTTTCTAACTTCTCTTGATGAAGCTCTTTCAGTTCCTCTGATTTCTTTGTCATTATCTTGAAGGCTTCTTGTGTTTTCTCGCTTAGTTCCTTGTTCTTCTCTTCTCTTATTTTCTCGTTGCTCTTGTATAGCTCTCTCTCTTTCTCGATTAAGTCTATGGTCTTTATTAATCTGTTGTTCAAGACTGTCTGCTCTGCGTTCAAATTCTTTATCAGGGTTTGAAATTCCTTCATATCCGAAATTTGTTCCTCTTTCTCCATCTCTAAAAATTGATTTTTCTTGTCCATTAAACTCATTCTCTAATTCCTCCTTATTGTACCTATCTCCTAAGCTCCTCCCCCTAATGGCTTTCCCATGGTCGGGGTGCTTATAACTTATACTGTTTTTTGTTACTCTAGTTTCTATATCAAAGTTTCTCTCTAAAAACTCCCTAAAACTTTGTAAATCCTTTGTTCTTTCCCTTGCTATATCTATTATCTGTCTTAATTCATCTTTCCAAGGGATTTGCCCTCTATCCATTATCCTCTTTTCGGCACTACTAATCCTTTTCTCTGCCTTATGCTCTAGGTCTAAGGTCTTTAAATTTTCTCTCTCGCATAGCCTATTACTTTCTCTTTTTATATCCCATAGGCTCTTATTACTGGCATTGTATTTTAGTCCATTTTCAAAACTAACGCTATTAACCACTAAATGGTTATGTATATGGTCTTTATCTTTATGTGTTACTACAAATACCTCAAAGCCTTTAAATTGGCTATCTGCAAGTTCCTTGCCTATTTCATGAGCCTTTTCTGGGGTTATATTATCTTCAGGACTAAAGCTCTGTATTATGTGATGATATTTTACCCCTCCAGTTTTTCCATAAAGCTCTTGGGTCATATTAAAGTCATTAACTACATTATAAGGGTCGCAATCCTTCCCCCCTATAAGTTTTTCTTCTGTCTTTTCCTCTTGGGTTAAATAACTTACTATTTTTTTAGGTGTAGCCTTTGAGGCTATTCTTTTAATAACTGCCATTACTCATTCACCTTCTTTAAGGCTTGAAGAACTTCTCTCCATACATAATCAAGCTCTATTTTCATTTCTTGAAGCTCTTTAATATTTTCTATCTCTCCACTATTAACTTTTCTAGTTAATTGATTAAGATTAATTCCTATAGCTTTCATCTCTAAAACAAGCTCTTTAATATCATCAATAACTATAATTTCTTTTTCTAAAATTGCCTTTCTCATAAACTCACTTTTAGTGAGTTTTGATTTCTCGACCTTCTTTTCAAACCTTTTATATTCATCTTCTGATACTCTGCAATTTAGTCTTTTGACTTTCTCTGATTTCAAAATTATCACCTCGATTTTGAAATATTTTTAGGGTGGTCTTGGAGGGTTTCCCCTCTAAGCGAGTAGTGTTTTGTATGACAAACACGCATCTCGCTCTCTAATATATAATTATATGTTACCTATAAAGTATAATTATATCAAGCCCTCAACTGAAAAGAGAATTATGAGTAAAAAATACTTGTCTGCTAATCAGATAAAATTAACCTAGTCCGTACTGCTCCAATTTTGCTGACACTAATTTTTTACTCATAATTCCCTTTATTTATTGTCAATAAATTTATTATTGCTCTATCTTCTTTTTATTAACCATTTATTACATTTTACTTCAAAGCTTTGTTTGTCTGGAAATATAATTCCCCTTCCAACCTCAATACAATCTTCACATTCATCAGTTAATTCATTCTCTACGTTAATATGTCCAAAATTATAATTGTACTCAAATATATAACCATTTTTAATTAATTTAAATTCTTTGTTTTTCTTCATAAAACAAGATTTTTAGGTTGTACATCATTGTAAATTATTTGATTTACTTATAATATTTTACTAAGTTTTTATAAACTATCCTTATAATATTATTTAAATTATTTTCTGATAAATAATAATTTTATTCACTTTTTATGTAATTTATGTTATAATTTACAAGTATACCAATTATAGATTTATTTTTAGGGGGAGTAAAATTGAAAAACTTATTTAAATCAGTATCAACATTATTATTATTATGTTGCTTAGTATCTTCAATATCAACACAAGTATTTGCTAGTACAAATTCTTATAATACAAATGTAGAAGACGATTCCATAGATACAAAAGCATCCTTCTTCATATCTGGTATAGGTGAAGATAGTAAAGGTGAATTTATATTTGTAATTGACCTTAATGATGTTCGTCATAAAGCATATATATATTCAGACTATGTTGGTTATAATAACATAACAAGTGGAGACGCGGTATATGTTGCACAATATCTTTTAAGGAAAAATGGATATAATATCACTTTGGATGGTATATTTGGTCCCAAAACTTATAATGCTATTGTATCATTCCAAAGATCTAAAGGCCTATCAGCAGATGGTATTATAGGTCCAAATACATGGAATAGTTTATATGGCAGATAAATTATATAATAATTTTTTGTAAAATAAATAATAAGAGCTCATTCATAATATTTAACATATTAATTATTATGAATGAGCTCTTATTATTTATGATTTATCTAAAAATTATTAATGTAATATATATTATCTTCTATTTAAATCTTCTTATTTCCTATTTTATTTAAAATATTATATATATAAATATAGTTTTCTTCTAATTTATCAATTTGTAATTTCGAAGGAAGTTCATTAATGTACTCTTTATATTCTTCGAGTAATGCATAGTTTTTACTATTTTCATCTACAATTGGAAGCATAGCAATCCAATTTTTAAAAGGCTCAGTTTCTATTGATTCAACATTAGATTTAGTAAGATTCGTTAAATGTTGGATATGAGCTTTAATTATTTCTATTAATTCATAGGTAGATTCTTCATCAATAGTTATCTCATAGGTAATTTTGAAGGCATCAATTCCATTTGAAACAATTTTTTCTTCAATCTCACTAAAATTTTCTTCATCATATATACCTGTAAAAATTTTAAACTTACTATCATCTTCAATTACAAAAGAATTAATAACACTTTTTAATGTATCACATTGTTGTATAGCTCCTTCCTTAGAGTTATAAGCTCCCATTTGCATAATTAAAAACCTTGCTGATAAATCACTAAAGTTTTGATTCTTCTCTTCTATTATGTTTAATTGTTTTTCAGAGTTTCCCATAATGAACTTACTAACTTTTTCTCCCCATAAATTAAACATACTGGTTGAAAGAATTATAGTAGCAACTAAAATCACTATTAATAAAAAGAAAAATGAATTTTTACCCTTTTTTTTTAAGTTATATATTGTATATCTCATATTGTAACCCCCTCTCTTTTTTTGTTTTAATATTATTGTTAAATTATACCATAAATGCATTATATTATAAACTCGCTTGGGCAATTAATACGTATTTTCTATAATTAATTAAATCATGTTAATATTAGATTAACTAACACATTGCAATTGTATAAACCAAAAACTGCGTAGAATTAAGTTTCTGCGCAGTTTTTTAGTATTTAGAATACCACAGGTTAGCCCTGTGGTTACGGAAAGATTCTAGCAGTGAGTAAAAATAAAAAAGTAATAGAATAAAATTCAAGAAGATTTAGTTTATGTTAAGAGAATAAATAGCCACGTTTATGAAGTGTATAGTAAAAAAGGTAAAAGATAAGGATACTTTGGGGTAGATAATGAAAATATGAGGGTGACTCATAATTGTTTTTATATATCAAATATGATAAAATTTAACTATTTAAATTGAGTTTCAGTTATTTAAATTAAGGGGGTGATGTAAAGTGTCAAAAAAAACAAAAATATATTTAATAATTATAATTTCATTAATTTTAATATTTATTTATACAACATTTAATAAAACTATATATTCTGATAAGTTTTATTCACCAACAAATAAAAATTTTATTAGTATTAAAGCTAAATATGCTACATTATTTGGACCTTCTTCAATAAAAATATACTGTAGAAATAATAAAGTACTAGGAATATTTAATCAAGAAATTATAAATACTAAAATATATAATGATGGTGGAGCAATAGATGAATCTAATTTTTATGTAAAATGGGATGATGATTATAATGTTACAATTACTATATCTGGTGATGAGCAAAAAGATGAAATTTTTGAAGTAAAATTTTCAGAAGATATTTTTTATGAAATAGTTAAATAATGTATATTTCTTATAAAAATATGATTTAAATGTAAATATAAATATAAATAGATAGGTATAGAATATTTATATGAGTAAAAACTCACTCAAAATTTAGTTAATTTTGAGTGAGTTTTTATTAGTAAGATGTTATTTTATGTTATTGAACTATCTATTCTAGCTAATACAAAATCAGCCAATGTACCATAAATGGCTCCTTTTTGAATAGATGTAGGTATTTTTCCAGCACCAGGATAGTCACCTATTCCTAAATATATAAGGTCTGAAGGCCCTTCCATTAAGGTTTGGAATGCTTCATCTCTTCCACCTAAGGCGGTTATAAAAATACTAAATCTACTAGAATTCCTATTATTATAATAATAATTTCTGAATGCCTCTGAGATATTAAAAGAATTTTTTAATAAGTCTCTATAAATATTTTCAGCATCAATATCAGAATTAATATCTTCCTTAGGAAAACTACTATTAGGATTTCCTAACCAGTCTTTAGATACTGATATTAAGTAGTCAAAGTCATTTGAATTATTAGTTTTTGCTAGAATTTCATTAGTAAATGTTGTAAGATCACCTTGCCAACCATTCCATTCTTTTGGAATTGGAGAATCTTCTTTTAAATATCCATCTAAAGTAGCACAAAGATGTCTAAAGTCTATACTATTATTCTTACTGTCTGTTAATACAACATGTTGTTTTAGTATATTGGCTGTATATGGATCCTTAGTTTCCATAACTCTAACTAAATTTTGATCTATTAATCCTGCTGCAATGTTCCACTTAGTTCCATGATATTCATAGCATCTACATAATGTAAGAGTTGCTTTGCCTAATGTACGATTATTAACTAAAGTTCCAGAATAATAATCTTTAACTATACTTTCTACTTTTTTTAGTAAATTAACGATTGTATACATATCACATACATAAGATTTTGTTTCCATAAATATAATCTCCTTTAAATTTGTTTGATAAGTGACTAGTCGTTAATTATAAAGAAAGAATTAATATATTTGTAAACATAAAAATAATAAAAAAGTAAATAAGGTTAAAAGATAAAATAAGTAAAAAATGAGATATTAAATTTTTAATATCTTCTAAGTTTCTTAAAAAACTTCAAGGACAAAAACATAGTTTTTTTTAAATTAAAAAAACAGATATTAGATTTTCGATATCTGTTTTTTTATGTCTTCCAAA
>OMGQ01001208.1_pt1 | contig 16039 bp, 19 predicted proteins | sample 1646071 | NCBI WGS metagenome assembly OMGQ01 (sample SAMN05578585, study PRJEB25193) | human gut metagenome | biome: Human Microbiome; feature: human-associated habitat; material: feces | host: Homo sapiens | place: USA:Birmingham
CTTCTCGTTGGCTTGTATTAGGTTGTCTAATCGTTTAATATCACTCATCAATTTAATATAGGTCTCATATCCAGCACTAAAATCAGAAAGGCTTCTCTCAAATTCTGTTAGGTTCATGAATGTATCACCCCTGCGTCTTAATCATTACTAGAGGATTGTTCCAATGTTTGCTTAGTGTATTCGGGTAGGTGCTGTATTAATAGATTGGCTAATGATTGTTCATCTTGATATTGTGGCATTTGATTAGCAACGTTCATGATGTTATCAATTCCTAATTGGATGTCCTCAATTTCATAGCCGTTATGGATTAACATATCAAAAACATCAGCAAGCCTTTTATTATCTTTGGGGATGTCAGTAGTTGATATACCGTTTAAGTAGTTGAATAGACTGCTAACAGTGTCTTGGTTGTTGTTAGTATCTAATTGATTATTAACTCCACTATCTACTCCATCTTTTTCTCTACTGTTGCCTTTATTCTCTGTAGTAGCATTATTATATATAGAGGAAGTAGAAGTGCTGTTGTCTTTATCTATATTTATCTTTTCTTTTTTTGTCTGGTCTGGTCTACTCTGTTCTAGTCTACTCTTATCTACTCTATTCTTATCTAATCTATTCTGTGCAAGAACTTTCTTGGAAGTTTCCTCGACACTTCTTGGAACGTTCTTAGAAGTTTCTTGGAACTGCTCTAAGTATTGCTGTGCTTGGATTTCTGGAGGGGTCTTTTTGTCTCGTCCTTGTTTTACCCAATAATCAACAGGGGAAATTATGTCTTTTTCATCTGGGTTAGTGGTGTAAGCAAAATTTGTCTTGATAAAAAGCAAAGCTCTAACAGAAAGGTACTCAGTTGCTTTATAGATTTTGGGTTCAATTTTATTTTGAGCGTACCAATCAGTAATTACATAGACGCCGTTTTTAGTTGGTTCTAGTATCAAATTGTTTTCGAGTAACTCGTCATAGTTGCTCTGGTCTGCATTAGTTAGAAAATTAATCATTTTGACGCTACCGACAAAGCCATCATCATCAGCGTTTAGGACTAGATAGAAATACAACAATTTACTTACTGGGTGCATATCTACAAAGCGGTCGTCTTCGGCTATTTTCCTGCTAATCATTCTTCTTTCTGCCATTACTTGCATACCTCCATATTCTTATAGCTTAATTGGCCATCAACAAATAACTTTGTTAAGGCAATAAGGCGTTTAAGCATTTCAACATCGTTATTTGTTACCTGTTCAATGCGTTCAACAATCTTTTGACGTTCTCGCTCTTCTCGCTTGTTGTGCGCTAAGTAATTTGGATTGTTAAGCGACTTCATAATGAAATAAAGGCGAGCGGTGTGTTTATCCTCGTTGTTCGTTAGCAAGGACAACTTAGAATATAGGTCACCATTGAAGCCGTCTAAGTAAACTAAAAAGGTGTGAACTTGCTTAATATCATCCCCAACGAACTTACTAATACGAGTGGCGAGTTCTGTTGGCTCTTTGGCGTTGTCCGTATCGTTAAGGTATGAATACCACGAGAGCAGGGCGAGGTAAGTAGTTTTCATGTCCCAACGTTCACGGTGTCCGTCTGGGGCTGTAAGAGTAACTAGTTGCATTCTGTATCACCGCCTTTGAGTTCAAGGGTTGCTAATTGTTGTAGTACTTCTAAATCATTATCATTTAGGCGCTCTAAGCACTCATGTAAAGCGCTGATAATATCTTGCTGATACTTGACCGTTAAGACTAGGCTAATTAAATCATTATGAGTGTAATCATCCTTTAAGCATGGAGCTAAAAAATCATTGAGCCTTTCGTGATAATCGATTAGGGATGAAATTAATCCGTTCATGGTTTTATGGTCTGCTATGAGCTTATCTATGTTTTTATTCATTGTTGACACCGCCTTTTAGTAACTCATTAACAACTAAATCAATTTGCTGTTGGGCTTTTTCTGTTGCGGTAATAGTAGCGCTAGATAACGCATTTAATTTGCTACCTAATCGCTTCATCCGCCATTTTTCGCCTTCATCATTGCTAGGGTAGATATTAAAAAGCGAAATATCATTCTCTATTAAGTCACTGATTGTCTGTGCTAGTCCTAAAACAGTTTCAAGAGTGACATTAACGCCTTCTATTTGATTAATAGTAGTTCTATCCATTTATCTTATTCCTCCATTTGTTGGGGATGTTTCCCGTCTTAAATACTGAAATATGTTAGAATAAGCAAAGCAACGGGCTTTATCCGTTGTGCTTATTCTTTTGTCGCTGTTAAATGCTAACTAATTTGGTCGTTGGGTAGCATTTGACGGCTTTTTTATTTTGTCGAAACATTATTCTTCACTTTCTAATTCTGCACTGCTGATTATTTCTGCTCGCTTACTCATCATTGTTATTTGTGAGGTAAGCGGTGCTAGTGCTTGTTGTCGTTCCTTGTCATTGGTGATGATGAAATATCCGTTGTTAGGATGTTCATATCTAGCACCAATTGGCTGGTGGTGAATTACGATTAAACGATTGATAATTCCTCTAACTCTGCGATTGCTCCATCCAGTGAGTTTCACTAATTCTTTGAGTGGTCGGGGGCGTTCGATCCCTTTAGGCAACAAGTCCAATAGTTGTTGCTCTTCTTTGTCTAGTTGCTTCATCGGCTTCATTCCTTTACTTGATTAATTGAGCGATTAAATTCATTGCTACGAGTACAACAGGCAAGGTAGCAAGGTAAGCCCATAGCCGTTCACTTGGTGCTGTGTCCCAGTAGCTTAATATGTGTTTATCAATAGTTGTTAAAAGCTTCATGATAATAAATCCTCCAATATCCACGCTGGCAAGCTGATATTATTTATTTTTCGTGCTGGATCAAAAACTCATCTAAGGCTTCTCGTCTGAAACGACTTACGCCCTCAATCTTAATTGTGGGGATGTCATACTTTTTAAGCCAAGCATTGAAGACACCCCGTGACACGCCACAATAGGCGCTGGCTTCTCCCTTGTTTAGATAAGGCGGGAAGCTGTTTTTAATTTGAACATCCTTAATCGCTTTATTGAGTGCATCCCCAATCATTGCTTTAGTCGCTTCCTGTAAATCATTTGGCAACTGCACTTGTAAACTTTCCATTTTCTCAACTCCAATCATTAAGCCGGCTGTTTACTTAATCGGTGTTTAAGTTCTTGATAGCCACTAACACCACTTGTATATAAGCCAATCATTTTATTTTCAGTGCTGATATACGCTTCTCGCTCATCACTAGTGAGGACTTCTGCAAATGCTGAAACGTCTTTAGAGAAACCTCTATCACGTTTGAGCTTGGCTGCATTGTGGCCCGTTGCTACCATGTACAACAAATTAGTTAGTTGCATAATTTCACGCCCTAAGTTGTCGCCTGTGTAATACTGCTGGATGGTATCGGTTAATTGTTTACGCAAATACTTTTCCAAGTCATACAGGGTGTTACGCTTGGTTAGTTCCTGCTCCATTTCGTTAAAGCGAGAAATATAGGCTAACTTAAATGCTAAGGCGTCACGCCCATTAAAGCCCATTGTCAGCAACGTGAAGCCGTCTCGGTTCATATCATATGAGCGAACTGTTCGCCCGTTTTGAGTTATATACGTTGAGGGGATGAAACAATCATCAAACTTCATTTTGCTAACGTGGTTCAATTCTTCTAAATCTACTGGGCTCAAATTTGGATTCAGTGTTTTACTGGGCTTACTTTTGAGCTCAGTAATTTTTGAATTGGGCTCACTTTTCAGCCCAACTAATGAACTCCAATTACTCCGCAAATTATCTATATTTTGTAAAACATTCTTATGCCGTTTACGAAAAACTTTGGCCACGTCCCGACTATTAACTACTGCATTACGATTTTTAATAATCACGTTGAATAAAATATCTGGTGTCATTCCTTGTCACCTCTACTTGTCTTGTGTTGCTACTGCAGTACTGTCTTTCAAGTCTTGCGTTGCGTACTCGTCAATAAGCCAATCACTTAGTTTGCGGTAAGTAGTGGGGCTAATTGTTCGAGCGTCTTCAGTAAAAATATTGTAAATAGTTCGTCGGCTTAGTCCTACTTGTCGTGCTAAACCAGCAATGGATAAGCCAAGTTCGCCCCGTTTTCGTTTGATTGCGATTACTTGTTTATTTGACAATTTCATTTTTTTACCTCCTTATATTTACAATTTTCGTAAATTATATTAATTTACATTTTTTGTAAAGTCAAGTAACTATTTACACAATGTGTAAAATACTTTATGCTATAACTTAGAAAAGGGTGGTGAAATTGTGACCGCAAATAATCGAATAAAGGAATTACGTAATAAAAAAGGACTTTCGCAAAAAGAATTTGCAAAAGCCTTTAGTGAATTTGTTAAAGAAGATAGTGAAATAAAGCCTGTTAGTTATGCGACAATATCCAGATGGGAAAGAGGAGAAAACGAACCAAAACTAGAAACGTGGATAAAATTAGCTGATTTTTTTGGCGTTCCCGTTTCTTATTTACAAGGACTTAGCGACCATAATTATAATGACCGTGAAACTACTACTCGTGCCTTCCTTGAAAGAAATCCCGATTTTGCCCCATTGCCCGATGGTGTAAGCCTTGATGATGTTGATTTTTCAAAAAGTATAGGACTAGCGGATGTTACAGACATTGATTTACAAATGAGAGACTCATATCTAAAGCAATTTCAAAAATTGGTGACTATATTTTTAAGTAAAAGCAGTAGTGATAATTGGATTGAGATTAGAGAAGATCAACGAAAAAAGATGATAAAAATTGTTAATTCTTTAGATGATAAGAAGATTGATGAAGTGGTTCATTATGTATCAATGGCTTTTTACATGCTTTTAGATGGTGATAGCGATGATAAAAATAGTTTAAAAAAAGCTATTGATGATTTCTATTTGAAATATATTACTGATGAAGGTGGATTTAATTAGGCTTTAAATGTCTAAGTGGGATTGACGATAGGATTTATTAGGAGGAACACAGCATGAAAAACTTTATTATCAACACCTTTGATACCATCTCAAACATCGTTATAGAAGTTTTGTGTAACGTACTTCCATAAGCTATTAGACAGCTAATTTATCAGAGGTTTTCAGAGGTGGCGTCATTGTTCGACGTAGTATTTTGTAGTAATTAATCTGCTGGTTTTCTGAACATTTTACGTTATAACCCTTGTTGTGCTTGGCTTCTTTCTGCTGATAGATAGCTGGATATAGCTAATATATAGCCGTTTAATGTCAAGTTTTGTAAGGTTCTGTCCTGTGAAACCAATATACACACTAATAGCACTACTGTTATATTTCCCCAAAATTGGGGACATCTGCTCAAAAATGATCCTATGTTTAGCTCAGCCGAAAATTCGGCTGATTACATCTGCGCAAAATTGCGCACATCTTACTCACCTCAAATTTGGGGTGAGTACATCTGTCCAGAATTGGACGCATGTTTACTTAGCGCAAAATTGCGCTCAGTATTTCCGACTGTTGAAAATATGACAGTCAATTATACTTAGTTGAAAAACTGGCTTAGCTCATTTCTTTAATGCGTAATATTCGCCGTTATATCAAGGATATGGACGAGAGCGCAAAATTGAGCTCACCCCATCCTTTTTGGTAGCGCAATTTTGCGCCACGAAAACTCAAATACATACCTCCAATATTCCATGCTGGCAAGCTGTGCGAAATGAGGTAATTTTATGAGTTATGCAAAGAAAGCAAAAAAGGGATATTACGGAATAGCAGAGTTTAAGGACAAAGACGGCAAACGACACCAAAAATCAGCGGGGTGTTTTAGGCTGAAACGTGAAGCAATTAAAGCTGCTCAAAAATTAGAAGATAAATACAGCCGTGTGAATATTGAGATGCAAACTGTCACTTTTGCTGATTACTACCAAAACTGGTTTTCAATCTACAAGGAAAACAGTTCTCTGTCTGATGTTACTAAAAGCCGTTATCGTACTTTTTCAAAAACGATAGCGGACTACTTCAAAGATACTAAATTAGTTGATATTAAGCGCTCCACTTACCAGCAATTCATTAACTGGTACGGAGCTAATCACGCTTTTAGCAGTGTTTCAAAGTTAAATGGTGCAATTCGTGCTTGTGTTAGTTATGCGATTGATGATGATATTATCGCTAAGAATTTTACCCATAACGTTCAGTTAGTCTATAACGAGGACAACCAAACAAAAGTCGAATATCTTACTAATAAAGAGATAAAGTCGCTTAAACAAGCTGTGGTAACGAATTTGAACCACTACAATACAAGCCGTTACATGATATTAACGGCAATATATACGGGGATGAGAAAAAGTGAAATACAGGCGTTAACATGGAATGATATAGACTTTTTACACTCCACTATTGCTATTACTAAATCGTGGGACGATACAAAAAAAGCTTTCAAAACAACTAAAACGGAATCTAGTCAACGAACCATTAAGGTTAATCGTCAATTACTGAACCAATTAGCTGAGTTGAAAGCTAATAATACAACGATGGTTTTTCAAAACGTATTAGGGACAATCCCTACAAGTAACGCATTGAATAAGTGTTTACGGTCTATTATGAACGACTGTGGTATTAAAAAACAAGGGTTTCACTTTCACTCATTGCGACACGTCCATGTAGCCTATCTATTGAGTAAAGGTGTTGATATATACGCTATCTCTAAGCGATTAGGTCACTCAAATATCACTATTACTCTAAATACTTATTCATATTTGATTGATGAGTACAAAGCTAAAAATGATACTTTGATTATTGACAAATTAGCGGAACTTTAAGAATTGCGGAAAAAGTGCGGAAAAATCAACGCTAAGCCTTGATATATCAACACTTTCAAATCCCCTTGTCTCCTTTATCTAAAGTTTTGCTGATATTCAATAGTTGTTAAAACGTTGGTATATCAGCTTTTTTATTACACAAAAAAGGACACCTATTAAGTGCCCTAATCTGTCTTGAACTAATCTTAGGTTATTTAGTTTTATTGATTAGCAATATCGTATGTAGTTTTGCCATCTTTAGCAGTATACAACGCCTTACTAGAATCACTTGGATTCATAATGCTAATTGAATATCCTTCACCTAATGCTTTTTCTACTTGCCCTGAATTACTTTTAATCGACTTAGTTAAGTTAGGCCAACCCATTTGTTCAGCCTGACTTGGATCTTGCGCTAAAGCTTTCAATGCTTCAACTGTATTATCATCAGTTGGCGTGATCTGGAATGTCTTACTATCTTCGTTATAGTCAACTGAACCTAATTTTGAATAACCCTTTTGCATTTGACGCAAAACAGCCATTGTCTTACTTTCTTGTTGTGCTTCATTTGCACTTGAATTACCAATTGTCAATCCATTTGAAAATGATGAAAAGCTACTGGACCGCGCCACTTGTGAAGATGAAGTACTTTGGCTTGAGCTAGCAGAATTACTATGATGAAAATAAGGCAAATTAATCACACCATAAACAATTGCGATAATACTCAATACAACAATGATTGTCCCACTTTTCCATTCACGGTACTGTTGCCATGAATTAGCAAGATAAAAACCACCCAAAATTAAAAATAGGGCTCCCATTATTACTAAGAAAATCATAAATTAACTGGCTCCTTTTTATCAACGTAATGTTATTGTCCCGCATTCATTTTATATATACAACTGCAATTTAAAAAGAAAAAAGGCTAGTATCCCCAGCCTCCTCCTAATTAAAATTCCATTAATGCCTTCATATCGTAATCTTTAAGCTTATCACGACCATGAAGATCTTTTAATTCGATTAAGAATGCACAGCCAACAACAATACCACCCATTTGTTCAACCATATCAATTGTTGCAGAGATTGTTCCTCCTGTAGCTAAGAGATCATCCACAACAAGAACCCGTTGTCCTGGTTTAATTGCATCGGCTTCCATTTGCAAGGTAGCTGTTCCGTATTCTAAGTCATAAGATGCACTAATTGCTTTTCTTGGCAACTTACCCTTTTTACGTGCTGGAGCAAATCCAACACCTAATTCGCGAGCAATAGGACACCCAACAATAAAGCCCCGCGCTTCTGGGCCTACTACCATATCTACCTTTTTATCCTTAGCATAATCAACTAATTCGTCAGTAGCTTGCTTAAAGGCAGCTCCATCCGCCATTAATGGCAAAATATCTCGAAAGATAATACCCTTTTCTGGATAATCAGGAACACTAGCTACGTATTTATAAAGGTCTAAAGCCATGAGATAAATAGTCTCCTTATTCTAAATTTAAATATTTCAATAACCAGTTAGCAACCGTTGCCGCATCATTAAAAAGCAACTGTTGCTCAACTCTGTATTGTGCTAATTGTTTTTGATAACGTTTAGTTTGTGTTAAATCAGTCTTATTAGTTGGCTCATTAAACTTTAACACGTCATCTTTTATTGTAACAAATCCTGCTTCAGAAAACACTTGAATCATTAGATTTAATCGATCCATATTAATTTTTAACTGATTGCTAACTGCTTTAGCTTGGATTGGCCATTTTAATTCTTTTTGCTTATAAATAAATCGATAAAGCTGTGCAAAATCATTCCGTGTTGGAAGTCCAGCTAAATAAGCGCTTTTTCGCTGATATAGTAATAAGCGAATAGTTGCTGGCTCCCCTTCATCCTCTGCAAAAATCTGTTTTAGCATTTCTTCACTCGATGGACAGTCAACCAACGTAACTCGTTGACCGGAAAAATCAGTCTTAATTGCTTCTTCAATCGATAAAGTATAGCCAGGGGCCACATGAGGAGCAATGTTGTCTCGTAATCTTGGTTCTCTTACAATGTAATAATCTGAAGAACTAAAAAGCTGAGGAGTTAGTTTATTCGTTCGCTCATCAATAATTACTGTTCCATTGATTTGCAGGTCTTCTAGCATCAGTTGGACGCTTTTTTTACCACGCCACTCATTGAGGCTAACTTTAACAGCTAAATTAACTTGTCCGGTTGGCGCAGATAATAGTGTTGCCAAATTTCCTTGACCAAAAGCAACGACCGTTAGATTTTCTTTACCACTTACAATCGAAAATTTTAAGTGCTGATGTTCTTGCCCCATTGTTTTAACGTCGACAACTTTAACGTTATTTAATTCAAAAACTGGTTCCATATTTCCTGGGCCAAATGGAGCAACCCGTTGAATATCGTTATATAACTGTTGGGTAACATCAGCTGGCTCAAGTTGCATTGCAATCGGAAGAGGTTGCTTTACCGTTGGATCAAATTTTTGTTTGACTGCTTCTTCTTCCAAGGCTATTTGCAGAGGTACAATATTTTTCGAATCAAAAGAAAGGCCACAAGCAGCAGGGTGCCCGCCAAATGTCGTAAATAGTTCACGATGAGCCTCCAAGGCATTGAACAGGTTAAAACTGTCAACGCTTCTACCAGATCCTTTTATTAAGGTCGGATTATTTTGATCAGTTGATGCGACAATTGTTGGCTTTCCAGTCTCATTCATAATCCGACTGGCAACAATTCCTAATACGCCTTGATGCCAACCTTTTCCAACAATTAATAAGGTCTTTTTCTGCTGGTTAGCTGAACTATTAGCTTGTTTTTCTGCCTCTTTCATAATATCAGCAACTAGGTTCTGACGTTCTTTATTCGCCTGATCGACCTCTTTAGCTAATTTTTGTGATTCATTCTCATCTAAACTCGTCAGTAATTTAACTCCATCATTAGCATCAGCAATTCGGCCAAGCGCATTTAGCCGTGGTGCAATTCCAAATCCAATATCCTGATCAGTTAGATTGTTAGCTTTAATATCAGCTAATTTCATTAAAGCCGCTAATCCTGGACGCATCCCCTGCCGTAATTGCTGAATGCCATAGGAAATTAACGTATGATTTTCGTCCGTAACGTTTACTACATCAGCTATTTCACCAATTGCAACTAAGTCCAGTTCTTCAATAGGAAACTCACCAGTTAAAGCCCAGGCCACCTTAAATGCGACACCAACGCCTGACAAATCAGGAAAAGGATAATTACTACCAGGATAGCGAGGGTGAACGATCGCAACAGCATTAGGCAAGTCAGCAGGCAACTCATGGTGGTCAGTAATTACAACATCTACTCCTGCTGCCATTACCTTATCGATAACATTTTTTCCGCTAACGCCATTATCCACCGTAATAAAAAGCTGGGTACCATTATCAATAAGGCGTTGGTAAGCGTCCATATTGGGCCCATATCCATCTGTAAACCGATTTGGGACATAATAATTAACATTAGCACCGATAGATAATAATGTTTCATACATTAAGGATGTGCTAGTAATTCCATCGGCATCATAATCACCATAAATAGTAATTTGTTCTTGCTTTTCAACTGCCTGCTCAATCCGCTCAACTGCCTTATCCATATCATGCAATAAGGTTGGATCATGAATCTCTTCCATCGATGGTTCAAAGAATTTTTTTGCTTGTTCGGTTGAATCGATTCCTTGCTGAGCTAATAAGGTTGCTAATATTCTAGAAATGCCTAACTCTTTTTCGAGATTATCAACAGTTGCTGAGGAAGCATTATCGGCAAGTTTCCACTTAAATTTTGCATCAATCATTTAAAATTAACCACCATTTCAACGCCAAAATTAAACAAGAGGCTGGGATAAACTCAGTCTCTTTTATTTTGCTCCTTTCATTTTTTGAAAGAAACTGCTAAATTCTGCAATTTAACGAAAATGAAAATAAGGGAGCATATTATAAGTTCTTCTTATCCTGTTGGAAATCAAAAAATTTCTTAATTGCCCAGTCACCTAAACCGGGAATAACTTGGTAAGCCCAGCCAAGATAAGCCACATATCCTGGAACATTAATTTCCCTTGTCTTATACCCGACATTATTCCAAATTCGTCGAGCTAAGTCTTCAGGAGAGATAAACACCCATTTTGGCAAATGTGCCCGATATGTATAATCATTATCCGCTTTATCAAAGAAAGGCGTATCAATTGGACCAGGATTAACTGTCAACACTTGGACACCATAATCAGCAACTTCCATTCGTAAAACGTTATCAAACTGGATTACCCCAGCCTTCGTTGCTGAATATACAGCGCTATTTGGTGTAGGCAATTTACCAGCAAATGAACCCATATTAATAATGGCCCCATACCCTTGATCCATCATTTGTTTAGCCACACACCGACTAATATACATTAAGGCTAAGAGGTTTGTATGTACCATTTTTTCCATTGAGCGGTAAGATTCCTTAACTACGGGAATAAAGTCACCAAGCCCAGCAGAATTAATTAATACATCGATTCCTCCTACTTCATGTTGAACCTTCGAAAGCACATCATCAATCTGATCAGGGTCGGTGACATCCAATTGATAAGCAAATGCTGGCCGACCAGATAAAATTAAACATTTCTTGGCTACCTCTTGCAACTTCTCAAGGTTACGAGAAACAACAACAACAATTGCGCCGCGACGAGCTGCCTCAAAAGCCAACTCTTTGCCGATTCCACTTGAACCACCAGTAATTAATACAACTTCATTTCGCAGAAAACGTAACGTCTTTACTCTTCTCAGCATTTTTTTGCCATCTCTTTTCATTTTTTAAACGGAATATCAATCACGTCAAAATCATTAACAACTCGAGTATCAGGAATAATATTACGAACTTGATATGCCAATTGATAGGCTGCTTTACCGGTGTATCGTGCTGAAATATGATTTAACAATAATTTTTTAACACCAGCTTTTTTTGCAATTTCAGCTGCTTGTTTGCTGGTTGAATGATAATAATTGTGTGCCATCTTCGTCTCATCTTTAGCAAAAGTACTTTCATGCACTAATACATCCGCATTTTGTGCTAACAAAATTGCATTCTTTGTTTGTCTAGTATCGCCTAAAATTGCAATAATGCGTCCAGGTTGAGGAGTGCCAATAAAGTCATGACCATCTAATACGCGACCATCAGGAAGAGTAACCGTTTTTCCAGCTTTTAGTTGGCCGTAAATTGGCCCAGATGGTACTTTTTGTTCTCGTAATTTTTCAACTTGTAATTCTCCTGGATGATCCGCTTCTTCAATCCGGTATCCAAAACAAGCAATTTTGTGATCCAACTTTCGTGCAATCACTCTAAAACCATGATCATTAAATAGTTCCCCGTCATCTGTTATTTCAACAAAATGCAAAGGATAACTGAGGCGTGACTCACTTACTTGCAAAGAAGTCTGAACATACCGCTTTATTCCTACTGGTCCATAGATCGTCAATGGTTCGGTTCCTCCTTGAAAAGAGCGGGAACTTAGTAAACCAGGTAAACCAAAGATATGATCACCATGCAAGTGAGTAATAAAGATTTTTTCTATCTTTCGTGGCCTAATTGTCGTATTGAGAATTTGATGTTGAGTAGCTTCTCCAACATCAAATAACCAAATTGCGTTTCGTTCTTCTAACAACCGCAATGCAACACTTGCTACATTACGTTGCTTACTTGGGGAACCAGCGCCTGTTCCTAAAAATTCAAGTTGCATTTATATTTTTCCTACCTTTGCTACGTATAATTTTATTGAATAAATTCAAAAACAAATTTTTCAATTCTTACAAGATCGCCATCTTGTACACCTTTAGCTCTTAACGCGTCATCAACCCCCATATGGCGAAGTTGACGAGCAAAGCGTAATTGACTTTCTTCATGAGTTAAATCAGTCATCTTAAATAACCGAATAAGTTTTTCACCACCCAATACCCAGGTGCCGTCTTCATCCTTGGTAATGGTAAAGTCCGCTTCATCTTTCTTGTCAGGAGCAGCAGCACGATATTCAGCGACCAATTCTTTATCATGACTCTCACTATCAAATGCGGGCGTCTTATCTAAGAGATCAGCAGTTAATTGCATTAATTGTTGAACACCTTGATGAGTAACCGCTGAAATAGGGAAAATCTCTGGCTGTTTTTCTAAAGTCTTATCTGCTGCCAAATCAGCTTTAAAAGCGGCTAAGTTATCGGCAGAATTTGGCAAATCCATCTTCGTCGCAACTACAATTTGTGGTCGCTTTAATAATTCAGGATCGTAATCAGCAAGTTCCTTATTAATTTGCCGGTAACGTTCAATTGCTTGATGAGGATCTTCACTACTCATATCCACTAGGTGAAGAAGAACGCGGGTACGTTCAATGTGCCGCAAGAACTTCAATCCAAGGCCGATACCCTTCGATGCTCCTTCAATTAAACCAGGCATGTCAGCCATCGCAAAATCACGGCCATCTGGTAGCATTACCATTCCGAGATTAGGAGTTAATGTCGTAAATTCATATGCAGCAATTTTAGGCTTAGCACCGGTTACTACTGATAATAAAGTTGACTTTCCAACAGAAGGGAACCCAATTAATCCGACATCAGCAAGCATCTTTAATTCTAATTCTAAGTAATGGTCTTCTCCTGGTTCACCATTTTCAGCAATTTCAGGAGCAGGGTTTTTAGCACTAGCAAAGTGAATGTTGCCGCGACCACCACGGCCACCTTTGGCAACTACTAATTCTTGGTCTTTTTCAACGAGATCACCAATAATCTTGCCAGTATCAAGATCCCTAACAGTGGTACCTTGGGGAACAGCAATAATTGTATCTTCTGCACTTGGCCCAGTCATCTGTTTACTCATCCCATTGCCACCGTTTTTAGCTTTAAAAATTCGGTGATAACGGAAATCCATTAATGTCCGTAATCCTTCATCAACTTTTAAAATGATACTACCGCCACGGCCACCATCGCCACCAGCTGGGCCCCCGTTAGGAACATATTTTTCACGACGAAATGCTACCATTCCATCGCCACCCTTACCTGCATGTACTTCAATTTTTATTTGATCAACAAACATATTCATAATGATTGTCTCCGTTCTTTAGTCTATTATTTAGTATATTTAAAATTTATAAGCCTGTCAAAACTCAATCATGACTACTACCCTTCGCCACCTCAGCATTTTTCTGCAATGAAACCTTGATTAACTGGGCGGTAGGTCGATTAATTCCTAGTGAATGGATTTCATCAACTGAGGCTTGAGCAATTTTGGTAATTGATCCATATTTTTTAAGCAATTTTGTTCGAGTTCGGGGTCCCACTCCCTTAATTTCATCCAAACGCGAGCTCAACGAATGCTTAGTATGAACGCGCCGGTGGAAAGTAATCGCAAACCGGTGAACCTCATCTTGAATGCGTTGAACTAAGTAAAAGCCTTGGCTCCGTGGATTCAAATTAATATGGTGATCATCATCCCCGAACAATAAGTCAGCGGTTTGGTGTTTATCATTCTTTACCATCCCTACTACCGGAATCTCGAGACCAAGTTCATTCTCTAAAACATCTTTAGCCGCATCCATCTGAATTTCGCCACCATCCATAAAAATCATATCCGGCATTGGCTTATTCTCTTTTAAGAGACGCGAATACCTCCGCCGAATAACTTCACGGGTACTGGCAGCTTCGTCAGCATGATTAATCACCGTTTTCAATTTATACTTCCGGTAAAAATTTTTAGCCGGTTCTCCATTAATAAATACAACCATTGCACTGACGGGGTCAGCCCCCTGAATATGAGAATGATCAAATGCTTCAATCCGGTGACCTTCTGGAAGTCCAAGGGCATCCGTAATCTCTTTCATCGCACCGGTAGTCTTACTTTGGTCCATCTCAAGCAGTCGAAATTTTTCATGTAAGGACAACTGAGCATTTTCATGTGCCATTGCTAAGAGATCTCGTTTTTCTCCCCGAACAGGTGTCCGAACCGGCACCCCTAGTATTTCACTTATTTCTTTATTAGGGAGACCCTTGGGAAGGAGAATTTCATGCGGCAAAATATTATTACGACGATTATAAAATTGAAGAATAAAGCTGGTCATTTCTTCGACTGCCGTATCCACGATTGGAAATAGACGTTTTTCTCGTTTCATTAACCGTGCTTGTCGGATAAAGAAAATTTGAATAGAAAGCCACCCTTTATCCATATAGAAATTAAACAAATCACGAGGGGTCTTATCATTTGAAATAATCTTTTGTTTTTCAACCGTTACTTCAATATAGTGAAGCTGGTCTCGAATTTCAGCCGCTCGTTCAAACTCCATATTTTCTGCTGCTCGTTGCATCTTTTTGGTTAACTGTCGCTTAACTGTCGCTGTGTTTCCACTCAAAAATGACTTAATTTTCTTAATTTGCTCTTCGTAGTCACTCTTAGGAACTTCTTTAAAACAAGCTCCTAAACATTGTCCCATATGGTAATACAAACACGGACGGCCTTGGTACCCATTACATCGTCTTAATGGGTAAACCTTTTGAATAAAATGCATCGTTTCCTCCGCAGCATAGACATTTGGATAAGGGCCAAAATAATATCCACCATCTTTTTTTATTTTACTAACGATCTTAATTTGAGGATCTCGCTCATTTGTTATTTTTATGTAGGGATAACCAGTTCCCTTTTTTAATTTGATATTGAAATAAGGTTGATGTTTTTGAATCAGCGTTATTTCGAGTAAGAACGACTCTTTATTAGTCGAAGTTACAATGGTTTCAAAGTCTGCAACTTCCGAAACCATTTTAGCTACTTTACCGGTGTGACTACTCTTAAAGTAAGAGCGAACCCGATTCTTCAAATTTTTAGCTTTACCAACATAAATTATCTGATCATTAATGTTTTTCATCAGGTAGCAACCTGGCTTGTCAGGTAACAATGCTAGTTTATGTTCTAAATGTTCACTGGCCATCGCAAAATCCCTCCGAAAAATTATCTAACAATATATTATATCTGAAAAATCATCATTAAGGCAAAGAAAGTGTTTAGAAATAATTGTACATTTAGCAAAATTTATGCTAGCATTTTGTCAAATATAAAAAAGGAGCTAAAAAAATGGGATTAGTTACTAGAAGAAGCGAACAGCTTGATAAATTATTTGATCAATTTGCGATTGATCCTAAAAAACCAAAAGCAACTAAAAAAAATGACGATAAAAAAGAAAAAGATAGTAAAGATAAAGAAAAGAAATAATCGAGTAGGAGATAATTGATTAGTTCAATTATCGACCTCTCACACCACCGTA